>Ga0172375_10003081_pt1 | contig 25571 bp, 18 predicted proteins | sample LakKiv1m_FD_114537 | JGI IMG/M metagenome (GOLD analysis project Ga0172375, IMG submission 114537) | Freshwater microbial communities from Kabuno Bay, South-Kivu, Congo - kab_092012_11.1m | ecosystem: Environmental > Aquatic > Freshwater > Lake | place: Democratic Republic of the Congo...
CCACGCATCGGAGACAACCAAGCCCAGGATAAGGGGATGCTCCGCTTCCCCTTATGATCCCCTTGGGCAAGGGTTCAATTCCCCCACGCCCTGAAGGGCGGGGCTACCTTGAACGGTTAGTGTTTGATCTGTTGACTCGCACCGGTCTCGACCACCCACATCTCGCCGCTGACCGGATCGACGGTCACCCGCGTCGGCGATACCAAGCCTCCCGCCAAGAGGCGCGGCGGCGTGCCATCTCTCTTCAACACCACGAGTTTGTCGGCCGCCACCGCAACAGCGGCACCCGCTCCGCGGACCGCGACATCCTGCACATTGGAAAGCGTTACCGATGAGCGCACCTGACCGTTGCTGCGCGTGATCCACGCGACAAATTGCGCGCCAATGTTGGCCATGACAATCTCACCGTGCGCGGCATCCACGCGCGTCGCGGCAGAAATGATTTCGATCTTGCCGAGGTCGCTCCACGATTGGTCCGGCTGGCTCCGCGACAGACGTACGGTGAGCGCACCATTCTGCGGACTGACCGGCATCAACGTGATCCCCCACATCAACGGTCCCCAGCTTTGCGGTTGAGAAGTCTTGGTCGCAAAATTGTTATCGCCATTGACCCAGACATTGAACGGCGTCGCGGACTGACGGGTAGTGACACGGACATAGTACGCACCGGACGGCAGTGGCGTGCTGACGTTGTACTCCATCTGCGTGGTCAACAACGGCACCGCGAGCGTCGTCATCACGTGGTCGGCGCGCCAACTGGCGGTGCGATGATTATTCGTCCCATCAATCGCAAAGCAATCACCTGTCGAAGCGAGGAAATACAATTGGTCTTTGTCGGCGGCGAGCGACGCGGGATCGGCGCCGGCTTCCCACGACCAGCCCTGCCATTCCATGTGACCGTCGAACCGCCACTTGGCGAACATGGGCGAACCTTCGACCGCCGCGCCCATGTATATCGCGCCGTCGCTCACAGCCACCGAGATCGGCCCGCCGTGCTGCGCCGGGAAATGTTCGATCCCCATACTGGTACCGATGGACATCAGATACTCAGCCTTAACGCCTGGCCCATGAATCAATTTCCAAGAGTACCGGCCCACCGGCACCGGTTGCCCTTGCGCGTCCAACCCGTCCCACCCCAACACCTGCCGGCCCGCGCGTTGCGGCGCGGCGGCGAGCAACGTCCGCACCTGTTGACCAGCTTCATTGTAAATCGCCAGCGAAACCTTGCCATCCGCCGGCAAGTCGTATCGAATTTCAAACGGTTCGCCGGCCACCGCCAGCCGAGTCAGCAAGGAAATCCCGACCATCCAACGCAGGAGCCGGCACCGGAACGTCGCGGGCAACGCCTGGCCTTTTTCGCGCGGATGTGAAGATTGACTCCCATAGAGAGTTAAGCGGGGACGCTCACATCTTTTCTATTGTGCATTGTTTGGCGATTGTCTCCATAACAAGAATCCTGGCTGCAAGTTCAAGGCAAATCGGTAACCGATCGCCAGGCGCCGACTTTCCCGTCACAATGCAGCGACGCAGGTATCGCACCATGCGTTCCCGCATGAAAAGGGATCTCCCATTCCGTGTTGACACGCTTGTCATGGCTACTAGCTAAACCTGCGACTACTTTGTCGAGCAGGTTATCAAAACGGGGCGGGAACTGTCAACAACCGAGTGCCGTCATTTGGGACACGGCGCAGAACGACAAGGGGCAATAGGAGGCATCCTTTCCCCTTGCTCGCGCCCCCCTTCGCTGTCACCATCCGCGCTCCACCGGATTTCATTGGAGAATCCATGGCACTGCTGAGCTTGAAGAACATAAGCCTGAGCTACGGGGGCAAGCCGTTGCTCGACAAGGTCAACGCCAACATCGAGCGCGGGGACCGGATCTGCCTGCTCGGGGTCAACGGGACCGGCAAGAGCTCCCTCCTGCGAATCCTCGCGGGAGAGGCCGATCCCGATTCCGGTGAGATCGTCCGGTCCTCCGGCGTCCGCGTGGCCCGATTGTCCCAGCAGGTCCCCTCTCATCTCGAAGGCCGCGTACTCGACATCGTCTATCCCGACCACGAGACCTCCGGCGACGAGGAGAAGGCGCTGGATGCACGCCAGGTACTCACCCGGCTTCACCTCGACCCGATGGCCGACTTTGCCACGCTTTCCGGGGGCACGCGCCGGCGCGTCCTGCTCGGCCAGGCGCTGCTGGGCTCACCCGACCTCGTCCTCCTGGATGAGCCGACCAACCACCTGGACTTGGATTCCATTACATGGCTTGAAGCTTTTCTCCTGCGGCACTGCCGGACATTCCTTTTCGTGACGCACGACCGGGCATTCCTGCGGCGACTGGCCTCCCGCGTCATCGAGCTGGACCGGGGCCAGCTTCGCAACTGGAACTGCGACTACGACACGTTCCTGCGGCGCAAGGAGGAGTATCTCGACGGTGAGGCCAAGCAGTGGGCGGAGCTCGACAAGAAGCTCGAGAAGGAGGAGGCCTGGCGGCGGCGGGGCGTCAAGGCCCGCACCACGCGCAACCAGGGCCGGCTCCGCGCACTGGAAGCGCTCCGCGCCGAACGACGCGCCCGCCGGGAACGCACCGGCACCGTACAGATGTCGATCCAGGAGGGCGAGCGGACCGGCCAGATCGTACTCAAGGCAAAGGACCTGTCGTTCGCGTATGGCGTTCAGCCGATCTTCCGCGATTTCTCCACCATCCTCAGGCGGGGTGACAAGGTCGGCATTCTCGGGCCAAACGGCTGCGGCAAGAGCACCCTCCTGCGCCTGATCCTCAACATCGATCCCGCCGGCGAACCCAAGCCCGGATCCGGCAGCCTCGTTCACGGAACAAACCTGCAGATCGCCTATTCCGACCAGCGGCGGGCCCAGCTCGACGACTCGCAATCGCTCGCGGACAACGTGGCGCCGGGGCAGGACTTTGTGATGCTGAACGGCATGCGTCGCCATATCATCGGTTACCTGCAGGAATTCCTGTTCGAGCCCGAGCGGGCGCGTCAGCCGGTGCGCTCCCTGTCCGGCGGCGAGCGGAACCGCCTGCTGCTCGCCCGCCTGTTTGCGCAGCCGTCCAATGTCCTGATGATGGACGAACCCACGAACGACCTGGACCTGGACACGCTGGAGCTGCTGGAGGATCAGATCGCCGCCTACACCGGCACCGTGCTGCTGGTCAGCCATGATCGTGCCTTCCTGGACAACGTGGTCACGAGTGTGTGGGTCTTCGAGAAGCATCCGTTCGGGGACGCCGCCACGTGGCTCGGGGAGAAGGACGGCTGGTACGTCAACGAATACGTCGGCGGCCATGCGGACTGGGCCGAGGGGCGAATCCTGCCCCCCACCCCCGAACCGGAGGAGAAGCCGGCGCCGCCGAGGCGCGCCCCGGGCAAGCCGAAGAAGAAACGGGCATCGAACCAGGAGATCCGCGAACTGGAACATCTGCCGGGCCACATTGAAGCCATGGAGGCGGAGCAGGACCAATGGCATGCCCGCATGGCCGACCCGGCGTTCTACCGCCAGGACAAGGCGGAGATCGTCCGGGCCAAAGCGCGTACCGAGGAGCTCATTGCCGAGCTCGAAAACGCCTACCAGCGCTGGGGCGAACTCGAGGCGTTGGTCTCGGGAACAACCTCACCTTGAACACGACAGGCAGATGACTGAGCAATTCATAAGCGAAGCGATTCGGCCGGATACCGATACGATGGACACGGCCTCGATGGCCGCGGGCGGGCCCGGACTGCCGAACGTGTTTCACTGAAAGAAGCAGACCATCCGCATTGCGAAAGTCCTGCGAACCTGGCGGGAGACAGGGCCGTGCGACCACGGGAGCGGCGAAGCCTACGTGCGCAAACACTGGTTCGAAGTCGCCACCGACGCCGGCCAAATCATGAAGATCTATTTTGAGCGACAAGCCAGATCAGGAACGAACAAGAGCCGGTGGTGGCTGTTCACGGTTCTGGATCAGCAAGCGCCCGCGCGGCGGACCCGATAATCCACGGACTTGATAATCTTCCCTTGAACACGAAGCGTTTACCTGCCACCTTTCTCCCCGTGGTGCCATTCAAGGAATGAGGCGAACGATGAAAGCGCTGATTATCAATGGAAGCAGGAGTCCGAAGGGCCAGACGGCACAGGCCGCCGATGCCGTGTGCGAAGGGCTGACCAAGGCCGGCGCCACGGTGGAGCAGGTCTTCCTCCCCACCCTCCAGATCGAGCATTGCCGGCAGTGTGACGAAAACGGCTGGGGCTTGTGCCGCAAAGAGGGCCGCTGTGTCGTGGACGACGCCTTTCCCGGACTCGTCGAGAAGATCCGGGCGGCGGACGCCGTAGTCTTCGCCACCCCGGTCTACTACTCCGACCTCAGCGAGAGCCTGAAAGCCTTTGCCGACCGGCTGCGCCGGATCTGTACCCAGGCAATCGGGCGCGCCGGCATCGAGAGGAAGCCGATGATCGGAGTCTGCGTGGCGGGCGGAGGCGGCGGGGGCGCGCCTCAATGCTGCGCCAACCTGGCCGGTGTCATGGGCATCTGCGGATTCGACATAGTGGACAGCATTCCTGTTCGGCGGCAAAACCTTCAAGCGAGACTTCCGGCGCTCAAACACGCCGGGCAATGGCTCACTACCGGGCCACGGTCAAACTGACAAAGAGGAGTACTTGCATGATCGGTTCACGACACGTCACCCGCTTGCCAGTCGCTTGGCTGGCGATCGCGCTATCATTGGCAACGAATGCCGGCTCCGCTGAACCTCAGACCCAAGCGGTCGCCGACTGGCCGCAGTGGCGGGGGCCCCACCGCGACGCCGTCTCGGCCGAAACGGGTCTGCTCAAGGAATGGCCCACCAACGGCCCCACCCTCGCGTGGGAACTGACGGGCCTGGGCAAGGGCTACTCCAGCGTGGTCATTGCCGGTGGAACGCTCTTCACCATGGGCAACATCGACGCTCAGTATATGCTGGCGTTCAAGTTGTCCGACCGAAGTCTGCTATGGAAAGCCAAGGTTGGCGCGCCCAACGATCAGGCCCACAGCACGCCCACGGTGGACGGCGACCTCGTCTATACCATCGGCACCGCCGGCGATGTGGTGTGCGTGAAGGTCAGCGATGGCAGCGAGGTGTGGCGCAAGAGCCTCACCGTGGATTTTGGCGGTAAGGCGCCGGGGTGGAACTTCAGCGAGTCCCCGCTGATTGACGGCGACAAACTCGTCTGCACGCCGGGCGGCGACTCGACCGTCATGGTGGCGTTGAACAAGAAGACGGGCGCCGTAGTATGGAAGTATGCCCCCACCGAGGCGCAGAAACCGGGTCTGGCCGCCCATGCCTCCATCGTTGTGTCCGAGGCCGCCGGCGTCCGTCAATATGTCACGCTCATGCAGCGCGGAGCGGTTGGCGTATCGGCCGCCGACGGTAAGCTCCTCTGGGTCTATCCGCGTGTCGCCAACGGCACGGCCAACATCGCCACGCCGGTGGTCGTCAGCAACCTCGTATTCGTCTCCACCGCCTACAACACCGGCTCGGCCCTGCTGCGACTCGAAAAGAGTCCGGACGGCGTGAAGGCGGAGGAAGTCTATTTCCTCGGCGCCGACAAGTTCCAGTGCCACCACGGCGGATTCCTTCGCGTCGGCGACTACATCTACGGCGCCCACGGTCACAACGCGGGCAACCCCGTGTGTATCAAGATGGCCACCGGCGACGTGATGTGGAAAGAGAACCAGTTGGGTAAAGGATCCGGTTCTCTGGTCTACGCGGACGGCAACCTCTATTTCCGCTGGGAAGACGACACGGTTGCCCTCATCGAAGCCAATCCCGAGCGCTATGTCCTGAAAGGCCAATTCAAGATTCCGTCGCGGCCCGGCGCGGACGGACCCGGATGGGCGCACCCCGTTGTCCAGGGCGGCAAACTCTACATCCGCCACGGCGACGTCCTGTTCTGCTACGACGTCAAGGCCAAGCAGAAGTAACGCGACATGAACTCCAAGGCGCGAGTGCATGCGGCGCTGAAGCGCGAACCGGTTGACCGCGTGCCGATCTTCATGTGGTTCCACCCGGAAACCGCCGTGCGCCTGGCCCGCGTACTGGAGATCCCCCCTGCACGGCTTTCGGATGCCATGGGCGACGATATCCGCCAGACCTGGGTCGGCAACAACTACGCCATGGAAGGCATCACCCACGAGCACGACGGCGAGTCGCATACCGACGCCTGGGGCATCGAATGGGTCAAGGACGGGCCGTTCAACCAGATCCGCCGCTACCCCCTGCGGGATGTCGGCGACGAGGAGATCCTGGGCTATCAGCACCCTTACCGCGACATGGAGTTCCTCCTTCGCCGCATGGATCCCGTCATGGAGCGGGCCGGCGAGTTCTTTGTCGGTTGCGATGTTTCCCCGTGCCTCTTCGAGCTGCTTTGCCGCCTGCGCGGCATGGAGAACGCCATCGTGGATCTGGCCGCGAATCCCTCGCTTGCCACCGCCATGCTCCAGAAAGCCGGCGATTTTTCATGCCGGATATCCGAGGCGGCCTGTCAGTGTTTCGCCCTCGACTGGCTGTGGACCGGCGACGACGTGGGCGGGCAGCAGTCATTGATCATGAGCCCGGACTGCTGGCGCGAGTTGATCAAGCCGCACCTCGCGCGCATTGTCCAGGTGGGCCGTTCCCGAGGCTTGTGGGTGGCCTACCATTCGTGCGGTGCCATCCATCCCATCATCCCCGACCTCATCGAGATCGGCCTGAACGTGCTGAACCCGATCCAATGCAACGGTCCCGGGATGAACCCGTACGAGCTGAAGAAGGAGTTCGGGAAGCGGCTGGCTTTCATGGGTGGAATCGACACGCAGGAACTGCTGCCAAAGGGAACCACGGCCGACGTCCGCCGCGAGACTGAGCGGCTCCTGGCCGCCATGACAGCGGATGGCGGCGGCTACATTCTGGCGGCCTCCCACACCATCCCGCCGGAGACACCCATAGACAACATCTTTGCGCTCTATGCCGCCGCCGGCGTCAGCCGCGAGGAAATCATGGATCGGGCGGCGGAAGTGCGGAAAAAAAGCGGAGAACATCCAATATCGAATGTTCAATAACCAAGTTCCAGGTTGGCTTCGCTCTTACTTGAGACTTCGTTATTGGACATTCGATATTCAGCATTGGCTCCCTTTACATCCGCCGTTCGCAGCCATCCACGCCGAAGAAGACGATCCGCGCGCTGGGCCGTGAAAACTCGAACGTGATCACGGCGTGCCCTTCGGCATCGTGCGTCAAGGTAACGCCTTCGGTGCTAAAGCACTTCGGCATGGCCTTCCGATGCGTCACGTAGGTGTAGCGGCCGGCGGCCGACGCGAATGCCACCACCACGCCGCGCTCCGAGCGCTCCGAAATCTTCTCGTAGATCTCCGGGTTCCCGCCCACGGGCCCCGTACGAATCGCCGCGCTTTCCGTGACGTCGTACCGCACGTGCTTGTAGAGCGTCAGTAAGCGTCCGAACCTCTTGACGCCTTCGTCGGAGATCTGCAGAAGATCGCCCCAGATGCCGTTCTGTCCAAGGATCAGCGAGGCGATATTGATCAGCTGCGAGTCGGCCGGATCGTCCGGAAGGTAATGCGTCAGGAACAGCACGGAGGGAATCCACTTGTCGATTGTCAGCGGGGTCCGGCATATCCATCCGCGCGCCGGGCCGGGATTCACGAACATATTGCTCCACGTGCCCGCCGTGGCCCAGTCGTACGGAATGTCGTAGTTGGGATAGTACGGGCCGTTGTTGATCAGGAAATACTTGCCGGCCGACAGGAACGACAGGCCGACGCAACGCCCGCCTTCGGTAATATCGAAGTCGACGATGGCCTCGGGACACGCCGCGCACACGCGGTCGACGATATGCGCCATGGCCATGGGTTGGCGAAAGGCGTAGCACTCGGCACGCTCGTCGCCGGCATTCGTCTCTGCTCCGTGCTGGTGGCGCGGGTCGTCGCAGCCGTACTGGCCAATGGCGTCCCACTTGAAGTACGTGACACCCACTTCCTTGACCAGCCGTACCAGTTCGTCAGCAAAGGCATCGGCGTACCGGCTGACGAGGCAGATATTCTGGCTTTCTTCGGTCTCCCACACGGCGTGCGGATGGGACTGCGTCCCCTTCCACGACATCAGGCAGTCGCGGTGTTCGTTCAGGATCCGGCTCGAGACGGCGGCCTCGGTGGGACTGAACCACAGGCCGAGCTTCATGCCGTAGGCCGTCAATTTCTCCCGAACCGCTTTCAGCCCGTCCGGGAACCGTTGGCGATTGACCCGCCAGTCCCCGGTCTTCTCGTACCAGCCGGTATCCAGCACGAACACATCCACGCCCATGCGATGGGCCACGTCGATCTCGGCCAGCATGCGCTCCTGGTTCATGGAATCCAGGTAGGCGTGCTTGCCCCACCACTTGTTCCGCTCCTGGAATGCCCAGGTGTTGTAGAAGATGTACGGCCGGCGGCTGCCTTTGTTGGCAGACTGATGCTTCAACACAAACGTCCGGTACTCGCCCGCCAGTGTTTCCTCAGAACCCGCCACGACGGCCAGTTGCAGCCAGATCGTCTCATAGGGACTCTTGGGATCCAGCGCCTGCCCGTGATAGTAGTTGCCCTTCACGGCGCGCAATTCGATCCGGCGATCCGGCGCCAGCGCGTACTGCAGGAATGCGTCCGGCACCTGCGACCCGTGTTCGTAGGCCACGAGCAGGCCATCCGTGGGGGTGCCGGCCGTCAGGATGGGTCCCATCACCAATGTCCCGTTCTGAAAATGCCGATCCGTCAACTCGTTCTCGACCGGGCAGTAACTGTGGACCATCTCGTTGAACGTGCTGACCTGCACTTCCTTGACGTCGGGACGATCGGCGACGGAAACGCCGAGGTAGACCAACTCATCACGACCCGCCGCCTTGGTCAGCATACAGGCGGTCTTGCTTTTCAACACGTAGCGAAAGCGTACCACCGGACAGTCGGGAGCAATACGAAAGATCATCTTGAGCGAGAGATCCGGGCGTTCGACGAATGTGCCCAGGACATGATGTTCCGAGCAGAGATCGCCGACATTCTGCGGTCCGCGCATCGGCCGGATATCCTTCAGGCCCGCGGGTACGGTCTTGCCGTCCACGTGGAACACCGGCGCCGCCACGTTGACCGCCGCGCAGGCCTTGCCGGTGTAGGTCCACAGGCGGTCGGCCTGTCCGAGCACTTCAATCGCGAAACGTGTCCCTTCGATCTTCATTCGTGCTTCTCCCGGAATGGTGATTGGATCGGGATTACATCCGTCGCGCCGGCGCAAAGCAAGCGGATAGTGTGTTCTGAATGGGATTGCCCGTGGGGCGCCTGGCCGTGTATCGTCCGGCGCATGAATTCACCAACCAAGATTGTCGCCATCGGAGCCGGCAGCTTCGTGTTCAGCACCGGACTGCTCTATGATCTGATCGTCAAACACCAGCTTCGCGGGGCCCACCTGGTCCTCGTGGACCTGGATGAGGAAATGGCCCACATCATCGCCGGTATCGCGCGGCGCATGGCCAAGGAGTCCGGCGTTGAACTCTCGGTTGAAGCCACCCAAGACCGGCTGGCCGCCCTGCCCGGCGCCCGATTTGTCACCAGCTCCGTCGCGATCCAGTTACTGAAGCGCTATCACACCGATCGGGAGATTCTGCGCAAGCACGGCGTTCGGGAAATCTCCGCCGAATGCGGCGGGCTTGGCGGGCTCTCCTACACGCTTCGCCAGGTTCCCGTGATCATGGCGCTGGCCCGCGACATGGAGCGGCTCTGCCCCGATGCCTGGCTGTTCAACGTCAGCAATCCCCTGCCCCGGGTGATCACCGCGGTAACCCGCCACACCCGAATCAAGGCCGCCGGATTCTGCAACGTGGCCTGGGGATCCGAGGATGGCTACGGCAACGTCGCGAGGCTGCTCGGTCGGGACGTGAAGGACATTGAGGCCATGAGCGCAGGCTTGAATCACTTCGCCTGGCTTCTTTCCGCGCGCGACCGGAAGAGCGGCAAGGACCTGATGCCGGACGTGCAGGCGGTCATGAAGGCCGGCGGCACCGTCGATGGCCCCCTGACCCGGAAATACTGGCGCGACTACGGCTACGTGCCGCTCGCCGGCGACTCGCACACCGGTGAATTCCTTCCTTTCGATCCGACTTTGTCGCAGGAACACGTCGCCCATCACGGCGATCCGGCCGAACGCGCCGCACGGCGGCATGAAATGGCCGAGGTCGCGGCCGGCCGTCAGCCGTGGCAACCGCTGATGAAGGGCCGTTCCTGGGAACGTCCCGGCGACCTCATTGCCGCCCTGGCAAAGGATTCCCCGCTGCACCTCGACATGATCAATATCCCCAACCAGGGTTCTATTGAGGGGCTCCCGCCTGATGCCGTTGTCGAGATACCGGCGGAAGTCAAAGGCGGCCGCGTCACCGGCGTGAAGATAGGGGCGATGCCGGCCACGCTGGCCGATATCTGGACGAAGGTAAGCAAAGTCCACACGCTGGTGGCCGAAGCCGCGGTCACGGGTGATCGCCGCCTACTGGAAGAGGTCATTCGCGTGGATCCGGCGATCACTGAGAAACAGGCAGCTTCCCGTGCCCTCAAGGATATGCTGGCCGCGCACGCCGATGTGCTGCCGCAGTTCGCAGCGAAATAATTCCGTGCGAGTTGCAGGTTGATCCTTTGGTACATCAACGCTCGCTTGCCATGTGGGAGATCCCTCTCCGCCTACGGCGGCTCGGGATGACACTCCAATTTGAGGCAGCAAACACAACAACGCGTCGCTCGATTCCGAATCCTACGCATGGGCCCATACACCCCACCCGTTCGCACTACCTCGCGGCCCTTCCTCCAGAATCCCTCGTCCGGCTTGACGGCGAGGGAGGCAGACCGGTTGCGCGTTTCGCTGGCCGAGTCTGCGAGGTCTGAAGAAACGGTACGCCAGATTGCCCCGGATGCAAGGCCGAGCGGTCGCCGCCATACTTCGGGTATGCGGCGACCGCGAGAACGCCGCAGGCGGGGCGATATGGCGTGCCGCTTTCTTCACGAAACGCGCAACCATTCCGTCCAGCGCCTGCACGGATTGCGGCTCACGCGCGACGTCACGCTACGGCGCGCGGCAGGCCTTCGCAAAGGCTTCGAGCTCGTCGAACTTGTTCTGCCACGTGGTGTACATCACCCCAACCACGCCCTTGACCTTCGCCGCGGCAGCCAGCCACTCCTTCACCTGGTCCACCGGGCCGTCGTAGTAACCGGCAATGACCTGCTTATGGCCGCGGTCGGCAAAGAAGCGCAGCGACTTGTCGCGCTCCCCGAAATTCCAATTCACCACGATCACGGATTTGTCGAGGCCTTCCCAGGAATCCTTCAGGTCCCCGCGTACGAGATAGTAATCCTTCCGGGCGTTGTGATGGGGATCAAACATATCGCTCCATACATACGCCTGCGCCCCACCCAGCAGCTTCTGGCACAATCGTACGTTCTCCGCCAGCAGCGGGCCGGCGTCCAGCTTCCGGTTCTGGCAGGCCGCATCCCAGTTCAGGGTCCGGATCTCGTCGTGCGCCATCATGTAGCCCTTGGAATCCCAGAGGGCCCGCACCCGCGTCGCCTCGTCCTTCAGCAACTCGTTGGTTTCCGGATCCGACACGCAAGCCATCACGGCGCCGTCGTAGATGATCGCCGGGTGATACCACGACACCCGCAGTTTCGTGCCATCCGGCAGCTTTGTCCGGATCACGGGCGGCGTGTGCCAGGCTTCGTACTCACCGGACCACGGCGTATTGCCGAGCTTCGGATCCTCAATCTTCTCGTAATCCTTCCCCTCGACGTACGCGGTGCCGGATTCGCTCTTCACAACCACGGGCGTCCCCGGGCGACGCAGGACGTTGACCAGTCCGGCTTCCTCGATCTTCCAGTCCTTCCACTGCAGCCGCCCCTTCGCATCGCCCCAGACGCCGAAATAGACCGCGACACGCTCGTTATCCAGCGTGTTGAAGACCACGTCATGTCGGGTCCAATCCTGGGTCCGTTTGACGCCCAGGCCCTGATACTGCAACGATCTGTCTCCGGCCAAGGCCTTGATTTCCGGAACGCCCTGGAAATCCTGGGTCTTGATCCACACCGACACATGGTAGCAGCGGAAGGTCGGAAGCTTGAACTGATAGATCAGGCGTGAATTGACCGTGATGTTCTCCGCCGTGGCGACGCCGTCCTCGATCTTGACGTTGCCGTCCTGCCAGTCCGGCCGCGCGCCGAACTTGATCGGCGGATCCGGCGCCGGCACCGCCTCTCCGTTCCGGACCACAAAGGGGGCGTCCTTGACGGGGAGTCCCTCGGCCAGATTCGGGTTGTGCCAGAGCATGTTATTGGACCAGCCGAACGAGAACAGCACCGGCACAATCTGGAGATGGAGTTCCGCGGCGATCTTCTTGACCCGCTCCACGTTGGCGCGATAGGTCTTTTCCATGTTCCCGAGTTCGCCCAGTCGGGCGAACTTGGAGTCGGTCAACATCACGTGCGTATACCCCGCCGCCGCGGCACGGCGCCAGATCGCCTCGAGACGCGTCACGTTCTCGTCAACCTGCAGGTTGGTGGAGTAGTAGAGCCAGAGATCGGGTTTCTGTTGGGCCCGGGCGCACGTCGCGAGCAGGATTGCCGCCAGAAAAATGGCCGCGCGCAACCGTATGCCCGTCTGAACCGGGGGGACATCTCCGGAGTTCCGCGTCACTTGAAAACGCTCATCAGCTTGCCCAGCGCTGATTCCCCTACGCCTTCGAGCTTGAGAATGCTCTCCAACTCATTGCTGTCGAGCCAGATGCCCTTGCAGTTGGCGCACTCATCGATCTTGATGCCTTTGTAGTCCTTCTCGACCAGCGCCATTCCGCACTTGGGGCAACGCATGAAGTGAAGCTCCTTCAACTTCGTCTTTTCGCCTTCCTGCATTTCCTTCTGCTTTTCGCCTTCCATCTTCTTCCGCCGCTCGGCCTCCTTGCGCGCGAAATATTCCTCTTCCTTATCACTGCGAGTGAATGACATGGTCTGCCTCCTCTGTTCAGTACTTCCGCCGACCGGGATCCCGGCCCCATTCCTCAAACAGTTTTGCCGCCTCGTCCCGGAGAAATCCGCCTTCGACGCGCACGGGACTCTTTCCCATTTCCGTCATCTGCCCATTCGAAATCGTCAGCTCGCTGAAGCCGGCCCGCTGGGCGTCCGGGATTCCCGTTCCAAACACAATCCTCGAAATCCTGGCCCAATGGCAAGCGCTGAAACACATGGGACAAGGTTCGGTCGTTGTGTAGATAACGCAGCCGGAGAGATCCACCGTACCCAGTTTCCGGCACGCCTCGCGTATGGCGACGATCTCGGCGTGAGCCGTAATGTCCGTGTCCTTCCAGACCCGGTTATGGCAGCAGGCCACCGGCTTCCCGCCTTTCGCAATGCAGGCGCCGAACGGTGTCTGCCCGGCAGCAATGCCCTCCCGGGCCGCTTCGATCGCCCGTCGCATGAGTTCGGTATCCGTCATGTTGGAGGCGTGTATATCAGAACGGAGCGCATGACGCAATTGCCAGGTGGGGCCCGCGTGGCGCGGGCTTCAACACTCAACTCTTGAGCGTCGAATGTTGCGTGTTGAACGTTGGGCGTCTTCTGACTATTGTAGTCCCAGCTCAACCCTTACAGGAGACAGACACATGACCGCGTTACATCACATCGCCATACATTGCCGGGATATCAAGAAGCAGGAAGCTTTCTACAAGAAACATTTCGGATTCAAGCGCGCCCGCACGTTCAACGCCGGAACCCCCAGACGAGTTCGTCATGCTCCGGCTGGGCTCCTGCTGTATCGAGTTGTTCCCGACGGACTCGCTCGCCGCCCGCGCCACTGAGCGCCCGCCCGCCATCGGAATGACCCATCTGGCGTTCGAAGTCGACAACCTGAAGGCCACCGTCGCACGGCTCCACAAGAACGGCATCGCGACGGACGACATTATCGACTGCTCCAAGGCCGCCCCCGGCCTGCACATCTGTTTCTTCAACGACCCGGACGGCAACCGCCTGGAGTTGATGCAGGACTGGACCGACGAGTAAATCGAGGCCCCCATGCCCCTCTCTCCGAGGCAACGCATGCTGAACGCCTACCGCGGCGTGACGAGCGATCGCCCCGCCGTCGCGCCGGAGTTCTGGTATTACTACCCCGCCAAGCTGCTCGGCCTCGACATGATCGAATTCGCCCGCCACCCGTTCCACCTGGCGCTCAAGACGACCTTCGAGACGTTCCGCTGCGAAGGTTGGGGAATCATCGATTGTGGGGTGCCGAATGAACAGGTTACGACCACCCGTACGGAAAAGTGGATCGACGCGAATACCCTGGAAACGCGGTGTGTCACCCGCACTCCCAAGGGCGATCTCACCAGCGCCCACCGCTCCCAGCGCGACGAGCCGGGATGGACCCTCGAACGGCCGATCAAAGACCCCGTTCGCGACATGCCGGCCTGGGAAATCACCGCCTTCGGCGACCTGTCCCGCATGGACTACGGCTCGATGCTGAAGGCACGCCAGGAAGTCGGCGAGTCCTATCTTCTGGAGGCCTCGATCGGCGTCCCGTTCTTCGATTTCTACGCCGGGAGCCGCGAAGGCGGCTTTGAGACCGGGGTCTTCGATTTCTCGGATCCCGAGCTCCGGCCCACGCTCGAATCGCTCAAGGACCGCTACACCGAACACCTGGTGGAGAAGACCCGCCTGATCTGCACTCACACGCCGTTCGAGAGCGTCTTCGTCGGCTGTTCCTGGAGCTGCAATTCGCTCATCGGCCCGGCCCTGTGGCGATACTGGGACAAGCCCGTGCTCAAGGCGGTCGCCGACGAAGTCCACCGACATGGGCGGCTCCTTCACGTGCACATCCACGGCAAGTGCATGGAGACCGTGGCCGATATGGCCGAGATCGGCATCGACTGCGTGTGCCCGTTCGAGCGGCCGCCCGGCGGCGATGTCAACGGTCTGAACGAACTGCGCGAGGTCGAGCGCCTGCTGCGCGGCAGAACCACCATGAACGGGAATGTGCACACGGTCGAGACGTTGATCCGCGGTACGCCCAACGACGCGCGTCGGGAGGTGCGGGAGATTCTGGAGGCGTTCCGCGGCAACCCCCGCGTCATCGTCGGCACCGGGGACCAGGTTGGCCGCGAAACGCCGGCAGAAAACCTGCGGGCCATGATCGAAGAAGCGCAGAAGGGCTGACACCCGCCCTACCGTTTGCCGTATTTCCACGCCTCGTCGTACATGGCGACAATGTTCTCGATGGGCGTCACGGGTTGCAGGTTGTGGCAAGGGGCCAGGATATAGCCGGTTCCGTCCGAGGCGAGAACGTCGATACAGTGCCGCACCTCGGCCCGCACTTCCTCCGGCGTACCGAACGGCAGAATGCGCTGGTTCTCCACGCCGCCGTGGAAGCACACCCGCTTGCCGAAGTCGCGTTTCAGCGGCTCCAACTCCATGCCGGGGCAGGTCCACTGCACGGGATTCAGGATGTCGATCCCCATCTCGACCAGGTCCGGCAGAAACGGCCGCATGGCCCCGTCGTCGTGGTGAAACACCAGGATATTGAACTCCTTGCAGAGGTCGATGAACCGTTTCAGGTGCGGCTTGTAGAATTCGCGGAACGTTTCCATCCCGATCAGCGGACCGGTCTGACTCCCGTAGTCATCCGTCACCTGGGCCACATCGATCAACCCGTCGCAGGCCTCGAACATACGGCGGTGGTGCTCGTAGAAGTGGTCGGACAGGCGCCGGAGGAAATGGTGCGTGAACTCGGGATCCTCCAGCGGGTCGACGAGCGACTGCTCCAACCCGCGCAGGAGATTGTGGAAATAGAACGGCGCCATGTACCCGCACTCGATCGCCTGTTTCTTCCGTGCCTCGGCGGCCGCCGTCTTCATGCCCGAATAGTCAAACCAGTCCGCGCGCGGCCAGCGGTAGGCCTCCAGGTCGTCGATCGTTCGCGCCGCCGCCAGCGGGTTGAAACACGTCTCGTAGTACGTCCCGGTCGGATACTGGATCGGCCGGCTGCGCAGGCCCCACATGTCCGACGTCTCGCCCGCCGGCGCGGGCGGCGCGGCCGGCCCGGTGTAGACGGCTCCCACGCCGCCCAGGCCGTCGATGTGAAGCGCGGCCAGGAAGTCGACGCCCGCGCCGAAATGCGCCTTCAGCTTGTCCCACACCTCGCCGGTGGCCCAGATGTCGGTCGGGATGCGGTCCACCGGCTGATGTCTCATGGCCGCCAGCATTCGTTCACGAGCGTTCATAGTCACCTCTAGGGTTTCGCCAGGAAGTTCCGGAACTGCCAGATATCCGTCTTGTCCGGCTGCGCCTGCGGGTTCTCGACAAAGAACACCTGGTAATTGACCAGCGGCGTCCACGCAAAGGGCTCGGAGACAATCTGGCCGAGATACGGGCGCGCCGTGGCCAGGATCTCTTCATGCGGGAGATCCTCGGGCAGGCAGAGGCCCTTCGCGGGGTTCTGCAGCGTCCAGACCACCGCCGAGACCACCCCGACAGCCACTTGAATCGTCGTGGCATTCTGGTGCGGCAGCACCTTGCGCGCTTCGTGTATGTCCAGGACGCTTCCGGTCCCCCAGGAGTTATACTTGTGCCCCATGATCAGGGCCCCCACCGTATCGGCCCCGTCCCGGATGTCGTCGCCGAGAATCCGCTTCTTGGGCTGAAGCTCATAGCCCCGGCAGCGGAGCTCGTGCAAAGACGCGATGGTCTCGTTCGACGGCAAGTAGGCGTAATGAACCGTGGGGCGGTATCGCAACTTGCCGTTCTTCCCATACACGGTCAGGAGGTGCGAAATCGTGAAGGCCTCGCCGTGCGTGATGATCATGCCCACGAACTCCTGGTTGGGCACCCAGGACCGCACCCAGGTATTGAGCCCCATGCGGGCCAGGATGATCTGGTTCCGGGGTCCGTAGGGAGGCACCACTGCCAGCGCGGGAAGCTCCTTCTCGTGTGTCCCCCAGCCGACCTCCACCGGGGAGATGGACTCGTCCATCATCCCCTCCACGCTCCACATCCCCACGAACTCATCGGCTTCCTTGGGCCGGTTCGTGATCTGCGTATCCCGTTCGCTGCAATGAATCACCTTGACGCCCAGCTCCATCGACAGGCGGCCGAACAGCTCGTCCTCGACATAGCGTTCGATCACCTTCACCTTCGATTTCGGAACCCGCCCGTCAGCCAGCAGCCGCGCCGCGATATCCAGAAGACCCTTCTTCATGAAATGCGAGATGAGCCCCGGGTTGGCGCCGTGATCCACCACGGCCGTCCGGGTTCCTTCCCATCCCGGCTTCATCTCCAGGAGCTTGACGTACTTCCGGTAGAGCGACTTCTCGAGCGACGTCCGGCTGTACATCTCCGCGTAGGGGTCCCATTCTTCCACCGAGGCATTGACGTAGAAAACGTCGTTGTTGTGCGCCCACTGGAGGATGTCGATGCAGTCGATGCTCCACGCCAGGTCCACGATCAGGCCGCCCGCCTCCACGTGTTTCGCCAGCGTGCGGGTCATGTTGTGCGGGGTAATGCGTTCCTGGCAGAACACCACGCCTTTCTCGATCCAGGGCCGAAGCACCTTCCGCTGATCCACAAAGTCGATCACCGTGATATTCTTGCACGACACCCGAAGGTGTCTCATGAGAAGAGGAAGGACGCAGCGCCCGACCGCCCCGTATCCCAGGATCAGAATCTTGTTATTGAACCGTATCCGCATGTCGATCGTTCTCTTGCCGGCGCTCGAACCCGCTCAACCAGTTCTTTTTATACATCCGGACGGCAGGCGCAATCCTTTTCTTCGGGAAAAGGCAGGAATCGGCGTTGGCCGCGGATTCGCGGCTATTCCGGAAGACCGGTCGTGCCCACGCACTCCGGCTGCTCGCCAGGGTCGACCTTCGGCAGGCTCTTCCGCTCCTCGTCCGTCGCCGCCCGCAGCCCCGGTGGCGGCCCGCCGTTCGACAAGACCCGAAAGAGTGCGTCCTCTTGCGCCGATGGCGATGAGTTAGAGGCGCGCCAGAGGCCCCCTTCGGCATACCCATCCTGTTCCATGTTCAGCTTGTAGTTCACAATGGCCCGGTGCTCGCCGGTCGGGTATTCCGAGTAGCACAACCAGTACTTCCTAGCCGGATCAACCGTCAGGTCTGGAAACGCGAACGGAGTCCACTGGCCATGCAACACGGGGCATTCCTTGTCGAACAGAATCCAGCAGCGCGCCAGGACCAGCGGCGCCGGCCTTCCCTCCTCGTCCTCGCGCACGTCCAGCCGGGTCCAGCCCTGGTCGAACGATGCCGGATACACCCCGAGCTCAACGGTTTGGATTTCATTGCAGTGCGGGACGAAACTCTGCGCGAACGAGCCCGCCGTTGACGAGCGCCCGTTCGTGAACGCGACCGCCACCGTCGCTTTCCCTCGCCACTCCTCCGCGGAGGCCGCCCACTTCGTCTTCCTCGCCGACAGGTCGCCGGAACCCGTGTCAAAGACGTAGTACGCGGTGGCAATCCGATTCGGATCCGTCAGGATCGCGCGGATGATGTTCCGAATGCTCACCTGCAGTTCCGGGGCGTCCGTGTTCTCCCAGGCGCGCAGGACGGGCACGACCGATCGCGGGCACGCCGCCAGTTCCTTCTCGGCCGCGGACCGGGTTTTGAAATCCCCCGCCGCGAGTTGCTTGATCAGAGCCGCCACCCGGTTTGTATCCGCCGCCTTGGCCGCCGCGCCGTCTTCCCCCGCGGCCCGACACATTGTCGCCAACACGCAAAGCACCAGTATCATCCTGAACACCGTCATACCATCTCCTTGTTCTTCCCGCCATCGCGCCCGTTCGTTCAGTACCGAACCTTCACCCGGTAGAAGCGTGTCGAGAACCCGCCCGACGGCACATCCACGAAATCCAACAGGTTGTCGAGGACGATGTTCGTGGCCACGCCCGTCCACGAGACCAGGTTGGTGGAGGCTTGGAGCACCAGTTCCTGTCCCGCCGCGCCGGAGATCCGCAAGGTCGCCGGCACGGTGGCGTCGAACGTCCCGATTTCCGGGGGCGGATCCACGATTCGCCCCACCTTCATCCCGTTCCCGAAACTGAGCACCCATACTTCGTTCGCGTCCCAGGGATTGAAGATGACCCGGGTCGGGAACCGGAAGGGATATTCCATCACGGGCGTAAAGGTGGGGCTTGCCGCGTACCGGTTGGTGCTGATCCATAGCCCCTGCGTCTCCGTCGTCACGAATAAGTCGTTGGAATCGGCCGGGTTCACCGAGCAGGACTCGACCGCCTTCAAGCCGCTGGTGATTCGCGTCCACGCGCCGCCGCGGTTGGTGGTCATGTAGAGCCCTCCGAGTCCCGCCGAAGCGCCCCACTCGCCCCAAACGCCCACATACCACCGGCGCTGACTCGCGTCGAACGGGTCAATCAGCAGATCCTTCGTGTAGTAATGCATGCCGGCGTCGGAGACGTCCGTCCAGCCGACGCCGCTGTTCGTGCTCACGAACACGCCAGAGCTGTCCGTGAACACCCCGAGGTTGGTTCGTGCGGAGTAGGTGCACACAAACATGCCGTCGTTCAGAATCCGAACCTGGTAAGGATGGCCCTGGGTGCGCGGCGGCAGTGTCAGTTTCGCCCAGGTCGATCCGGTCCCCGCCTGCAAATTCGTGGTTATGAAGATTCCGCCCAGCGTGCTGTGGACAACGGCGGCCAGCATCCGGCGCGAGTTGGTGGGGTCCAGGGCCAGCCCCACCACCGGATCCCCGAAATCATGCAGCACCTTCCACCCCGTGGCCGCGTTGGTCGAGTAGATGATCGCCCCGGTCCCCGTGTCCAGCTTCGCGTCGCCGATGTATCGGTCCCAGGCATACATATCGTGTACGGACGAGGCCGCCGCATACAGGATGTTGGACGAGGGATGCTTGATCGCCTGGTAGGTGCTGTTGTACGTGAGTCCCGAGGGAAAACCCCAGGAAACGCCGGAGTTCGTGCTTCGGCAGCCCATGACGTCGGTATAGCAGGCGAAGACGTTCGTGCTGTCGAACCAGCCCATTCCCCAGCACGTCGTATCTTCCAGCCCCACGCTATGATACAGACGATTCTTCGGAGTGGCCACGTTGGTGCGGTTCTGGTCACCCGAATACACATAGGCCTGGCTCCACGTCACCCCGCCGTTTGTGGTGAGGTGGACATACCCGTAGTCGGTCATGGCCGCACGGTTGACGTCGACCGGGGATGCCTGGAAGCCGAACGGGATCTCGCTATACCCCCAGTCCCGGTCCCCCTGCTCGCCCTGCCAGCCGGTGTAGACATTTTCGTTGTTGTCCACCCGAAGCGAACGCTGCCACGCGGTTCCGCCATTTGTCGTCCTGTACACCACCGGGTACGCGATATCGGTCCGCTCCCCGGCCACGTAGGCGATGCTGATGTTGGTCCGGCACATGGAAATAAAGTAAGGATGATCGCCGGCGACGATCCCGGTGCTGGCCGCCGTCCACGCCGGCGACCCGCTGTAGTCCATCCGGTAAATTCCGGCGTAGCTCCAGTGTTCATCGTAGATCCCTATCCCCGGCCAGACTCCCGTCAGCGTCACGCATAGGAAACGCGTCGTCGCCCCTTCCTTGGCGCCGGTAAACGTCACCATGTATTCCCCGCCCGGCATCCCGGATGCGGCGACCGGCGCAAACGTATTGCCGTTGTTCGTCGACACCACCAGCCCGTTCTGAGTCCCGACGTAGATGCGCGGCGAATCGAAGAACACGCCGGCGACATGACATTCCGAGACTGAGTAAACGCTGTAGAACGTCTTGCCGCTGTTCGTGGAGAAGTAGATCGTGCCATAGTCCGACATCAGGATCCGGTTCGTCGCGACAGGATCGGCATACAGGCAATACGCCTCGCCGCCCGTCGGGTCGCCAGTCAGCGTCGTCCATGTCTTCCCGCCATCTCCCGACCGCGAGGGTGTGCGGAGATCATCGGTATAGTCGATCGCGTAAAGGACCTCCGGCAGGCTGGTGAACTGCGGCCAGTAGACCTGCACTTTCCCGCTGCCTTGGATTTGCCGGAAATCGATGGTCTCCCACGAGCGGCCCAGATCGCGTGTGTGGAACAGCTCGCTCATGTCGCAATTGACCAGGAGCTCGTCGGGATTGTGCGGACTGAACGCCGGCGAGAACATCGCGCCGCCCCCGCCCGGCCCGCGGGGTATCCAGCGCGCCGGCGCGCCGGCTTGCGAAGCGACGGCGAGGCCCATGGCGGCTAAGACCGCTCCCAGGACACGATGATATCGAGTCCGAATCATGAACTTACCATACCCCTGACCGTGGGATCGGGTCAACGGCGGTGCTTCGCGGATGCATTGGCCTTGGCCGGCGCGGCGGAGCCGTAATTGCCTTCCTTGCGCCAGATGTCGAGCATGAGATCGTAGCGGCTCAGGCGCATGCCGGTGTAGATGCAATTGCTGGTGGAGAAGATGTACCCGCCGCCTGGCATGCCATGTTTCAACGCGTACCGGGTTGACTCCACCACTTCCGCGTCGGTGCCGGTATCCAATTTGCCGCAATTGACGTTGCCGATCAGGCAGACCTGGTCCCCGAACCGCTTCTTCATCACGGCCATGTCCACGCCAGCCTGCGGATCGAGCGAATGCAGCGCGTCGGGCTTCGCGTCGACCATCTGATCGACGATCGGCATGATGTTCCCGTCGGTGTGCTTGATGGTGTAGAACCCCAGATCGCGGTATCCCTTGATCAGCTTGGCCAGGTACGGTGTCACGAATTCGCTAAACTGATCCGGACTGAGGAACGGTCCCGTATTCAGGCAGTAGTCCGCACACAGGGCAAAGCCGTCCAGCCCGCCCTTCTTCCTCAACCGCGCCGCGCGTTCGAGCGTGCCGTTGACACAGCCGTCCGTCTCGGCCTTGACCTTCTCCGGTTCGTCGGCCAACCGGTAGGAATAGGCCACCATGCTGTCGCCCCCGGGAATTCCCGGCGTCGCATCGCCGTGGATCATCAGGAAGTACTTGTCGCCAGTCTTCTCGCGAACAATATCAACCAGCCGCAGAATCTCCTCCTCGGACCACGGATTGGGATGCAGGAAGATGGCGCTGTGCTCGTATCGCTCGGCGGGCATGATGAACGCGTCCGCCATGTCCTCGCGATGTAGCTGCCGCTCCTTCTCCTCCATCTGGTCCCACTGGCCATAGGACCGGTGGCTGGGATGCACTTTCCCGAACGCCTCCATCGTCAGATAGAACACCAGTTCGAAATGCGGAACCCGACCCGTCAATGGCTTCCGCTCCAACGCCGCAATGAATCGTTCTCTGGGTGTCATGCTCCGGCTCCTTATACCATCAACTTGAGCGTCACAATCTGGAAGGGCTTGAAGTCAACTTCCACCTCGCCATCCCGGACCGGCAACGCACATTCTTCCTTTTCCATCAGATTCGTTTCGACCACTTTCTTCACCGGCCAGCCGATCGCCAGCGTCCGCACGCCCCGCGCGCCGTGCGCTTCGTACAGCCGTACAACGATGCCGCCGTCGTCTTCCGCCTTCTTGACCGTGTCGATCACCACGTTATCGCCCGAGATCGACAGGCGGCCCAGGCAGGCGGGAACGTTGCCACGATGCGCCGTCACCACGTCCGCGATCACCGGTACGTTCAGTTCGTATCCCGCCCGTACCACACCGTTCTCAAATGTTCCGGAATGCGGCAGGATCGAATACGTCACCTGATGCGTCTTCCCCACGTCGGCCGTCTTGCCCGGGCTCTTCGGCGCCCGCAGCAGGGTGAGGCGCATGACGTTACCGTGCGTGTCGTGCCCGTACTTGCAGTCGTTCAACAGCGCCACGCCAAAATCACCCTCCGACAGGTCCGCCCACTTGTGGGCCGGCACTTCGAACATACCGAAGTCGGCCGAGCGGTTCCAGTGCGTCGGCCGTTCCACGCTGCCGAACTGGATCTCGTACCGCGCCTTGGCCGCGTGCACGTTCACCGGGAAGGCCACCTTCAGGATGACGTCCTTCTCGTCCTTCGCCCAGTCGATCCGGGTGACAAAGTCCACCCGCGCCGAACCGGCGGCCAGCACGACATCCTGGATGATCGTCGACTTGCTGATCTTTCGTATGAACCGGATCACCGACCGCACGGGCCCCTGCTCCACCGCCTTGGCGGACGCCAGTCTACCGTCGAACTCGATCGGCTTGTCGTTATAGAAGATCTCCATGTCCCAGGCCGCCCCGCAGGTGGCCATCTTGTCCTCGAACACGATGAACTGGTTTCCAACGGCCCCCGGGGCCAGCACCTGGCGACGTGCCCGCTTGTCGAACAGGCTCGACATCCGGCCCTTCGCGTCGAACTCGACGCGAACGAGATCGTTCTCCATGGCCCGCGTCGTCGCCGGGATCGGCGGCGCCTCGACTTTGCCCGGACTGACATGGAAAACGCTGTGGCCAACCGAAGGCAGATCGCCGATGAAGCGGCCCTTGCCGTCCGCGCCGACCTGGACGGGAGCTTGTACGCCCGTGGAATCGGTCGCCACGAAGCCCTTGCCCTTCTTCAGCCCGTCCACTTCCACGAGGCCCTTCCGCGCCCACGACAGCGAGTTGAACGCCAGCACGGGCACGCCCTTGCCGCGCGTGTCCACGGTCCGCGCCAGCGAGGCGAGCGCCGCCATCTTGACGGTCCGCGCCGTGGCCAGGATCTCCGCGTAGTGCCGGTCCGAGTCCTCATAGACCTCGTCGATCGAACTGCCGGGAATGATGTCGTGGAACTGGTTCAGCAGCACCAGCTTCCAGGCCTCGTTCAAGCGTTTCTGGTCATAGCGTCCGCCCGCCGCCAGCGCCAGCGCCGACAGGATTTCCGCGTCGCGCAGACGCAGTTCCGACAGACGATTGAACCGCTTGTTGTAGCTTTGCGTGGTGTAAGTGCCGCGGTGCATTTCCAGGTAGAGCTCGCCGACCCAGCGCGGCAGCTCCTTCGATTCCCGCTCCAGCTGCCGGAAGAACTGCTGCGTCGACATACACCGCAACTTTGGCATGCCTTCCAGGTCGTGATACCGGCGGCGGCGCTCGAGCATGGCCGCCGTGGGGCCCCCGCCTCCGTCACCAAAGCCGAACGGAACGACCTGCACGGAAGCGCGGTCCTTTTCCTGGTAGATCCGTTCGCCGGACAGCATCTGCTTCGCCTCGAGTTGGGAGTTGTAGTCGTCCACCGGCGGGAAGTGCGTGAGCACGGTGGTGCCATCCAGCCCCTCCCACCAGAACGAATGGTACGGGAAGCGGGTAAACTGGCTCCACGAGATCTTCTGCGTCAGGAAATACTTCATCCCACTGCGTCTCAGAATCTGCGGCAGGGCCGCGCTATAGCCGAACACGTCCGGCAACCACAGGTCCTCGACGTTCACCCCGAGCTCCTTCCGGAAGAACCGTGTCCCGAACAGGACCTGCCGCACGAGGCTCTCCCCGCTGGTCACATTGCAGTCGGCCTCCACCCACATGCAGCCCGTGGGCACCCACTGCCCCGTCTTCGTCTTCTCCTTGATCTGGCGATACAGCGCCGGATAGCGCTGTTTCGTGAACTCGTAGAGATGAGGCTGGCTCTGCACGAACTTGAATTCCGGGTAGCGCTTCATCAGCTCGAGGACGTTGGAGAAGGTCCGCCCGCACTTGCGGACGGTTTCCGAGAGCGGCCACAACCACGCCACATCGATGTGGGCGTGCCCGAGGCATGCGAACGTCTGCGCCGACGCGTTGGCTTTGCAGGCATAAAGCGGCTTGAGCTCACGCCGCACGGCCACCGCCTGCTCCCGCAGCGCGGCCCGGGTCGGATTGTCGTAGTCGAACAGATCCACGGCCTTGTCCAGGCCGTGCAGGATGCGCACGCGGCGGGTGTCGTCCCGCGGCAACGCCCGCAGCATCCTCTCGCCGATCCACATCTTCTGCTCGTTCAGGTCCACCATGGCGTTCAGCGCCGACAGGTCCCAGAACGCGTCCCAGACCTCCCGGTTGAGAATCCGGATCTCGGGCTGGTGCATCGTGCGCTTGTTGAAATCGCCGAACGAGCCGGACGAGCCGGCCTCGATGTACAGCTCCACCGCCTCGCCGCCGCGCGCACGATCCGCCACAATGTACTCGCCGCGGCCGCTGTCCAACGCCTGGACGGGAATATCGTCGCGGAAGATGATGCACTCGCCTTCGCTCTTGAAATGGAGCGCCACGGTCTCGCCCCGGAAACCGGCCGGAATCCTGAAGCGGAGCCGGAACCATCCTGTGCCCCACGGCTGGCCCCATCGCTGCCCTTCCTTGACCGGCTTGTACTTCAGTTTCCTCGCCTGGGCAGGCAGGATATGCTCCGCCATTTCCGCCATCGCCACATCGCGCACCGGAGTTGCGCTGCTCCATATGAACCGTTCGCTGATCTCGCCGATACGCCGCCCGATCTTGCCGAGAAGCAGCCACTCGAGATTGTTCATTCCCTGTTCCGACATGTTCGCTCCCTCCAAAAAAAATGGGGCTTCAGGGTTTTGTGTGGGTGGGTACCATATGTTGCGGTCAGAG
>Ga0172375_10003084_pt1 | contig 25545 bp, 17 predicted proteins | sample LakKiv1m_FD_114537 | JGI IMG/M metagenome (GOLD analysis project Ga0172375, IMG submission 114537) | Freshwater microbial communities from Kabuno Bay, South-Kivu, Congo - kab_092012_11.1m | ecosystem: Environmental > Aquatic > Freshwater > Lake | place: Democratic Republic of the Congo...
CATGGCAAATCGCGGCCGAAAGAATACAATACAATTATATTGGCATCGAGGTGCATAGCCCCGGAGTGGGAAGACTCATTATGGAGATTAGGGACAAGGGCCTCGAAAATCTCAAAATCATACAGCACGATGCGGTGGAAGTCCTGGCGGACATGATCCCCGAGAATAGTCTCGCGGGGCTCCATGTCTTCTACCCCGACCCCTGGCCCAAAAAACGACATCAGAAACGCAGGATCATGCGCCACCCTATCGTCGATCTCATGATCTCGCGGCTTTCCCCAGGCGGATACCTCTATTTCGTTACCGACATCGAGGACTACGCCCAGTCGACACTTGAGCTGCTTTCCGGCTGTGTTGGCATTTCCAACGCCCATGATGGTTTCGCCCCGCGGCAGGAGTGGAGGCCGGAAACAAAATTCGAGGCCAAAGCCAAAAAGGCGAGCAGGTCGACCTGGGAGCTTTATTTCACGAAAAATTGCTGAAAATCTTCGTCGCGCAAAAACTAGTTCGCTCTACAAAGCCGCCGATCATACTTCGATGCGGGATCGCCCTGCGGGTTCTACTCGAAGAATGAACTCAATTTTCTGTAGAGAGCCCCAATTTTATCCTTCGATTCCGCCGATACATTCTCTCCTGCGGCTGCGTCGGCGAGGCTCTCAAGGCTTGCGATGCTTTCATTGAGTGCCGTGTGGAAACCCTTGGATACCCTGAACCAGAATACCCCCGCCCCATCGGTGTAAAGCGTCACGAAACCCAGCCTCTTGTCCTTGCCCTTTGGCATGGCCACCTGCAGGACATGATCAAGGTTGGCTACAAGCTTTTGGAAATTTTCTTTGTCAACGGGACGATCCGGCCGGGCGAGGCTCCCCGATACCATAGCGGCTACGGAAGAATCAACCGGAGTGGTTGCCGGGATATCGCGCAGAATTTCAAAATTGACGCTCCGCGGCCAGTCCCTGGAGAGATCGTTTTCAAGATCGAGCCAGTCCTGAATGCGCAATATGGTCTCGAGCTTTTCCCCCTCCAGGAGATGGAAATTCCTGTAGCGAATCGAGGCCAGCATTCCCTTGTAGGCGGCTCCCGAGTCCCTGTCTATGCCCGCGCGGGCAAGCTTGAAGGTTTCCCAGGGAAGGATGGCCATTTTCTTCTTGCCCGCGCTCTTTTCCAGATCGAATATCTGCCCGCCCAGCTTGATCCTGTCGGTGAAGTCCCTTGTTTCACGCTTGGGCTGATATTCGACCTCCAACTTCCGCCTCGCGCGCCCCCGGTCGCGGTCGTCCGCCGGCTCGCCCTTTCTGCTGTCCGCGATGGAGAGCAGACGCTCCGCGACGATGGGGGAGATTTTGGAGAGTATTTCACGGGGCAGGGGGGATACGGACATCGCGTACATTCTCGTCGTCCTGACTATTTCGCCGGCGACGATGAAGTCGGGGTTTTCCCTGAACATGACCGATCCCGGATGAATTTGGATCTTCTCGGCGGTAAGGGAGCGGAAAAGCCCACGCTCCTGCCTGGAGCAGACGAACTGTATCAGGCCGCGGCTTACGGCGCAGAGATAATCGTAGAGGGAGCCTCCTTTCAAGATTGGAACCCCCATTTCGGACACGATGATCTCGAGCTGTTCGCGGATGCGGACTATTTCGCGCATCGTCCTTTCGTCGAGATAATTTTTTTCGCAGAATTTCGTCTTGTCGGGTGCCGCGGCGAAGGCGTCGAAGATACGGAGATAGGATACAAAGTCGCCCATGGGGTCCCTGAAGGCATGGTGGGCCCGCCGCGCTTCCATTTCCTCACCGGGAGGCAGGATGTAGGGGCTCATCGTCGACAGGAATGAAGCCGCCACGAGGGTTTCATGGATGACGTCGGGGTAACGCATGATCGACTCGACGATCATGCGCGAAAGCCTTGGAAGCAAAGGGAATTCGCACATCATTTCGCCGATCTTGGACAGTGTGCGGTCAGCCGAGAGCGAATCGAGGAGATTGAGAATATCGATTGCGCCAGCGATACCGCTCTTTGGGGGCTTAGAGATGAAGTCGAAGCTCTCGAAATCGGAAATGCCCAGCTCGGCCATTCTCAGCACAACCTCGGACAAGTCCGTTCGGTAAATCTCCTCCGTCGTGAAGAGAGGGCGGTTTTCGAAATCCTTGCGGGGGTAGAGCCGGTAGCAAACACCAGGTCTGGTGCGGCCAGCCCTTCCCTTCCGCTGGTTGCAGGAGGCTTTGGAAATCGGCGTTTCGATGAGGCTGGCGGTGAAGGTGCGGGGGTTGTAGTAATTGAGCTTGGCGAGGCCTGAGTCGATGACGACGGTAATGCCGTCGATGGTGACGCTCGTTTCGGCGATATTAGTCGCGATGACGATCTTCGCTTTTCCTTCCGGCGCCGGATCGAATACTTTTTCCTGTTCATCCTTGCCAAGACGCGCGTAGAGGGGCACAAGGTGAAGTTTCGCGGCCATGGGGCTCGCCGCCAGACGGAGCGCGCATTCCTTTATTGTCTTTTCGCCAGGCAGGAAGATGAGCATATCGCCCTTTTCATCCTTTTCCCTGCTTTCCAGCGATCTCTCCACGATCGAAAGCACCTTTTCGTAGAGCACCTCATCGGAGTAGCGCAAGGGGGAGGATGGCGCGGAGTTCCTGCGTCCTCCTCGCGGGGATAAATCGCGGGGCCTGTCTTCGGGGGCGGGGGCAGGCTCGGTGATGGGATCGTAGATGAGGGTGACCGGATAGGTCTGCGTATCGATCTTCACCACGGGGCATTCGCCGAAATATTCGGAAAACACCTCGGCGTTTATTGTGGCCGATGAGACGATAACCTTAAAGCCTGGCCTGACCTCAAGAATTTTCTTGAGCAGGCCGAGGATAAAGTCGATGTTGAGGCTCCGCTCATGCGCTTCGTCCACCATGATGACATCGTATTTCGACAGATAGGGATCCAGCTTCATCTCTTGGAGAAGGATTCCGTCGGTCATTATCTTTATTTTTGTCGCCGGGGTCGTCCTGTCCTCGAAACGCATCTTGAAGCCGACAAGGCTCATTTTTCCCGGCCCAAGCTGGCGACCGATGAAGTCGCTGACCGAGAGGGCAGCTATTCTGCGGGGCTGGGTGACGCCGATAAGGCTGCGCTCTGCGTAGCCCGCTTCATGCAATATGATAGGAAGTTGCGTGGTCTTGCCAGAGCCCGTGGGGCTCTCCACAACGATGACTTGGTTTTCCTTGAGGGCTCCGAGGATTTTTTCTTTTTGCTGATATACAGGCAGGTCATGAGGATTCATAGGCCCATCATACACGAAATGAGCGATCTGTTCCACGGTATCAACCCGGCTGATTCCTGTGCTATACTTTTTATACTATGGCTTCCTACCCACTCGCAGCATACTTCATCATCGCCATCGCTTTTATCGGAATAGCGGCCGGCCGTCTTCCGCGCATGGCGATGAACAGGGCGACCATCGCCTTGAGCGCGGCCGTGCTGCTCATCATCGCGGGGGGGATCAGCTTCGATGAGGCTTTCAAGGCCATCGATACGGAAAAGATCGCTCTCCTCCTCGCCATGATGATCCTCGTCGCCAATCTCAGGATATCGGGTTTTTTCTACCTTGCGGGGGCGAAGATCCTATCGCTCGCGCGTTCGCCCAAAGCGTTCCTCGCCATCGTCATCCTGTCCTCCGGTTTTCTTTCAGCCCTTTTTCTCAACGACACGATCTGCATAATGCTCACTCCCCTCGTCGCCGAGATCGCCCGGCGCTCCGGAAGGGATGGCAAGCCATATTTGATCGCGCTGGCCACGGCGGCGAACGCGGGATCCTGCGCCACGGCCATCGGCAATCCCCAAAACATGCTCATAGCAGCCCAGTCCGGCATACCTTTCATCGAATTCGTCGCCAATCTCGCGCCCCCATCGATAGCCGCGATGGGATTGTGCTATATCGCTACCACCCTTGTATTCAGAAAAGAATTCTCCGGCGCTTTTGGACTGCCAACGGCATCATCGATCCAAGGAACCCCGTCTTCCTCCTCCACACAAAGGATAGAAGTTGACAAGCGCCTTGTCGCGAAAAGTCTTGCGGCGGCCGCCCTATTGCTGATTTTGCTGGCGCTCGGGCTTAGAACGAGCGTGGCCGCGCTCGCTGCCGCGGTCGTCCTGATGATAACGCGGCGGATTCACCCCGAAAGAGTGTTCGCGGAAGTGGATTTCAGCCTTCTCGTCTTCTTTTCGGGACTCTTCATCCTGACGAGCGCCGTCGCGAGAAGCCCACTCTTTCAACAATTCATGGCTCGACTCTTGCCCTCGTTGACAAAGCCAGGACCCGCTTTCGCGCTTGCCGTGACCTTCACCTCCAACGTCGTTTCCAACGTTCCGGCTGTCATGCTCATGTCGCCCATAGCGCGGGGTTTCGAAAACGCGGGTACCGCTTGGCTCATGCTGGCGATGGCCAGCACCTTCGCGGGGAACCTCACGCTTCTGGGTTCCGTGGCGAATCTCATCGTCGCGGAGCAGGGCGAAAAATCCGGCATTCACCTGCGTTTTCTCGACTACCTCAAGGTGGGTTTGCCTGTCACCATAGCTTCGATAACCGCGGGTACCGCGTGGCTCATGCTGACCGGGCGCTGATGAAGGATAGGAGGGTTCATGTCCGCGATTCGATATGGTGATTCTTCCGATCCCGATGGAGGTTCGGCAAACCAAGGCGCCAGGAGCCTGAAACCGGCGCTGAGCGTCAGCGCCCTCACCCTCCTCATAAAGAACAGCCTGGAAATCGCTTTCTCATCGGTCACCGTTGAGGGCGAAGTCTCCAATTCCAAAGTATCTTCGTCAGGCCACCTTTATTTCTCTCTCAAGGACAAGGACGCCCTTATTCAGGCCGTCATGTTCAAGTTCAGGTTGTCGGAACTCGATTTCGAACTCTCTGATGGGCTAAAAGTGGTAGCGAAGGGCTCGGTTTCAGTCTACGCGGCAAGGGGCCAGTACCAGCTCATCGTCCAGTCGCTGCGCAAGTCGGGTGTGGGCGATATCCTGGCCATTCTGGAGGAGAGAAAAAAGCGCCTGGCGCAAGAAGGGCTCTTCGACCAGGAGAGGAAGAAACCTCTACCCAGGTTCCCTTCCAGGGTGGGCATCGTCACGAGCCCAACGGGCGCTGCCATCCGCGACATCCTCAACGTTCTCGGCAGGCGCAATTCCGGGACTGACATACTCCTTCTCCCGGCACCCGTACAAGGCGAGGGAGCGGGGGAAATCATCGCCGCCCGCATCAGGCAGGCGAACAAATTGAGGCTCGCGGACGTACTCATCGTGGGAAGAGGAGGCGGTTCGCTCGAAGACCTCCTCGCCTTTTCCGATGAATCCGTGGTGCGCGCGATCGCCGATTCCAAAATACCGGTGATAAGCGCGGTTGGGCATGAGATCGATTGGGCGCTCAGCGATTTCGCCGCTGACGTGCGCGCTCCCACACCATCCGCGGCCGCCGAACTGGTCGCGGAGAGTCGCGAAATCCTGCAGCGCGAGATCGACCAGTTCGGCGGCTCGCTGGCAGCCTCGATCGGCGCGCGGGTGGACTATGCACGAATGTCGCTTTCGGCATTTGCCCCGCGCGATGTCGAAGCCCGCTTCATGCGCATTTTCATGCCCATCGCCAGGCGCTTCGACGACGCCAGGGACGACCTGACCTCGGCTATCTCGGCGCTCTTGCTCGCGACGCGGCACCGCATCGCTCTCGCCGATACGCGCCTCGAGCTGGCAAGCCCAGAAGCTGTCCTCAAGCGAGGCTATTCGATCGTCCGCAAAGCAAAACCGGCGGGCAATGGATCGTCCGGTGACAGCACCGAGCGTTTGGGTTCCGGCGGCATAGTTCGCGCCGCCTCACAGGTTTCCGTTGATGAATCGCTGCAATTGATTTTTTCATCGGGCTCAGCCCGTGTCGATGTGAGGGAGGTCAATTCATGAAAGATTTCGAATCCCGCCTCGAGAGACTGGAACTTTTGGCCGAGCGGATAAAGGATCAGAACCTTCCGCTCGAAGAAGCCATAAAAGTATTCGAAGAAGGCATAAAGCTATCGAAAGGGCTTAAAAAGGAACTCGACAAAATTCAAGGCAAGGTCGAAATGCTGATCAACTCCCCCGAGGATGAAGCGAAGCCCGAATTTACTTTGTTTGAGCCTGAAAAGGGCGAGTGATCCAATGGCTCACTCGAAATCCTGAGGTTTTACGCGGAACTCGCGCTCGAGTAAGGGGACCAATGCCCTGTCGCTGTCGGCAAGATCCAAGGCCTCAAGCTTATCAATGGCTATCCAGGCCACGTGGCTGTGTTCCCTCAATTCGAGGGTGCCGGAAACCGGTATAGTAACGAGCCATGCTGCCAGATCCCTCTCGCCCGAAGGGCTCAGGAATCTGATGCTCCCGATCAAACGCAGAGGGATGATGAGAATCCCGAATTCTTCCTCGAATTCCCGCCTCAGTGCTTCCTCGTCCTTTTCCCCCTCCTCCACCTTCCCGCCAGGGAATTCCCAGCGTAGACCGATCGCCCCCCCTTCCTTTCGTTTCGCGACAAGGATTTTGCCTTTTTGTGCGGCTATTCCAGCAATCGATCGCTTCGCCATGCAAGCTCCTTGCTTAGGTGATCAGAGAAAAAGCACCATAGGAAAAAGGAAATGAATGATACCGGCAATGATGCCGGCATAGCCAATCGACACCTTGTAGGACACGAGAATTTTTTCGATTTTTGCCCCAAGGGTACCTTTTTTCATAAAAGGCAGATGAGCATCATCGGAAATTTCCAGAAGAAGCGTCGCGCCCACCGCCATTCCGGCGATCGCGGGAAGGAAATCCCCGATGACGGGGATGTCGCCCCGCAAGGCGAAAAGCAATTTCAGCAGCCCCACGGCTACCGAAAGTATCGCCACGGTCAGCCTCAGGCCTTTGTCGGACATGATGAGATGAGCCCCACGGAGTATCGCCGATGAAGAATCCATTGTCTTGGCGGCGAGCGCGTACCCGCAGAGGATGTTGAGGAGAACCGACAAAAAATAAAATTGAATCATTGAGTCCGCTATCCAGTGGCCCCTACCCTAGCGGGTAGAAGGCGATTGGGTCAAGGGAGGGGACCGGTCCACGCGCTTCGTGCCGCTATGCAGGAGCAATGAACATTCCGCGATTAGGTCCGAGGCTTCAAACCACCCTTTCTCCTTCGCCATTCTTTTGCCGGCTGTTCCATGGGCCGCGACCGCGACGATAGCCGCGTCCTCGAGAGCTTTCCAGGACGATTTTTCCGCAAGCGTTTTTGATGAATCTGCCTTTCTCAATCGAGCCGTCTTTCCCGCGATGAGGCCGGCTAATAGTCCCGCCAGCACGTCGCCCGACCCCGCGGTGCCCAATTCCGGAGTCATGCCATCCCATACCGCGACGCGCTTGGGCGAAACGATCCACGTGACATGGCTCTTCGCCACGAGCAGAGATTTGTAATATTCGCATGTCCTTCGCATTTCCCTCAGACCTATCGCCGCCCCATTCACGTGCGCGATCGAAACTGCTTGGGAGGTTTCCGCTGGAATTGCGCGCTGAATCGCTGAGGCGCACAGGGCAAGCGCCGCCAATTCACCGGGATGTGGCGTGAGCGCGCATGGAGCTCTGATGCTCGCCGCAAGCTCGGGGCGCGCCGCCAAAAGCCTAAGCGCGTCAGCATCGAGCACGGCGGGTACGCCCGCTTCCAATAGTTCCCGAAGCAGAACATCCCTTCCTTCGCCATTTCCCCAACCGGGACCTATCAATATCGCGTCATTCGAGCCTATGTCTCGCAGATCGCCGAGCGGCTTGACAATGATTGAATCCAAGGATCGCGCCAGAATAGCGTATGCCGATTCGTCGACATACAAGGTGACGTAACCCGCCCCCGATGCCGCCGCCGCCTTTGCGCATAATTGCGCCGCTCCGATCGCTCCCCTCGATCCGGCGAAAATCGCAAGCCGCCCTCGGCTCATTTTGTAGCTTTCGGCGCTGATTGGATCCGGCACGATATCCCGCGCCTCGATGAGCGAGGTGTCGCGCCTGATATTCACGAGGCTTTCAGGGAACACATCCCCAACAAGGACGAGTTCCCCGCAGCATCGTCTTGCCAGCGGCAGATAGCAGGCCGTCTTCGCGGGTTCGAGGCAGAGCGTGATATCGGCACGCACGCAGGGGAACCCTTCTTCCCAGCTATCGCCCAAACCCGAGGGCAGGTCGATGGATATCACGAGCGGTCTGGCTTTCGCCGTCTGAATCGAGCCGATACTGTCGATCATTGCCTTCGCTTCGCCGCCCGCGGCTCCCGCTAAGCCCGTGCCCAGTATCCCATCCAGGATGATATCGGCTTCGGAAAGCATCGACATGATCCCCTCGTCATCGGCTCCCTTCCATATCGCGCAGCGAACGCCCGCCGAGCCGAGGCTATTGACTTGTTTTTTCGCCGATTCGCTCAATTCGCGAGCTGATAGTATGGCTTGCAGATCCTGGAAACCGGAGGAAAAGGCGTGTCGGAGAATAGCCATGGCATCGCCGCCATTATCGCCCTTTCCACAAAGCGCGACGATTCTGACCGCTTTGCCCTTCGCGGCTATTTCATCTCGGCCCGCGATGCATGTTCTGATGGCATCCCACAACCTTAGCGACGCTTTTTCCATGAGCTGAAGCGCGCTGAGCGCCAAGGCTTCGGTTGTCGCCGCGTCGAGGGCTTTGGATTCTTCGCATGTTACGAGGGCTTTCATGGACCACTGCCTTTGTGATAGCGATTCTTCATTATACCAGAATCAGGGATGGCGTCAATTTGCGGTGGCTATCGCTTCGGCGACCTTGATGCCATCCATGGCTGCCGACATAATGCCACCCGCATAGCCGCAGCCTTCGCCGCAGGGGTACAGCCCCGCTATATTGCTCTGCATTCCACTGTTTCTGAGAATCCTCAGCGGCGAAGACGTTCTCGTTTCAACGCCAGTGAGGATGGCGTCAGGATTCGCGAAGCCATGGATCTTGCGATCGAACGCCAAAACGCCTTCCTTGATCGACTCGTTGACGAAGGGCGGCAGACAGGCGTTGAGGTCAGCGAAGGATAGCGCGCCCTTCGAACAGGGAGTTGTGCTCCCGAAGGCCGTCGAACATTTCTTGGCGAAAAAATCGCCCAAGCGCTGCACGGGCATCGAAAAACCCCGGGAATCGGGATTGGCGGCATCGAAGGCGGCCTTTTCCCATCGTCGCTGAAATTCCACCCCCGCTAGGATTCCGCCTTCCCCAACGTCTTCGGTCCGTACGGCGGCGACGATCGCGGAATTCGCGTTCCGGCTATCCCGCGCGAAGTTACTCATGCCATTGCATACGACCATGCCAGGCTCGGAACTGGAGTTCACCACGAAACCGCCGGGGCACATGCAGAAGCTATAGACACCCTGTCCCCTTGATGTTTGATGAGTGAGTTTATAGTCCGCGACCGGAAGGCGCGGATCTTTCCAGGATGGGCCAAACTGGCTCCTCTGGATCATCGCTTGGGGATGCTCGATCCTCAGGCCGATGGCAAAGGGTTTGGGCTCCATGAGCACGGGGCTCCTCGCGAGTTCCTCGAAGGTATCGCGCGCGCTGTGACCTATGGCGAGAACGACCTTCGACGCGTCTAGTCTTTCGCTTCCTTCAAGCACAACGCCAAGGATCTTCCCTTCCTTTATCGTCAGGGAAGCGACTTTCGCATCGAATCGAATGACGCCGCCGAGGCGCTCTATTTTTCGCCTGAGGTTCCCCACCACATCGACGAGATAATCGGTTCCAATATGCGGCTTGCTCAAATAGGCGATTTCCGGAGGAGCCCCCGCTTCCAAAAACTCCTCGATCACTTTTCTGTTTCGATGCGCTTTGTCGCCGACGGAAGTGTTGAGCTTCCCGTCCGAAAAGGTGCCCGCTCCTCCCTCCCCAAACTGCATGTTCGAATCGGGATCCAGGGCGCCGCTTTCCCAAAACCTCCGCACCGACTTCATCCGCGATTCGACATCCCCGCCGCGCTCGAGAAGAAGGGGCTTGAAACCGTTTTCCGCCAGCAAAAGGGCGCAAAACAGGCCCGCAGGTCCGCCTCCCACGATGATCACGGTGTTTTCGGACGGATTTTCCGCTTTGCCATTCACTGGGAACTCGTATCGTTCATCAGTCCCGATGGGAAGCCATTCCTTCTCCTGGCCCGTTTCCCTCAATGGCTTTTTCAGCTCAACGTCCACGCCATAGATGATCCGTATTGAAGTTTTTTCTCTTGCATCGAAGGATTTTTTTGCGATGCGCCAGGCTTCTATGTTCTCTCTGTTTGTGCCAAGAATGGAGCAGATTGCCTTTTCGATCGTCTGCTCGTCATGGTCGAGACGCATTTTAAGCTGCTGAATTCTATATTTCATCCGCCCGCCTCATTTCTTGCGAACAATGCTTTCATCGGTATGACCACCAGACAAGGCGGATGTTTTCATCAGCCTTGAGCACTGCATAGATTTGGCCCGCTGACGACACTTTCAAAGCGGCGATTTCGCTCACGCCTTTGGGCAGATCAATCCTATAACGAAGCTGCACTTTGCCGCTTTCGTCCACGAGCTGCAGCATGCGGCTTGATTGTTGATTCGATGCCAGGTCCGCCGCAACCGTCGTTCCGATCGTTCCCATGTCGGAGAAAAGATAGTACAGCCCGGAATTTTCCCCGATCAGTTCAGGAATCGCAGCATCGGTGTCCGCCGGTACGATGGCAAGACTTCGCAATGTGCGTCCGTTTGCTCCATCGAGCGTGAAAATCCATGACCCGGCGAATTCTTCCCGAGAAATCACGAGGCTTTCCGGATCGAAAGATTCTTTGTAATAATCGATTTTTAGTGTTATCTCAAATGTCTCGCCCGCGGAAGACCCGAGCATTTTGTCCAAATTAGCGTGAATCCTGATGCCTTTCACGCCTGTCGCCAACCCGGAAAGGCTGGAGGGAAGAGGCAACGATTCCCTGCTGAGCCTGAGGCTTGAAAGCAGATTTCCCGTTTTGCCAAAATGGTGCACGAGAATCGCCGATTCCGATCCCGAGACAATGCAGAGAGTGTCATTTCCCATTGCGTCGATGGAGATTATGTACGGGAAGGGCGATCCCCCCGGACCTTCCTGGCCAAGGTAGGGCAGTTCCAGACCCTGAGCGCCAAAGCGCCTTACTATCCTGTCGCAGCAGGATCCAGATTGCGTGTCGTAGATGCGCGCCGCAGGATTGGCCACTCGGTCGGCGACATAGATAGTCTGGTTGGTATCAACGGCTATTTTCCCCGGAGCCACGAAATGTATCGGCGCGGCGAATCTTCCTTGAATTTCCGCCTTGGTTTGCCGCCCGGCCACCTGGATGGCCGGCTTCATGATTTCCAAGTCCGGCGAGCGCGATGGATCGTAAAGGAGCGCCAGGAGATCACCATAGGAAGACAGCTTCATGACCTTTTTGCCAGAGCCGTCGAGGATGTGGAAGATCCCTTCGCGCATGACAATATCGATGCTGTCATCTTCTCCGGCAGATAGATCCACCTGGTTTTCGGACAAGCCATAGCCTATCGAGAAGAGATCGCTTCTGACAACGCTCTTGATTTGTCGAGCAGGCTGGCAAGAGGCGAGTATCAGGCTCACCGCTACGGTACCCAGGATGCGAAAAGTATACCCGTTCATCGCTGTGTCCATCCTTATCCGCCAGGGCTTGGGTTGTCAACTTCCTTGACCCTTTTTGCGGCCGGAAGTATTCTTACCAACATGGCCACAAATCTGCTCACCGCGTTCCTCGGATCCAAAAGAGAGAGGGATGTTAAAAATTTGCTTCCCACCCTTCACACCATAAACTCGAAGGAGCCTTGGGCCTTCGCTCTTGCCGATAAGGACTTCCCCGCCCTGACCGAGACTTTCAGGAAGCGCTTGGCTCAAGGCGAAAACCCTGATGCTCTTTTGCCCGAGGCCTTCGCCCTGGCGCGCGAAGCTGCCCGGAGGGTACTGGGCGAGCGACCCTTCGACGTGCAAGTAATGGGTGGTCTCGTACTCCATCATGGCAAGATCGTCGAAATGAAAACGGGCGAAGGCAAGACCCTTTCCTCCGTCAGCGCCGCGTACGTAAACGCCTTGAGCGGCAAGGGCGTCCACATCGTGACCGTGAACGATTATCTCGCCGAGCGCGACAGCCAATGGATGGGCAGGATTTTCAGTTTTCTTGGTCTCAGTGTAGGGTGCATATTGTCCACCATGGATAACGAAGCCAGACGACTCGCTTACGCATGCGATATCACCTATGGGACGAATAACGAATTCGGATTCGACTACCTGCGCGACAATATGACCTGGTCGCCGGAATCGCGCGTGCAACGCGGCCACAACTACTGCATCGTCGACGAGATCGACTCCATCCTCATCGACGAGGCCCGCACGCCTCTCATCATCTCGGGGCCGGCGGAGGACGACACCTATAAAGTAAACGAGGTAAACCGCCTAGCCCTTTCCCTCACCGAAGTGAAGAAAAACCCCGATACCAATGAGTATCCCGATGAGGCGAACGGCGAGAGCTCGGAAGGCGACTACCGCATCGATGAAAAATCGAAACGCGTCATGTTCACGAGCCAGGGCCTCGACCATATCGAAGGGCTGCTCCAAAAGCGCGGCCTGATTAAGGGAAGCCTTTTCGAAGAGGGGAATTTCGAGTTCGCGCATTACTTCACGCAAGCTGTTCGCGCCCAAATTTTGTTCCTCAAGGATGTTGATTACGTCGTTCAGGATGGGCTCGTTCAGATCGTTGATGAGTTCACCGGCCGAATTCTGCACGGAAGACGCTATTCGGATGGCCTGCATGAGGCGATCGAGGCGAAGGAGCGTATCAAGATTGCTCGACGAAACCGAACCCTCGCCACAATCACCTTTCAAAACTACTTCCGTATGTATGAAAAAATATCCGGAATGACAGGAACTGCCGATACAGAGGCTCCGGAGTTTAATAAAATATACAACCTAGATGTAATTGTCATTCCCTCGAATAGGCCTGTGGTGCGCGATGATGAGGACGATCTCGTCTTTCTCAACGAAGAAGAGAAGTTCAATGCCATTAGCGAGGAAATCGAAACAGCGCATACGAGAGGTCAACCGCTTCTCGTTGGCACCGTCTCCATTGAAAAATCCGAACAGCTTTCGGCAATCCTCACCCGCAAGGGCGTCCGCCACGAAGTTTTGAACGCCAAGAACCACGCGCGCGAGGCCCTCATCATCGCCGAGGCCGGGGCAAAGGGCTCTGTCACGATCGCCACGAATATGGCCGGTCGCGGTACCGATATCAAGCTGGGAGGGAATCCTGAATTCAGGGCTCGCCGCAAGGCCGGCACATCGGCCTCGGATGAGGAATTTGCCAAGATTCTCGCTTCCGAATACGAGACCTGGAAGAAAGATTTCGATGAGGTGCGCGGCCTCGGGGGACTTTGCGTCATAGGCACGGAACGCCATGAATCCCGACGCATCGACAACCAGCTGCGCGGGCGATCCGGCCGACAGGGCGACCCCGGCCGCTCGGCTTTCTTCATCTCGCTCGATGATGACCTCATGCGTCTTTTCGGAGGCGAAAGCTTCAAGGGCATGATGAGCAAGGTCGGCATGAAGCCCGGCGAGCCCATCTATCATCCCCTTCTCAACCGAACCATCGAAGGCGCGCAGAAAAAAGTCGAGGAGCGCAACTTCGAGATACGAAAGCATCTGCTCGAGTACGATGATGTACTGAACCGCCAGCGCGCCTATATTTATGAGCAGAGGGATGAGATTCTCAGGAATGAGGACCTGATCGGGAGAGTGCGCGCCGCCGCCGCGGAAATGCTCGAAGCCGTAACGACCGACGCCCTTAACCGACAGAAGGCGGGTGACAAAGCGGTACTTTCCGAACTGCCCCTCGTGCTGCGCGATACTTTCGGCGTGGAAATGCCGGCCAGCAAGGTCGCCTCGCTCATGTCAGCGTCAGCGCCCGATCAGCAGCATCCCGCCGACTCGGCGTTTTACAGTGAAGTGAAGCGCAGCCTCGACGCCGATATTGACGAAAAGCAGGCTATGGCGGGTGAAACGAATCTAAACATTTTCATACGCTATCAATACCTGCAGGAAATCGACAACAAATGGCTCGACCATCTCGACAGGATGGAAGCTCTCCGCGAAGCCGTCTATCTCCGCTCCTACGCGCAGAAGAACCCCCTCCTGGAATACAAGATCGAGGGCTCCGACATTTTCGAGGAACTCATCGACGCGATCCGCCGCAACATCGCCTCGCGGGTGCTCAGAGTGCGCATCAAAACCGAGGAAGAGCGGAAAGTGCCGGCGAAGGAGCCGGCGGCCCTGGCCCACCATGAAAGCTCGGGGCAGTTCGCCGGCGCCGGCGGCGGACAGAATTCAGCAACTGACTCTTCCATATCCAGGCGGCCGCAAGAGTCGCAGATATCCCAGGCTTCGACACCTGAAAACGTCACGGTCGTGCACAGCGGCCAAAAAGTAGGCCGAAACGACCCTTGCCCTTGCGGATCGGGCAAAAAGTACAAACACTGCCACGGAAGGTGACAGAGGCGCGGTAGCGCCGGGATGCGCAATGTCGCTCAACTTCAAGGAAATCGATCTGATCCTCTCGGAACTCACAATCGTTGGCACAAGGATCCAGAAAGTGCTCCAGCCTTCCTACGATACGATCGTTCTCGAGACCTTCGGAACCGAAGGCAAGAAGGATGTTCTCATCAGCGTTTCGCCGGGAGCCTGCAGGATACATGGCATCTCCGATCTTCCGGCAAAAAACGAACGCCCCCTGCGCTTCATGGAATGTCTTCGCTCCCGCGTCCGCGGCGGCAGGATAGAATCTGTGGAGCAACTAGCGTCGGACAGAATCATCAAAATCGCCATTTCCATGCCGCTCGAGACAGATTTCGAGGATGATCATCAAGAAAGGGCCGACAGGGGCAGAACCTCGCGAGGCATCCCCAGGGCACCCTCCCAAAACTACACTCTGTACATCCGTCTCTGGAGCGGTGCGGGCAACATGCTTCTTGTCGATGAGAACAACCTCATCATCGACGCGCTTTTCAGGAAGCCTGACAAGGGAGAAGCCTCAGGGTTGCCATGCCGGATAGAAGATGCATTGTCGAGCCAAGATCCGGAGGAAAATGCCCTCAAGGCAGCCAAGTTCAGGATACGCGACCTGGATGGCGAAGGAAGCTTTTCCGAGCGCGTGGAGGCCCATTATGGCGGAAAGTCCGGCGATTTATCCCGCGACACCCTGCTCGCGAAAGCCGCCGAACGCTTCGAAAAGAGGATGCGCCTCCTCGAATCGAAAGAAGAAGAACTCGGCAGGCTGAAGAAGGATTACTCTAACGCCGAACGGTATAAGCAGATTGGGGACATCCTCATGGCCGGCGATTTCCCCTCCCCTGAGCCCGCGTCGAAAGGCTCCGCCCCAAAGTCATCCGTTTTTGTGTCGGCACACGATTTCTATGCCGACAAGAGGATTTCCATCCAGATAAACCCTTCGCTCAGCACTATCGAAAACGCGCGCAAATATTATGAAATGTTCAGAAAAGCCTCGTCGGGCTTGAGCGATGTTTCCCTGGAACTCGCCAAGGTCAAGGAAGGCCAGGAAGCATTGCGCGCCTGGCTTGCGCGGCTCCAAAACGAGCAGGATCCCTTCGTCATAGCGAAGGCGCTCGAGAAAGCGGGGACGGTACGCGAGAAGGCTATCAGGAAATACCCCTGCGTTTGGATTGAATACAAGGACTGGACGATGCTCATCGGCAGATCGGCCAAGGAAAACGACGAGCTGCTCCGTAGACACGTTCGCGGTTCCGACCTCTGGCTCCATGCCCGCGATTATTCCGGATCGTATGTCTTCGTAAAAGCCCGAAAATCCAAGACCTTTCCTTTGGACATAATGCTGGACGCGGGCGCCCTGGCGCTCTATTACTCGAAAGGCAGAAAGAACGGGGAAGGCGATGTGTATTACACTCAGGCCAAATATTTGCGTCGCGTCAAGGACGGCCCAAAAGGTCTCGTCATACCGACCTTGGAGAAGAATCTCTTTATCCGCATCGACGAAGCGCGGATAAAAGAGTTGCTCGATTGTTCCTCTGGAGGAGACTCATGACTTCTTTCCGCTCGTTCGTACGCTCATTGATGCTCGCGCTTCTGCTCTACCCGGCAGCGACCCTCTTTGCGCAGCAGCCTGTCGACAAAATCGCGATCGCGATTTTAAAAGGGCCTTCAGGGATAGGAAGCGCGTGGATGATGTCTTCCCCTCCCCTGGCCCCAGGGGTAAATATTCAATTCATAGCGGCGTCCGGGGCCGATATCGTAACCGCGAAACTCGTTTCCGGCGAATTCCAGGGTGGAGTCTTGCCCGTGAATGTGGCGGCGAAGCTCAGCAACGCTGGCGTGCCGATCAAAGCGCTCGCCGTGGTAGGCAATGGGATGGTCAAGTTCATCAGTTCGGATCCTTCAATAAAAACTCTCGCCGATATAAAGGGAAAGGACATCCCGATCGCCGGGCAAAAGGCTACGCCGGATTATCTCTTCCGATATTTGGCCGAGACCGAGTCTTTGAAAGTCGGGGCTGATTACAATCCCATTTACAGTCTCGCGTACCCGGAAATGGCTGCCCAGTTGGCCGCCGGGAAAATAACCTGCGCCGTACTCCCTGAGCCATTTGCCACCCAGGCGTTGATGTTGAACAAGGCGCTTCGTGAGCCTTTCAGCCTCGACGCGCTGTGGACGGAAAAAACGGGACTGGCGAGCTATCCGATGTCCCTCTTTGTGGTTTCCAAGCGCCTGGCGGAACAACACCCCGATGTTGTCGAAGCCCTAAGCAAGGCATACGATGCCTCAATCAAAAAAACCCTCGCCGACCCCGCCTCCACTGGCACCTTGGCGGAATCGCTCGATCTTGGCATGAAGGCCGTCGTGGCTCAAGCGGCTATCCCCAAATCCGCCTACGTCTATATTGTCGCTTTGGATGCGAAAAGCAGCATCGAGGCGCTTCTCAAGCTCTTCATGGCATTCGATCCCCAATCCGTTGGCGGAAAATTGCCCGGAGCGGACTTTTACGATAGCAAGCGATAGGAGGCCGGAAAGGTGAGGCATTCAGACCCTGATTTGTCCGGTCCACGCGCGAAAACGATGCTTTATCGCCGTTTTGCCGCCGGGATTCTGGGGGTAGGGCTTTCTGTCGCCCTATGGCAATTGCTTTCGGTGATGATCGGTTCCTCCCTTATCTTTCCCGGCCCGGCCGAAGTTGTCGGCGGCCTGCGAATCCTCCTCGCCTCACCTTCTTTCTGGAAAGCCGTGATCGGCTCGATGGAGAGAGTCCTCCTTTCCTTCATCCTCTCCATCGGGATAGGCACGCTGACAGGTATTTCTTCAGGCCTTAACCCCTGGATACGGGATTCATTGGCGCCTCTGATCACGACCATCCGCGCGACACCCGTGCTCGCTCTCATCCTCGTCGCGATGTTCTGGCTTCCATCCACTGGCGTTCCAATTTTTTCGGCATTTTTAATGGCCTATCCCATCATGCACACGTCGGCCTACACTGGAGTCGTTTTGGCGGACAAGGATTTGCTTGAAATGGCTTCGGTGTTCAAAGTTCCCCCAAAAGTGAAATTTTTGAAGTTGCGGTTGCCAGCCGCGCGAGGCCATTTCCTTGCGGGAGCCAAGAACGCGCTGGGATTGTGCTGGAAGGTTGTCGTAGCCGGCGAAGTCTTGAGCCAACCGCGCTTTGGCCTTGGCACAGGCCTCCAGGACGCCAGGCTTTCGCTCGAGACGTCCACGGTACTCGCCTGGGCCGCCGCGACCGTCTTTCTCTGCGGTATCAGCGAATTCGCCCTTGGGGTCTTGGCCAAAAAGGAAGGCGGCGCGCGTGAAGGGGTGGCGAATTGAAGCCGTATGAACTCCGCGGCATAAGCAAGAATTTCGGCGATCTCGAAGTGATCGCTGAATTCAGCGCTTCCTTCGAGCCTTCTTCGGTAACCGCCATTCTTGGGCCCTCCGGGTGCGGGAAAACCACCTTGCTCAATATAATCGCCGGGATTCTGTCTCCCTGCGAAGGTTCCACGGGAGATTTTCCTTCCGCGAGCTTCTCCTATTCCTTCCAAGAGCCTCGGCTCCTGCCTTGGCTCTCATCCAAGGACAATCTTTTGTTCGCTTTGTCCGGTATCCAGGATAAAAAAATCCGCGACGAAAGAGCGCAACGCTTTCTGGTCCATTCCGGTCTCGCCGATTTCTCAACAACCAAGCCCCCCCAACTTTCGGGAGGCATGAAACGACGTCTCTCCCTCGCTCGCGCCTTCGCCTATCCTTCTGATGTTCTTCTCCTCGACGAGGCTTTTTCGGCTGTCGACTTGAAATTGCGGATTGAGCTGATGGATTTGTTTTCCCTCCTATGGCGCGAGGAAAAAAGGACAACGATTATCGTGACGCATGATGTTCAGGACGCACTCTATCTCGCCGATCAAGTCCTCGTGCTGTCTTCCCGGCCCGCGCGTCTCGTGGACAAGCTGACCGTGCCTGTCGCGAGAGAAAATCGCCGCTATGGATCCAGGGAACTCATCGATTTGGAAGAAAGGCTGTACCGACAAATCCTATCCTAGGACAGGGCGCTTCGTATCGAGGCGACCAGCTCCCATGGGGTGAAGGGCTTCTCGAGAAGAGTCGTGCCCGCAGGAATCTTCATTGCCGAATCGATCCTTCCCGAAATGAACACACATTTTAACGTCCTGTTCATCGTGAGCCGCGCGTAGAGTTCCAAGCCGTCCATGCCGGGCAGATTTATATCGGCGACCATGATATCGCACTTTTTCTTCTCGGCCTGCAATAGCGCTTCTCCCGCATTCCTGGCCGATATCACTGAAGCCCCGCTTTTTGAAAGAATATAGGAAAGGAAGCCGAGAAGCGATTCGTCATCGTCGACGAGCAATATCCCCGGGTTCCCTTTCAATGAAAGAGCCGGTTTTCCCTCGGCGGTGTCATTCTTCGCGGGGATATCGACGGAAGACGCGCTTTCCATCTCCTTGCTTGCCGGCAACCAGAGCGTAAAAGCGCTCCCCTTGCCCGGTTCTGTTTCCAAGCTTATCGCGCCATGGGTTTGGGCCGCGATGGAAGATACAATCGCGAGTCCGAGGCCCGTCCCTTTGCCCATTTCCTTCGTGGTGAAGAATGGTTCGAATATCTTTCCCGCCACATCGGGTTTTATCCCGCTTCCATTGTCCACCACCTCGATGGCCGCATATCGACCCGGCGCCAGGATGGAAGCCCCTACTTTTGTCGCTTCCGCAAGCGTTTTGGATTCCACCATAACGCTAATCCTGGCATCGGATTTGCCTTCCAGGGCATCGCGCGCGTTGACCACTAGGTTGATGAGAGCCTGCTCTATCTGGACGGGATCGACAAATACGTTCGTGTCCGATGAGGGAAGGAAAACCGAGAAGAGAATCGCCTCTCCCGACAATTTTCTCAAGATGCCGGCTGTATCGCGCACGATGGAGGCTATTCCAACGGGCTTTGGGGAATACGGTTGCTTTCGCGAAAAGCCCAGAAGCTGCTTCGTCAGATGCGAGGCCCGATCGGCGGTTTTAGCGATGCCCTCCACATCTTCGTAGGCGGCGTCCTGCGGCTTTATATCCAGTTTCAGCATTTCGGCATGACCGATGATGGCGGTGAGAATATTGTTGAAATCATGGGCAATGCCGCCGGCAAGCCGACCCATCGCCTCCATTTTCTGCGCTTGTTGCAGTTCATCGCGCAGTCTATGCGACTCGGTGAGATCGAAGAATTCGGCGGAGAGCATTGGGGTGCCTGAACCAGCTTCCCTAAAGCCCGAAAAGGAAGCAAGGATTAAAAGCCGCTTTCCTGCCCCATCGGTCATCACGAATTCCTCTCCGAGTATGGTCCCGCCACCGAGCAACGAAGTCTTCACCCTTTTCCAGTCTTCATCCTTCGCGAAGAGGGAGGAAAGTGCCGGGGCAACATTGTTGGAGCCGAATACTTTCCTGAACGTCTCATTGGCCTCGATGATTTTTCCGCCCAGATTGGAAACACATCGCGGCGAAAGGCTGAGATCGAAAAGCTCTCTGTATCGTTTTTCGCTATAGGCGAGTTTTTTCTCCATCCCAGCCCGGAACAGCGCTATCTCCGTCGTACCCAGGAGCTCGCGCTCCGAGAAGGGCTTTACCAAAATCCCCAAGGGTTCGGCGCTCTTCGTGCCGGCGAGAATGCCTGAATCCGAGAGGGCGGTGATGAACACGCAGGGAATTCCGGAATCCGATCTCGATGACTTCGCCGCTTCAAGCCCCGAAAGGCTGCCTTTCACCGCGATATCGATTAAAACAAGATCAAAAGGGCCCTTCCTCGAAGCTTCAAGGTATTCCGCGCCGCTCGAGAATGGCCCGGCGATTTCGTAGCCGGCACGTGTCAGAGTCTTCGCGATATCGAGGGCGATGAGCGCTTCGTGTTCGACGATAGCTATCCGTGACATCAGCCTTTCTCCACGCGCGGCATTGCCTTTTCTTTCGATCTTGTCGCAATGATACTATATAAAATTGCCCATTTCCAGCGAAAGACCCATTCGCATTGTCTTTTCCAGGTACCCCGAATTCAGCGACTTTACGCTTACGTCGAAATAAATCGTGTTGGCGCTGTCGTCCACGGAATACCGTACAAACTTGAGCACATCGGCGGCGCCTATCCCCGATTCATCCGCGGCCATGCCTGGCCATGTCCTCACGACTTTGTAGGTTCCGCCCTCGCCTCGGGGCCCCGAAACATGCTCCACTATCATGCCGGTGGCTCCTTCGAGCAGTTGTTCGGCGGCATCGCGCTTCGTCGCGCGCTTGAACGGCATGGAGGGAGCGGCGTTCGTTTTAAGCAACAAATTTACCGTCGAGCCCTCCCTCAAGACAGCGACCGCGCACAAAGAACCAAGGGGCTTCTTGGCCAAAAGCATTTGCGCTCCCTGGATATCGCTACTTTGCGTTCCATCGATCGAAAGCAGCTTGTCGCCCCGTTCAAGCGCTTTGCTCGTAGCCGGGAAAACATAGCTGATATCGAGGCTAGCGTCGAGGTTTTTGGCGAGCCCCGCTCCAATCCATGATGTCGCGACATTCCCGCCATCGAACAGCGCGGGAAATAGTGCGGAAACCCAGGCTACCGGGAGGGCGAAATTGAGACCTTGGAAGTCGGAAAGCCCAGCGAATACAACGCCGACCAGGTCTCCATTGTCATCAAGAAGCGGGCCGCCTGAGTTGCCGGGGTTCACGGGAGCGTCGATCTGTATCGCATCGCCTCTCGGCAGTATTCTTCTTCCGGTGGCGCTCACAATGCCTGCCGTCACGCTGTTTTCGAGCCCAACAGGGCTGCCAATGGCGTAGACTCGCTGCCCTTTGTTGGCCTTTCCCGCCCTGAATGGATAAAAGGTGTGCGTCGAGATCTCTGCGCTTTTCAGGAGGGCGAGATCGAGGCCTTCGTTCCAGCCAATTACTTTTGCGGGTATTCTGGCGTCAGGGTTGCTGGGCGGTCGAATGGAAATCCGGGAAAACCCATTGTACTTCGGATCAACGTCGCTCGAGATGACATGGTAATTTGTCAAATAATAACCTTGAGCGTCGACCTGGAATGCGGTACCGAGCGTCCTGTCCGGATACCCTACCCCTTTTTCGATTTTCAATCCCTTGTCGACATACACCGTCACGACTCCGCCCGCTTTCTCGCCTATGCTTGTCGCGCGTATGCCGATTGTGAGCTTGTCTTCCGATGCCTTTGCCTGAAGCGCATCCAAGTAGGGGAGAATTCTATGTGCCGTTGCCAAGTCTCCAGCGTTGATCGCGCGGACGTACCATTCGACCAAAACGTCTTGCGCGATAGGCGCATCCCCTCCGTGGGCTTTGGCCGAATCCGCGACATCGAGCGATTTCAGCACATAGGCGGCCGCCGGCGCGTAAAGCTTCTTGTCGTAGTACGATTGGGCGATGTCGAGATAGATCCTCAGGGTTTTTGAATCAAGCGAGGTGGCTGAGGCGGCTTTCACCGCCTCAGAGAAGAGGGGATTCGAAGTCGCGATAATCGCCTTTATCGAGGCGCTGCTCCGTTCGGCGGCCTTCAACTGGCCACGTGCAATTTGCGCATCCAAATCGGTGATGAGCCTGCGCGTCGCGTCCAAGGCTGTGCCGCCGAGGCTCGCAGTATCGAGCCCCGGTCCCTTGCGCTGGGAGATCGCGATAAGCGAGATGGCTTCTAGGCATGCCTCCGGGTCGGTCCCCGCGAGCGCTTTCAGTTCTTCAACCTTCAGCGTGGAATAATCGGGGCTGGGCATTTCAAGAGGCTTATTTTGAGCACAGGAAACGATCAGCAGGGAGGAAAGCGACGCGGCCAGGATCAGCGCGACGAATACGAACCAGGAACCCCGCCGGCCCATTCCTTCCCCGATCAGGCTTCGCTCACCTGCATATGATGCTCAGCATCGAAACCAAGGAGGATCCTTACATCGGTATCTTCAAGGGTTTCCTTCTGCATGAGTTCGTTCGCAAGCAATTCGAGCTTGTTCCTTTCCCTGGAAAGAATATCTATCGCCTGTTTCAGGGCTTTATCCAAAAGAGTTTTAAGCGCTTCATCGATCTTTTTCGCTGTCTCTTCGGAATAATCCTTGTGGCGGGCTATTTCCTTTCCGATGAATATCGGCTCTTCTTCCTGTCCATACGCTATCGGTCCCATATCATCGGCCATACCCCATTCGCACACCATCTTTCGCGCCATATCGGTGGCCTGGCGCAAATCCTGGGCGGTACCCGTGGTGGTTTCTCCGTATACGATCTTTTCCGCCGCGAAGCCACCGTAGGTTATGACGAGCCTATCGAAGAGCCAGTCCCGTTTGAAAGAATAGGAATCTTTTTCAGGCAGGGAGAGCGCCAAGCCCAGAGCCCTTCCCCTCGGTACGATCGTCACCTTGTGCAAGGGATCCGCGTTCGGGAGGAAATAATGCAGCAGCGCGTGACCGGATTCATGGACGGCAGTAGCTTTCTTCTCCTCTTCCGCGATAAAGAGGCTCTTGCGCGCCACACCCATCAGGATCTTATCCCTCGCGTCCTCGAAATCTTCCATTTCGACGGTCGTCTTGTTCTTGCGGATAGCGAAGAGGGCGGCTTCGTTTACCATATTGGCAAGATCGGCGCCCGACGTGCCAGGAGTAGCTTTCGCGAGCTTGACGACATCCACGTTGGCATCGACGGGGATCACGCCCATATGAATTTTCAGGATCGCTTCCCTCTCCTGGACATCGGGCATCGCCACAACCACTTGGCGGTCGAAGCGGCCGGGCCGCAAGAGCGCCGGATCCAACACATCGGGTCTGTTGGTTGCCGCAAGGATGATCACCCCATCTTTCGTGTCGAATCCATCCATTTCGACGAGCATCTGATTGAGGGTCTGCTCCCTCTCGTCATGCCCGCCGCCGTAGCCAGCGCCCCTGGTCCGCCCCACGGCGTCCAGTTCATCAATGAAAAGAATACAGGGAGCGTTCTTCCTTCCCTGCTCGAAGAGATCCCTCACCCTGCTCGCCCCGACGCCGACAAACATTTCGACGAAATCCGATCCCGACATATGGAAGAAAGGCACATTCGCCTCTCCCGCCGTGGCTTTCGCTATCAAGGTCTTGCCTGTGCCTGGCATACCGACGAGAAGCACGCCCTTGGGGATCTTGGCTCCCATCTTGGAGAATTTCTGCGGATTCTTAAGGTAATCGACAACTTCCATGAGCTCATACTTGGCTTCTTTCTGACCAGCCACATCGTTGAACGTTATCTTCTTGTTGGGTTCTATATAGCGCTTTGCCCTGCTCTTTCCGAACTGAAACGCTTTATTGTTCCCTTGCATCTGTCGCATCATGATCCATATGAGGAAGAAGCCGAAAAACCATGGAGCCAATTCGAAAAGAATCTGAAGCGGACTAGCGCTGCCGACTGCCCCAGATACTTTGACCTTCTTATCTTTGAGCTGCGTCAGCAGCTGGAGATCGATGTAGGGGATTGAAGTCTTGAAGGCGACTTGAGCCCCGTCGGCTCCTTTGAGTACGCCCTCGATTTGTTTTTGGTCCACGATCTGAACGGAATCCACCTCGCCTAAATCAAGGTAGGAAAGAAACGCCGAATAAGGAATTTCCTTGGACTGCGATTTGTCGTTGAAGAGAAAAAGCGTCGCAAAGAGCACCGTCAGCGAAAGGAAAACGGCAAGCGCCGCCTTGTTGGCCCTAGGCGGCATTCCTTGCGGCGCATCGGGGCGTTTCGGCCCCTCATCATTCTTTTTATCGTCAAGCATCGAACCTCATGCTCCTTTTATGCTTATGAAGAGTCTGCGGGCTACCTTTGAGCCATCGTAGTCCCTGAATCTCTCCTGCTCCAAACCGGCCCCCTCCAAAGAAGAAGCCAGAACGGCTACTATTCCGTTTCGATCTTCGACAACCGGAACCATATTCCTCCGTCCCTGATCGAGGTGCCATGATTTCATTATATCATCGAGTCTTCGTACACAATTGCCAGTCATCATCGCGTCGCCGGGCTTTCTGCTGCGCACGATCAAGGGAAAAGAAAAAGCTCCCTCAAGGAGAAACCCCCTCCCCTTTCGCGAACGATCCTCCCTTTCTGCGCCATTCCCCCACCATAAGGATACTAAAATTAGTCCAGCATGATAGGTTCCCTCGGAAGGTATCAGAAAAAAATACCTGTCTTCGATCCGAAAATCAAGTACAGGCAAGATTTCAAGCCGCTCCCCCCGCACGGAAATTCTCGCGCCAAGAACATCAGCCCCCGGGGCGCCATGGGCGAGGGAATTGCAGGCGCCGCGCAAGGCTTCATGCGACAAGCGATTGTTTTTCGAAATTGCGGCCACACATCGGGCCAAAACCCTGATTTTGATCGCTTCCGGGGCTTTTTTGAATGCATCGAAGTCGATCGATGCCGCATTCTTCGCTGTATCGATGTCACAGTCGCGCATGAATCGCCCCAAATACTCATTCAAGGCAGCTTTATCCGAAGCGATTTTAACCGAAGTCCCAAGAAGCCCTTTCCTCCAGCCTTGGAAATCCCGATCGAGGATCGGAACGAGCTCATGCCTGATCCTGTTGCGGGTATAGTTCAAGGCCGCGTTGGTCGAATCATTGGATACGGGCAACCTCTCCACCTCAGCATATCGCTCGATGTCCTTGCGCGAAGCGAACAATAGGGGCCTGACGAGGCAAAGGCCGTTTCCAAGATCGTGGCTTTGGGCCATGCCAGCGAGCCCGTCGACGCTCGAAGAAGCGATGAATCTGCTCATCAAGGTTTCGAGCTGATCATCGGCATTGTGGGCCGTGGCTATGAATCTGAAACCAAGTCGCCGCGCTATCCTTTTCAGGATTCCATATCGTATTTCCCTGGCGGCCGCCTCGAGACCTACCTGCTTCTCGTTGGCGAGCTTTTCGATCGCCCCAGGCCTTACCGTCGCCACCGTTAAGGGGATATGGAGGCGTCGGCAGTA
>Ga0172375_10003086_pt1 | contig 25539 bp, 31 predicted proteins | sample LakKiv1m_FD_114537 | JGI IMG/M metagenome (GOLD analysis project Ga0172375, IMG submission 114537) | Freshwater microbial communities from Kabuno Bay, South-Kivu, Congo - kab_092012_11.1m | ecosystem: Environmental > Aquatic > Freshwater > Lake | place: Democratic Republic of the Congo...
AATTGTCCGGCTGCGGAGTCTACTTTCACAACAGTAAGATTGCGTACGCTCACGCGCTCGCCACCCATGCGTCCCGCCATACGCATACCTTTTGGTACGCGTGTGCGCAAACCTCCTCCAATGGAACCTGGTTGACGGTGTGCGTGCTTTACTCCGTGCGTTGATGACGCCCCACGAAAATCGTGACGCTTCACCACACCCTGAAAGCCTTTTCCTTTTGATACCGAGCTCACCATAATGTGATCGCCCTCAGCAAATACTGATACATCAATCATTGCACCTCGCTCAGGTGCGGCATCTTCAACACGAAACGAACGAAACCATCGCGCCCCCTTGCCTTCCATGGGAGTTCCTTTGAGTTTACCCATCGCAGGCTTTTTTGCCTTGGGGTACTCGTGGTAACCCACCTCAACATTGGAGTCACCATCTTTGAGCGGCGTCACGCGCGTTACCACCACAGGGCCCGCCGAAAGAACCGTCACGGGTTGTACGTTCCCGTCGCGGTCGAAGAGCTGACTCATATGCAGTTTTCGCGCAAGAATAAATTTTGACATACGCATGAAGTAGAGCTGGCCTCAAAGAGGCAGCCGCAACTTACCAGTAAGATTTTCAACTCACATCATTTTCACCTCAATATCTACTCCCGCAGGGAGGTTGAGATTTGTGAGCGAATCGATGACTTTCGCCGAAGGATTCACGATATCGATAATGCGCTTGTGTACGCGCATTTCGAACTGCTCGCGAGCCGTTTTGTAGACGAATGTCGATCGGTTCACGGTGTACTTTCGAATTTCAGTCGGCAACGGAATCGGGCCAACTACCTCCGCGCCGTAGCGGGAGGCAGTTTCCACGATTTGTTTGACCGAACTATCAATGACCTTATGATCGTACGCACGAATACGAATGCGGAGTCGCGCAAGCACTTCTGGCTTTGCGGCTTTCGCAGCCTTCGTACTCGAGGCACGAGTTGTGGCGGTTTGCGCCATAGTGATTACTTAATGACCTTCGTGACTGCTCCTGCGCCAACGGTCTTGCCTCCTTCACGGATTGCAAAACGCATTTTCTCTTCGAGTGCAACAGGGTGAATAAGTGTCACAAAAAAGGTTGTCGTGTCTCCCGGCATAACCATTTCGGTTCCTTCCTTGAGCTTTACGTCTCCCGTCACGTCAGTCGTACGAATGTAGAACTGAGGCTTGTAACCAGAGAAGAATGGGGTTGAACGACCTCCTTCCTCCTTCTTGAGAATATATACTTCTGCTTCGAATTCGGTGTGTGGAGTCGTTGTTCCGGTCTTTGCAAGCACCTGACCACGCTCAACATCTTCTTTCTTAAGTCCTCGAATGAGGAGACCGGCGTTATCTCCCGCCTGACCTTCTTCGAGTGACTTGTTGAACATTTCAATGCCGGTCACGGTTGTCTTTTGTGTGTCGCGAAGACCCACAATTTCAACTTCGTCACCAACCTTAATGACACCTCGCTCAATACGTCCGGTAACCACGGTTCCACGTCCTTCAATAGTAAAGACGTCTTCCACGGGCATCAAGAACGGCTTTGCGGTATCACGAACGGGCTCAGGAATGTACTCATCGAGTGTATCAACGAGTTTTGCCACCGCCTGTGCATATTCATCATCCATCGACTTTGCTTCAAGTCCCTTGAGGCCTGACCCGCGAATAATCGGGGTGGTGTCTCCGGGGTATTGGTACTTGGTGAGGAGCTCACGAATTTCGGCCTCAACGAGGTCAATCATTTCGGGATCCGACACCATATCGCACTTGTTCAAGAACACCACAATAGAAGGCACGCCAACCTGTCGCGCGAGCAAGATGTGCTCACGTGTTTGTGGCATGGGGCCGTCGGTTGCGGCAACCACGAGAATTGCACCGTCCATTTGGGCGGCTCCCGTGATCATGTTTTTAATGTAGTCCGCGTGACCTGGCGCATCGATGTGCGCATAGTGACGCTTTGCGGTTTCGTACTCCGAGTGGTGGAGTGCAATGGTAATACCACGCGCGCGCTCTTCGGGCGCGTTGTCGATTGCATCTACCGCCTCCATACGAACTTTGTCCCCACGCATGTTGAGCACGTGGAGGATTGCAGCGGTCAATGTCGTCTTGCCGTGGTCGACGTGACCAATCGTGCCGACGTTGACGTGCGGCTTCGAACGCTCAAATTTCTCTGCCATAGAAGCCAAGAGTTAAATAAATAATAACAACGAAACGTGCGAGTATCCTACGCGAAAGATGAAAATTGGTCAAGACGCCCCGCTGTGCGGGGAGAGAGTCACGAGGTAAGAGTTATGAGTCATGAGTACGACGACGATATTTTTTAAATTTTCACCCATTTTTGCTCAAAAGGGCAAAAATGGGTGAAATCGCAGTCAACTGCCACTGGTTACCCGTCAATGATCGCCACGTCCGGCATCTGTGAGTCCTGATGCATAATTCAAAAACTCGTTGTCCTGCAACGGTTTTTAACTGCAATCGCTATTGACAAAGTATCAAAAAAGGAGTATAATAAGAGGAAATGAGGCACTCGGCCCTCATCATCACAGACGGCGCGGATCGCGCCAAGGAGTACGCAGAATGAGACTGACGAAAGGTATGTACGGAACAGAGTTCGATGGTACGCGAGGGCTTTTTGGCCTTCGCTGTGGCCAAATACGTGGGGGCGAGATCGCCCACAATGGCGGGTGGTACAACCACCGCGGAGAGAAGCTGGGATGGGGAGACCTCGCGGCCGTGGACTTTGGAAGGATTTCGCGGGAACTGATGCCCGACGAACTCTTCATTGTCCTAGGCGAGCAGAATTCCTTCTGGGAGTTCGTCGAAAAGATCGGGGCCATCGGCAGCCAATGCACGACGACCCCGACGATCGAGGCGCCCGGGGTGGAGTACGTGACCGAGCGGGCCATGTACATCATCTCCCCGGGCAAGTGCTACTACGTCGATCGCTGCGGCTCGAGAAAGGAGGATCTCGTGTACGGCGGCGTCACGTTCGGGGTTTTGAGCCCCGAGACTGCGGGAGCATTGATCACCGCGGTCGCCAGCCTCTGACAGCGCCACAGAGCACATTGGCGCCACAAGCAAAACACGGCAAACCCCCAGGGTTTGTCGTGTTTTCGTTTTATTATTGTGTCCTATTTTTCTTTCGATATTTCGGAAAATGCCTTGCGCTCACCAAAAATCTCTCATAGGCTATAGGGAAACACAGGAGGCCCCCATGAAAAAGATACTGCTGTTCTTGGCAACACTCTCCCTCGCAATCGCCACCATGACACCGCCCGCGCTCGCCCACCAGTCCGAATACTCGTACTGCGCGTCAAAGCGCGGGGGTAAGATGTATGCGATCGGCAATCAACATGGCTGGAGAGCAGCCTGCCGCGACGGAGATACGCTCGTACAACAGCGCGAAGTTGTGCGCACCGCAACGTGTGCGTTGTACCTCGAAGTATTTCCTATCGCACTCTGCTCGTGCGAAACAGGAGAAGTCGCGGCATTCTCGCGCGTCGCCTCTACTACTCCTGAGGGGCTGTCATACAACCTACAAATCGCCGACATCACCGAGTGGATGCCCAATCTGACTCCTCCCGAACAACACCTTCTCTTCCTTGCCGATCCTGTACCCATGGGTGGAAGACTCACCATTGAGTACACCTGTACCAGTCACTAGCGCGTCACACCTCCCCATGCGGGGAGGTTTTTTCTTTTTTGTTTTAGATAGCCCTTCGACTTCGCTCAGGGTTATTTTGACTCCTATTTTGTGACTCTATGATATTGTAGTCAAAATAAAAAACCCCGCTCCGAGTGTATCGGAGCGGGTGCGCGTCGTTGTTCTGTTGTGTGGCAGCTCAGTGGAGCGGCTGTTTCATCTGACGATACCGTCTTCGGAGATACCGAACCTCAACGCGATTCGTCACGAGCATGACACATGCCGCAACCGCACCGAGGAGAACAATGTTTGCGACGGAAGTAATCGTCGTCGAACCTGTGAGGGCTGCCGCTGATGCTCCGTAAATCACGGCAGTAGCAGCTCCCCCGCCAATAGCAAAGCACATCTTTGCCAAATCAATCGGGATGTCTTCGAGGTGAGGATGATTCGTTTCCATACACACGCCCTCCATTGGCGTTTGTTCTTGCTCGCGGCGCGTTCTTTTGCAACCTACTACTATGGAGGGTGGTTGGCAAGCATCCTCTCTTGCTCGCTTGCTCGTCCCCTGCCATAGTAAACACACGGACAATAACCACACATGACACACGAACTACCCACCGACACTGACCCACAAGAAGAAGCCCTCAAAGAAGCATTTTTTCGGAAACACTACTTTCCTGGAAATGAATCTGCCACACTTACACCAAAACACATTGCCGCGCTTCAAGAAGTGTGGCAGGAAGAAGTATTCCCTAACTACACGACATACGTTGAACGGGGTCGCCACAAGAGACTGGAGCAAGAATACGGAAGATATTTTCTACTCATGTCACAACAGACGGGAAGAATGGAAAACTATCTTGTCGAACTCGTACGCATTATTCAATCAGGCGCTCTTCATTCGTATGAAGAGCGCTTAGCAAAAGGAATTGTTGCAGCGGATGGCTGGTCTCCGGAAATCGATAAAAGTAGTGGTGGATCGGATAGCGTATTCTTGCGTATTGTCACTAAATCTGAGGGGGAAAATCCGCGCCGAGATCTTGGCACAGAAGAAGTAGTACCCATTGACAGGGCGATATTTTATTTTCGCTCCGCACTACTCGACCGTCTTGATTGGTACGGTCATGATACGGATAAATACGGGTCACGTCACATCTTACCTACTGCGCCCGAAGAATTGTTTCGTCTTGAATCAGAAGATATGCTACCGACAGGAAACGAACTCTGCTTCCCTCACGGCGTCTCAATACAAGACCTTCTCTATATTGCTGTCGAAAATCCTAAACACCGCGAATTACTTATTAAAAAGTTTCACCATTCGGGAATTACGGAAATTTCGGGAAAGCCCGTTGAAGAAGTTGTTGTCGCCAAAAGTCAGATGCCAGAAAAATACAAAGAGCTCCAACCAAGAGAATCTCCAATTGGCTCCACCACTCACAAACCTCCGAGTTTCAAGTGGTAGTGCAATGTAACAAGAAACGCGAAATGATCTCGTGATTTCATAATCTGGTGATCTTGTGATATAACACTCTCGCGTGGCAACACTCGTCCGCACCGCAACTGCAGTCCTCATCGCGTCGACCCCGGAGCTCAAAGCTCACGGGGCATCTTGGTTAAGAAAACACGAATCCGACATTCGCCGTGGAATATTTTGGAATCCGTACTGGAAGCGCAACGCAATACTCCTGCGCGAACACGCAATACTCACTCCCACGTCACTCGCACGATCACTCGAAGGTTTGGGTTTTGTGCGCGATGCATCACTCGAACATCAGGGTACATTTATTGTGCAGGGTGGTATTATGCGCATTGCTCCCGTTGCCGAGTCGCGCACGATTGTATGTGAATTCGGTACACATACACTTGAAGCGATCTTCCTCAGTACCGACCGCGAAATACTTCCTCCACCAAAAAGTCGTGCGCTCGAATTGCGTCTGCGCGATGGCGATTTTGTGGTGCACGCAAGTCACGGCATTGGAAAGTGGCGCGGCACGCGCACCGAACACGGTAGCACCATGTTTGTACTTGAGTACGCTCCGCCAAAAGATCGCGCACAACCCGACACGCTCCTCGTGCCCGAATCACAACGCGAACGGATTAGTCCATATGTCGGGTTTCGTGCACCCATTGTGCATCGACTCGGAACTCCCGTCTGGAACGCCACACTCAAAAAAGCATCATACGATGCCCTCGCGTATGCGCGCGCACTCCTCGCAACCGCCGCAGAACGTCAAAAAATTTCTCGCGCTCCCTACCACATTGATCACGACGCTCATCGCGCGTTTGTGCATTCTTTTGAACACATCTACACACCGTCACAAGAGCATGCCATAAAAGAAATTTTTCATGATCTCTCCCTACACACCCCCATGGATAGAATTTTGGTGGGCGACGTGGGCTTTGGAAAAACCGAAGTTGCCCTCATGGCCGCTCTTCAAGTTGCGCTATCAGGAAAACAAGTTGCCATTCTCTCTCCCACCACCGTGCTTGCAGAACAACACGCCGAAACATTTCGTGACCGCTTAAAAGATTTTCCGCTCACCGTTGCAAAACTGTCGCGCCTCACCTCACGAGCAGACGAAAAACGCGCGCTCAAGGGCCTCGCGCAAGGAAATGTCGATATCGTGATTGGCACGCATCGCATTCTTTCAAAAGACGTACACTTTAAAAATCTTGGTTTGCTTATTTTAGATGAAGAACAACGCTTTGGTGTAAGTGCAAAAGAAAAACTCAAGAATCTACATCCTACGCTCGACATGCTGACGCTCACGGCAACTCCCCTCCCGCGCACACTCACGTTTGCGCTCTCACATATTCGCCCCATGAGTACACTCATTGACCCGCCTACAGGTCGCAAGGCACCAGAAACATTAGTCGTTCCATTTGATTGGGAGCTTGTTGCAAACGCCATCGCACATGAGACGTCACGCGGAGGACAAACGTATGTCCTCGCGAATCGTATTCACCGCATTCCTGCACTCATCGAAAAATTAAAAGTACACGTGCCGCACGCGCGCGTGGGAGTACTCCATGGCAGGCTCACCGAAAAAGGGATTGCCGAAGTTATGGATCAATTTCGCCATCACAAACTGGATATTCTGGTGTCGACCACAATTATTGAAAATGGTATTCACCTCGAAAACGCAAATACACTTATTGTTGAAGACGCGACGTTGTTGGGTCTCGCCGAATCACATCAACTGCGCGGCCGCATTGGGAGAGGATCGCGAAGTGCACACGCATATTTTTGTTACCCCCCACGGTATGGCGCGATGCTCTCAGGAGAAATGCCTAAAGAGCGTGCGGCATCAAAAGCACTCGAACGGCTTGAGGCGCTTGCCGACACTCAGTACCTCGGCGCCGGGGAAGAAATTGCGCGCATGGATATGGAACTCAGGGGTGCGGGAAACCTCCTCGGCAAAGAACAATCCGGCACCGCGCATCGTGTGGGGCTTAACTTGTACTGCGAACTGCTTGAGCAGGCGGTCGGGAAACTCCAGCGCGCGTAAACTTTTCCCTTCGCTCTCCTTCTTAAAATCACATCTCCATTTTTTCAACCAGTCTGTTAATTCACGGCCGTGAATTAACAGACTGATGATTTTTGGTGAGCATATTCTCGATGTATACACATTGTATATACAAAACGCATAGGGCTTGCTAAGTTGCTCTCATTCATATATACCACAGGAGAACAAACCTCGGACGTTCGCGTTACGAGTAAAGGAGAAAACGTTATGGGGACTGCAGTTGTGGTGCTCGTTCTTGTTTTTGTTGTTGGCATCTTCTTCGGGGAACTCATGAGTATGTTCCTTGGAGTAGGAATTCAAACCCAAACTATTGTCATTGGACTTGCCGGAGTCGCCGCGCTCATTGGAGTGCACGTATGTGTCAATCCCATCTTCGTGATTGTGGATTGGAGAGTATTCACTACAAGCTTTCTTGCGGGGGGTGTGGCCACGTTCTGTGATAATGTCTGGGCGTTTCGCCCTTACAACACCACGCATCACTGGGCTGAACAAGAAGAAGGGGAAGGAAAACACAAATGAAACGAAATGCTCACGAACTCCGCGAGATGGTGCTTCGACACATCGAACGCACTGATCAACTTTCTTCTTTCGATCACTCAAACACAAACCGCACACGGTGGTGGTGGAAAGCACAACTCAAAAACGTCATTCATTCACCCGAGTACGCACTCGCGCAATTCTTATTCGCGAGTTCCATGAATAGCCGCTCGCTCGTCATTGCAACATGGATCGCAGAGTTTCCAAGCTCGTTCATCGAAAGTGCGAAGTTAGAGCTTGGTACCAACGGCTTCTCTTTCTCTCAAGTTCGTGACGGAAAGATGTGGTACGGAGACACATGCGTGTACGGAGACTATTTATCGTCTCCAATAGAAGACAGGATTGCCGCACTCGCACAGACCCACGTGGGTCCTCCGCCGTTCTCGTTTCTTGCGGACTTGATTGGCGAAGCGGTGGCCAAGCACATCAACGCATGTGGGATCGAAGCAGATCGAGTGCGCGAACAACAGCGCGCCAAAGAAAAAACACTCCAAGCAACAGCTGTATAGCAAACCGCCGCAACCCCTTTGGGTCGCGGCGGTTTTTTGATCTTGTGATTTTTCCTTATGCGTCTGGGGTCTTTTCTGTTTCTTGTGCTCCTGCGTCTTCGTTCTTGAGCGCCTCAATAACGTCGTCTTTATTCTCTATTCTCTTTTCTGTATTCTCTTTTTCGCCCCCTTCACTCTTTTTGAGCTTTGCGGGGCGCGCTTCCTCTTTCACCCCCTTCGCCTTGCCTTCGTTTCCTAAGAACAATAGTGAAAGTTTGTGTGTGTTCGAGTCATAGAGCGCAATTTGGAATGGATACACTTTGTCGACAACGACCATGCTTTCCATTTTTTGCTGATTCCCAAATTCAGAAATGTGCGAGAGGCCATGGATTTTGCCGTCAATGAATGGACGCTTGGGATCCATCAACTGCACGAATGCGCCAATGCGTGTGAGCTTTGTGACGCGACCCTCAACAATATCACCCTTTTGATAGTTCGCCTCTTTCCATGGGTCGGGCTTGAGCGCTTTGAGTGAAAGCGAAATCTTGTCACCCTCAATGCCAATCACGCGAACGCGCACTTTGTCTCCCACCGCACACACGGTTGATGGGTCTTCAACAAGCGACCAATCAATTTCACTGATGTGCACGAGTCCTTCGAGGCCATCTTCGATTTTGACGAATATACCAAACTCCACAATACCCGACACCTCACCATCCACATCATCACCCGTCTTATACTTTTCGAGTTTTGCACGAATTTCATCGGGTGTTGTCGCTTTTTCAGAAAGAATAAGCTTTTCTTCGTGAATATCGTAATCAAGTACAACGACGGCCATGTCTTCGCCCACAAATTTTTGGAGCTCTCCCTGAATGAGTGATTTGTCTCCTCCCTCAACGCGTGGATAGTGTTCGCTCGAAAGTTGCGACACTGGCAAGAATGCCTTCATACCCTTGTAATCAAATAAGAGTCCTCCTTTGTTTGCCTCAAGACATTTGAGCGTAATGAGCTCGCCCTTTTCTTTGGTCTCTTTTACATCTCCCCAACGCTGTTCGCGGTCTGCATCAGCAACAGAAAGCTCAACGTATCCTTCTTCGTTTTCGAGTTCAATGATCTTTGCGCGAATCGCATCTCCTTCTTTTACCGCACGGAGCACGTTACGACCAATCTGAAACTCACGACCATAAATGATTGCGGTGGCAACGCCCAAGTCAACATAGATTGTTGAGCGGTCTTTTTTGATGACCATGCCCTCTACGACGTCGCCCTTCTTAAATGCAGGAATACCACCCATCGCAAGAAGGGAGTCCATTACATCAAGTTTCTTTGGGGCAACCTCGTCGGTCGCTTGGTCGTCGCGCGTATCGAGAAAAGAAGCTGTTATCATGCGTGGGAGTATACGGAATCTCGGCGCGACTTGCAAGTCGCGCCGAGAGATTCATGAGTCAAGAGGCATGATGCATGAGTACGACGGTAATTCTACGACCTGAGAGTTCCACCCATGTAACTTGCACGCATGCCCCGCGAAGCACGCAAGAGCGACGTGGGGCGTGACCCGCGAAACATGAGGTGCGTAGTGGGGCGTGCCCCGCGGCAGAGCCGCATGGTATTGCAGTCAAAATCAAAACTCCCAGAGGTCTAACCTCTGGGGTAAGCGTGGCTCTTGTTTAAAAAAACACGGCGGGCCCGAGGGCGTTGCCGTGTTACTGCTCATGAGCTTTTTCGTTTTCTCTTGGCTTTTTGAGGTCGACTTGTTTTCCTCTTCTCTTTGGCGAGTTGCTTGATGCGGTCGATGAATGCAAAATTTATTTTTCGTACATCGACACGATGCCCATCGGAACATATCACAGCAACGTCATCGTACCCTTCGTACAGCCGATCTGTCACCCAGTGGAGAAGCGAAAATGCTCCGTTGATGAGGTCGTTTTCGCTCTCAGCGCCCGTACATCGCTCGAGCTCACGAAACTTCTCTCCATCAAATCGAACGATGGCTCTCAATGATGATTTCTGTCTCTCTTTTTCACTCACCGCGAACCTTGCTTCCCACGCTTTACTTTCGTCTTTTTGGGTTGCTTGGCCGGTATGCCATCTTCGATTTCTTGCATTACCGTCGAAATTTCGGCAACCTTTCCGAGGGCTTCAGTGAGCACGATGAGCACATCATGCGTGAGTGCTTCGTACTCTCGCAGAAAACGCTCTTGAGCGTCTTGTTCGGCGCGTTTTTTACTGTCGTCATACGTCCCCTCGCGTGCTATTTTTGAGGAGCCTCCATGTCACCAAAATGTGACATCACGTGACTCATCATGAGTTCAAGTTCTTCGTCGCATTCTCTCTGATAACGACGTTTCCGTACGTCTTTGAGTGCATGACCAAGCGCCTTATAAAGCATTTCTGCGCTTTCATACGACATCGGCACGCCAAGCAAACTCTTTCCCCCGCGACGCTTGACCACTTCTTTAGCGGCAGGAATGAGCCTACCACCAGAGACGTCGCTGAGGCCAATCTTTTTTTCGAGTCGCACAACGAGACGATCGAGGGTTCCATCTAGAACCATGACCTTCGCCGCCCAACCATCTCCGCAATGCGCACAGTATACGGTGGGCTTGGTGTTCGCCGCAGGCGCGCGCGATGCACCAAAGGCCGCTGACAACAACGAGAGTAGTGTACTCATTTTCATACCGAAGAACCTCCTGTGGTTTCTAAGCTTCTTGTAGCACGAATAATACGACTTGTACAGAAAACGAGATCAGGCACCGCGCCTAAACCTTTTTTACACTATTTTCTGAGTCATTTGTCAATAGAAACGCCCCAAAACCCCTAAAATGCCCCTATTTCGCCTAAAATTGCCCTAGGAGACTGGCAAAAAATAGCCCCCTGCGCTATACTGCACCCATGATTATCTCCGGATACGGTCTCTCTGCACTCAAAATGGAAGCGAAGGGAACGGTGCTTGTCACCAACCCTTATGACAAAACCTCGGGTTTTTCTGCTCCCCGCTTTGAGGCACAGATCGTCGTGGCATCGCAAGAAAAATACGCAGAGTCGTCCATTGTGGGGAATCCTCAAATTTTTTCACTCCCCGGAGAATACGACAGCGCAGGAATTACCATTCAAGGGTTTCAAATAACCCCCACATGGACTGCCTTCCTTATAGAGTGGGAAGAACTTGATATACTCTTTCTTGGAGATGGTGAAAACGTCCCCGCCGAAGATGTTGACCGCGCACTCAAAGACATTAGTGAAGGTGTCGATATTCTGGTACTCCCCGTAGGAGATGCCTTTGGTGCAAAAGCCGCGAGTGCGCTCATTCAGTCCATCGAACCGCGCATTGTTGTTCCGACACGCTACAACCTCAAGGGCTCATCCGAAAAACTCGACACACTTGAGGCATTCCTAAAAGCATCGGGCCTCAAGGCCGATTTTATGGATAAATATTCTATAAAGAAGAAGGATCTTCCTCCGACAGGACCTGTCTGTATTGTAGTGAGCTCTCCTTATGACAAGTAATGCGCTCACCCGTTTGCAAAATGCTCCTGTGCGCACGCGCAAAATAGTGCTCTGGGTTTCTACTGCACTGATTACCGGAGTTATTGTGAGCACGTGGGTGCTCACCACGCTCAACAATCAAAACCAGCCCATTACCGCAGGAGACAAACAACCCTCAAGTGCGTTCGCGATTTTTGAAAATTCGTTTTTTCGTAAAAACGTACACTACACCCGATAACACTCCACACGACGTATGAAAACTCCCCAAAAAACACCGCAACCCGACCCCGAAAACGTTCCCGCACCCATCGAGAGCACGCAAATTCGCGTCGCAAATATTGTGAGCGAAATGCAGGACTCATACTTGGACTATGCGATGAGCGTTATCGTGAGTCGTGCGCTTCCTGATGTCAGAGATGGCCTCAAGCCCGTGCACCGCAGAATTTTGTACGCCATGCATGAACTCGGTTTAACCGCGAGCGCAAAGTATCGCAAGTCCGCACTCGTAGTTGGTGAAGTGCTTGGTAAATATCACCCTCACGGAGATGTGCCGGTATATGACGCACTGGTGCGTATGGCACAAGATTTTTCGTTTCGTTATCCACTCGTTATTGGCCAAGGAAACTTTGGATCGGTTGACGGTGACTCCCCTGCCGCAATGCGTTACACCGAGGCAAAAATGGCGCCCGTTGCCATGGCCCTCCTCACCGACATCGAAAAAAACACGGTGGATTTTGTTCCCAACTACGACAACACACGCAAAGAACCTGCACTCCTCCCTGCGGCATTTCCCAATTTGCTCGTCAACGGCTCGGTGGGTATTGCGGTCGGTATGGCAACGAACATTCCTCCGCACAACTTGCGCGAGGTGGTGAACGCAACCGCTTATGTGATTGATAATCCTGACGCGTCAGTTGATGACCTCATGGAACACGTAGGTGCTCCCGACTTTCCTACCGGTGGACTCATTTTTAATAAAAAAGCAATTCGTGAGGCGTATGCGACGGGGCGAGGAGGAGTACTCACACGTGGTGTTGCCGAAATTGTCGAAGGAAAGCGCAATAGTTTTGATATTGTGGTGACGTCGATTCCGTATCAGGTCAACAAAAGCGAGCTTATTGCAAAAATTGCAGGATTCGTAACCGAGAAAAAGTTGGACGGTGTGCGCGACATTCGCGATGAGTCCGACAAAGACGGCATGCGTATTGTTATTGAGCTGAAGGGTGACGCGCACCCACAAAAAGTGCTCAACTACCTCTACAAGCACACTGATTTGGAGCGTATGTTCCACTTCAACATGCTTGCACTGGTGGATGGCATTCAACCCCGCACACTCACACTCAAAGAAATACTTGAGGAGTTTGTGAAGTCGCGCGTCGTGGTGCTCGAGCGCCGCACAAAATATGACTTAGACGTTGCACAAAAGCGCGTGCACATTTTAGAAGGGCTCTCAACCGCACTCGACCACATCGATGCCATCATCAAAACCATTAAAAAGTCTGCGGATCGCGATGAAGCGCACGGCGCTTTGATGAAGCAATTTAAACTCTCCGATTTGCAGTCTACTGCAATCCTCGAAATGCGCCTGCAAACACTCGCAGGACTCGAACGCAAAAAAATCGAAGACGAACTCAAAGAAAAGCGTGCGCTCGTCAAAATGTTGCTCGATTTGCTCAACAGCCCCAAAAAAATCCGCGCAAAAATAAAAGAAGAACTTTCCGATATTGGAGAGCGTTATGGCAATGATCGCCGTACGCGCATCATGAAGGGTGAGGCAGAGTCCATTAATCTTGAGGATCTTATTCCTGAAGAAGAACATTTGATTGTGCTGACACAGGGAGGCTACGTCAAACGCATGAAGCCACAGACCTTTAAGGCGCAACGCCGCGGAGGAAAGGGTATTTTGGGTGGAACATCTGACGAAGACCCCGTACTTGAGTTCGTGCAGGCAAACACGCACGACGATTTGTTGCTCTTTACCTCAAAAGGCAAGGTGTACGGCACAAAAGCATATGAGATTCCTGAATCATCGCGCACCTCAAAAGGTAAAGCGATTGTAAACTTTATTTCGCTTTCTGCGGGTGAGGTTATTACATCGCTCCTTGCACTTCCGAAGTCTGCAAAAGGAAAAGAATATTCACTCGTCATGCTCACCGAGCGTGGTATTATAAAGAAGACGCAATCCGCGCTCTTTGAAGGCATTCGTCGGTCGGGCATTATTGCCATTAATCTCGAGAAAAACGACACGCTCCGTTGGGCACGACTCATGAAGACGGGCGAAGAACTCATGCTCTTCACCGAAAAGGGTTCTGCGATTCGTTTTCGTGAATCTGACGTGCGTACCATGGGTCGCACCGCAGGAGGCGTGCGCGCAATACTCCTCCGTTCGGGAGATCGTGTGATGGACACAGCGGTCATCACAAAAGGCGAAAAAGAAAAGAAAGAAGTCTTTACCATCGCCGCAAACGGATACGGTAAGCGATCGCACATCTCTGAGTTTAAGGTGCAACGACGCGGTGGCTCGGGCATTAAGGCAATGACCATCAACCCCAAAACGGGTCACTTGGTTGGCGCAACAATTGTTGTGGGAGATGAAGAGTTTATTGCGCTCTCGCACTCAGGAAAAGCCATCCGCACCACGCTTGCCGAAGTTCCGCTTCTTGGTCGCTCAACACAAGGAGTACGCATTATGAAACTCGAAGGCAAAGATAACATTGCGTCCATGACTGCGCTATGATCGCATCTGGATTTCTTTCACCAAAAGCACTACTCGGACAGCTCAACTTACTTTCTCTTAAAGAGATTGCGGATTTTGGTTCGGGCCCCGGACATTTTACCGTCGAACTTGCACTCGCACTCAAAGACAAAGGCAGGGTGCATGCGTTCGATGTACAGGATGGGCCTCTTGCGGTACTCCGATCAAACGCACAACACGCCTCCATTCACAACATCTCCACACTGCGCTGTAATTTAGAAGTCCCCCGCGCAACACGCCTCACCGACAACAGTATGGACATGGTGCTCATGGCAAACATTTTGTATCAAAGCGAAAATCGCCCCGCGATGATTGCGGAGGCTGTGCGCATTTTGAAACCCCAAGGACAACTCGTCGTCCTCGAATGGTCGAGTGGCGCAGGAAATCTTGGCCCCGCACGAGAACACCGTATTGTGCCCGATAAATTAAAACTACTCGCCACAGACGCCGGACTTTCATTTGTAAAATCACTCAACGCAGGATCAGATCATTACGGGATGATATTTTCAAAAAATGGATAAAAAAACGGTGCTCCTTATTCTTGCGGGAGCGTTTGTGGTGCTCTTTGCCGGCGTGTTTCTTTTTTCACGCCCTGCGGGAAATGCGTTTACTCCGGGGGTTATTACGGTATGGGGAACGCTCCCCAAGGCAGATATCGCCGACGTTATTATTCAATACCAAAAAGACCACAAAGGGTCTCAGGTTTCTTACAAAGAAAAGCCTGTAAAAGACTTTGAGTCAACACTCGTCAACGCGCTTGCCGCGGGTGTCGGACCCGACGCATGGATCGGGGATCAAGAACTCGTGACCACACACGCTGATAAAATTCGCGCGTTTCCTGCCGCGTTTTATTCGGCCTCTACCCTCAAGTCACAGATGGTTGATTTGTCGTACCAACTCTATGCCGTAAAAAAGAAAGACCTCCCCGTTGCCGAAGTACGCGCGCTCCCCCTCTGGGTTGATCCACTCGTACTTTTTTGGAATCGTGATTTATTTAATAGCGCGTCCATCGCGACCGCGCCCACGAGCTGGACAGAGTTCGCAAGTGATTCCGCACGACTCGTCAGGCGCGATGATCAAGCAAATATTAGCGTGTCGGGTGCCGCATTTGGACGAGGAAACAACGTGCCCGAGGCATATGACATTCTTATGTTGCTCATGGTACAACGCGGCGGAGATTTGGTGACCGAAGATAACCGTATTCGTTTTGGAGACTCAGGAGAACGCGTTGCTCCGGGCACAAGCCTCAGCGAAGATGTCATGCGTTTTTACACCGACTTTGGCAACATTGGGCGCAGTACGTATAGCTGGAGTGCGGCGTTTACTAATCCGTTTGATCGGTTTACCGCGGGACGAGCGGGCATGATGATTCATTATCTCTCACAAGTTGCTGATATTGAAACCGCAAACCCACACTTGCGCTTTAATGTGTCATCGGTGCCCCAAGGAGGCAGTGCACCCCTCACCCTCTCACGTATTCCTGCATATGCGGTTTCAGCACAATCAAGAAATCCCACACAGGCATGGGATTTTGGTACGTATCTTGCGGTTGATGGAGCGTCGTTGTTAAAACTTCCTCGAGGGACTGCTCCCGCACTCCGCTCACTCATTGCAACAAAATCAGATACCGAATATCGGGAACTTGTGAGTTCCGCGGCGCTTCAGTCGGGTTGGCCTCATGATCCGTTCCCACAAACATCAAAAAGCATTCTCAATGCCGCGCTCGATGCGGTCGCAAACACAAAGCTCACGGTAACAGAAGGCGTCGCGCAAGCACGCGCACAACTCGAGAAAGCTCTCTACGATACGCTGTAATATGAAAAGATTTATTTTACTCCTCGCGCTCACGCTCGTTGTGTTTGGCGCAACGACAAGTGGCGTGCTTGCCGCGGGTGGCATTGTGCCCACAGAATGTCGCGCGGGTCTGAGTGGTACTTGTAACCTCTGTAAACTTTTTGATCTCGCAAAAAACTTTACGGACTTTTTAACATTTGACTTAGCACTTCCGATTGTGATTCTCGCGTTCGTTTATGGCGGATTTATTATTGCCATGAGCGGGGGTGACACCAAGAAAGTCGACGAAGGACGAAAGATCGTCACGAACGCGGTCATAGGAACGCTTATCACATTCTTCGCATGGGTCGGCATCAATACTATCGTGCTCCTGCTGGGGGTACAGTTCACCGGAGTGAGTGGGGGAAGTAATTGGTATACGTTTCCGAGTTGCTCTGAGTTAAACAAGATTGTTGCCCCCATCACACCACCCCCTGGTGGCTCAGGAGGTCCTGGGGGTCCCGCGGGATCGCAAAAAATGATGGTGATGGGCCCTGACGGCCAACTCCACGAAGTTGCCTTTGACCCCACACAGTCAGACGCCTCACTGCAAGCGGGGTACGACAAAGTGCAAAGTCTTTATGGAAACGAAATTCGTTCCGCATGCCAAGGAAGCAATATCCCAAACTGCGAACAGGTCACCACGGCACTCATTGCGGCGGAGTCGGGAGGAAACGCAACAACAGGATGCAACTCATCTGGTGCATGTGGCGTTATGCAGCTCCTTCCGAGCAATGGCGGAAGGGCGTGTGCCGCAGGAGATAGCGCCTGCATTACTGAACAAATTGGTATTGGCGTGCAACACCTCAATAACACATACAACAACACTGCGGCGGCGGGAAGCATCCCCAACACCGTTGCCGCATATAACGGTGGAGCGTCAACACAACCCGGATCAAGCCCTGGTGGGAAAAATCCCGCGATGGCACGAAGTGTCGATTGCCCTGGGCTCTACGCGTGGCAATGCAATATCAACCCCGGCGGGCTCGACGAAACACAGGGGTATGCTGCATCAATTTGCCGAAATCTCGAAAGAAATGGCGGGAGTTGCCAATAGTATGAAAAAGATTTTTTTTGCACTTCTTCTTTGCATTACGCTCATCGGCACAGGGACTGGGTTTGTAAACGCCGCAGGAGGCGTTGTTCCCACCGAATGTCGCGCGGGACTCAATAACGCGTGCAATCTCTGTAAGCTTTTTGAGCTCGCAAAGAATTTTACAGACTTTTTAACATTTGACCTCGCGATCCCAATTGTCATTCTCGCACTCCTCTACGGCGGGTTTGTTATCATTATGAGTGGCGGAGACACCAAGAAAGTTGAGGAGGGACGAAAAATCGTCACCAACGCGGTCGTAGGAACACTCATTGCATTTCTTGCGTGGGTGTGCATTAACACCATTGTGCTTCTGCTTGGGGTGCAGTTTGGCGCCATTAGCTCGGGAGACCTCAGTCCGGGGAGTTGGTACGAGTTTCCTGGGTGCAAAAAACTTAATGACATCGTTGCCCCCATTACCCCTCCCCCCGTCAATCCACCCCCAGACGAAGGAACGCCATGGGGAGACGATTCTGCTTTACGACAGTCCCTCACGAGTATTGGAGTTGCAATCAATCGCGCTAATTGCACCACAGAAGGGCAAACAGATGCATGTACGAGTGTATATAATATGTCGTCACGACTCCTGTCGGTCGCAACTGAAGCAAAACGCGACTGCCCCAGCTGCGGCATAACCGTAACGGGAGGAACTGAGTATTGGTTCCATGGAAACCGTAAGGCCGACTCAAGCAACACATCACCACACCGCAACGGCAATGTTGCCGATTTTTCGATGAACAATTCCGCGTTTAACGAATCTATAAAAACGCGTGGCACAAGCCAAGGATCGGGCACAAGCTGTGCTCCAGGTCCGCGTTGGAGTTATTTAGGAGCCACGTGGGTTGATGAAAAGATTACAGGCAACCCTCCCCATTGGCATGTTTGCCTCTAACCCATACACTATACATATGAGACTCATGGCTTTTGCAGCACTCCTCCTCTCTCCACTCACATCATACGCCGCCCTTTTGCCTAATTTGATCCCGGGAACGTCGTCGTGGAGCGATCTCATTAAAGGCATTGCAGAGCGCATTGTTCCCATTGGCACATCGCTCGTGGTTATTATGGTTATTTACTCGGGATTTCTTTTTGTAAAATCACAAGGAAACGAAAAAGACCTCCCCAAAGCAAGGGGGGCGCTCTGGTGGGCAATTGTGGGAGGAGTGCTCCTCATTGGAGCAACTGCTATTGCAATGGGACTACTCGATGTCATTAAGGGCCTATAATATGCGCGGAGTTATCCAAAGTTTACACTCGAAAGCCCGCACGCTTCACGGTATACTTACTATTGGAGCAATGATGGTGAGCACAAAAGTCTTTGCGGCATCGAATGGCCAGTTCACAAACCCCATTCAATCTCAAAAATTTGAAGAGATTTTGCAGGGCATTGCAGATGTCATTACCAATGTCGCAATACCTTTTATTGTTGTCGCTTTTGTGTGGGTTGGGTTTCTCTTTGCCGCCGCACGCGGAAACGAAGAAAAACTCACGAAAGCAAGAGGCGCGCTCGCCTACACCGTCGCGGGAGCCGCCGTCATCGCAAGTACCTATGTCGTTATCAGTCTCATCGAAACGATAATTGGATAAAGGTCGCAGCATTATTTACTTACAAGAAACTATGAAACGATTCAATCTTCTCCCACTCACACTCGCAACAGCACTCGCAATGCCAATGTTGGCGTTTGCGCAAGACCTCAACAACACACTCGAAACTATCAATGATCTTTTGAGTCAGGTGATCCCGATCTTGATGATTATTGCGACGATTGCCTTCATCTGGGGCATCATCAAATACATCATGGCGGGTGGCGACGAGGAAGGTGTACAAACCGCAAAAGGCTACATGCTTTGGAGCATCATCGCACTTGCCGTCATGGTCTCCGTATGGGGCATCGTGGGCGTTCTCGTTGATACCTTTGGCGTCGGAGGTGGCACTATCCCTCCCGGACCCGGAGCACTCTAATATTTCGTTACAAACACCTAAAACTCGCACGAGTAGTGCGAGTTTTAGTTTGAGCATGATATACTATCCCTATCATGCAAGCAGGAGATGCCTTCAGTGGATTCATCGATAATGTGATCGATTTGCTCAATAACAGCATTTCGATTTTGTTTGTATTAGCGACTATCGTGTTCATCTGGGGACTCATTCGCTACCTCAACCCCGAAGACTCTACCGAAAAGATTTCCGAGGGTCGCACCTATATTGTCTACGGCATCATCACACTGTTTTTTATGTACACCGTGTGGGCAATCGCCATTATGATATCCGAGTCAATTTTTAGTAATTAGTTATTCCTCAACACACCACATGGACGAACTCGAACTCTTTCTCACTCGCGTTTTCAACAATGTTATTACGCCCATTGTAACCGTTATTTTCTTTTTGGCGACGGCGTTGATGCTGTTTGGACTTGTCGAATATTTATCAAAATCAAGCGAGGCCGAGGGACGCACAGAGGGACGGCGACATATGTTTTGGGGACTCATGGGGTTGATCATTATGTTTTCTGCGGTTGCGCTCGTTAATCTCATTTGTAATTTCTTCGACAACCCGTGTTCGACGTTTCTCAATTTCTAATTACTGCGTTCAAAACTATATGATATCGAACGCAGTAATTACCCTGAGTTTATCGAATGGGTAACGTCTACCCAAAAAACACCGGCAATTTCGTGGGTGTTATTTTTTTGAAAAATTCAGTACACTATGGATTGCGCACGGTGTATTTATGGAGGGCGGGTGGCGGAACGGTATACGCGCTAGTCTTAGGAACTAGTGAGGCAACTCGTGTGGGTTCAAATCCCACCCCGCCCACCATAAGTACATAAGCTCTATGACGAAAAAAATTGTAAAACTTATTTTGCTCGCTATAGGCATTCTTATCGTTGCTCTTACGACTTTGTACATGCTTGTTATGAAGGGTGTGGTTCCGATCGATTTCTCCCCTGGTGCACGAACTATGTACACAGGATATGTGCACATTGAGCCCGTTTCTCTTTCCGACATAAAAACACAATTAGAGAAACAAGGATGCCACACCATAAACCACGATCCCGAAACAATAGATTCATGCTTCTATCAAGAGACAAATATATACTATGAAAATAAGAACGGCTTCGTTATTTATCCGCATGGTCAGGGATTTGGCCCCATATCGTTTTCTTTAACAGAAGACACGCTGTGGGATAATAAAGATATTCTTGGGCCTCCTCGCTCTAGTGCGTTCAAAGAAGCCGTGCGACAAGACGTACAAGCTATTGGGAACATCGTAAAAATAAAAGAAAACTCGTGGAAAATCACCGAAATGGAGTACCCGTGGACGGCTATCTATTAATTCGGGCGTGAACAAAAATACTAGGCCTTTCGAGCCTAGTATTGCTATTGATAGTATCCTCGTGCGCGGCCCCAAGCGCGGAATATTTCTCGAACGGGATCAAGTCTCCCTAGGTCACGTTCCGGGACTTTTGGTGGATCATTCGCGAGCTCACTAATAATGCCCATCTCGAACATACTCCATCCAGCAGTTCGCGTGAAGAGCACGCAAATAATATCCTCCGGATCGTACATGCGCTTGAGATACCGAATAATCTCGTTGTTGATAATGGCATCGTGAACCGATGATATGCGTCGCGTCATAAGCCGCCACGCATCATAGAGTGTTTCGATCTCACGGGCATCTCTTTGATCAACTAATCGGCATTCTTTTACTGCTTCACTCATTGTGCATACCTCAAAAACGAGTATACCGCGGTCACACAAATACACAATACTTGCTCAATCGTCTTTATTTTAATACAATATCTCTCATTGCGGCCATGGTTTAGTGGTAGAACGAGTGCTTGCCAAGCACTAGATAGGAGTTCGATTCTCCTTGGCCGCACCAGAAAGTAAAAAGCTCTCAGCAATACTGAGAGCTTTTTACGTGTATGTGTACCCGGGGTGGGGTTGGTCACGAGTTACTAAGCTCATCACTCACGCTGTGAGCTCTTCGCTAAGTACTCCCTGCCTACCGGCAGGCAGGTCGACCCCGCCTCGCGATGCCCTTGGCATATCGCTGCGGCTTTCTCATCCCAACACAATGCGCGCAGGCGCATTGCTCCCCGTGTCAATTCGCTTTGCTCATTGTGCCCGGGGTGGGAATCGAACCCACACGTCTTACGACAAGCGATTTTAAGTCGCTCCTGGCTACCGATTACAGCACCCGGGCATATCTATTTTTATTTTTACCACGATGAGTGGGCTGAAGACTATGACAATTCGGACATAATATCCGTAAATTCGCCAAACGATTATCGCGACGATTACCATTCACATGATCCAACTCCAAAGGGATGCGTCCATCAATGCTACTTTGTCTCCACCCACATATCTCGCATTCTTCCGCCTTAAGCCCTGAATTTATGAGTCTTCTTCTAAGCTTGTGACTTTGATACCAACTATCTTCTTTGAGAATGTCCTCAATCGGACTCTTCACTCCACCCAATCCGTGACCGCCCTTGCTCCAACCCTTATGAGTAAAATGGGTGATGTTAAGTTTATTCGCCTCTATATGTTTTTTGATCTGATCAAAGTTTCCTCCAGCAGGCACTAATCCCAACCTAATCAAAACCTCGCGATAACTTCTCGACGACACCACCGCATGTTTAAGTTGTTCGATTGACCATTTTCGCTTTCTTATCATGAGTATATTATATCTCATGGAATAGGGGTTGTATAACTATCTCTGTGCGTATACCATTCCGCCACCCGGGCATTACAAACTCAATACGATAAGCGCAACAATTCCTAATACTACCCCAAGGCACTGCATTATGGAAAGTGTCTCCTGAAAGAGCACGAGTCCCACAAAAAGAAACCCCACCACGCTTCCAATCGTCCACATGAGCGATGACACCACAAGTCCTTCTCGTAATAATGTGGGTACATAAAACAAACCGGAGCACGCGTACGCAACAAGCGCCGTCCAATACCACATCTCACTACGTGACACCGACCACGATTTTGCAGCAATGTCCCCAATAATAACTGCGGTTGCCGCAAAGCAAATCAGTGCCCATACAGGAAACTTAGAAAGCAACGAAACGATGGTATTCATAGAATAATCTTACCATGCGCCCATATTTTTCTCATATAAAAAGCCCCCTCATATGAAGGGGCAAACGCGAATGCACGAGAGGTGTAGGCGGAGGCAGGGATCGAACCTGCTCTTAGGAGTGTTGCAAGCTCCCACGTTCCCACTTCGCCACTACGCCACAAAACTCCGCTCTCTATACATAGCGTAACATAACGTATAAAAATCATACATCACAACTTCAACCCACCCTCCTTCGCTCTTACGAGCTACGGAAGGGCGAGCACCAATTCGCTCAACGACTTCGCAAACAATCTCTTTATGATCTACACACAACACTCCACATTCTACATACCACATTCTTCGTTGAGGCCCGGGCGGGAATTGAACCCACGCATAAAGCTTTTGCAGAGCTTCGCCTTACCACTTGGCTACCGGGCCAGTACTTTATTGTATATCGTTTTTCAGTAGTTTCTCTATGTGCGCCGCCGCCGCAAACCCATGATCAGGAACAAACCGAATCGCGGGAAGCTGACGAAACCGCGCGTGCTTTGCAAGATAGTCAACTGCGTCTCGCGTAAGCACGGAGAGCAGTTTCGTTAATGCTTTTTCCTCGAGTGCGGGATACACACTCACTTGTACATCCGCCACTGTTTCTTTGGGATTCACGCGCACGCTCGTGACTGATACCACGTGCTTTCCATCAGCAATTGCACTATCACGCAAAAACTCTCCCATACATTCTTCGATAATTGCAGTGAATCTGTCGTGTTTATATGTTGTCATATGCGCACTCTTACACGCTCATCTCTTTTTCGTCGAACACCACGAGCACGTCTCCCGCAATAATGTCACGCGCACCCGACACCGCAAGCCCACACAAAGAACCTTTGTGCACCAGCTCAACTTTTTCTTTACTGCTCTCGAGCCCATCAATCATTCCCTTGGCAATAACTTTGCCGTTTCTTTCAACATCAAACGCCTTTCCTTTGACCACATCTCCCGACGCAACCTTTCCGCCCACCACACCACTACCTCGCTCAAGACGAAACACACGAAGCACATCAAGCCGCCCGAGTTCTTCTCTCGCCATTTGTTTTGGTACAATTTCAGCAAGCGCCGCCTTTAACCAGTCGAGCGCTTCGTAAATAATCGTAAATGTTCCCACGCGCACACCATACCGCTCAGCCGCAGATGCTCCGTCGGCACTCACCTTCACATTAAACGCGAGCAAAATCGGCTCGATTGCCTTTTTTTCGTTTGCAACAGCTTTAATATCAGACTCATTTACTGCGCCCACGCCCCCACCAACAATCTTGAGTTGCACCGTATTAAATTCGAGCTTGCCAATTTCACTCTCAAGCGCCTCAAGAGACCCCACCGCATCAGCTTTCAAATATACCGGAAGTGTTACCTTATCTATCGCGAGCTCTCGCACATCGCGCGTTTGTGCAACCAATGTGTTTTTTGCGGCGTCCTCGGCTTCTTTTTTGTCCGTGTATGCACGAAACACCGCGCCCACCGGAGGAACCTTGTCAAAACCAATCACACGCACTGGGGTTGATGCAGTGGCCTCAGTAATTCTTTCTCCCAAAAAGCTTTCAATGAGTCGCGCTTTCGCAATCGATCCTCCTGCAACCACAAAATCTCCTTCGCGCAACGTGCCATCTTGAAGTACGAGCGTTGACGACGCGCCCCTGCGCGCATCGAGTGTACTCTCAATAACTACACCACTCGCAGGCGCGCTCGTATCGGTCTTGTATTCACCGAACTCTGCCATCAACTCCACAATTTCCAAAAGCGTATCAACGTTTGTATTTTGTTTTGCAGATACCTCAACAATCGGCACTTGCCCACCCCAACCCTCAACAAATACATTATGCTCAGAAAGATCTTTTTTAAGGCGATCAACATTTGCTTCGGGTTTGTCGATTTTATTTGCAGCAATCACAAAAGGAATGTTCGCCTCATGAATTGCATGAAGCGCCTCAATAGATTGGGGCTTTAAACTGTCTTCAGCGGCAACAACTAAAATTGCAATGTCAGCGACTTTCGCGCCTCGCTCACGAATAGCTTTAAAGGCTTCGTGGCCGGGGGTATCGAGAAAAGTCATTTTCTTTCCATTCCACTCAATCTCGTATGCACCCACATGCTGAGTAATGCCACCTGCTTCGCGCGCAACAACATTCGCTTTGCGAATAGTATCGAGAAGCGTTGTCTTTCCATGGTCAATGTGGCCCATCACCACAATCACCGGAGATCGTGTTTGCATTGATTGCGAAGCCATAAAACATAAGCACTATAACAAAAAATCGCCTCGGGGGCAATTTTCTGTTCTACGAGTCATGAGACAAGAGGTATGAGTCAAGAAACGCGACGTCGTACTCCTGACTCCTGCATCATGACTCCCGCCTCATCATCGTACACGAACTATCGTTCGCGTACGATTTTTATTGCCTCGAGCTCCTCTTCCGTCAACTTATATGTCGACTTTCCTTTTGCCACGGGCTTGCCATATACGCGCACACCTTCACGAGAATATAAACTCGAGACTACCGCTCCCGTACCATCACGATCGAGCAACGCCATCGAAAAACTTTGATCTCCCCCCGCGTCGTTGAACGGATTAAATCTCACCACCGAAACCTGTTTAACTGACCCTTGTAACATCGCGCGGATTTCGGCAATTGCCTTGTCGGTCTCTTCTTGTTTGTGACACACAATTTGTACGGTCTTAACGAGATCGGTCATCGTCGTTTCGAGACTCGCGGCATTGTTTCCTAAAAAGAATCGCTTCAGTCTGCGTTCGGTATAGACTACCCACACCGCAAGCCCGAGCGAAAACACAAAAAGCACCACCGACACACCAAAAAGCACGAGGGGTTTCGAGAATGAGGCAAGGACAAAGGCCATAAACCCAGTATACACATCAATCCGAAATAGCTCTCCTGTGGACAAATATCCTTATCACATAAGGCGTTTTGCTATTAGTCGAGCTACGCACATTTTGGACACACGGCAGTGGTAGACTGCCCATATGAACTATCAATCATTTTCTCGTGAACAGAAGCTGAAGATACTCCACGATGTGGAGATG
>Ga0172375_10003088_pt1 | contig 25533 bp, 25 predicted proteins | sample LakKiv1m_FD_114537 | JGI IMG/M metagenome (GOLD analysis project Ga0172375, IMG submission 114537) | Freshwater microbial communities from Kabuno Bay, South-Kivu, Congo - kab_092012_11.1m | ecosystem: Environmental > Aquatic > Freshwater > Lake | place: Democratic Republic of the Congo...
CAACTCGCCCCTGAAAAATCCGCCGGAAAAGATGTTGCGCGGGGTCGGAGGGCGGCGTGATGTACTGATCAGAACTTGTGACTGTCGAGTACGTAAGACAGTCTGTAAATGCCGATTGCATTCGGATCATCAAAGTGTGACTTCCGGTATAGTTTGAGATTCGAGAGAAAGTCGTAGCTGTCCCAATACCCCTCTATACCGAGGTCACGACAGATAACAAAGACATACAGAAGTCCGCCGATGATGACAGACGGAAGAAAGACAATAAATGCCGCTTTCGCTAAAGGATTCATATGTGTTCATCCTTTTCTTCTTCGTGCGGAACGAGGGATGTCCTTTGTCGTGTGCAGTCCCAGTGCCTGCCGGATTTCGAGCCGGACGCTTTTCATCGTGGCCATGGCTTTCTTCGCCTCGGCTCGGGTGGCGAATTCACCGGGATAGCGAAACAAGACCGCGTACCGCGCCAAAGCTATCAATCCGGGCCGCATGCTATCCCAGAGCGGATGTCGCGGAAGACAAAGGTTCAGCAACTGGCTGAGATCGTGGATCCGCGGAAAAGGGACGCCGTTCCTCTGGAGTTCGGCCTTCAGGTATTTCTCCACGCATTGTTGCGCGTGGAAACATACGGCGTCGGGGTTGGGCCTCCACCGGGCCCTATACTCGCGAAGCGCCGTTTCGTAGTCGCCTTCGGCTTTGGCGACCCATTCCTTCAGAAGCTCGTTCATAGAGCGTCTTCCCCTCGTTCAGGACGGATGACAGGAACCCATCACGGAGTCGCAGACGCCGCCGCACTTCAGCGGGAGTCCGCACGATGAGGTCCATGGGGAAATTGCAGTCAACGGCCAGGGAAATCCGCACGGCCTGCTCTACGTTCCTTCCACCGTGCGGCATAATGACGAGCAAGTCCACATCGCTATCCGGCGTGGGGCGGCCATAAGCATAGGAGCCGAACAGGACCACCTTCTCCGGGTCAAACTCCTGTGCCACTCGCCGTACGAAATGGCTGATCTCTTTCTTCTGAACCATAGAGGTCACCCTACAAAAGGCAGGAAGTCCGATCAAGATCTGAATCCGCGGCTTCCGGCGGCCACCCATGTTCACGCCGCCGGCAGGCCGGACATCAGGCGCTTCATCTTCTCGATGTCGGCGAGCAGCTGTTCCCGCTTGGCACGTTGCTGGGCCACCACGTCGGCCGGGGCCTTGTTGACGAAATTGGCGTTGTCGAGCTTGGCGCTGATCCGCTGGACCTCGCCCGCCAGCTTCTCGAGCTGGGTCGAAAGCCGCTGCCGTTCGGCCGCCACGTCAATCAGGCCTTCCAGCGGCATGAAGATGTCCGCCAGCTTGGTCATGCCGCTCGGCATGGCCTTGCCCGGCACCAACGCCGGATCGATCGTCAGGTTCTCGGCCCGCAACAGAGACTTGAGCGCCTCTTTGTCGGCCAGCAGAAGCTTCGCCGCCTCGGCCGAGTGCGGCTTGAGCAGGTAATCGATCTTCTTGGCCGGCGAAATGTCGTAGTCGGACCGCAACATGCGACCTTCTCGGATCAGCTCGTGCTTCTGGTCCACGAACTCGACGCACTCCGGCGTCGCGCCCCACTTCTGAAGCGTGGCGGCGTCCACGGCTATCGGCCAGCGCGAGGTCATGATGAAGTCGTCAGGTCCGCCGTAGCCCATCTCGTGCCAGAGCTCCTCGGTGAGGAACGGCATAAACGGGTGGACGAGCTTGAGCGAGTTGGCGAACACGTAGTGCATCACCTTCAGCACTTCGTCGCGCCGGGCCGCATCCTGGCCGTAAAGGGTATCCTTGGAATATTCCACGTACCAGTCGCAGTACTGGTGCCACACAAACTCGTACAGCACATGGGCCGCGTCGTTGAACCGGAACTTCGTCAGGTTCTCCTCGCAATCGCAAATCGCCGCCTGCAGCCGTGCCAGGATGTGCTTGTCGTCCGAGCTCAGCAGTTCTGCCTTAAACTCCGGGACCCCTGATCCCTGATTCCTGATCCCTGCCCCCTGAGGTTCATGCATCAGCATGAACCGCGCGGCGTTCCACAGCTTGGTGCCGAAATTGCGGCCGATCTCGAACTTGTCGTTCGACACGTACACGTCCTGCCCCGTCGCCGTAATCATCATCAGGCTGAACCGGAGCGCGTCGGCGCTGAACTCGTCGATGATCGTCAGTGGATCGATCGAGTTGCCGAGGCTCTTGCTCATCTTGCGGCCCTTGTCGTCGCGCACGGTGCCGTGGATGTAGACCTGCCGGAAGGGAAGGTCGCCCATGAACTCATAGCCCGCCATAATCATGCGCGCCACCCAGAAGAAGATGATCTCGGAGGCCGTCACCATGTCGCGCGTCGGATAATAGAACTTGAGATCCGCGTTAGTCTGAGGCCAGCCGAACGTACTGAACGGCCAGAGCCACGACGAGAACCAGGTGTCGAGCACGTCCTCGTCCTGCCGGATCTTCATGCTTCCACACCCCGGGCAGGCCCGGGGCTTGCCTTTGGCCGCCCATTCCTTCCCACACTCGTCGCAGTAGAACACGGGGATGCGGTGTCCCCACCAGATCTGGCGGGAGATGCACCAGTCGCGGATGTTCTCCATCCAATCGAGATAGACCTTGCTCCAGCGCGCCGGCGTGAACGTGATCTGGCCGCTCCGCACGGCTTCGGCCGCGGGCAGCGACAGGGGCTTCATCTTCACGAACCACTGGAGCGACAGGCGCGGCTCCACGATGGTGTCGCACCGGTAGCAATGCCCCACGGCATGCTGGTGATCCTCGATCTTCACAATGAGATCGGCGGCCTCGAGATCGGCCAGGATCTTCTTGCGGCACTCGAACCGGTCCATGCCCTTGTACGGACCGGCTTCCTCGTTCATGGTGCCGTCGCCGTTCATCACATTGATCTGCGGCAGGTTGTGCCGGAGGCCCATCATGAAGTCGTTGGGATCGTGGGCCGGGGTCACCTTCACCACCCCGGTTCCGAACTTGGCGTCGACGAAATCGTCTTGGATGACCGCGAGCTCGCGGTTGAGGATCGGGAGAATCACCTTCTTGTCCAGCAGGGCCGTGTAGCGCTCGTCCTTCGGATTCACGGCAACCGCGGTATCCCCCAGCAGCGTCTCCGGCCGCGTGGTGGCCACCACGATATGGTCCGGACTTCCGCCCTTCACGGGATACTTGATGTGGTAGAGTTTGCCGTTCGTGTCCACATGCTCGCTCTCTTCGTCGGAGAGCGCCGTGTGGCAGCGCGGACACCAGTTGATGATGTAGTTGCCGCGATGGATCAGGCCCTTGTTATAGAGGCGCACGAACACGTCGGCCACGGCGTCGCTGAGCCCTTCATCCATCGTGAAACGCTCGCGCTGCCAGTCGCACGAGCAGCCGAGCTTCTTGAGCTGGTTGATGATCGTGCTGCCGTATTGTTCGCGCCACGTCCACACGCGCTTGATGAATTCGTCGCGGCCGAGATCCTGGCGGGTCTTGCCTTCCTTCTTGAGCGCTCGCTCCACCACGTTCTGCGTGGCGATGCCGGCATGGTCGGTCCCCGGCATCCACACCACGTTGCGGCCTTGCATGCGGCGCCAGCGAACGAGAATGTCCTGGATCGTGTTGTTCAGCGCATGCCCCATGTGGAGAATGCCGGTGACGTTCGGAGGCGGGATCACGACGCAATAGGGTTCCCCGCCGCGCGCGGCATCACTGTGGAACAGACCGCGCTCCACCCAAACGGGATACCACTTCTGTTCGATGCGTTTCGGATCGTAGTTCTTTTCCATGGGATCAGTCTGCCTTCGGGCGCCCGTTCTTCCGCTTCTCTTCTTCCTTGAAAAGCTTGTACTCCACGCTGTCCACCAGCGCTTCCCACGACGCCTCGAGCATGTTGCCCGACACCCCGACGGTGCCCCACGTCTCCTCGCCGTCGCTCGACTCGATGAGCACGCGGGTTTTCGCCGCCGTGGCCGTCTCGGGATCCAGGATATTGACCTTGAAGTCGGTCAGGAACACCTTGGCGACTTCCGGGTAGAACCGGATCAGCGCCTTGCGCAGCGCGCGGTCCAGCGCATTGACCGGGCCGTCCCCTTCCGCCGCCGTCTGCTCGACTTCCTTCTTCACGCGTACCTTGATCGTGGCTTCCGACAGACAGGGCTGATTCTTTCCGCGCTTCTCGACGATCACGCGGAATCCTTCCAGCTCGAAGAACGGCTTATGTTCCTCCAGCACTTTCTGGATGAGGATCTTGAACGACGCATCCGCCGCCTCGAAGGCGTACCCCTTGGCCTCCAGCTTCTTCAGCGCCGCCAGGATCTCGGGAACCCCTTGCTTGGACTTCGTGTGCCCGACGCCCAGCTCGATGGCCTTGAGCAGCACGCTGCTCCCCCCGGACAGTTCCGAAATCAGGGTCCGCCGTTCGTTGCCGACCTGTTCCGGCCGAATGTGCTCGAACGTGCGCGGGTTCTTCTGCACGGCGTTCACGTGGGGTCCCGCCTTGTGACTGAACGCGCTTTGGCCCACGTACGGCGCCCTGGCGTTCGACCGGACGTTGACCAGGCCGTCTGCGAAGAGCGACAGCTCGCGCAGTTCCTTCAGCGCTCCTTCCTTTACACAGTGCCTGCCCATCTTGAGCTCGAGCGCCGGGAGGACGGAGCAGAGATCGGCATTGCCACAGCGCTCGCCGTAGCCGTTGATCGTGCCCTGCACCTGGGTGACGCCGGCCCGCACGGCCTCGAGCGTGTTACCGACCGCCAGTCCCATATCGTTGTGGATGTGGATGCCCACCGGCACCTTGAATGCCTTCACAACCTCGTGCGTCATCGCATAGATGTCGTGCGGCAGGCACCCGCCATTGGTGTCGCACAGTACCAGCGTGTCCACGCCGGCGTCCACGGCGGCCTGGAGCGCGCCCAGGGCAAAGGCAGGATCGTCTTTGTAGCCGTCAAAGAAATGCTCGGCGTCGAAAAACACCTCGCGCCCATGGTCCTTGAGGAACCCGACCGTGTCGGCGATCATGGCGGAGTTCTCTTTGGCGGTCGTGCGGAGCACGTCTTTGACGTGGAGCATCCAGGCCTTGCCCACCACCGTCACCACCGACGTGTCGGCCGTGAGGAGGCTCTTCACAAACCCATCGTCTTTTACCCGCGTACCGGCACGGCGCGTGGCGCCGAACGCCACGATCTTCGCTTGCTGGAGCTTTTCCTTGCGGATCTCGCGGAAGAAGGCCATGTCCTTGTCGTTGGAGCCGGCGTAGCCGCCCTCGATGTAGTCCACGCCAAACCGATCCAGCCGGAGGGCCAGTTTCAGCTTGCCGAGGCCCGAAAAGGAGACTCCTTCCCCTTGCGCGCCGTCGCGGAGGGTTGTGTCATACACCACCAATTTGCTCGTCTTCATAAGGGGTGAAACCTTACCAGAATCGCCGGGAAGTGCAATCAGGGAGATGTGGCGATGGACGAGATGCTACCGTAATCATGTCTCTCCCGAACATCAACCCGCCCCATCCAACAGATCAGTCAGCATGATGCTGGAAACCACCCATACGCTGCCGATCTTCTTGCCGTAGTAAGGTCCGAAATGCCGGCGGTCGCTGGTCCACAGATGCGAGCATCCGGAGCCGGAGGTGCCGGCAACGACAGGAATATCCTCCTGAGTCAGTTGGATCTGCATCCGGCAGTCGAATGCTGTGGTTGTTGTGATACGCCGTTGAATCGCCACCAGGCCATCGAGATGCTGCGGACGCTTGATCTGGAGATTCCGCCGGGCTTCTTCAAGAACATGCAAGTTGGCCACAACCTCGGCTCGGTCCAGTACCTTGCCCAGCAATTGTCGTGTGGCGCTCTGGCTGTCCGCCGCCGAAAGAAGAATGTTGGCGTCCAGGAACACACGCATTACTTCCGGCCCTTGCGCTTAAGATGTTTCGATAACTCCACCTCGGCCCGATCGAACTCGGCCACGCGTTCCTCGTCATAGAGCTCGATGGGGAAAGCCACCGCGGGTCTTATCGTTACCACGCCAACGCCGGATTCGGCCATCACCACGCCGCCTTTCTCGATTCCCAGCAGCTTGCGCAACGCTTTTGGCAACGTCAGGCTTCCCCGCTCGTTGATCTGAATTGTCGTGACCATGTCGCCTCCCTTCGATTGCTGAATTACTGTAATACAGTAATTCGGTATCCAGCGCTTGAGGTCAAGGGCGATTCGCAGACAACGGTTCACTCGGTGAAGAAAGCGTCGTAGAGGGCCTTGACGGCGCGCTGGCGGTCCACGGCCTTGACGCCGAACATCATGCTGATTTCTGACGAACCCTGGTTCATCATCTCGATGTTGGTCCCGGCCTTGGCAAATGCCGCGGTGGCTTTCGCGGCCATGCCGACGGCGAAATGCATGCCCTCGCCCACAATCATCACCAGGGCCAGGCCGCGCTCCACTTCGACGTCGTCCGCGTTCAGCTCCCGGCGGATCCGCTTGATGACGTGCGTTTCTTTCTCCGCGGTAAGGTCCTTCTCGCGGATAATGACGGAGGTGTTGTCGATGCCGGACGGCGCATGTTCGTAGGAGAGCTTCTCTTCCTCGAGAATCTGGAGCAGCCGCCGGCCAAAACCGATCTCGCGGTTCATCAGGTACTTCTCGACGAAGATCGTACAGAAACCTGCCGAACTCGAAATGCCCACCACGTCGCCGGCTTTGTGATCCCGCTTCTGTGTGATCATGGTCCCGGGCGCTTCCGGCCGGTTCGTGTTGCGGATGTTGATCGGGATGCCGGCATGGACGACCGGCGCAATGGCTTCGTCGTGAAACACGCCGAATCCGGCGTACGAAAGCTCCCGCATTTCGCGGTAAGTCAGGAAGTCCATGGCCTTCGCATTCGGCACGACACGAGGATCGGCGGCAAACACGGAATCCACATCGGTGAAGTTCTCGTAGACATCGGCGCCCACGGCGGCGGCCAGAATGGCGCCGGTGATGTCGGAGCCGCCGCGCGGGAACGTGGCGACGGCACCGGACTTGGTGTAGCCGAAAAAGCCGGGAAAAATTACGACGCCCTTCTTGTCGCGTAGCGACTTGAGTTGGGCGTAGGATTCCTCGAGCACGACGGCGTTGCCGAACTCGTCGCTCAACAGCAGGCCGGCCGGCCTGGGATCCACATACTGCGCGTCCACGCCGTTCTTCTTGAAGATCTCGGCGGTAAGCTTGGCGCAGTTGTCTTCGCCCGCCGCCTTCAGGCAATCCACGAAGCGCCCGCGGTGGCTCGCGTCGGAGGCCAACCGCGCCTTCAGATCCTTCTCGATCTCCTTTATGATCTTGTCGGAGACGCCCGTGGCCTTCTGGATTTCCGCGTAGCGCGCGACAATGGCCGCCAGTTCCTTCTCGGCGGAGCCGCCTTTGAGTCTGGCTTCGGCGCAGGCAATCAGCAGGTCGGTGACCTTGGTGTCCGTCTTGTTCCGCTTGCCGGGCGCGGAGACGACGATGATCCGACGCTGCGGGTCGGCCTTGGCGATGGCGCAAACCTTCAGGACCTGCGCGGCGTCCGCCAGCGACGTGCCGCCGAACTTCGCCACTTTCAGACCGTCTTTCTTCGTCTTACTCATACTCGTTCTCTGAAACAAGAGTATTGGCCACATTACCAACACAAGAGGCGCAAAAGCTACGCCAGATCCTCGATCCGCAGGCGGATGGTGCGGGCGCCGACGAAATTCATTCCGTCGATGGTCTTGAGGGCGGCCGCGAAATCCCGCTCTTTCGCGCGGTGGGTCAGGATCACCACCGGCACGTGTCTGCCGACCTTCACTTCCTTCTGTAGAACCGACGCGATGCTGATGTGGCGCTTGCCGAGCACCGTCGCCAGCCGGCCCAGCACGCCGGGCTTGTCGAGGAGCGACACACGCAGGTAGTAGCGCGCCTCGATGCTGCCCGGATTCCTGAACTTGCCGACCTTTCCCTTTTTCCCGAACGCCGAAATGGTGTTGAGCCCGCCGAAGGCCAGCGCGCGCGACACGTCCGCAATGTCACTGATAACGGCGCTTGCCGTCGGGTGCCGTCCCGCGCCGCGTCCGTAGTAGAGCGTCTGCCCCACGATGTCGCCCTTAACCATGATCGCGTTGAAGACACCGCTCACCGAGGCGAGCATATGTTCGACCGGGATCAATGTCGGATGAATCCGCACCTCGATGCCGCCCTGCTCGTTCTTGATGACCGCCAACAGTTTGAGGCGATAACCGAGCCCCAGCGCGTACTCGATGTCCGTCTTGGCGATGCCGCGAATGCCTTCCACATGGGTGGCGCGCATCGGGACGTGAAAGCCGTAGGCGAGCGAAGCGAGGATGGACGCCTTGTGCGCGGTATCGATGCCGTCGATGTCGAGGCCCGGATCGGCTTCGGCGTAGCCGGCGGCCTGTGCTTCCTTCAGGGCCTGATCGAAATCCAGATTCTCGCGTTCCATCCGGGTCAGGATGTAGTTGCAGGTGCCGTTGAGAATCCCGTAGATGCGGTTGATCTTGTTCGCCACCAGCCCTTCCTTCAAAGCGCGAATAATGGGGATTCCGCCGCCGACGCTGGCTTCGAACCCGATGGTGGTCTTATTCGAAGACGCGAGGCTGAAGAGATCGTCGCCATACTCGGCCAGCAGCGCCTTGTTGGCGGTGACGACCGGCTTGCCGAGGCTCAGCGCCTGCCGGGTGAACTCGCGGGCGATCCGGGTTCCACCGATCAACTCCACGATGATGTCGATCGAAGGGTCTTTGATGACCGACACGGCATCCTGGGTGAGCATGGATCGGCTGACCTTGACCCCGCGGTCGGATTTCAGGTCGATGTCAGCAATCTTGCGCAGGACCGGGCGAACGCCAAGGCGGGCGGCTAGCAGGTCACCGTTCTTCTGCAACCCCTCCACGACGCCGGCGCCGACCGTGCCGAATCCCAACAGCCCTATGCCGATTTCCTTCATAGGCGCGGCACTTTAGCCGCCCAAGAGGCCTGTTACAAGCACGAAAGGCGCGGCAGAAGGGGAAAGGATCGAGTGCTTGTCCCGCGTCTCGCGGGGTCAAGGGGAGCGGAATGTCCAATAGCGAATGCTCAATGACAAAGTCTGAAGGAAGAGCGGAACCAACTTGGGACTTGGTTATTGGGTGTTCGATATTGGAGATTGATTCCTCGCTTCACTTGACATCCATGAACTTCCTGACCTGCTCGAACACTTCTCTCGTTTTCGACAGAAGGAAGAAATGATCGGATTTGATCTCGAACAGCGTCAGGGTCGGGACTCTCTGCCCTACAAGCTTGGCTCGCTTTCGTACGGCGTCTATCGGAAACGCCGTGTCCGAGGTCCCGTTGACCATCAGAATTCGCAGATCCTTGCGCAGCTTGCCGGCCGTTGGCGCGTCTGGCGAAGAAGCCAGGCAAACATAGCCGGCATATTCAGAGGCATCTTGGTTGTAGATCCGGAATCCGGCTGGCCCGCCACCCGAGATTGCCATCAGCCAGGGTTTTCGCACGCTCATGCCCAGGCGCCGTTCCGCGTCGGCTAACATTTCTTTAACGTAGGCCGCCGATCCATTCCCCCAGCTTACACCCCACGAAGGCACCATGATCACAGCATCAGGGAACTGTTCTTTCAGGACCCACGTGTAGAACAGGAAGTTGCCCCCGTAGCCATGCAAGAAGACCATCGGCACGGGGTTCTTCGGAACCGGGTTCGGGTGGTAGAGGAAATAGTGGCCCATGGTATTCTTTGTCTCGGAGAAGCCGTATGGGAGCGCGGAAGACACGTTGCTGAAAGCGACATCAGTCGCGATCTTCGCATAGACATCACCCATGAGTGAGACTAAATTTGTGCCTTGGGCTGTTGAGAGTCCGAGATTGTCGCTGCCAAGTGAGAGGGCTCCCACCACAAGTAGTCCTTCGGGCAGCGTTTGAAGCCCAATCCGAAAGAGAGTCTCATTTTGCCTCAGCCCCTCAGGAATCGTGTAGACCGGCGGCGTAATCGACGCTTTGAAGCGCACTGATTCCACAATACCCGTGGATTGCGCCGCGACACATGGCGAGGCAAAGACCAGTGTGGCCGCTGAGATCTTCAGGAGCTGCTGCATCTTTGCGGTGAGCCATGTGAGTATTTCGTCCATGGTCAGCAGGATAGCAGAGCGGATGTGAGAAGTAACAGAAATTCGGAGCAGCGGCTTGCTACGACCAGACTTCGACGGTCAGTCCGGAGACGCGATCGAATTCGCCGCGGTTGCCTGTGATTACCGTCAGGCTACCGTTTGTCGGGACTCCCGTGGCTCCTTCAGCCCTTCTTGGGGCGCCGTCTCGCGGACCATCGCCACGTCCTTGGAAAACGCAACGAGCTCCTCTCTTGAAAGCGGAGGCAGAGATGCCAGCAGTCGTGGCAGGTCGTCCAACGTTCTGCCAACCGAAAGAGGCTTTATTTCGGTTACGGGCTTGTTCCTCATTGGACATCGTCTTCTCATCTGAGCATGAAGTCCTTGGCCGTGAAGTCGGGGTGGCGGTAGCGCTTGCGGCCGACGGTGACCTTGCCGAACTCGATGGCTTCCTGCGGGCACCACTGCAGGCACGCCACGCACTGCTCGCACCGGTGCTGCCAGACCGGCCGGCCGTTCTCCATGACAATATTGTTCGCCGGGCAAACCTTGGCGCAAATGCCGCAACTGTTGCACTTCTCGGTCCAGCGGTATTTCTTGTCCGCCTCGCGGAAATGGGTGATGGACGGCTTATACATCAGCGTCGAGAACAGGAAGTTGACGATAAAGTTGCTCACCACGAGTTTCGCCGGCTGCCGCGCCTTCACGGTCGCGGCTATCTCGCCGATCTGCTTCTTCGCCAGGTCGAACTGCTTCTGCTGGGACTTCGGCGACGGCGCGCCGTAGAGCGGCGTGTAGTTGCCGGGCATACGCAGGCCGAAACCGGCCGCGAGCGTGATCCCCTTCTCCGCCATCAAGTCTCTCAGCTGGTACATGGTGGAGCCCGGCATGCCGCCAAAGGTCGTAAGGCCGAAAACGTAGGCGCCCGGTTTCACCGCCAGCTTCCTGCAGAATTCGACGACCATCATGGGCAGCCCGAAGGCGTAGACGGGGAACACGATGCCGACGGCATCCGCCCCGGACCGGACTTCCGGGTTCTTCATCTCGCGGGGAATCGCCAGGACCTCCGCGTCGCCCAGCAGGGCGGCGAGATCGCGGGCGATCTTCAGCGAGTTGCCGGTTCCCGAAAAGTAGTAGAGCGTTGTCTTCATGGCGTCCTCCTCTTCACACGCGATGGTCACCAGTATTGCCGAGAGCCACCGGCATGGCAAGACCGAGTCTTTTTTTCTGCTTGCCCCTCCGGAGGCCCCTCCCTAGTATCCCCCGCACCGTTGCCGGACGGGAGGTATCTGCGGCCCGGCGCACAACGGTATCAAGGCACTGGAACAGACAACCATCAGGGAGAGAACGATCATGAATTACGGACTGACGGAAACCCAGGTAATGATTCGCGACCTCTGCAAGCAGATCGCCAACGAGAAAATGAAGCCCGTTCGCGAGAAGTACGATGAATCCGGCGAATTTCCGTGGGATATCGTGAAGATCTTCGCCGACGCCGACCTGTTCGCCATCAATATTCCCGAGGAATACGGCGGCATGGGCGGCGGCCTGATGGACACCGTGGTGTGTGTCGAAGAGCTTTGCAAGGTCGATTCCGGTATAGCGCTCGCCCTGTTCGGCACCGGACTCGGCACCGACCCTATCCTGCTGTGCGGCAACGATGAACAGAAGAAACGGTACCTCCCCCGCGTTGCCAAGGGTACGGTGGCGGCCTTCGGCCTCACGGAAGCCGGCTCCGGCAGCGACGCCGGCGGCATCCGTACCACGGCCGTGAAGGATGGCAATGACTATGTGCTGAACGGCACGAAGCAATGGATCACCAACGGCGGCGAGGCCGACATCTACTCCGTCATCGCCATCACCGACAAGTCGCGCGGGGCCCGCGGCGCCAGCGCTTTCATCGTGAACAAGGGTACGCCCGGTTTCACCTTCGGCAAGAAGGAGAACAAGATGGGCATCCGCGCCTCGACCACGCGTGAACTGGTGTTCCAGGACTGCCGTGTGCCGAGAGAGAATCTGATCGGCAAAGAAGGGCAGGGATTCATTGTGGCCATGAAGACGTTGGACTATTCCCGGCCCGGCGTGGCCGCGCAGGCCTTGGGCATTGCGGCCGGCGCCCTCGATGAAGCGGTCAAGTACAGCCGCGAACGTCGCCAGTTCGGCAAGCCGATCTGCTCGTTCCAGGGGCTCCAGTTCATGATGGCCGAGATGGCCACCAAGGTGGAGGCCGCCCGCTGCCTGATCTACCAGACCGCCCGTGCCATCGACGCCGGCGAGAAGGACATCAGCAAGCTCTCCGCCATGTGCAAGCTGTTCGCCTCCGACGTGGCCATGGAAGTGACCACCAACGCCGTGCAGATCCTCGGGGGTTACGGGTACATGAAGGAATACCCCGTCGAGAAGATGATGCGCGATGCCAAGATCACGCAGATCTACGAAGGCACGAACCAGATCCAGCGCGAAGTCATCGCGCTGAGCCTGATCAAGGAAGCCGCAGCTAACAAGGCGAAGTAAGCAGGCTTTTCGGATCCAGAAGGAGATTTCTCGTCGTCCCGACGCTCTGCGAGGTCGGGACTTCTCGCAATGACAACGTTGTCATTCCGAGCCGCCGAAGGCGGAGAGGAATCTCGCACGCTCCCCGACACGTTTCGGCGACGGCAGCAGGCCCCGCCCTACGACGCGCTGAGTTCTTTGCTGCGCTGAGCAGCGGCGCTGATGGTTCGACGCAGGATGGTGACGACGTCCGACTTGTCCAATACCGCCAGCCCGGCGGCCGTGGTGCCCTTGGCCGATGTCACGGAGGTGATCAGTTCCTGCGGCTCGACGCCCTTCTCGATCAGCACCTTCGCCGTGCCGAGCATGGTTTGCTCGGCCAACAGCAAGGCGTCCTGACGATTCAGGCCTTCCTGGACGCCGGCTTCCACCATGGCGTTGAGCAGGTAGGTGAGAAACGCCGGACCGGAACCGCTGAGCGCCGTGACGGCGTCGAACTTCTCTTCCGGCAGTTCCAGGACCTTGCCGAAACACGACAGGAGCTTGGTGGCGGTCGCCGTATCCGCGGCCGTGGCTCTCACGCCGGCGCAGAAGACACTCATGCCTTCCGCCACCAGGCTGGCCAGGTTCGGCATCACACGAATGACCCGCGCTTCCGGCAGCAGCGCCTCGATGGTCGCGATCTTTTTCCCGGCGGCGATGGAGATCACCAGATGCTTGGAGGTAATCTCGGTCGCCAGTTCCGTGAGCACGGCATCGAGTTGCTGGGGTTTGACCGCCAGGATCAGAGTCTCAGCCGAGCCCGTGACGACCGCATTCTTGGAGTACATGTTGACTCCGTAGCGGGTTTTGAGATGCTTGCGGCGTTCCTCGCTGATGTCGCTCGCGAACACTTCGTGGGCCGCTGCCAGCTTGCCGTCCAACAGCGCGGCCATGATCGCTTCCGCCATCTTCCCAGCGCCAATGAACCCTATTTTCATGAGTAGTTCCTGCCTCTTAAGAGTTTCACATCTATACGTTCTCGGGATTGAAAAAGCAAGCGTCTTCGCAATTCTGCAAAAAACATCTTGCAGAAGGAAACCCCCCATATATACTGTCTGTTGTCGCTGTAAGTACGTAACGGGAAAGGCGTATGAGCAGAATTTTGCTGGTCGATGACGAGCTGAATATCCTGACGGTCCTGTCTACCCTCCTCAAGACGGAGGGATACGACATCCTGACGGCTCGCGATGCTGAGAAAGCGCATGAGCTCATCCGGACGCAGCAGGATCTGGATCTCGTCATCGCCGACATCCGGATGAGCCCGATCAACGGCATGGAACTCCTCAAGTGGTCCCGGGCGGAGCGGCCGGAAATCTCGGTGATCATGCTGACCGCCTTCGGATCCGTGGACACCGCCATTGACGCCATGAAGATGGGCGCCTTCGACTATGTCACCAAACCTTTCAAAGTGGACGAGCTGCTGATCACCATCAAGCGGGCCTTGGAGTACAAGAAGGCCATCACCGAGAATCCCGGCCTCAAGAGCCAGCTCATGACGCGGTACCGCATGGAGAACATCGTTGCCGAAAGCCCCGCGATGAAGGAAGTCTGCGAGATGATCGAGCGCGTGGCGCCGACCGACACCACGGTGCTGATTTACGGCGAGAGCGGGACCGGCAAGGAGCTGGTGGCCAAGGCCATTCATGCGTACAGCCCGCGAAAGGACGGCAAGTTCCTGGCCGTCAACTGCGCGGCGCTGCCGGAGCCGCTGCTGGAATCGGAAATGTTCGGCCATGTCAAGGGCGCCTTCACGGGGGCGTCGTTCGACAAGAAGGGGCTCTTTGAAGCCGCCGAGGACGGAACCATCTTCCTGGACGAGATCGGCTCCATGCCGCTGAGCATCCAGGTCAAATTCCTCCGGGCGCTTCAGGAGAAGGAGATCCGGCGGGTTGGCGGAAACGACACGATCAAGATTCACTGCCGCGTCCTGGCCGCCACGAATACGCGCCTGGAGGAACTGGTCGAAGCGGGCACCTTCCGACAGGACCTGTACTACCGGCTGAGCGTCATCCCCATCGTCGTGCAGCCACTCTCAAAGCGGAAGGAAGACATCATGCCCCTCGTGTACCATGTGATCCGCGAGGAGATCGGCCGGGCTCGGGAATTGCCGGTGGTCAGCCCCGAGGTCAGGAGCATTCTCGAAGCCTACTCCTGGCCCGGAAACGTTCGCGAATTGCAGAACGCCATCAAGCATGCCCTGACGTTTGCCCGGGACAACACGATCACCGTGGATGTCCTCCCTCCCAAGATCCTGACCGCGGTCAGCGACCTGGTCCTGGCGGAAAACCCCCCGGAGACCGGGCCGGGTTCCCACCAGTTCGAGTCGCTCAAAGCGTTCATCCAGACCGAGGAGCAGAGGTATCTGCAGCAGGTTCTTACCAACGTGGGTGGTGACAAGGAAAAGGCCGCCGCGGCACTCAAGATCAGTCTGGCAACGCTCTATCGAAAACTGCCGAAAGAGCAGCAGCCTGTCACACCCCCATAAGCGACCGTACGAGTTTCTCGATCAGGCCGAACGTGAAGGTGAAGGGCCACATGATCCACCGGGAGAGCGGGATCAGGCTGAAACTGGCCAGCGCCAGAAGAACCACGTAGGTCATGGCCCCCACCAGCCACGGATTCATAAGCGGGGGCCGCTTCTTGCGATGCCGGTCCGTTCGCTGGGGCCGGTCATTGGGCAGTGTGCTGGGATTCTTCCACGTGGCCGGCAAATCGCTCTTCACCGTGTCCGTCATGTAGGCGTCCAGGATTTCCAGAACTCCAGCCAGCGAGTTCTCACTCGCGATATGGCCGCCGGCGCGATGCACCACCTCTATGACTTCCGGCTCGGAATTGGCCGGACAACCTGTCAGCTTGGCGGTTCTCCCGTCGAGTATGCTGATATCGTTGTGACCGTTGCCGATGGCCAGGACGTGATCGCTGGCGATTCCCAGGTGCTGGGCCAGTTCGGACACCGCCAGGCCTTTCGTAAACGGCACCGGGCGAATGTCCACTTCCCTCAGGTACTTGAAGATCTGGAGGTGATGATAGGGACGAATCTTCTCTCTCAGCATATCCGCCGCCACCACGGCGGCCTCGTCGCAATCGAAACGCAGCCAGAGCCGGTCCCGTCTCTTCTTCACCGTCGTGACGCCCGTCGAAAAATGGCAAACCTGTTCCTCCCATTCGTTGATGGCCTCCTGCGTATTGAAGTCGCTCATCGACAGGAGATACCGGATCTGAAGGTTCCAGAACAGATGCGGCATGTAGCCAAACCGCGTCAAGCCGTAGATGTAGGCATGCCGGACAATGACGAAATCGGGGACCGATCCCATCATGCGCATGGGCGTGAAGAATTCGCGGAAGGTTCCAAGCGTGCGCCCCGTGCAGATCACCCAGGCGGTGTCATATTGCCTCCGGAGTTCGTTGACCCGGTCCCGAAACGGAACGTAGAGGGGCAATTCCCTGGCGCTGCCGATGATGGTTCCGTCAAGGTCCGTGGCGATCAGCTGGATTTTCTGCATACGGCCCTGTCTTCACGCGCGCGGAGGCGACTCTAGAATCCCTGCTTCTCCAGCACGCGTCGCAATTCCTCCTGGAAGGCCTCCACGTCCTGCTCGCTCGGGGTATACTTCCTCTTGCCGGCGTCGAGGGCCAGCCGCCCTGTCTGGTCCAGCATCCATGTGGCCGTCACGCCGTCGCTGAACCGGACGGTTCCGCTGACGAGGCTCCCGGGACGCATGACGCGATCGACATCGACGGTGACTCGCGACAGCCCGCCCGCCGCGTCCGGCGCGCCGTCCAGCGCCACCGCGCCTTTGTCCGTCGGCTTGGCCGGGGCGGCCACGGGTTTGTCTTTCACCTTTACGCCCAGGTCCAGGACCAGCAGCCGGACATCCATGTAGGTCATGGAGATCCCCAGCTCGGCGGTGATCTTCTTCTGAATGTCGGACAGCCCCAGGCCCTCCCGGACCCACCCTTCGACCGTTTTCTTCTGTTCCGCTGTAAGTTCCATGGCGATTCCTCTTGAGACGGGTTGCCCCCAACATGTCAGAGGGGCCGTCTCGTGTCAAGAAAGCGGGGCCGGTTCTACCGCGACGCTTTCTTTGTCTTTCCGGCGGACCGGGCCTTCTCCACCTGTTGTTTTACCCACGGATACGTCCGCCGGATCCCCTCCTCGAGAAACACCTGCGGCTTCCATCCGATGGAGTAGATCCGCTCGTTGCTGAAGTTCCGCGACTGCACGCCGACGGGCCCCTTGATGTACTTGATGCGGATCTTCTTGTCCGCCACCTTTGCCACTGTGTCCACGAGCTCCTTCACGGACACATATTGGGGACATCCGATATTGGCCGCTCCTTTGAGGTCGGAATGGGCCAGCCGGAAGATGCCGTCCACCATGTCGTCCACGTGGGTATAGGAGCGGACGGCTGTGCCGTCCCCCCAGACTTCAATCGTGCCGCCGTCTTTTGTCTCGGCGATCTTCCGGCACATGGCGGCGGGCGCCTTCTCGCGGCCACCCGTCCACGTTCCCTCGGCGCCGTAGCAGTTCTGGAAGCGGGCGATGCGGACCGTCATGCCGTACTTCCTTTCGTACGCCATCGCCACCCGCTCGGAATAAAGCTTCTCCCAGCCATACTCGTTGTCGGGATTGGCCGGGACCGCGCCGGACTCCGGCATTTCCGGCTCACCCGGCTTCATGTCGCGATAGACGCAGACGGAGGACGAGTAGAAGTAGCGCGGAATACCCATCAAGGCCGCGTTGTGAATCATGTGGATGTTGATCAGCACGCTGTTGTGCATGATCTCGCATTCGGCGGAATGGATGAACCCCATCCCGCCCATGTCGGCCGCCAGCTGGTAGACCTCGTCGAGCCTGCCCGATTTCAGCGTCAGCGCCTTCTTGCAGTTCTTCTCCTCGCGAAGGTCCAGCAGAAGGAACTCGTCCGCGGCCGACGTGGCGAACTCGTGCTTCTTGATGTCCACGCCGCGCACCCAGTAGCCTTCCGCCTTCAGCCGCTTGACCAGGTGCCCCCCGATGAACCCCCCCGCTCCACAGACCAATGCCTTCTTCATATGCTATACGCTCCTTCAGCTATTACGCTTCCATGGTGAAGTCCGGATTCGATCCGTCCTCGTACCGCACTTCATCCACGGGCGATTTCTTGCCTTTCCCCGCATACAACTGGTTCGGGAAGTTCACCACCCAACCATCCTTCGATGAAACATTGCGGTACCCGTGCACCACACCCGGCGGGACCGTGACGGAGGTCGGCGCATCCTCGCCGGCCGTGAAAGTCAACCGGCGGCCGTACGTGGGCGATGCTTTCCGGTGGTCCCACATGATAATCTGGAACGTGCCCGGTCCGAGGAAAGCAAACAGATCGGTTTGCGTTCGGTGCTCATGGGGCCCCCGCGCCACGCCGGGGCGTGTCACGGAGACGTACCCCATCGCCGGCGTCAGGTCGGACCGGATCTCGTCGGACCGGAAGATCTCGGCCAGCCAGCCGCGCGCATCGGAGTGCTTGGCAAGCAATCGCCTTTCGACACCTTCAATCTCGCCCGCGGTCCACTTCATAAACCCTCTCTACCACCGTCTTGCGCCGGCCTCTTCGGCCACGGCTGTTAGGTAGTTTCCGTACAGGTTTCGCTTAAACGCCGCGGCGAGCGCGAGAAGCCGCTTCCGGTCGATGAACCCCATCCGGAACGCCACTTCCTCGATGCAGCCGATCATCAGCCCCTGCCGGTTCTCGATACTCTCCACGAAATTGCTGGCCTCGAGCAGGCTCTGCGGGGTGCCGGTGTCGAGCCAGGCCATGCCGCGCCCCAGCAGTTCCACGTGCAGTTCGCCGCGCTTCAGGTACACGCGGTTGACGTCCGTGATCTCCAGCTCGCCGCGCGCCGACGGCTTGAGCGATCGCGCGACGTCCACGACGCGGCGATCGTAGCAGTAGAGCCCCGGCACGGCGTACTTGCTCTTCGGGACTTTCGGCTTTTCCTCGATGCTGAGCGCTTTCCCGTGGCGGTCGAACTCCACGACACCGTACCGTTCGGGATCTTGCACGGGATAGCCGAAAATGGTCGCCCCTTTCTTCTGGGCCAGCGTGGTCCGCAGGAACTGCATGGGGCCGTAGAACAGGTTGTCGCCCAGGATCAGGCACACGGAGGACCGGTCGATGAAATCGCTGCCGAGCACGAACGCCTCGGCGATGCCCCGGGGCTTCGCCTGCGCGGCGTAGGAGAAACGGACGCCCAGCTGGGATCCGTCGCCCAGGAGCGCCTCGAACCGCGGCACGTCGTGCGGCGTGGAGATGATCAGGATGTCGCGGATGCCGCCGAGCATCAGCGTGGACAGCGGGTAGTAAATCATCGGCTTGTTGTACACCGGCAGCAACTGCTTGCTGGCCACCAGGGTAATCGGGTGAAGCCGGGTTCCCGCGCCGCCGGCCAGCACAATGCCTTTCCACGTCGAAGCGTTTGATTTGCCCATTGAACGTTGCCCTCGGTTGTACAGGTGCTCTGCTTTCTCCACAGTTACGTTACATGGAACCTCCGCGCCAATTCAAGTGTATCTTTTTTGACACCTACCGGCGCATGCACTACAGTCTCCCCGTGAACATTCTCATTACCGGCGGAGCGGGATTCATTGGCAGTCACCTCGCGGAGCGCCTGCTCGCGCGCGGCGACCGCGTGGTCGCCCTCGATAACCTGAACGACTACTACGATCCTCACATCAAGCAGCGCAACCTGGAGACCGCGCGGAAATCGCCGAAGTTCAGTTTCGTCAAGGGCGACATCCTCGACGGACCGCTGCTGGACCGCGTATTCGGCGATACGGCGTTTGACGTCATCGTGCACCTGGCGGCGCGTGCCGGGGTGCGGCCCAGCCTCGAACAGCCGCTCCTCTACGAGGAGGTCAACTGCCACGGTACGCTCAACATCCTCGAGCAGGCGCGGAAGCGGAAGATCAAGCGGATGGTCTTCGCCTCGTCGTCGAGCGTGTACGGCAACGTCAAGGTCATCCCCTTCCGGGAAGACGCCCGCGTGGACCGACCGGTCAGCCCTTATGCCGCCACCAAGGCCGCCGGCGAGCTCTACTGCCACAACTACTTCCATCTTTACGGCATCTCCGTGACGGCGCTCCGGTTCTTTACTGTCTACGGCCCGCGCCAGCGGCCCGATATGGCCATTCACAAGTTCACTGCCCTCATCGATCAGGGCAAGCCCCTGCCCTTCTACGGCGACGGCAGCACCGAACGCGACTACACGTACTTCGCGGACATCATCGACGGCGTCGTGGCGGCCATCGACCGCGACTTGGGATTCGAAATCATCAACCTTGGCGAATCCCGCACCACCAAGTTGTCGGAGCTGGTGAGCATCATCGAGGAAAGCCTGGGCAAGAAGGCCGTACTCAAGAAGCTGCCCATGCAGCCGGGCGACGTCATCATCACCTGCGCCGATGTCTCCAAAGCCAAGCGCCTGCTCGCCTACAACCCCTCCACCACCGTGCGCGAAGGCGTGAAGCGATTCGTCGAGTGGTATCGGACAGGAGTCAGGGGGCAGTAGACAGGGGTCAGTGTAGCAATTGGGTCATTCCTGAAACCTCCGTCCGAAGTGCTTGGATTGGCCTTCACGAATGAAACAGATTGGAATCATCATAGTTGCGCTGGTTCTCACTGGCTGCGTTTCGACGCGCCCCGAACAGCACTTTGCGCAGGAACTCGGGCACACGATGTTCTGGGCGGACTTCCATTTCCCAGATGGAGACATCCGAAGTGCGCTTGCCAGTCTTGAGCAGCAGATGAACAAGGACAAGCCATTGGAACGACATGTCCACCTATTCGTTCCTCCCGCCTGGGCCCCACAAAACACTCCGGCTGTCGCAACAGACGATAGTATCAGTGCCGGCAAACGCCCGGCCCTCGATGCGGCACAATCCATGAGCGTCCTGACAGCTGTCGAGATCCTCTCACAAGTGTCTGGTCTTGGCTTTGAACTGGCCCCTCGCAGTCGAACGATTGTCTTCTATGTAAAGGAAGACCAACAACCCGGTCGGCCGCCAGGAAAGATGTCATCCCGAGCCGCCGAAGGCGGAGAGGGATCTCCCGAGTGAGCCATGGACGCTTTGGAATCACCTGAGATCTCTCAGCTGGCCGCTATTCCATCAACTCCAGGAAGTCCCGGTCGACTTCGACGGCCACGGCGCGGCCGATCATGTCCACGTTGAGCAGCACTTTGGTGCTGCCTTTGAGCTCATGGATCTGCCCCTCGACGCCCATGAACGGGCCGCCGGTGATGCGCACGGTGCGTCCTTTCTTCAGCGCCGCCACGGCGCCGAGCGTGGCGTCGACCGTCAGCGCCTTCCGGATCTGCTCGATCTCGTGGATGAGCCGCTGCTCATCCGCCGTTTCGAGAATCCGGACGATGTTGTTCGTCTTGAGGAGTTCCAGCCGTCCGTCCCGATCGAACGAGACGAAGATGTAGCCCGGGAACACGGGCTTTTCCACCGTCACCTTCCGCCGCTGGTAAATCTTGGTCTCCTGCCGGAGCGGCAGGTAGTACTCGTATCGCTGGACGCGACAGAACTCGCCCATCTTCTTCTCGCACCGCGGCCGAACATGCAGGACGCTCCAGCTCACGATTTCTTCCTCAATTCCTGATAAAGCGCCAACAGGAAGTCGCGATTGTCGGCGGAAAGATACCGCATCGTCCCGCCCATGCGGCTGAACGTCTTGCAATACCGCAGGTAGTACGCCGGGTTGTTCTTCGGCGGCTCACCCTTTCCCGACCAGTTCCACGTGGACTTCGCCAGGTCCACGATCAGCATATAGTGCCGATCGATGTGCCGCCCCTGCTGGATGTGAAGATTCTGCGCCATGGCCAGCGACTTCTCGAAGATCATCGGCGACATCACGGCGGAGCCCACCGACAAGTACACCCCGCCCTCCAGGTTGTTGATGCTGTTGGCAAACGACAGGAAATCGCGCAGGGCCGTTCGCCCGATCGCCGCGCCGTGATTCATGGGGTGATTATAGATGATGTCGTGTCCGATCATGGGGTGGCCTGTGAACGGGATGTTCAGGCGGTAGGCTGTCGCCTGTACGCCATAGGACTTGAAAGGATGCGGCACCTTCATGCGGCCGGGCTTCAGCTTGAACTGCCGAACCACGGACAGCAGGTCCGCCGCCGCGGCCGCCCGGTCGGGATCGGTGTCAATGCACTGTGCAACAACCTTCTTCAGTTGGGCGGCGGAGGGAATCGTTAGGCCTTCGGTTTCAACGAGGGCCCCAACCGACTCGCCGTAGCCGAGTCCCTCGTAGGCGCCCACAACGATGGCGAGGTTGATGTAGAATCCGGTTTCCTGCCAGATACCGAACTGCCCGGACTTCACGCCGGCCGCCACATCTTCGCTGCTGCACCCCTGGAAGGCGAACTCCCAGTCGTGGATGATGCCCGCGCCGTTCGTGGCCAGGTGCGTCACCCAGCCTTCCTTCATCAGACGGATCAGCACGGGCGCCAGCCCATTCTTGATCGTGTGCGCGCCGAACGCCAGAACCACGGCCTTCTTCGCCTGTTTCGCCTGACGAATCCGGGCGGCGGTGTCGCGGATGATCGTACGGGATTCCTTGGACAGGTGCCGCGGCTTGGCGTCGGGCTTCACGTGATCGCGGGCAATCGCCACTTTGTTCGGGCGTTCACCGAGCGGGCGAATGAACAACTTGCTGCGATCCAGTTGCGGATGGGGCATGCGTCTCTCCTTTTTCTCTCTTGTATAGTGCGTCATGCAGGCCGTGCTTGGCAAGCCGGTTGGAGGGAGGAACCGGGAGATCTTGATTCCCGGTCCCGATGCGGCGCTAGCCCATGTTCCGCAGTTGCCTTTGATCTGACGCTTTTTTCGTAGTGCTGGCGAGCTTCTTCTTGCGGGTTTCCGCAGTGTCTTGTTCTGACGGGCGATGTAGTGCAGAACACCCTCTTGTTTTGTTGCCCGGAGTTTTGGGATTCTGGTGCACAGAACAAGGAGCGGGATGTATCTGAGGCCCCATAAGACAACGAAGAACGGCTCGGTTTACGAGTATTGGTCGTTGGTCAAGTCCGTGCGCACCGCGCGGGGTCCGCGGCAGAAGATCGTCGCTTCGATCGGCAAGCTGCCGGGGCTTGACCAGCGGACCCGAATGGGATGGGAGCACATCGGAGCCGCCTTGGAGGGGCGCATTCCGCAGGCCGACCTTTTTGAGGATCGCGATCTGGAGCGGCCGCAATGGGCCAGCGTGGATGTTTCCCGTGTTCGCGTCGAACGGCTGCGTGATTTCGGCGATGTGTATCTTGGGCTGGCGTTGTGGCGACGGCTGCGGCTTGATCAGTTCTTCCACCAGCAGATGGGCGCGGGACGCGAGCAGATCGCGTGGGACCTGATGGCCTGCATCCTGACGCTGGCCCGGTTCTGCGCGCCGTCCTCGGAACTGAAGATTGCCGAGCATTGGTCCGGCAACCCTCAGGCCAAGAGAGGACATTCACGCGACCAGCGCAGTGACTGTGTTCAGCTGTGTATTGGCCTGATCGTCACCCCCGAAGGCTTGCCGGTGGCCTATGAGGTCTTTGACGGTAACCGGACCGATGTCACCACGGTGGAGGAGGTCATCGAGGCGTTGCGACTCAAGTATGGCCACGAACGACGGATTTGGGTGATGGACCGGGGCATGGTCAGCGAAGAGCATCTGGAGCAGTTGCGGGAATGGAGCGCGCTCTATCTGGTCGGCACGCCCAACCGGTGTCATGCAGTTAAATGTTTGGAGTATAGACGGTTGCTGTGGTCTGAGCGACCCCAATGACTACAAGTAAGGCAAGGCGCAGATTATGTACAGTGCTTTTGATAGTAGCCGTATTCTGCGTTGTGTGCGTTCTCTGTTCTTATGCGGTGGCTAGAACAAGAGCCAGGAGTTTTGCCGCAAAGTATGGTGACCCAGCCAGATTGTCTGGGACGCTCGTGGTCTTCCCGAATGGTACGTTTCGTCCTACGTGGGTCTTTAGCCCGAAATGGCGGATGTTATGACCGGTTGTCGATTTGAGGTAGACCTGTCCATGATCGGCAAAATAGTGCACACGAGCCCCGAGGAATCGGTGTTAAAGAACTTGCACGGGCAGAAACTCAAGTGACGGACAGAAGGCCGCGTCACGGTCGGCGGCGCCTCTTCGCGCACTTCCGTAGTTCTTCAGCCGGCCTATTTGGCTGCCGGGATCTCACCCATCTCGGTCTTGATGGTCTGGGCTTCCTTGCTATCCGCCTTCACGTCGGCCAGGGCTTTCTCGTAGAACGCCTTGGCTTCGGCATAGGCATCGGCGGCCGCTTTGGCGTCGCCGCCCTTGGTCCAGATGTCGCCGATCCGCTTGGCGTTCCGCCCCAGGCACATTTCCTTGCTGCAGAGAATGCCGGTGATGGGATCTTGCTCCGGCTTTTCCCAGGTTCCGATGCTGACCATGAACTTGCGGAAGTATTCCACCGCTTCCTTGTACTTGCCTTCCTGTAACGCCAGGTGGGCCTTCGCCTTGTTGATGGCCATCTCGTGCCAGTTCTTGTCGCGGTCGGCGATGCCCAGTTCCAGGATCTTCAGCGAGCGCGCATAGTCCTCGATGATGGACGAACCGTCCAGCGCCATGGCCCGAACTTGAGCTTTGTCGTCGGCCTTGGGCAGAAGGGCTTCCAGCTTGTCGCCGAACGCCATCATGGCCACGATATTCGCCTTCTTGTTCTCTCCCATCACGGTGTAGAACTCGTTGCCGTAGAGCGAAAGCAGGACCTGCCCCGGGATCGCCAGGTCTTTCAAAGCCTCCAGGCGGGCGGGAATCATCGCCACATCCTTGCGCGCTTTGGCCACGTCCATCCATCGCGCGGCGGCCTGGTTCTGGGTGCCGACCTTGCCCGTCTGGGTCTTCAGCACGAAATCGCACAGCTTGTCGGCAAGGTCGAGCTGATCCTTGGCGATACACCGGCCGATGACGCGCGGAACCCAGCCGGCCAGCTCGCCGTCCGAAAGCGAGGTTGCCACCTTGATGAACTGCGGGTCGGCCGCGGCCCAATCGCCCTTCAGGAAGAGGATATCCGTGCGGTCAATGGCCACCAGGTCTTTCAGGGCTTGGGCGGATCCCGCGTTCTTCCCGATGGCGTCCAGGAGCTTGCTGGCGTTGTCGTAACGTTCGGCGGCCATTTCGGCCCCCACCGCATCGCCCAGGATTCGACGGCTCGCGCCGACATCGAACTTCGAGATACAGACCGGCACCAGCTCGGCCACCTTGTCGATCTGGCCCTTGCCCAGGAAGAGCCTCACCTGGCCGGCATACACCTGCGCCAGCAGATCCGGAGGAAGCGGCTCCTGCATCATCTGCTTGATCCAGGCCGCCTGGGCTTCTTCGCCCTGTGCCTGGTAATAACTGGACAGCATGTTGAAGCCGGCGCGGGTCAATGGCTCGTCTTTGCCGATCACGCCGAGATACTGGGTCTTGGCCTCCTCGGCACGCCCGCCCATGAGGAGAACGTTGAGGTAGTAGCTGTAGAACCAATCGCGGTTCTGGGCGTAGGTCTTGTCGGCCAGGGCTTTGGTCAGAAGGGTCAACGCACCATTCGTATCGCCGCCGCGCAAACAAGTATCCACTTCCATGAACACCTTATTGACATCCGGCATGCGCTCGGATTTCACCTGTTTGTCACAGCCAGCCGCCAGTAACGCCGCCACCAACACGAGTCCGACAGACCGTCTCGACATACTTGCCTCCTCTTGTTTCCACTCTGAATCGACAAGAAAGCGTTTCCTCACCTTACTCGACAGTCACAAGTTCTGATCAGTACATTACGCCGCCCTCCGACCCCGCGCAACATCTTTTCCGGCGGATTTTTCAGGGGCGAGTTGCTTGCGGCGAATTAACGCGATGATGGG
>Ga0172375_10003089_pt1 | contig 25531 bp, 19 predicted proteins | sample LakKiv1m_FD_114537 | JGI IMG/M metagenome (GOLD analysis project Ga0172375, IMG submission 114537) | Freshwater microbial communities from Kabuno Bay, South-Kivu, Congo - kab_092012_11.1m | ecosystem: Environmental > Aquatic > Freshwater > Lake | place: Democratic Republic of the Congo...
CTATCAGAAGCACCATGTTTATCATGGAAAATGGAATGAATTTGCCGCTCTGACAAAAGTGAAGGCGGAACAAATTTACACCTGGCGGCAAGCCTTGTCGACTCAGGCAGAAAATATCATGAATGATAAAAGTCTTGCCTACCAGATAAATGATTTAATTCAAACCGGCCATGCATCGGAGGAGTTACGGCAATCGATCCGGAAGTTTTATTCTACCAATCAAAATATCATCACTATTCGGTTTTTTTATCCGGACGGATCGTTATTAATGCCGTCCAGTCCTTCCTTAATGAACAAGGTTCCGTCGGATTTGTTAATCAAAGCTGCCCGGCAGCACCAGATCATTCACACCGATTTAAGATACAACCCGATTTTGAAGCGTCCCACGCTGGATTCCTATATACCTATCATGCAAAAAGCCGGGAAAAAAGCCCGTGTTATCGCCGTATTGTTACTGACAGTTGACCCGGCACGCCTTTTACTGCCCGAATTGCAGGACAGTTGGCCAATTAACCATACATCCGAAATATACCTCGTGCGAAAAAATGGCGAAAAGGTGGAATATTTGACCGAACTGCGACTGCGGAAGAATTCTGCTCTTCAATATTCGCGTTCGGTTGCGGAAGAATCACTCGTGGATGCCATGGCAGTGCGGGGTATTGAAGGAGAAATAATTGGCCAAGATTATCGCGGAGCGATCGTTCTGGGATTTATTCGACCTATTCCGGATTCACCCTGGTATCTGGTCGCTAAAATCGACCAAAATGAAGTTCAGAATCCGCTTCAGCCCATGCAGCGCATGATATACACTATTCTCATACTGCTGATGTTCCTGAGCGGAATCGTAATCTTGTACTATCTTGAAATAAAACGCCGGCAGACAGAAGCCCGCGAACATCGTATGCAGCGCGAGCAAAAGATACTGGTACAGCGTTTTGATTATCTTTCTAAATACGCTAATGACGTCATTTTTTTACTCAATGAAAAATTCGAGATTATCGAAGTCAATGACCGGGTTATTGACATGTATGGCTATACGAGAGAAGAACTATTGTATAAAAATGCCGCCAGCCTGAGGCCGGACGACGACCCGATAACCTTAGCCCAGATCAAGAAAAAATTCGGGGATAAAGATGGTATCGTTTACGAAACGTACCATCAGCGTAAAGACGGTTCGGTGTTCCCTATCGAAATCAGCCTCCGTCTGATTAAAGCCGAAGATACCTCTTATTTTCAGGGCAGCATCCGGGATATTACCGAGCGGAAAAAGGCCGAACAATCCTTGCGGGCCAGCGAAGACCTTTACCGGGCGGTCGTTGAACATTCACAAAATGGGATTCTCATAGTTGGCTCCGATTACCGGATCAATTATACCAATCAGACCATGTTAATGATTCTGAAGCAAACCGAAGAAGAAATCGTCGGCCATGATTTTCGGGAATTCTTAGACGATGAGAGCCGACAATTGGTTGCGGATTATTATATCCGTCGTCGGCACGGCGAAGATGTCCCCTCCCGTTACGAATTTAATGTCGTCAGGAAAAACGGCGAGAAACGCCGGGTCGAGATCAGTTCTACAATCGTCAAAGATATCCAGGGTGAGATTCTTACGATGGCGCAGTTCATGGATATCACCGAAAGAAAAATTTCAGAAGAAAAACTGCGCGAAAACGAAGAAAAATACCGCGCCCTTTTCAACCAATCCATGGAAGGCATCTATTTACACGATATGGACGGTCGGATTTTTGACGTCAACCAGGCAGCATGTGAACAATCCGGTTACACCAGAGAAGAACTTCTGAAAATGAATATCATTGACCTGCATGTCAAAGAGAATGATACGAATAGTCAATCGCCGGATGAAATCGTCGAATTGTGGCATAAGTGGTCGCCTGACGAAATCCATGACTTAGAAGCAAGGCATCAGCGCAAAGACGGAAAAACCTTCTTATACCGTATCCTGACCAGAAAAGTAGTTTTCGGATCAAAGCATTTTATCCTGGCCCTTTCTCAGGATATTACCGAACGCAAACGGGCTGAAGAAACTCTCCGGGAAAGCGAAGAAAAATTCCGCTTGCTGATAGAAAAATCATTAGTCGGAGTATACATCATTCAGGATGGAAAATTTGTTTATAGTAATCCTAAGAAGTGTGAAATTTTCGGATATTCAAAAGGCGAGATGATCGGCCTGCCGATGATGGACACGATCTATAAAGAAGATCAGGCCCTGATGCTCAACACTACCACCAAACGCTATGAAGGCGAAATCCTCCAAAAACCATATACCTTCCGCGGCGTGAAAAAGGATGGAACGGTTATTGATCTTGAGGTGATCGGCTCCCGGATCGAATACAACGGCAGACCGGCGCTGATCGGCACGATCATGGATGTCACCGAACGCAAACGCGCCGAAAAAACTTTACAGGAAAGCGAAGCCCGCTACCGTTTCTTATTCGAACACAACCCCGGCATGATGCTGATCTATGAACGTGATACATTCAAAATTTTGGCGGTCAACGAAGCCTTCCGGCGTCATTACGGCTATACTAACGAAGAAGCCCAAGAATTAATTATGCCGGACCTTTTTTACCCGGAAGAAGAACAAAGGCACATTACTGAATTAGCCCCGCATCTGCACGGATTTCAAAATGTCGGCGAATGGCATAATCGCAAGAAAGACGGTACGGTTCTCACCATCATCGCCAGCTCGCACGATCTGGTTTACAAAGGGCACAATGCGAGGGTCACCAGCATTACCGACATCACTGCTCGCAAATTGACAGAAGAAGCTCTGCGCGACAGTGAAAACCGTTACCGGGCTCTTTTTAAAACCATGACCCAGGGTGTTATTTACCAGGACAAAGACAGTCGAGTCATCTCGGCTAATCCGGCTGCGGAACAGATTCTGGGACTGTCTATAAATGAATTAAAGAAATTACCGGATTCGATTCCCGGCTGGAAAACTGTGCATGAAGATGGCTCAAATTATCCGGCGGAAGAGCATCCGGCCGTTATCGCCCTGCATACCGGTCATCCGGTCCGCAATCAATTAATGGGAATAAATAATCCCCGGCGAGCAAATACTATCTGGGTTGATATGGACTCTATCCCACAAATCAACCCCGGAGAGTTATTTCCGCATTCGGTTTTTACGATTTTTACGGATATTTCGGCAAAAAGGGAGGCCGAACTGGCCTTGATCAAGAGTGAGCATGAAACCCGTCTGCTTTTAGATAGCATGATCGAAGGGCTGCTTCAATTCGAAATTATCTATAATGAGGCCGGCGAGGCCGTGGATTATCAGGTTACCGAAGCCAATCCGGCTTCCGAATCAATCACCGGTTTAACGCGCGCCGAAATCATCGGCAAGAAAGCCTCTGAAGTTATGCCGGGAATCCGGCCACCGTATCTGGATCTCATCGCTAGTATCGCCGTGACCGGCCAGGCTCAACTTATCGAGGGTGAATTCAAAGAGTTTAAGAGATGGTATCGGGTTTCGGCCTTTTCGCCGGTCCGCGGGCGCTGCGCGATTGTCTATCAGGACATCACCGAAGAGAAGCTGTGGGAAAACACACTTCGCGAAAGCGAGGAACACTTCCGCGGCTTGTTCGAAAATGCAACTATCGGCATTTACCGGACCACACCCGACGGTAAAATCCTGATGGCCAATCCGGCCACGGTACGTATGCTTGGATTTGATTCTTTCGAAGAATTATCCCGAAAAAACCTGGAAGAATGGGGTTTAATTTCTACTATCCAACGCCAGCAGTTCCGCGAATTAATCGAGAAAGAAAATGTCATTACCGGCATCGAAAGCACCTGGCTCCGTAAAGATGGTTCCGTATTTTACGTCCTTGAAAGCGCCCGTACGGTTCGGGATGAAAACAATCAGGTCATGTATTATGATGGAACTTTCGAAGACATTACCGAACGGAAACTGGCCGAACTGGCTTTACAGGAAACCCACGCTCAGTACCGGCAGGCGTTGACTCAGGCCAGGGCCGTTCCCTATCTGCGTTATTACTACCAGGATAATTATGCCTTCATCGGTGAGGAAATCATTAAATACACAGGTTATCCGGCCGGCGAATTCCAACCGCAACTCTGGTTAAAACTGCGTCAGGCCGCCGTCATGCTCGGCGACAGTACCGGGATGACAATTAAAACGGCCGGCGAGGCCTTCCGCAACGGAAAAATCGATCACTGGCTAGCCGATTACCAAATCATCACCCGCACTGGTGAGACGCACTGGCTGAACGACTCCGCCGTGCCCATCAGCGACCAGAACGGTAAAGTGATCGGAGCCTTAGGCGTCCTGCAGGACATCACCGAACGCAAACACGCCGAAGAAGTTATCCGGGACATCAACCGCGAACTCGAACAGCGCGTCATCCAGCGCACCGCCCAGCTGGAGGCTGCGAATAAGGAGCTGGAAGCTTTCAGCTATTCGGTTTCGCATGACTTGCGGGCGCCGCTGCGAGCTATTGACGGTTTCGCTAATATTTTGCTGGAAGATTATAAGAATAAGTTAGATCCGGAAGGCCAACGGCTATTCAACGTTATCCGCAACAATGCCCAGAAAATGGGGCAGCTCATCTCCGATTTACTGGAATTTTCACGAACCGGCCGCAAAGAAGTCTGCTTCAGCACCGTCGATCTGAACCAGATTTTCAAGGAAAAGTTTGCCGAAATGATCCAGAATCTGCCACGACGTGTCATCAAATTTAATACTAAAAGTCTGCCAAAGGTCGTGGGCGACGCCAGCCTGTTAAAAATCGTCGTGAACAATCTGCTGTCGAATGCCATTAAGTATACCCGCAAAACCCCCACCGCCCGAATCAACGTCGCGTGTAAAAAAGAGGCCGATCGTTATATTTTCAGCGTTTCAGATAACGGAGTGGGCTTTGATATGCGTTATGTGGATAAACTATTCGGCGTTTTCCAACGCCTGCATACCGACCAGGAATTTGAGGGCACCGGCGTCGGCCTGGCCCTGATTCAACGGATCATTCACAAGCACGGCGGTCAGGTCTGGGCGGAAGGCCAGGTCGGTCGGGGCGCCACGTTTTACTTTTCACTGCCGGTTAACACTCCGGCTAATCCGGAGGCTCAGGCCTGAATGTGACTATATTCGCGATGAGATTCAATAACTTGTTTTTACCATTGCGTTTTGAATAATGGATAATTAATTTAAACCAAGACGGAGAAAAAAATATGGAAAGCAATGCAATCGAAATTCTGCTGGTGGAAGACAATCCGCAGGATGCTGAACTCACTCTGCGAGCCTTAAAACGACACAATATTTCCAACCGGATTCTGGTGGTCAAAGACGGAGCCGAGGCTCTTGATTTTATTTTCGGAACGGGAAAATATAGCGACCGCGATCTCAGCAATCATCCCAAAGTCATATTGCTCGATCTGAAATTACCCAAGATTAACGGCCTGGAAGTGTTACGAAAAATCAAAGCCGATGATCGCACCAAAGTCATCCCGGTAGTGATTCTGACTTCCTCGAAAGAAGAGCGCGACATAGTGGAAGGTTATCGCCTCGGTGTGAACAGCTACATCGTCAAGCCGGTCGAATTCGATGAATTCGCCAAAGCCGTGACTGAACTGGGACTATACTGGTTGCTTATTAATCAACCGCCTAAAGAATAAAGATTCACCCAAAAGTGCTTTATCATTCGGAGGTAAGATGAGTTCAAAAATCCGTGTTTTAATTCTGGAAGATGAACAATTCGACGTCGAATTAATCAAAAGGCAACTATCCAAAGGCGGACTTGATTTCGAATCCATCAATGTGGATAACCGCGTCGACTTCATCCGGCAACTGGAGGAGTACCAACCGAATATTGTTCTGGCCGATTACAAACTGCCGCAGTTTACCGGGATGGACGCGTTGGAAATAGTGAAACAAAATCGCTCGGAAATGCCGTTCGTCATCGTCACCGGCTCAATCGGCGAAGATGCGGCCGTCGAATGTCTGAAAGCCGGCGCCTGGGATTATATCATCAAGGAACGAATCCTGAGACTGGCTCCCGCCGTAAAAAGCGCCCTGAAAGCTAAAGAAGAGAAAGATAAGTTAAGCGAAGCCCAAAAAAGCCTGGTCGAACGCGAAGAATTACACCGATCTATCTTCGACACTGCCGCGGATGTGATTATAATTACAGATGCGAACGCAGTCATTCTTGACATCAACTCAGCTATCAAGACTTATGGAATTAATCCAGAGGAACTGATCGGACATTCAGCCATCGATTTAATGCCGCCCGAAATCAGGGCAAAAGCCAATCTAATTCTTAACAACATCGTAGAGACCGGAGTATCCAATAATAAGGAATTAAGATTGTATGGTAAAGATGGTCAATTTATTGACCTCATTTTCAATGCAGTTGGTATAATTAAGGAAAATGGCCGATTTCAGAAAATCGTCGCAATTATTCATGATATTACATCCCGAAGACAACTTGAGCAGCAAATCCAGAAAGATGAAAAATTAAAATCGATTAGCGTTCTTGCCAGCGGCATCGCCCACGACTTCAATAATTTTCTGACGATTATTCTGGGAAGCGCCGATCTTCTTCAGGTGCTGGCGGAAGGCCGGGACGACCTGGCGCCGCATATCGAAAATGTCCAGACTGCCTCCATGCGAGCCCGGGATTTGACTCAGCAACTGCTTTCATTTGCCAAAGGCGGCGTCCCTGATCTCAAAACCGGTTCCATCATCGATCTGATCAAAGAATCTGCGGCTTTCGTGCTGGCCGGCACGAACGTCCAGTGCGAAACAGAGACTCCGGCCGATCTCTGGCAGGTCGAGATGGATGAAGGCCAGATCAGCCAGGTACTTAATAATCTCATCATCAACGCTATCCAGGCCATGCCGCAAGGCGGACGGCTGCAAATTATGGCTTCAAATGTCAGCATTGCCGAAGAAGATTCCATCCTGCTGCGATCCGGTGATTATGTAAAAATCGCCGTCCTCGATGAAGGAATCGGAATTCCGGCTGAGAATCTCAATAAAATATTCGATCCGTTTTTCACTACCAAAAAAACCGGAAGCGGGCTGGGATTATCGAATGCCTATATGATCGTTAAAAATCATCGCGGACTGATCACGGCCCAATCCCAGGTCGGAGTCGGTACTCAATTCGATATTTATCTGCCGGCTACGAATCGGAGCGACATGTAAATAAAGATTTCTTGCCGTCTGATTTTATCAAGGAGTAAGAATGTTCGTATTAAAGCGCCTGCTTTTACTTGAAGACAATTCCAATGATGCCGAACTGAATATCCGCGAAGTGCATAAAAGCGGCCTTAAGCCCGAGATAAAAGTCGTTCAGACCGAACCGGATTTTGTAGATAGCCTGAAACATTTCAAACCGGATTTGATCCTGGCTGATTATAATCTGCCGGGATACTCGGGAATGAAAGCCCTGGAATTTGCTCACGCCAATTATCCGGAAACGCCTTTCATTTTTGTTACCGGCAGCTTAGACGAAGAAACGGCCGTCGAATGTATGAAAAAAGGCGCCTGGGATTATGTCCTTAAAACTAATCTGATCCGTCTTAAGCCGGCGCTCGAAAACGCTATCAAACTAAAATCCGAACAAATTAAAGTCACCGCCTCTTCGAAAATTATTGCCCGGGAAGAAAAAAGATTCCGCCAGATCGTCGAACAACTCAACGAAACCATTCTAGTCCTTACTCCGCAAGGCGTCATTAACTACGTCAGTCCGGGAATTCGTTTCGCCGGTTACAAGCCGGAAGAAATTTTGGGGCATAATTTCTTTGAATACTGCCTGCCGGAAAATGTCGAGCATCTGAAAAGCGAATTAAAGAAGGTCCTGATCAGCGAACAGATCACCACCAGGGAATTAAAAGTCACCCGCAAAAACGGAGCGGTTTACTGGATCAGCGCCATCGCCAAAAAAATCACCGATCCGGAAGGTAAAATCAGCATTCTGATAACCACCAATAATATCGATCGTCAGAAAAAGGCTTACGAAGCCCTGAACGAAAGCGAAAAAATGTTTCGCAAGATGACTGAAAATATCAGCGACGGCCTGATTATCAGCGAACATGAACGGATCCGGTTTTTCAATGACCGCGTTTGCCAAATATTTGGCTGTTTTCCGTCCGAGGTCGGCGACCTCGATCTGGTCGATTTGGCCGAACCGGAAGATAAGGAACGCCTGAAGAAAATCTTCGCCGAAGAAAAGCGCACCGGCTTCGGACCGGGCGAACTCGAATTCTGGATCCGTCGCAAAGACGGTATCCGCCGCTTTATCCATAACCGCTATTCCTATACCCGCGAAGATGGGCAAATTACTTCCCGCTATATAATCATCACCGACCTGACTGAAAAGAAACTGTCTGATGAAACCATCCGGATTTATTACAACCAGATTCATACTCTGGTGCAGGCCATTCCCGATCTGGTCTTTATCAAGGACGAAGCCGGCCGGTATATTCTTTTCAATAAGGCTTTTGAAAAATTTGTGGGCTTATCGGCCGAACAAATCCTGCATAAAAGCGATGAGGATATTTTCAATCCCGAACTGGCCCGCCAATCCCGTCAAAATGACCTGGACGCTATCAAAGCCCGAAAAGCCGTCCGAACCGAGTTAGCCACCCAAGCAGCGGATGGCACAATCATCGTCCTGGATACGATAAAAATACCGCTTTTCGACGAACAGGGTAAATTCATCAGCCTGATCGGGATCAGCCGCGACATTACTACCCTGAAAGAAAGCCAGGAAAAATTAAAGGCGACCCAGGAAATCTATCAGCAGGCCATCCAGAATGCCCGTGGCATTCCCTATTTATGGATTTATGACGAAAAACGTTACAATTTCATGGGACAGGCCAGTGAATCTGTCATAGGCATTCCACCGGCCGAAATGACTATCGCCAAATTCCGATCGGTCATTAAAGAAGTGGTCATTGCCATGCCCAATGTCCCCCAGGACATCAAAACCGTCGGACAGTTATTCCGGCAGGGAAATATTGACCGATATGTCGCTAATGTCAAAATCCTTACTCCCCAGGGCCAGGAAAAATGGTTGCATGACAGCGCCGTCCATTATAAGGACAACGCCGGAAAAATTATCGGCTCACTGGGTATTTTACAGGACATAACCGAACAAAAAAGAAACGAAGCCATTCAGCATGTTCTCTATCGGATCGCCAACGCCGTTAACGAAACTTCCGATCTGACCGAACTGATCCTTTTCATCCGGGAAGCGCTTCATACGGTCGTTGACACCACGAACTTTTTTGTCGCGCTGTACGATAAAGCCAGCGACACCCTGACCCTGCCGTATTTTGTCGATGAAAAAGACCGCTTCAACCAGTTCCCGGCCGGAAAAACTCTCACCGGCCACGTCATTAAGACCAATCAGCCATTCCTGCTCCGCAAAGCCGACATAGATAAAATGATCGCTGAAGGAGTTATCGACATCGTCGGGACATTATCCAAAGTCTGGCTGGGGGTGCCGATAACGGTGCGGAACGAAGTCCTGGGTGCGGTAGTCGTTCAGAATTATCTGAATGAGAACGCTTTGACCGAAAACGATCTGGGCTTCCTCAAATTCGTTTCCGAACAGATTGGAATTTCCATCGATCGTAAACAAGCTGAAGTAACCCTGAGAAACAGCGAGGACCGCTTCCGATCGATTTTTGAAAATTCGCCGATCGGTCTCGCGCTTTACGATACGACCGGAAAATTCATCGAGGCCAACACCGAATTTCTGAAAACACTCGGACTGGAAAATCAGCCCTGGTTTATAAAAACCAATCTGTTCGAAAGCGACCATTTTTTCCGGGAAGGTAAACAATCCCTGTTCAAGGGTGAGCCGGTCAGATTCGAAAGAATGGTCAATTTTGATGAATGGACCCAGCCGCACAGTCGGGACGGGATGATCTATCTCAGCGTTTTTATCACACCTCTGCATACCGCCGAATCGGTTATAAATTATTTCATCCAGATCATGGATATCAGTGACCGGAAAAAGGTCGAAATGGAACTATTGAAAAATGAAAAACTCGAATCGATCGGCATTCTGGCTGGTGGCATCGCTCACGATTTTAATAACATTCTGACAGCTATTCTGGGTAATATCACTCTGGCGGGAATGTTCGCGGCCGGCCAGGAAAAAATTAAAGGGCGTCTCAGTGAAGCCGAAAAAGCCACGATCCGCGCCCGCGAACTGACTCAGCGGTTGTTGACTTTCTCCAAGGGCGGAATGCCGGTAAAAAAGATTTGCGGCATCAATTCATTGGTCGAAGAATCCGTCAAACTGGCCCTGTCCGGTTCAAACGCCAAGTCCAATGTCCAGACTGCCAGCGATCTGCATTGCACCGAAATCGACGAAGGTCAGATCAGCCAGGTCCTGAATAACATTATTATCAATGCCGATCAAGCTATGCCCGAGGGCGGCTTTATTGATATTATTACCGCAAATTGCAATCTTGCGGAACCGAATGAACAATCTCTGCCGGCGGGCAATTATGTCAAAATCAGCATAAGTGACCACGGAATTGGAATTCCGCCTGACTATTTGACAAAAATATTCGATCCGTATTTTACGACCAAGAAGCGTGGCAGTGGTCTGGGATTAACCACGTCTTATTCCATTATAAAAAATCATGGCGGGAAGATTGAAGTCTCTTCCACAATTGGCGAAGGAACGACTTTTACGATCTACTTGCCTGCTGCCGAAATTACCACATCCGGGATCGAAATCCCGGAAATCGGTGAACAGCCAACCGGTGAAGGTCGGATTCTCGTAATGGACGACGATCAAATTGTCCAGGAGGTCGTCTCCGAGATGCTTGAGAGTTTCGGATATGAGGCCGATTGTGTCAGCGATGGCGCAGCCGCCCTGACTCAGTATCAGACTGCTCTGAAATCTGCCAAACCGTATGTATTAGTTATTATGGACCTGACTATTCCGGGTGGTATGGGTGGTCGGGAAGCGATCAAAAAATTACTGGAAATCGATGCCGGAGCTAAAGTCATTGTCAGCAGCGGCTATTCGAATGATCCGATTATGGCGGCTTACCGCGATTACGGATTCCGGGGGGTCGCCGCCAAACCGTATGACCTGAATGAATTAGGTAAAGTTCTGAAAAACGTTATCGAAGAGCGCTGAGTTCTCTCAAACCTGGCTGAGAGCCCAGTCGAGGGCGGCGGATAACAGATTCTCCGGTGGTTCGGCAATAAAACCGGCTTTAACCAGTTTTTCACACATTTCCCGCGCGTTTCGGATGTCTTTTTCAGCCTGTAAAAGGACGGCTTCCGCCGTAATTTTTTTGCGGGCGACGCCTTCCTGAATGGCCTGCATGGCCACTGCCTGGGTAACAGACGGAAAGACCGCCGTCTCATCCATTTTTGGAACGATATTATCGGGAGTCAACCCGCGTTTTTCCGCAAAATCAGCCAGAGCATGAGCGGCCGCAATCGCCATCCAGTCACTGATTTTATGTGACCGCACCATTAATGCCCCTTTCAAAATGCCCGGAAATCCCAAAGAATTGTTGACCTGATTCGGGAAATCTCCCCGCCCGGTAGCTACGATAAAAGCGCCGGCTGCTTTGGCGGCATACGGCCAGATTTCCGGAACCGGATTGGCGCAGGCAAAAACGATCGACCGATCAGCCATCCGGCGAATCCAGTCCGGTTTAATGGTGCCCGGGCCGGGTTTGGAAAGCGCAATCAGCACATCGGCGCCTCTCAGAGCTGTCGTAAAATCGTTCACCTGACGCGGATTGGTCCGCTGGCATAAGTCCCAGGCACGATACCAGCGCGGATCGTCCCGGAAATCCAAACGTCCGGTGTGCAGAGCGCCATTCAGATCGAACATAATGATTCGTTCCGGATCGGCGCCGGCTGTGATCGCGATACGGGCAACCGAGGTGTTAGCAGCCCCAGCGCCGTAAAATATTATGCTGACTTCGGAGAGTCTTTTCCCGACTAATTTCAGAGCATTGAGCAGCCCGGCCAGAATGACACAGGCGGTCCCCTGGGCATCGTCATGCCAGACCGGAATTTCACATTCCTCGCGCAAGACGTCTAATACTCGATAACAATTCGGTTGCGATATGTCTTCCAGATTAATGGCGCCAAAACTCGGCTGACATCTTTTAACGAATTCGATAATGACATCCGGGTCGGGTTCGCCATTTTGATTGCGGCTGTCGATACATAAAGGCGTGGCATCCACTCCGCCCAGGTATTTCATTAAAAAAGCTTTGCCTTCCATGACCCCCAGACCGCCGGGCGGGGTCACATCGCCATCACCCAATACGCGCGTCGAATCGCTGACAATTGCGACTAAATTTCCCCGGTTGGTTAACTCGAAAGAGGCGTCGTTATTATCGCGAATCGTCGTCGAAATCTGCGAGACGCCGGGTGTGTACCAGGCATTGAACCAGTTGAAGCCGAAAACACCGGCGCGCGGAGCTGTCTGGATTTTTCCACCATAAAACTGGTGAGCGCTTTCGGCCAGCTTTTTATAAAAAAATGTTTTTGCCCGGGCTAACTGCTCCTCCGTAAAATGGGCCGGGAAAACCTGGTCGAGATTACTTAGATCGAGTTTGAGTTTTGTCATTTAAAAAAATACTCCGTTTTATTATGAATGTTCATTCCCGCCGATAACGCGCCACTCCCTGCCGGAATAAATCATTGCCTTGTAGATCGATCGCCACGAAAACCGGAAAATTCTCAACTTCCATCTCGTAAATCGCCTCCGGGCCGAGTTCCTCAAAGGCAATGACACGGGCGGCCTTAACTGATTGCGCCGCTATGACTGCCGCCCCGCCGACTGCGACAAAATATGCAGCGCGGTTGGCAACGAGCGCATCAATGACATCCGGACCGCGTTCACCCTTACCGATCACGGCTTTCAGTCCGGCGGCTAACAGCGGTGGCGTAAATTTATCCATGCGATAGGAACTCGTGGGCCCAACCGAACCGATCGGGCGGCCGGGACGAGCGGGCGCCGGACCGGCATAATAGATCACCGCCCCCTTCGGATCGAACGGTAAAGATTGCCCGTTTTCCAGAAGTGTAATCAGACGTTGGTGGGCGGCATCGCGGGCGGTATAGATTTTCCCGGTTAGCATTACTTTATCGCCGATCCGGAGATTGTCCAGATCGGCAGTCTCTATGGGAGTGGTCAGATGATGAGTAACAGACATATTTTCTATTCGATTACAGCGGTTTCATGCCGGTGACAATGGCAATCGATATTGACCGCGACCGGCAGAGACGCAATGTGACAGGGTTTTTGTAAAATGCTGATTGCAAAAGCGGTCGTGCTGCCACCCAGTCCCTGCGGTCCGATCCCCAGCCGGTTAATACGTTCCAGCAACTCCGTCTCGACTTGCGCCCAAAACGGATCGGGATTCCTGGCGTTCAGCGGTCTCAATAAAGCCTTTTTGGCTAAGAGCGCCGACTGCTCGAAATTACCGCCCAGACCGACGCCGACGATCACCGGCGGACAGGGCCGGCCGCCCGCTTTTCGGACGCAGTCAACGACAAAATCTTTAACGCCTTTCAGGCCTTCAGTGCTGTTTAACATACGCAGCGCGGACATATTTTCGGCACCGCCTCCTTTCGGTACGACGGTTATTTTCAGTGTCTCGCCCGGTACGATTTCGGTATAAATGATCGCCGGTGTGTTATCCCCGGTGTTCCGGCGCTGAATGACGGGGTCGGTCACTACGGCTTTGCGCAGAAAACCTTGCGCATATCCTTGGCGCACGCCCTCGTTGATCGCCTGAGTAAAATCGCCGCCCGTGATATGGACGTCCTGTCCTATTTCCACAAATATGACGGCCAATCCCGTATCCTGGCAAAGCGGCATCTGCCGGCTGGCCGCCAATTCGTAATTCTGCATAATTATTCCCAGAATTTCCCGGCCGGTCGGCGATTCCTCGCTTGCGAGAGCTTGGTTTACTTTTTCTCGGACATCGTCAGCAATGTAATAATTTGCGTCGATACACAATTTTTTAACGACCGGAATTATCTGCGCGACGTCGATACTTTTCAATCTCTATTCCCGTTATCGATTTGACTGTTATTCATTGACCTTTTCATCGGCCGGAACGTATTAAAATTTAGCATTAATTCCAAGGCATGATTTAATCGTCATCTCTGAACATTTCAGATGAACTACGAGCGGAAAATGAAATACACAGCCCCCAGAATACAGAGTCCGGCGTAAAAATAATCGGTCTTGAGCGGTTGTTTCATATAAAAAATGGCAAACGGGATGAACACGCTTAACGTAACTGCTTCCTGCAGGATTTTCAGCTGCGCCAGCGACATCTGGGTAAAACCAAGCCGGTTAGCCGGCACTTGCACCAGATATTCAAACAGCGCGATGCCCCAGCTGACTAAGGCTGCGATGTACCAGGCTTTATGATTCAGGTTGCGGAGATGACCGTACCAGGCAAAGGTCATAAAAAAGTTCGAGACCACCAACATACAGGCGGTACGCATGACGATTGATAATTCCGGTCGCATATTTCGGTTTAATTCCTTTCAGTTAAAAAAATTCATTCGCCACAATAATATTTTTCATCACCGGTAACCGCTACGATCTCACCGAAGTACACCCGGTGAATATCGCCGTCGTTGTAATTGGCTGCAATTCCGGCTTTCAGAAAATGATCCGGTTCCAGGTCGCTCCAGTACATCTTGCGACATTCGATGCGTAATTCAGCTTCAGCAAAGACCGGAGCGGCTACGCTCGCGGCTGTGCACGGTGTCAGACCGCTTTGTTTAATCTTGTCCGTATTTCGGCCGGTAGTGGATCCGATCAATTGCATTTGCTTACGAAAAGCCCGCGGAAAAGCGCACAACGTGAACGTTTCGTATTTTTCCATGAACTCGTAGGTGTAGCGACTCGGCCGGACGACAACCTGCGCAAATGGCAGCGACCACATCGTACCGAGGCTACCCCAGGCGACCGTCATGCAATTGAACTGCCCCGTTTTGAAATCGCCGCTCGTTAAAATAAACCACTGGTTGTTCCATAAATTATGGATTCTTACTTTTAATTTCTCGACCGGAATCGTTATCATGGTGACTCACTCCTGTAATTTTATTGACATTGTCTCAATTTCAGCGGCTCCCGAATTAAGAAATAAAAACCGAGCGTCCCCAGCAAAGAGATGCCGGCCACGCAGAAAAAGATAGCTTTTAAACCCCAGCTGTCATAGATAAATCCGGCCAGCATCGGCGCCACCAACCAACCGATATTCTGAGCGGTGTTGAACAGGCTGACCGTCGCGCCCATTCCGCCGTTTTTCTTGCCGATTTTTATATTCAGAGACGAGGCGGCCGGAATCGAAATCCCGCTGGCGATGCCGAACACGGCGCCGGTGATCAACAAACCGGTAAAACTGCGGAAAAACGGGACAAGCGCCAGTGAAAAGGTCGTCAGAAGCGAGCCGCCGATAATCAGATAACAGTTATTCAATTTATCAGCCAGGTCACCGAACACCTTTTGTAAAAAGGCGGTCAGGAAGACATTAACAGAAATCAGAATCCCGATTTGAGCGGCCGGCAGATGCATGGCCATGATCGGCAGGAATGACATCAGGGCTCCGCGCGCCACGGCGTTGTTGATCCGGAAAAGCAGAACCGACTGGATGATTTTATTCCGCAGGATCGAACGGAATGAGGTGGTTTTACGGGCACCGTCTTTCTCCGGCGTTTTTATTTCCGGCAGCATCGTTACCGCCATGAAAAAAGCCAGGCCGGTCAGTCCCATCATGGCATAAAATACGGACGCATAACCAACCGTATCCTTCAGGACACCTCCCAGTAAAGGACCACCGGCCATACCGAGAAACATGGCCATATTGAACAGTCCCATCATGCGGCCTTCCCGTCCGGGTTCGGCGATTTCACCGAGATAAGCCATCGTGATCGGAATGACCATCGCCGAAAAAAAGCCGTGCAGAAAGCGGATACCCAGGAGCATAGGTAAAGTGTGCGTAATTGAATACAGGAAAGAAATCAGAGTATAGCCAGCCAGACCGACGGTGATGAAGGCTTTGCGGCCCTTGCGGTCGGAGAGTTTACCGACCAGCGGAATGAAAATAATCCGCGATACCGAGAAAATTGCGAAGATCGAGCCGACCCAGATACCGCTGGCGCCCAGATCGTGAACATAAACCGGTAACAATGGCGAAATCACACCCAATCCAAGCATTACGGCAAAAGTCGAGACTAAGAGAGTATTGGTTATCCGGGTATATATTTTCATCTTCAGATCATCAAGGAAATTCAGACCGGTGAATTTTATTTCCTCATCGGTTATCGGAAACTTTCCTTCGTCAGATTGATATTGATACGGCCACGCGGCTGTTTGACCGAAACGGTATCTTCATCAAGAATAACAGTCAGGCAAAACGGCGAGCTGGTCAGGCCTCTGATCGCGAGCGGTGCATCCTTCGCGGCGCGCTTTTCACACCAGATCGTCACTAAGTTATTCCCGAATTTCAGATTGCGGATGCCGTGTTTATTCAATAACCAGGGACGCCAGACCAACTCATCGCCCGGGCCGTCAGCCGTAAAGCCCAGCACATCTTCGATCAGCATCGCCACCGGTCCTTGTCCGGCGGTTGGAATGTAATTCGGCCGGCACAGATTGCGCGTATCCCAGCGGGTTCCGGGAGCATCGTTCTCCGGCGAATAGAGTTCCCAGACAGTATTGTGACAAACACCCCGGTATTTTTCATCGATCAGGGATGTGTCGGGGACATAACCGGTGAAGACCTTTTCCATGTTGGTTATATGATTCCAGGCGGCTGTCGCGGCGAATTCATATTCCCCGTATCGTTTCAGGCCATTGATAATCATGTAATTTTCATAGCCCCAGACCCCGCCGCGCCAGTAAGCGCCCCCGGCATTGAAATCGTCCTCACCGGCAGCCAGGGAAGGAAAGCGGTGATGGCGGTCGAACTCGCCCGCATTTTTCAAATGTTCGACCAATTCGACGGCTTCCTCATCGTCCGGTATCCCGGCTAACAGCGGCCAGAAAGCAGCGGTTGATTTTGAACGGTGCTGGCGTCCTTCACTCGTCAAATCGAAATAAATGGCATGATCCACATTCCAGAGTTTGAGACGGATTTCGGCGGCAATTTCCTGATACCGGCGCTGGTAAAAAACTGCCTGGGACTGCTCGCCGAGAATGCCGGCAATTGTTGACAGGTGTTCCGCGAACAGCGCCATTTGAGACGACATATCCGTCCACCCGCCCAGGTCGTTGGTACCGTGCGGTGAATTCGTCATCTGCGAACCGTTCGGCGTGTTATAATAAAGCAAAGCCGCTGCGCCTTTGCCACGACAAAAACCATCAATCCACCCGAAGTATTTCTGCCAGACCGGGAAATAGCTTTTAAGGCGCCGCTTATCGCCGGTCAGCTGGTAATATTTCAGTTCCGCCCAGGTAAACAGCGGCGGATTAATCATCGGCTCGTTCACGCTCGGAATGTGCAGATATTCACCGGTCAGGGAGTTGTAAACCCGCGAAATGAATCCGTCCGAGCGCTGACTGTGATAAAAATTATCCAGAGACGGCATCACCGGAAAGGCCGAATGGCCGTAAATCCCGAACAGAGCCGTCATGACAACCGGATTCTGGTGAATTAAAATATCATCCTCGCAATTGATATAGCGCCGGCTGAAGCCATTTTCACGCGTGCCGTGAATGACTTTCTGTTCCATAATCTGCCAGACTTTCCAGTACATTTGCTCGACTCCCTGGTAATCCGGTAGAATCGGCTCCGGAATCTGGTTGCGGTAAAGATCGGAGCAGCTGGATAAACTGATTACCAGGATCAGTACGGAGCGGAAACCCGCTTTCAGCGCGGTTGCGGCGGAGTTTCCTTGAGCATATTTTCTTCCTGCCATAAGTCCTTTAGCGGTTCGTTCAGGTAATTGGTATAGGTTTCGCGGGCTTTTTCCTTCAGACCGGCTCCGGCATAGGCTTTGGCCAACACCAGGCGATAACGTTTTATGTCGGGATTATACCTGACGGCCAATTCCAGATATTTGATGGCATTGGCATAATCCTTATTCTGAAAAAATAATTTGCCATGGTAATAATAAGTCTGGGGATGATCGGGTTGTAATTCCATCTGGCGCGCCGAATATTTCAGGGCGGTCGTAAGATTGCCCTGCCGTCGTTTGACTTCCGCCATCAGATAGAGCGCATCGCAATTTTGCCGGTCCAAATGCAGGATCGCCTTACCATAGTAAATCGCCTGATCCGGATCATTCAGATAAAAAGTATACAGCCGGGCGAGCGTCAGCAGCGTGGCCAACCGGTAGTCGCGGTTAAGAGCCTTGCGGTAATGCGTGGCGGCGTTCTCGTAATGCCCTTGCTGGTATTCGAGAAAGCCCCAGGCTTCCAGAGTCTGGGCTGAGTTAGGAGCCAGCCGCGAAAGCTTTTCGCAGGCGCGGGCGCCATCGATAAAATATCCTTCCTGCGCCAGTATCAACACCAGCAGTTTGAGATGAAATGGTTCCTTAGCGACCGCAATAGCCTGGCGGGTAACCGCTACCGCTTCCTCCTTCTGGCCTTCTTCGTACAAAAGCGAAGCGTAATAAACCCGGACATTGGCCTCCCGCGGATAGCGCTGAATCAGACGTTGCAAACTTTGCATAAAAGCTAACCGTTTATCGAGCCGGGCAGAGGTTGCGAGCAACATTTCCAGGGCTTCATCGGTTTTAGTCGCGGCATAAAATTTTTCGGCGACTTTTGCGATCCAGTTCCAGTCCCGGCTGTTCTGTTGCAGGAATCCGGTATAATCGCGCAGAAAATCCGTCAGTGAATCGTTCAAACCGAAAGCTGCGGTGTACAGTTTACCGGCCGATAGATATTCTTTATTCTGGCGGGCAATGCAGGCGCGCCCCCAATTGCCATAAAATTCCTCTTTCTGCTTGATTGCGCCGAGATAAGACTGGTCAGCCAGCGGGTATTTACCCTTGTTGAAATACTTCTCAGCCGATTTGAACAGCGGGCGGGCGTCCTTGCTGACGATCTTCCGGATTTGCCGGTAACGCAGGCCGTCCGGCAGTTTGTCGCGCTCTTTTGCGCCTGAAAGACCAGTCGCGGTGCACAGGATCAGGAACAGGCTGATGATATTATTTCTCACGGCGGGAAATATGTACAATTTCAGGGCAATTTCCAAATTAAAAGAATCCGCCGGAGCGCAGTGATTTTACCGGAAAGTTTGGGATTGGCCGCCGGATTATTTAGATTTTACATCGCTATGAATGTCACAAATGCCGAAATTAAAGCCGTCTGCCGCAATCAGGCTGCCGTTCGGAATATTTTACGCGAATTACAGGCCCGTTTCGTGGGTGAAGATCAACAGACCGATACCTATTTCAACGTTCCGACCGGGCGCCTGAAACTGCGCGAGGGACTGATCGAAAACGCCCTCATTTTTTACCGGCGGCCGGACACCGAAGCCCCTAAAATCTCGGATGTCAAACTGTTCAGTTCGTCCGAATTAAGCGGAATCAAGCCTTTGCTGACTGCAGCTCTCGGCGTTAAAGTCACGGTCGTTAAACAGCGTGAAATTTATTTCGTGGATAACGTCAAAATTCATCTCGACCGGGTGGCGGAACTGGGCGAATTCGTCGAAATCGAAGCCATTGATAACGATGGCTCCCGGACTGCGGCGGAATTGCTCCGGCAATGCCAGGCTATGCTGGAACGGCTGGGAATTCAGCCCGCCGACCGCCTGACTCACTCCTATTCAGATATGCTTTTGATAAAACAGGCTAAGTGATTAATTTTCCGCGTGAATTTTTCCAGGGTTCTGGCTATTGGAAAGATTCTGCGAGAGAGAAGTTATTTGAAATTAAGGAAGTGCCATGCAATTAATTGAAGACCTGCTAAAGCCTTTTCCGCGAGATAATGTTTCGGTTTTGCCAACCCCTTTTCACCGACTCAATCAACTTTCGGAAATTCTGAAGTGCAATCTTTACATCAAACGCGACGATCTGACCGGGTTCGCTTTTGGAGGAAACAAGACCCGCAAATTAGATTTCCTGATCGCCGAGATGATTGAAAAGGGATACGACGCGGTGATCGGAATCGGCGCCAATCAATCCAATTTCTGCCGGATTCTGACGAATGCCGGCGTAAAATATGGCCTGAGTGTGCACCTGATCCTGCGTGGTAAAAAAGTCACTAAAGTCACCGGCAACCTGATGATCGACCAGATGCTGGGGGCTATTATTCATCATATCGATTCGGACGATCCGGAAGTCGTTAATGAGGAAGTCCTGCAAGTTAAAAATAGTCTTGAGTACGAAGGTAAAAAAGTTTTTCTGCTGCCGCCGGGCGGTTCGGTTCCGATCGGCGCTCTGGGCTATGTCGCCGGCTGGAGTGAATTGATGGACGATCTCGAGCGCAATCAAATCCAAGCCGATATGGTTATTCATGCTTCATCGTCGGCCGGAACGCAGGCCGGACTGGTGGTCGGACAGGCTATTAGTCAATGGCCGGGTCAGATAATCGGTATGAGTGTTGATTATCCCCGCAATGTTCTCGAGAAAAACGTCTATCATCTGGCGAATGCCACCGCCGACCTGATGAATATCAACGTCCCGCGCGAGATTGTCCGGGCCGATGACCGTTTTGTCGGCCGCGGCTACGGGATTGCGACGCCCGGATGCGAGGAAGCCGTCGATCTTTTCGCCAAAAACGAAGGCATTTACTTAGATTACGTTTACACCGGTAAAGCCGCCGCCGGACTGATCGAATATTGCCGCTCGGGACAAATCGCCCCGTCGGATACGATCGTTTTTCTGCACACCGGCGGAAATGTTGAGTTGTTTGCTTAACAAATCGGTTTAGTTAAGGATTTTTTAGATGGACACCAGTTTCTTCGATTCCTCGCTCTATCAGTGGATGTTGCTGCCTTTATTCATTTTTTTGGCGCGCATCACCGATGTCTCGATCGGCACCGTCCGGATCATTTTAGTTTCCAAAGGCAACAAATTAGCCGCCTCCGTGCTCGGATTTTTCGAGGTTTCGATCTGGCTTGTGGCTATTTCACAGGTCATGCAACAGGGCCTGAACAATCCGGTCAGTTTCTTCGCCTACGGACTGGGATTCGCTTCCGGTAATTACATCGGCATCACTATTGAGGACAAACTGGCTCTCGGTCTGCAGGCCATCCGGATGATCAGCACCGATACGGTCGATGTACTGACCATGACCCTGCGCGATGCCGGTTTCGGCGCCACCGTGATCGAAGCCAATGGGGCCAAAGGTGAGGTTCACATCATCTATGTCATCGTCCAGCGTAAAAAAGTCAACGAAGTTTTACAGATCGCCCGGGAAATCACGCCGGAAATTTTCATCTCGGTGCAGGACATCCGCTCGGTCAACGCCGGTTTTTTCCCTGAAAAAACGCAAGGTTTCAAATGGCGCCGCTGGAGTAAAAACAAATGACGCCCGCGCCTTATCGTTACTAATCATTTCTGGAGTATTATCATAATGAAATTTTACCGCCAACCGCTTTTCAGAGCCTACCTGATTGGTCTGATTCTGCTCGGAATCGATTTCCTGACCAAGAGCATTGCCAATCTTTATCTGCCTTTTCAGGAAAGTATCAACACTGCCCTGCCCTTCCTCTCCTGGTTTCGCACCTATAATACCGGTTATCACTTCATTTTCGGCAATATCCATAACCAGCAGCTTTGGGCGATAACCGGAATCGTGCTGGTAGTTCTTTTGGGTTTTTCACTCTCGCGCAGTCTGATCCGTGACAAAGATTCCCGTTTCAATTCGATTATACTGAGCATCATTCTCAGCCTGATGATCGGCGCGGCCGGCAACGTGCTCGAAGTTTTAATTAAAGGCCGCGCGACCGACTTCTTCGTCTTCCACCCTTTCCCCTGGCCGAGCAATCTCTGCGATCAATATATCAACGCCATTATTTACATCATGCTGCCGATAACGATCATTAAGTCGATCATCGACTGGCGGCGAAGCAAAAAGATACCGGCACAGAGTGACGCCAAGTAAAAATACAGGAATACGGAAAACATATTCTTCCGGATTTGAAAATTCCCTTGCGCTTCAATTCGCACTTTCTTAGCATTAAACGTGACAAAAGACCAACCGCAACTACCGGAATTATACTTTAAAACGACGGCCGAATGGCGGGACTGGTTAAGCGAAAATCAGGCAACCAGTAACGGCCTTTGGCTGATCTTCTATAAAAAAGAATCCGGGAAACCAGCGCTTGATTATGAAGCCAGTATCGAGGAAGCCCTCTGCTTCGGCTGGGTGGACAGTATCATCCGCAACATCGACGCAGAACAATACGCCCGGAAATTCACTCCGCGCCGCGCCGACAGCAAATGGTCGGAACTCAATAAAAAGCGCATTGCCAAACTGATCCGTGAAAAGCGCCTGACTCCCGCCGGCTTGGCTCTCGTGGAAGCCGCCCGGCAGAACGGTCAGCGGAATAAACCGGATCGCCCGGACATTAGCTTTGAAATATCGGACGAGTTCCAGGCTGCGTTAGCCGAAAATCCGAAAGCCCGGCAATATTTCCGGCAACTGACGCCAACCTGCCGGAAACAATATCTCGTCTGGATCAACGTCGCCAGACAACCGGCTACCCGCTCACGCCGGATTCGCGAAGCCATTACCTTGCTGGAAAACGGACGCAAACTCGGCCTGAAATGATCCAATTCAAGAGGAGTAAAATTGGAAAGACCCTGCCTGAACAATCAAAATGAATTCCCGGACGATTCCATTCTGTTGCGCTATCTCGGAAACGTCAAATCGGTTTGGGACGAGTTCGCCGCATTGCTCAAGCAAGATTATCCGTCAATTACCGGCGAATGGCGCTTTTATAATGACGGCCAGAGTTGGCTCTTCAAAGTCACCCGGAAGCAGGGAACGGTCTGCTGGGTTTCAATTTGGGACGGATTTTTCAAAACTACCTTCTACTTCGGTGACAAAGCCTCGGATTTGATCGCCGCCAGTGCTCTGGACCAAACCTATAAAACTCAGTTCACCGATGGACAACATTATGGAAAAATCCGGGGCGTTACCGTTGAAGTAAAGACCTTGACCGACCTGGAGGCCGTCCGGGAACTGATCGCGGTCAAATTAAAAGTCAAATAAGCCGACCGGTATGTATATCATTAAACAGTCCGACTGCCCGGAAATCATTAATTGCGACCGAACCATCATCCGTGAAATTATCTCCGGCCTCTCCGCACCGCAACTCTCCTTCAGTCTGGCGCAGGGTTTCATCCGACCGGGACAATCTTCCCTGATGCACCGGTTAACTTCGGCCGAAGTGTATTATATCCTCGCGGGCGTCGGGGTCATGTATATCGATGATGAACAGGCTGATGTCCACCCCGGCCAGACTATTTATATTCCGTCCAACTCCAGACAACAAATCGCCAACACCGGCGCCTGCGACTTAAAATTCCTGTGCATCGTCGCGCCGCCCTTTCGCGCCGAAAACGAAGAAATCCTGCTGTAAATCCGACACGGAGTGCCACAGAGGCGACGCGGAGGAGCACGGAGTATTTTATATTTATTGTATCGCCTGAGAAACTGAATAAGTTCTAGTGATGGATAAATAGAAATCAACTCCAATTGGGAAGCCTGCAGCCCGGTCCCGCTGTCAGGCGGGAACTAATTTGGTTTCAGATTCTCAATGACGACATGCCCGCAAGACGGCCTTAAAGAATCGCCGGAAAAAAGCGCGGAATATAGCGCGTTTAGAAGAAATTTTGCTCTTTCGGCAACGATGCGGGAATGCTCCAATCTGATATTTTTCGCCAATGACATTTAAACTCAATAAGGCCGGGTGCGTATAAAGTTCTTTAGCGCGGTAATACGAGCAACCGGCGATTCTTTTCAGCCGCTGTTTTCTTTTATTACCTTTTCTTTTCAAAAAGAAAAGTAAGGAAACATTGTAACACATTTCGGCAATTAACGCCAAAAACTGTCCGGAAGGCAGATTAATCCTATTTCCTCGGACATGCCTCCGACCGGTCTGCATGTTTTTCCCAAATGGCCGCACCGCGCAAAATATTTCTTGACAAACGCTATCGCGATGTATACATTACGAACGCGTTGCGGTCGAAAATATGGCGATAGAAGTATTAAAAAGCAGGTGGATTAAAATTTGATCTGAGTGGGCAGATATAGTGGTACGGATTAGGAAGGGGAAAATGTGGTATAAATATTTTAGGGCTTATTTATAGAAGCAAGTGATTTATTATTTCTTCAATACACAATAAAGATAAAGGAGGAAAACGGAATGATTAATTTTAAAAGTAGAACAGTATTTAGTATGATCTTGCTTATTGTTATGCAATGTCTCTTAATCTCTCAAGAGAACGTCTCTCCTAGCTTTAAGGTTGCAGACAAACTAACTATTAAAACAAAATTTGAAAAACCAACCGATAAGCAGGAATTCCCGGAGCCATATAAGGTTATGGATTCTTTATTTGTGGAATTTTATGATTGGGTTAATAGTTATCCGGGAATAAATGATAGTAAGCATCCGGAGGGTTATGTTGACTGGGCCGATACTGATATGCCGCAGGACATGCTAGAGGCATTTGCTAAGGCGATCTTATGGTCAAGATTTTATTCTGATTCAGTAAAACACGAATACGTAACATTAGCAAATGAATCATCAGACGAACAATTATTTAAATACAAAAATATGAAAAAAGAAGGCGGCTCATGGGATGAAGTCCGTCTGATAAGACCAGGCTGGTGTTTAGGGATATATATTGATAGACAAATTTCAAAACGAATGCCCTGGATGTGGCATTACTTTATAGGAACTGGACATATTTTAATTGTTGAACCATTCGATAATCAAAAAAATACAATGATTAATAATAAACTGGTAGATAATCCAATGACAAGAAGTGATTATTTTGGTTGTTATGTTAAGAATGACATAATTGGAAATTTTAAAGGGCCTCAAAAAATAGCTATTACTGCTTTTCCGAATAAATATAATTTAGAAAATGGAAAACAGTACCTTGTTGTAACAAGCAAAATACATCTTGAAACGTTATTTGAAAAAAATGATAAAATTAACGAAATCTATTATGAATATGGTGTGGTAGATTGGTTTACAAAAAAACAGGCTGTTTTTGAAGTTGTTGATGGCAAAATAATTGATGCTAATCAATCATTATATTTAGGGCAAAAACTTTCATTAGGGGCCGAGTTCACTGTTGACTCACTAAAACAAAAGGTGCAAACACTATTGAAAGAAATGATGGGAGAATACTATGAGATTAAATAAACTGGCAGTTGGATTAGTATTTGTAAATTTATTTATTTTCGAAAATAGTATAGCCCAAAACGGGAAATATTAATAGAATCCTTCGCAAAACCTCTTTTGTAGCGGTCTGATTTTAGCTAAATTCCTGTTGTGGAATCAAAAAAAGCAAAAGGAAGATCAGAATGTATCAAATGAGCCTTGGAGATTA
>Ga0172375_10003092_pt1 | contig 25525 bp, 19 predicted proteins | sample LakKiv1m_FD_114537 | JGI IMG/M metagenome (GOLD analysis project Ga0172375, IMG submission 114537) | Freshwater microbial communities from Kabuno Bay, South-Kivu, Congo - kab_092012_11.1m | ecosystem: Environmental > Aquatic > Freshwater > Lake | place: Democratic Republic of the Congo...
GCGCGTGGAAGCATCCGAAGCCCGCACACAACAGCTTGAAAGCGAAGCCGCTGAACTACGCACGCAGTGCGACAGACTCAAAGCCGAAGCGGCGGAGAAAGATCGTCTGCTTGAAGAACGCAATGCTGAGCTGGAAAATACTTTGTCGCAGATGAACATGCTTGATCAGCGTCTGGCCGATCAGGAAGAACTTATCGAGCAGTCGCAGAAGGAACTTGCCAACCGCAGAAAAAGTGTTGAGGCAGGGGAGGCGGAGTATTCTGCCATGCGTCGGCGTGTTGAAGATACCGTGGCGGCTCTGGCTGATGAAAGCATGGAGAAAGAAAAGTTACGCAGTCGTCTGATCGAAAGCGAATCGCTGCTGCGTGAAAGACAGCACAGGCTCGATCAGTCAGTCACCGAGCTGGCGAGTTTGCGCAAAATTCTGGATCTGCGTGACGACGCCCTCAAATCCTCGGAGCGCGACCTTGATAATCTGCGCAACGATATTGAGGCTTCAGCCGAAAAACTTAAGGACATTGAAAAAGAAAACGCCGACTTAAAGCTCTCGCTGGTGCAGCTGGAAGAACGCAGTCTGCCATCCGAAGCGACTGACTTGTGGGCCGAGAAACTGAAATTGACCGAGGAGCGCCAGCGTTACAGCAGAGCTCATGACAGCCTGCAGGCCGGCATGCGCAGTTTGAAGATTGAGAATAAAGTTCTGAATCGTCAACTTCTGCAGAAAATTGAAGAAGTCAGCGAACTGGCGGCTGAATCCGCCGAATTGCGTTCGCGTCTCGAATATATGGATATGCTGGCCCAGGAACGAAAAAGCTGAACCGAGTCTGCTTTTCTGCTGCGGGCTATTGCATCCGCTTTGCTTGCGTTTGAAGCCCGCTTCTACTAATCTGTTCGCAGCGATTACAAATTTTTCAGAGGTATTGAAATGAAGCAGAATCTTACTGCCATCGCAAGAGAGGCCGGATCAATCGCCATGCGGCGTTTCCGCACTCTTACAGCCGATAACATAGCATTAAAGGGCGGCAGCATAAAAAATCTGGTTACGGATGTTGACCGCGAAATCGAAGAAGCCATCATTTCGCGCATTAGATCGATCTTCCCCGACGACGGTATAATTTCCGAAGAGGCTGGTCATGTCAAAGAGAGCAAAGGCGCTTCGTTCATAATCGATCCGCTGGACGGTACGGTAAACTATACTCACGGTCTGCAGCACTTTGCCATTTCAATTGCCCGCACCGAAGCCGGGGAAATAACGCACGGTCTGGTCTTTCTGCCTTATTTCGACGAGCTTTATTACGCCGAGCGGGGTAAGGGCTCCTGGCTGAACGGTCGTCAGATCGGCGTCAGCAAAGCCGACAGCCTCGACAAAGCCATGCTGGCCACCGGGTTTGCCTGTGTGCGTGCCGGCGTCAAGCCGGACTCGGTGCCCATCATCGCCGAAGTCATATACAAAGTACGGGCTCTGCGTCGTCTGGGTGCGGCTACAGTCGATCTGTGTTATGTCGCTCGTGGCATTTACGAAGGCTTCTGGGAAATGCATCTAAGCCCCTGGGATGTTGCAGCCGGTGCACTTATTGTTAAAGAAGCCGGAGGCATGGTTACCGGATTCGGTGAAGTAAGCGACTGGCTGAACGGTGGAGCCATACTGGCCACCAACGGCCTTTTACATGAAGATATCCGCAAGATGGTTGAAGCCGGCTTAAAAAAACAGTTGAAAACGCTAAAGACTAAATGAAGCTTCAATTTGCAGAAATAAGTCTCGAAACCACACTGCCCAGAACACACGATACGGTTCTGGGAGCGGTTGTCAACAGCTTTGCAGCCCGTCTGCCATGGGGTGGAGCCATGCTGCGCATTATCGAACAGAAACGCGACAGCCTGAGTTTTTCAGTAGAAAGCCTGGCATCTTTCAGCCTTTTTACCGATTCAGGTGAAATGCATTTTTCAGAAGACGGACGTAAAACCCATGTGTCGCTGTATTTGAACATGTGCGGCTCTCTTTTTGCCCTTTACGCCCTGCATTGGCTGATAGTGACTCTGGCGCTTATGGTGCAATTTATATTCATTCCGCTGCTGGCTGTTTCAAACGAAGCAGGAGGGCTGATCTTCGCTGCTTTTATAGCATTCTTCTGGCCGGTTATACTCTTTGAAGTCATAAAGACACAGCAGAAGCGCAAACTTGAGGTTTTTCTGGCCAACCTCATTTATTACGTCTGATTTATTGCGGATTTAAAGCCCGCCTTGATTTACAATTATCCGCGACTGTGATAAAAATTGAAAAACCAAGTTAAATCCAATGACCGCGCTTGCAAGCGGTCGTCTTGCGGGAGGTAAGGATGAAACGCTTAATATGCTTGTGGGCATTGTTCCTGGTTCTCGGAATCTGTGCAACGGCTCAGGCTGCCGATTTGACGCCGGAACAGATAATCGACAATTCATACAGCCGTCAGGTCATGGACCACGATTCGGCTGAAGCCCTGATGGATATGTACATGATTGAAGGCGACAAGGTTGTTCAGCAGCGCAGTCTGAAAACCCGCGCCCACACCGTCAATGCAGGTGGTGAAAAGCTGGTAAGCGTCCTGATGCACTTTGTCGAACCGGCTGACATCAGAGGCACATCCTTTTTAAGTGTTGAACGCAAAGGCGGTGACGATGACCAGTGGCTTTACCTGCCCGCGCTGAACAAGGTTCTGCGCAAGGGCGGACAGAGCGGTCGCAACGAAAGCTTCATGGGTACGGAGTTCACATACGGCGACATGGAAAGCAAGGAAGTCTCCGAATCGCTGCACAAGCGTCTGCCCGACGAAAAGCTGGGAACCATTGATTGCTACGTTATTGAATCGACTCCGAAGAACCCCGAGGAAGAAGGCTACGGCAAATACCTTAATTACATCGACAAGCGCAACTTCGTTCCCATGCGCGTTAAACTCTTTGATTTAAATGGCGAATTATACAAGGTAATGATGACCGAGAAGGTCGAAAAAGTGGATGGCAAGGACACCATGACTACCATAGTCATGCTGAACACAAAAAATAAAAAGGCCACCCGGCTGCTGCTGCATGACATTAAAACCGGCCTCAAATTCACCGAGGCGGATTTTGGCAAAGAGCGCATGACTCAGATGTAAGCGGGGCTTTCGCCTATGAAGATTATCGTTTCAACCGTTTTCGCGCTGCTTCTGGGCTTTACCGTGTATGCCCAGGAACCCTCACTGGTGGAGCCTCCGCCTCTGGCTGAACTGCCCGCTGACCAGCCGGAAAGCCCTGCACCTGAAGCCGCAACAGCCGATGCAGCGCAGGCCGAACCGCAAGAGCAGCAGAACGGAAATGTCGAAGCTGCTCCTACTCCGCAGGCCGAGCCGCAGACAGAGAAAGCTGCGGCGGAAGAAACTCCGGCGGAAGAAACTCCGGCGGAAGAAGCGACCAGTCCCTCAGAAGATACTGCAGCAGTCGAAGCACCTCAGACTTTTTCGGATCCCGAATTTGCATTGCCGCCCGCGCCGCAAAGTGATTCTCCGGCTCAGATCGAAACAGCACAGGTCGCAGACGTTGGCTTCAAGCCGTCATTCAAGTATGGCGGCACTATCCGCAGCCGTCTGGGCTTCGATCTGTTCAACGAAGCCGATATGGTAAGCAAGCCGCCTTCCGGCCAGATTGTCAAAGAAGGCACCGAAGATGTTATCGACTGGCGCAACAGCGTTAATTTCTGGACGCAGCTTTCGCTGGTGAAACATCTGGACGTAAGACTTGAAGCTTATGGCGAATATTTTGCCGTCGGCAAACGCAATGAAGATTATCCAACTATTATTTTCAACGGACGCGACTACAAGCAGGATTTCGTTCTTGATCTGCGCGACGCCTACCTGCATTTTTTCTATGGACCTTTCGACCTGCGCGTGGGCAATCAGGTTGTTTCGTGGGGAACGCTGACGGTTACCTCTCCATCAGATCGTGTTAACCCGCGCAATACTCAGAACTACTACTGGTCCGAAGTTTCCGGGTCAAAAGAGCACGTTTTTGCCGCCCGCGCCGTTGCCAGCGTATGGGATTTCAATTTCGAGGCTATCTGGATTCCATTCTACAAAGGCTCCAATCTCGATCTTTACGGCTCCGATTTTTCGCTTTTCCGTTACGGTTCGGCCTACAATTTTACGGCCTATCCCATACCCGAGATCAGCTATTACATCGACCGCAGCATGACCGAAGGCGCCAACACCTTCTTTTTCAGCACCGAAAAACCGGGAGCGTCCATTCTTAATTCTCAGGCCGGTCTGCGTATTTCGGCCACCAAGGGCGGTGTAGATTTCGGTCTGTCATACCTTTACGCCTATGAAGAACTGCCGCAGATGCAGGCCGACCCTATGGTGCGGGCCTTGCTAAAAGCAGTCCAGACAGGCAATGAAAATCTGACTTCGTCCTATGTACAGCAGCTTATGCAACGCCTCGAATGGGGCGAGACGCCCGACAGCCTGTTCCGCAGCCGCTTTATGCGCAAGCACTCCATTGCCGCCGAACTGGGCTTTTCGCTGTGGGAATTCGGCATCAAGGGCGAAGCCGCATTCTGGCCTTATCGCACTTTCTACACTACCGATGTCGAAGCCGTCGAACACCACACGCTGGTGTATGCCGGAGGCATCGACTTCATAAAATTCAATCAGTCGGTTTTCGACCAGATCTTCATTTCATTCGAGCTTTTCGGCTCGACCATTTTCGATGTGCCGGACGGCGAAAAACTGGTGTTTTCAACCCGTCGCAACCTGGGTCTGCACACCACTCTGCGCTTTACCTTCCTGAACGAAAAACTCGAACTTGAGGGTGTGACGCAGATCAATTTCAATACCAAAGACTATGTCGTCGTGCCGCGCATCGGCTACGAAGTATACGACAACCTGCGCCTGATCGCGGGTGTTATGATCCTCGACGCCTGGGCGAAGGAACCCGCCGGTTATGAACGCTATTCGGATGACACCGCCGTAAAAGAGAGTCTTTTCGGTAGTTTCTCCAATAACGACCAGGTATTCATAATGATGAAATACGATTTCTGAGCTCTACCGGACTTCTCTGCGGTATAATGCATGACAAGTCGGTGCGACAAAACGCGATTTTCGACGACGCAGTCGAAAATTTATCTTTGTCTGTGCGGCGGGAATATTTTTTCCCGCTGTCTGGTTTAATTACTACGGAAGCATTGAAAAGATGGCTAAAGGACGAAAAAAAACTACCGGCAAGAGCGGCGGGCTGCTCTTCAAGCTCTTTGTACTGGCGATATTGATACTGCTTATCTGGGCGGCAGGCCGCTTTGAAATTAAAGGGCGCACGCCTTACGAGCACGCCGACGCGCTGATGCATGTGCGTTTTCTGCAGCCGATTTACGACACTTTAACCGGCGGCGTTTCGGATGTGGCCGACGAAGCGGTTGAAGCCCTGCCGGACAATTTGGATATGGACGCCATAAAAGGAGCGGTCATACCTGCAGTAAAGACCGCACCGAAAAAAGACGATACACCCATGGACAACATCACAGAAGAGGATCGTCAGGCCCTGGATGATCTGATAGACAGGAAGAGTAATAAAAAGTAGAAGCTGAAGTTAAAGGAGACTGAATATGAAAGTGCAGAGACTTTCTTTTGTACAACTGCTGATACTGCTGACACTGGTTCTCTTGGCCGGTATGGTTCTGGGCAGCCGCGATAAACTGGCCGAAGCCCTTGAAGGCAGCATCTATCACGAGGGCGCACGCGCCGGGCGCGCCTACATAGACCCCGAATTCAACCGCTCCATGGTGGATCTGGCCGAGATGGCCATCCCGACCGTGGTTTCCATATCGACTGAGCAGAATTTCAATCTGGGACGCCGCGGCGGCGAAATTCCCATGGATAACTTTTTCGACTATTTTTTCCGCATGCCGCAGGGTCAGGAGTTCAAGCGCAAAGGTGTAGGCTCGGGTTTCATCATCAACGCCGAAGGCTACATTATTACAAACAATCATGTGGTTGAAGACGCTGACGACATTACGGTTGAGCTTTCCGAGCATCAGAGTTTCCCGGCCAAAATTATTGGCCGCGACGCCCGCACCGACATCGCTCTTATTAAAGTCGATTCGCCCAGGCCTCTGCCGTACCTCAAGCTGGGCGACTCGGATGCACTGCGCATCGGTGAAATTGTTGTAGCTGTCGGCAACCCGCTGGGACTTTCGCACACCGTCACTCAGGGCATAGTCAGCCAGAAAGGCCGTAAAGACATCAACCCCTCCGGCCATAATATCTACTCGAATTTCATCCAGACCGACGCTTCCATCAACCCCGGCAACAGCGGCGGCCCGCTGCTCAACATCTACGGCGAAGTTATCGGCATCAACGCCGCCATCGCTCAGGCTACCGGCATCGGTTTCGCCATACCCATCAACATGGCCAAAACTCTGCTGCCGCAGCTTATGGAAGGCAAAATCAGACGTTCGTGGATGGGCGTGCAGGTGCAGAAAATCTCCGAAGAACTGGCCGATTCCTTAGGTCTGCCCAACGCCACCGGTGCGCTGGTGTCGTCGGTAGTTCCGGGCAGCCCGGCGGAAAAAGCCGGACTGCAACCCGAAGATGTCATTCTGACTTTTGATGGCCGGAATATCGAAAACTGGAACGACATAACCTGGTATGCTTCCACCGCCGGAGCCGGTAAAAAGGTAGCCATGGAAGTCTGGCGTGACCGTAAGAAAATCGACATCAGCTTAAAGCTTGAAGAAATGCCGGGAGAAGAGCAAGTCGCCGCTGGAGAAGACCCTGAAGGTCTGGGAGCAAAGTCGGATCTTTTAGGCTTGAGTGTCGATAATCCCAGCCCGCGCCAGTTCAAACGCGGCGGCATAACCGACAATGCCGGAGCCATTATCGTAAACATCGACCGCAATTCGTCGGCGGCTGCGGCTGGTCTGCGTCCCGGCGATATCATCCGCAAACTGAACCGCACACTCATCAAAGACCGCGATAATTTCAAAAAGGCCGCTTCCGCTCTGAAAAAGGGCGACATGGTGCGCCTGCTCATCAACCGCGAAGGCGACGCACTCTTTCTGGCTTTCAGAATATAGGGCGGGTTTATTTACAAAAAGATGACCATTAACAGTCGGGCCGGAGTTTTACTCCGGCCTGATTGCTTCTATGTAGGATGGGCATTTTTCATGCCCATCAATTAATTCGTTCAGCGGTACACCAAAGAAGACGGGCAAGAAAATTGCCCGTCCTGCGTAATTCACCCCTTCCGCTTGGTCAAAGCGATTATCACCAGCGAGACGGCGGCGGGCGTGACGCCCGAAATGCGCGTGGCCTGCCCGATAGTGGCCGGGCGCAGCTTTTCGAGTTTCTCCAGCACTTCGCGTGACATGCCGCCTACGGCGCGGTAGTCGAAATCCTTCGGGATGCGCAGTTCCTCCAGATCGATCAGACGCGCGGCGGCGTCCTTCTGACGTTTGATGTAGCCTTCATATTTAAGCTCAAGCTCAATCTGCTCGCGCACGGAGGCGGGTAGAGTTGCAAATTCGGCGTCTACACCCATAAGATCGTCAGCTTCTATTTCGGGACGTTTCAGCAGGTTTTCGCGGGTATATGTGCGCTTTGCGCCCTCTATGCCGCGGGCCTCGAAAAGATGATCCAGCGCCTCGGATGAAGGCACTATAACCTTGCGGGCGCGTATAAGCTCGTTTTCTATCTGGCGCATTTCCGCCCGCACGGCTTCAATATCGTTTTCCGATATCAGACCAGCTTCGTGCCCGATTTCCGCCAGCCGGTACCAGGCATTATCCTCGCGCAGCAGCAGTCGGAATTCGGCTCGGCTGGTGAACATGCGATAGGGTTCTTCGGTGCCCAGCGTGGTCAGGTCATCGATAAGCACGCCGGTGTAGGCCTGATCGCGGCGCAGAATAATTTCGGGTTTGCCGCGCAGTTTACAGGCCACATTCAGGCCAGCCAGCAGGCCCTGAGCGGCAGCTTCCTCGTAGCCTGAGGTTCCGTTGATCTGCCCGGCGCAGTAAAGGCCTGGAATGGCCTTGCATTCGAGCGTGGGGTAAAGCTGTGTCGGTTTAACACAATCGTATTCGACAGCGTAGCCATAACGCGCCACGCGGCATTCTTCCAGCCCCACAATACTGTGCAGCATGGCAAGCTGTGTGTCTTCGGCCAGACTGGTGGGCAGGCCGTTGGGATATATCCAGTCGCGCTCCAGACTTTCGGGCTCCAGAAAAATCTGGTGGCGTTCCTTGTCGGCGAAACGCACCACCTTGTCTTCGATGGACGGGCAGTAGCGCGGGCCGCGCCCGACAATATTGCCGGTATACAGCGGCGAGCGGTCGAGTCCGGCGCGAATGGCGGCGTGAGTGCGCTCGTTGGTGTAAGTGATAAAGCACGACTGCTGCGGCAGCGGCAATCCGGCGGAATGGCGCGAGAAGGGCACCACGATTTTATCGCCGGGCTGCTCTTCGCAGAGCGAAAAATCGATGCTGTCTTTAAAAAGGCGCGGAGTAGTGCCGGTTTTAAGGCGTCCCAGTGTCAGCCCTAAGCGTGTCAGGCTGTCCGAAAGCCTTTCAGCAGCGCGATCTCCGGCGCGTCCGCCCGGTGTGCTGCTCAGTCCGGTAAATAGCAGCCCGCGCAGAAAAGTTCCGGTAGTAAGAATCACATTGGCGCTGCGGATGCTCTGCCCGCCTTCGATTCCCACGCCTGCCGCCTGGCCGTTTTCGAAGAGAATCTCTTCGACCATGCCTTTGACCACTGTCATGTTGGGGCAGGCATGCACTGTCTCCACCATGCGGTCGCGGTATTTATCCATGTCCGACTGCACACGACTGGCGCGCACCGCCGGGCCGCGGCGCGTATTCAGGCGTCTGAACTGAATGGCGGTAGCATCGGCGGCCACGGCCATCTCTCCGCCTAAAGCGTCGATTTCCTTTACCAGATGGCCTTTCGCCAGACCGCCGATGGCCGGGTTGCACGACATTTCGGCAATGCGGGCCGGGTCGGAAGTTACCAGACAGGTATTGAAGCCCAGACGGGCCAGCGCCAGAGAGGCTTCGACTCCGGCATGACCGCCGCCGACTATGATTGCGTCAAACAGTTCATTCATATCTATTTACCGATACAGAAGCGGGAGAAAATATCTTCAAGCAGTTCTTCATTGCCGGTGGCTCCGGTGATATCGGCCAGCGCTGTCAGGGCATCGCGCAACTCACAGGCGGTAAACTCCGATTCCAATCCGCTGTTTATGGCAGCGATGGCGCGCATCAGCGCCGCCGCCGCACCTGAAAGGGCGGCATGATGGCGCGCCGAAGTTATCAGCGGAACATCAGCGGGCGAATCTTCGCCTGAAAGCTTGTCTTCCAGAAGTTTTTCAAAAAGGTCTATGCCATCACCGGTTTTAGCCGAAACGCGCAATGATTCGGCCTGTGGCCAGAGTTTTTCAGGCTGCGGGGCATCGGAAGGGGCAGGACGGTCGCATTTATTTAAAAGCAGTATGCCTTTTCTTCCGGCCAGCCGCGCTGCAATAAGAGCTTCTTCCTGTCCCGCATTTTTCGAAGCATCAACCACCCACACCACCAGATCCGCCGAGTCAAGCTGCTCCCAGGCCATTTCGACGCCGCGCGCCTCGATGCCGCCTTCGGCCTGTCGCAGCCCCGCAGTGTCGGCCAGCCGCACGGCTATGCCTCCGGCCTGATACGGCTCTTCCACTACATCGCGCGTAGTGCCGGGTGCGGCGTCCACAATGGAGCGTTCGCGCCGCGCCAGACGGTTCATCAGCGATGATTTTCCAGCATTGGGCGCACCGCAGATAACCACCAGCGCACCGTCGGCCAGCAGTCTGCCGCGCCTGTAGGTATCAGCAGCCCGCTCCAGCAGCAGACGTATCTGCTCCAGCGCCGCGCTTTCGCCGGCGCGCTCGTTCTGTGGCAGTTCGTCTTCGGGAAAATCGATATAGGCTTCTATCATGGCCAGTGTCGAGACTATCCGGCGTCTGGCTTCTTCGCACATGCGGTAAAGTTCGCCCGAAAGCTGACGCCGCGCAGCTTTGAGCGCGCCGTCTGACCGGGCGGCAATGAGATCAGCCGCCGCCTCAGCGCGTGTAAGATCAATGCGTCCGTTCAGCACTGCCCGTAGGGTAAACTCCCCCGCCTCGGCCAGACGCACTCCGTTTTCAAGCAATCGGTCCAGTATATAACGGGCATGACGGCTGCCGCCGTGAATCTGCAGTTCGACCACGTCCTGACGTGTGAAGGAACGCGGGGCGACGAAACGAACGTACAAAACTTCGTCCAGAGGCTGTCCGTCCGCCGGGTCGATTATCCAGCCGGCATACATGCGATTGGCTTCAAAGGCGCAGTCGGGCGAAAGCGGCTTGAAAAAACTTCTGGCGATTTCATGGCAGCCGCTGCCGGAAAGGCGTATTACCGCGATGCCGCCCATGCCGGGCGAAGTGGAAATCGCGGCTATGATATCGTTCAGGGCGAAATTCATCCGGCAGGCCTGCGTTCTTTGTAGATTTTCTTCACGCGCTCGAGATTGTCTTTAAGCCAGGCCCGGACTTCGTCCTGACTGTAGCCCAGTTTGTTGCAGGCTCCCTCAAGAACAAAACGAAAAGCCTCCGCTTTAGACGTGGAGCTTTCTTTGTCCATTGAGTACATAATCAGCGCCAGCCCAAGGAGCGGATTTTTCTTTTCTTTGCCGTTGTCACTCATTTAAGTCCAAACCGTCCTGCAGATCTTTTTCCAGGGCGCTGCTGGTCTGACTTGGCAGTACCCAGAATACACCATAAACATTGACGCTGTTCTTACCGTTTTCAAGGTAGCATGAAACCGGCCTGTCTCCGGTGCGGGCCAGACCGGAAATGCTTATGTCCACTTCGCTGAATTCGAATTTATTCTGATCGAATTTGGAGAATGTGACCTGAATTCTCTCTCCGAAATCCAGCGTGTAAAAAAGCGGCTGCTCCTCATCGAAGTTCAAGGCCTCGCGAACCTTTTCGGGTTCTTTGAAACGGATTACCAGATCCGGGATGACCTGACCCTGACGCCCCAGATCCGCCGGCTGGCCATTTTTATCCAGAAATTTCAGGCCGTTGTCAAACGGATTTTCCGCGTCGTCTTCCGCTTCTGCCTCGGTTGTGTCTTCCTCGGTGTTGTCGATCTCCGGTGTTTCTCCGTCGGTGTTTTCGACATCCAGATCGCCGTCACTCTGATCATCAGCCGGGGCAAAAGCCGGCGCACAGGCAGCCATAAGCAGCACAGTAATAATAAACAGTAATGAATTCAGCGACTTCAGTAATAACACCAACTGGCTCTCAAACGAACGGATTTTAATCGATAAATTCTAGCACAAATGAATTCGCCAGTCTCTAAAACATTTAATGCTGCAAAAAGGAAGTTCCAGGGAAATGATCGTTGACTGTTATCGGTCAATCCATTTATCTGCCTCAAAGTTTTGACCGTGCACTGTGAGAATGTTAACATTACTATTTGACTAAGTGTATCTTCTGGAGTCAGTTTATGTATCTGGATGAATGGCGTTTGCAGAGAAGAAGGGGGCATTTAAAGCGGCTGGGGCCGTTTGTGCTGCTTTCTGCCGTCATTCTGTGGCTGCTGATGCTGGCTGTTATGGAACTGACACCCGAAAATAAACCACTTAAACTGCAACCCATAGAGATGCGCCGCCTGACATCCGAACAGTGGACGCGCAACCGCAGCATTAAGCAGCAGACGCAACCACAGCAGATTCAGGTTACACGCAAAGAAGATGAAAAAAAGCCCCAGGAGCTGCTTAAGGAGAAGGAGCCGGAGCTGCAGCGTCCCGATGGTCAGATAGTCGATATCCCCATGCCGGAAAAAGAGGAAAAGCCCGAGGACTCAAAGTATGTAAGTCAGTATGATTCCAAAGTAAAAAAAGAAACCAAGGCTCGCGAAACCGCCCCTGAAGAAAACGTAACCCACAAGCGCAGTCACAAGGGTATTGAAAAGCCGGGTCAGAAATTTCAGCAGCGCGAAGATCGTCTGGTCATAGGTGCACCGCAGGAACAGCAGGAGTTCATGGGCGGACGCAAGGAAAAATCTCTGCTTATTCCAGACCTTAAGATGACCATGAAGCTCGATCTGGATGATAAAGGCAAGCGCAGGCAGTTTAAAAACCGCAAAGAGGAAAAACGCAACTTAGACGGCAACGCGGATCGTCTGGAAATGCTTTTTGAAGAAAATAAGGATCATCAGGGACAGGGCAAAGGTCTGATGGACAGCAATATTCCAAAGAGCCTGCTGCCCAGTTTCGACGACAGCCAGAAGATCGCCCGCGGCGCTCCCATGAACGATTATCTGGAAAATGTTGACGAGGCGGAAGAGACCTGGCTCAACACCAAGGGTTTCAAATATGCGGTGTACTACAACCGCATCAAACGCAAAGTGGCCCAGAACTGGCATCCGGTTGAAGCGCAGATGCAGTACGATCCGCATTTCAGGATTTACGGCTACAGAACGCGCAATACGATGCTGATGATTACGCTGGATGACAAGGGCTATCTGGAAAAAGCCGATCTCATGCGTTCGTCCGGCGTCGATTTTCTGGACAGGGCCGCCATTTCGGCAGTCAATACTGCTGCGCCCTTCCCGAATCCGCCGCAGGGAATTATAGAAGACGGGAAAATCGTATTTCCTTTCAGATTTGTTTTCGAACTGTCACGCTCCGCCCCGCTGTTTAACGGCTTACCGCAATAAGGGGCGAATAAGCTGCCGGTTTCGGAATATTGTCAGCGCCTGATAAAAACAGGTAAGGAGTAAGTGGTGTACGAAAAACTGTACCAGGGCGACACTCGCATGGCCTCGCGCCTGATGCGCGATATCGAAGAAGGGTTGCCTGCCGCCCGCGCAGAAATGAAAAAGCTTTATCCCGCTACCGGCAAAGCCCGCATCATCGGCATAACCGGCAGTCCGGGGGCCGGGAAATCAACTCTGTGCGACTGTCTCATTAGCTATTATCGCGCCAGTGGGCGCAAAGTTGGAGTCGTGGCTATAGATCCCTCCAGCCCGTTCTCCGGTGGAGCCATACTGGGCGACCGTATACGCATGGGTCGCCATGCCGACGACGAAGGCGTCTTCATCCGCTCGCTGGCCACGCGTGGTCACACCGGCGGACTGTCAAGGGCGGCCGGCGATGTCAGCGCCATAATGGAAGCCTGGGGTGCGGAAATAATAATAGTCGAAACCGTCGGGGCCGGACAGTCGGAAGTTGACGTGCGCCGTCTGGCTACAACTTCCATTGTAGTGCTGACGCCCGGTATGGGTGATGAAGTACAGGCCATCAAGGCTGGAATAATGGAAATTGCCGACATATTCGTCATAAACAAAGCCGACCGCGAAGGGGCCGAGCGCGCCATGAACGACATTCGCGGCGTGCTGGAACTGCTGCCGGATATCGGCCCGCAGGTCTGGCGTCCACAGATACTTAAAACCGTCGCCTTTAAAAACGAGGGTATCGAGGAACTGGGACGCGTGCTTGACGAGCATCATGTCTTTATGCTGGAAGGAGGCGCGTTTCTGGTGCGGGCCCGCGAACGCTCGGAGCTGCAACTGCTGGATCTGCTGCACGAGTGTGTGCAGTTGCGCATAGATGGCGTATTGGAAAATAAACTTGATCCTCAGTGGCGCGATAAGCTTGCCTCCAGACAGATTGACCCGTACACTCTGACCGAAAGCATACTGGCTGGAATTCTTAAAGATAACAACGGATAAAATATTAATCCGCAGGCTGGTAGATTTTGTATGAAGACTGATAAAGACAGCGAACAGAACGGACGCAATTCAGCCGATACGCCCATGATGCGGCATTTCATCGAGACGAAGGCGCTCAATCCCGACAGCATACTTTTCTATCGCTGCGGCGATTTCTACGAAACTTTTTTCGATGACGCCAGAATTGTCTCACGCAAACTGGACTTAACACTGACCTCACGCGACCGCAACTCTGAAGACCCGGTTCCGATGGCCGGAGTGCCGCATCACGCCGCCCAGCAGTATATCAGCCGCATGATCGAAAAAGGTTACAAAGTGGCGGTCTGCGATCAGGTGGAAGATCCGCGACAGGCCAAGGGTATGGTAAAGCGTGAGATCGTGCGTATCGTCACGCCCGGCCTGCTGGTCGATTCCGATACGCTGGAGGCTCGCAACAATAATTACCTGCTTTCGATCTATGATCTGGATGACCGCGCCGGTGTGGCCTACTGCGACATTTCCACCGGCGAATTCCGCTGCACCGAAGTTGAAGGCGACTCCGGCATATCCTCCGAAGTTGTGCGTCTGACTCCACCGGAAGTAGTGCTGCCGGAAGAATGGCGCGCCAGCGGACGCGCTCAGGCTCTGCTGTCGCGCAACAATCCTCCGCTGTGCAACTTCCGCCCGCAGCACGATTTCGACGAAGTGCTCTCTTCGCGGCTTTTATGCGAGCAGTATGGCGCTGAGAACTTAAACGGTTTCGGCATAGTAAACATGCCGCTGGCCGTGCGCGCCGCAGGCGCGCTTTTAAAGTACATCCGCGAGAATCAGAAGGAAAAAATCGAACACCTGCAGCCTTTGCGCCCTTATTTTACCGGCGATTACATGGTGCTGGATGAAAACACCTTCCGCAATCTGGAGCTGGAGCGCACTATCCGAGACAACCGCCGCAAGGGCTCGCTGCTTTCGGTGCTGGACAACTGCGCCTCGCCGCTGGGTGCGCGTACACTGCGCCAGTGGCTCAGCTTTCCGCTGCTTGATCCGGAGCGCATCAACGAACGTCTTGATACGGTGCAGGAACTTTATGGCCGCAATGCCGTGCGCGAGAGTCTGCGTGAGTATATAAAACAGGTGGGCGATCTGCAGCGCGTAGTGGCGCGCATTGCGCTCAATCGCTGCAATGCCCGTGACATGCTGGCTCTGCGCAATGCTTTAGAAGCCTTAAGCGGACTTTCGGAATTCATTAAAAACATTTCGTGCGAACAGCTCAGGTCTTTTGCTGAACACATAGACCCCATGCCAGATCTGGCCGCCGAGCTTGAGGCCGCCATTGCCGACGATCCTCCTTTAACCGTGCGCGAAGGCCACATGTTCAAGCGCGGCTATAATGCCGAACTGGACGGGCTGATTGAGCTGGCCGAGCACGGTAAGGATCAGATTCTGGCCATCGAAGTTACCGAGAAGGAGCGCAGCGGCATCAGCACCCTGAAGGTGCGCTATAACCGCGTTTTCGGCTATTACATCGAAATCAGCAAGGGCCGCGCCGATGCCGTGCCGCAGAACTACATCCGCAAACAGACTCTTACCAACGCCGAGCGTTTCATAACGCCCGAACTTAAAGAGCTTGAAGACAAAGTGCTGCACGCTGAGGAGCGCCGCAACGATCTTGAATACACGCTCTTTGAGGAACTCCGTAAAAAGGTGGCTGCACTTTCGCAGCGCATGAACCGCAGCAGCGAGGCCGTAGGTCGTCTGGATGCGCTGGCCAACTTCGCCGAAATCGCCGTCACCAACAACTACGTGCGTCCGCTGGTCAACAGCGGCGATGTTATCGACATCGAGCAGGGGCGCCATCCGGTAGTGGAAGTTCTGCAGAAAGACGAGCGTTTCGTTCCCAACGACTGCCGTCTGGATTCGACACAGAATCAGCTTATCATCATCACCGGACCCAACATGGCCGGAAAATCGACCGTCATGCGGCAGGTGGCGCTGATAACTCTGATGGCGCAAATCGGCTCGTTTGTGCCCGCCGTCCGCGCCGAAATCGGTGTGGCCGACCGCATCTTCACCCGTGTAGGTGCAGCCGACAACCTCACTCGCGGCATGTCGACCTTCATGGTCGAAATGACCGAGACCGCCAACATTCTGCACAACGCCACCTCAAAAAGTCTCCTCATCCTCGATGAAATCGGGCGCGGCACCAGCACCTTCGACGGCCTGTCGATAGCCTGGGCCGTGGCCGAACGCATTCACGACACCATAAAGGCCCGCACGCTTTTCGCCACGCACTATCACGAACTGTGCGAGCTGTCGCTGTCGAAAGAGCGCGTAAAAAACTTCAACATCGCCGTCAAAGAGTGGAAGGAGCAGGTGGTCTTTCTGCGCAAGCTGGTTCCCGGCGCGACCAATCGCAGCTATGGCATTCAGGTCGGACGCCTGGCCGGACTGCCTGCCGAAGTAGTGGCCCGCGCCCGCGAAGTGCTGACCGAGCTTGAAAAATCTCAACTGCACACTGCGCATTCGCAATCCGAAAGATACAGGCCCAAAGCCGGGCCGCAGCAGCTTTCATTCTTCGGGGCTTGCGGACCCGCGCCAGAATCGGAAGTTGAAAAGGAACTTAAAGGCGTCGATATCGAAACCCTCACACCCATCGAGGCCATGAACCTGCTGTACAGACTGAAGCAGAAATTGAAACCGTAAACAATTTCTAATTATATTGTTCCTGTCATTTGTAGGCTGTCGATAAGAAACAGTTTATGTATGAGATTAATAGTAAGTTGAATTGTTATTAATATTTATGTATAAACAACTTGCTATTTTTTTTTTTCTGTTTTGATTCAAGTCAATAAAAACTCAAGAACATTAGAGAGCTACAGCTATCATTCATGAATAAAACCGTCATGAAGAAATCAAGATTCAGTTCGCTCTGAATTGCTCATGCTTTCAGAATAAACAATATCCTATTCTGGCTGAAGGGGGACTTCAAATTATACAAACCTTAAAAAAGGAGTAAAATAGAATGAAGAGAATTCTTGTCGCGGTAGTATTTCTAATCTCAGCATTGCTTATCTTGGATGCATGTTCAACAATTAAAGTTCGAGTTGGTGTAGAAAGGGCCCCGGAATTATATCTGGCAAAAATGGGAAATATCTCTGCGGACATATCGGTAAGGGACGGAAAAACAGAAATATTAATGCATAAAATTTGTGTTAAGGAATACAGACCGGGAGAAAAGAAAGTTGTCCAATCAGAGGCGCTTGGAGAAAAAGAACGCAACGATTATGCTCTTGCAATGAAACAGATATTGATTTCTGTAATCAATGAGAAAAAGGACATCAAACTGGTCGATTCACCAGCAAAAGCAGACCATGCGCTGTTGATTAACGCAGATATCACAGAACAGACAGAATTTGACATGGGAAGATGTGCCAATCTCCCGGAAAGACCAACTGTTAAGTGTTTGCCGGATCCTCCTGATCAATGCGGTTGCGTTGCCGCAGAAGAGGGCAAATTGAATGTAAATGATTATGATTGGAATTTGGAGCATAATGAATCAATACAAGGTGATTTTGAGGCTCAAATTCTGGAAAAGTCTGACATCAAGAAAACAGCGAATATAACTGCTTATGGGTACAATATTGCCGAAGGTGGAAGAACGCTAGTTGAAGGACAACCCGATGTTCCAAAAGAGATTATTGATGTAGGTTTTGATGGTTCAAAGTTTAAGAGAGCAATTCCTTACAAAGAGTGGATGCAATTTGCAAGGCCAGAATTCTACAAGTCAGTGAAGAGCAAATTTGAACAATTGATAGCACCTTATGTGGAGAATATGGATTTGACGATATACAAACTCAAAATTTCAGATGAACTTAAAAATTCAGTGGAATTATTGAAAAAAGGGCGGTTTGCCGACGCAATTGCAATATTTAAGAAGAATGCTGAATCAATTGATAAAAATTCCGAAATTAAGGCTAAGGATAAATCACACTTTTATTACGACTACGCTGTTGCATTAATGCAAATTGAAGATTTTGAAGAAGCTAAGAAGTGTTTAGATAAAGCCAAATCGTATTATTCAGAGAAAATCTATCAAGATTTATTCGATGAAATAAACAGACGGATAAAGGATAAAGGCGAACTGGAAAAATAACACTCATGTTGGCTGTTGGGTAATGCTATTTCATAAGCCAGAATAAAAAAAGCCCCTCCATTCGGAAGGGCTTTTTGTTTAAGAGCAAAAGCGCTTATTTATTGCCGCCTAACAGATCGCCGATTTTAGCCAGCACCGTATCGAGCGCGGCATTCAGCAGATACTGATTGGCCGGAACTATGGGGCCGTCTTCCGTGCCGGGATCAGCCAGATCCAGCTCGTCAATGTTTATGTAGAGCAGTCCGGCGAAAGTCGGATCCTGGAAGGCAATATAAGGCGTCGAGGCCAGTATGCCGTCGGCCTGAATCTCGTAGGTTTCTCCCACAAAGTGCGCTCCGTCGGTGTAATCCACGTCTTCGGTGGCGGCGCACAAAAGACCCGCCGAGCCGTCGGGCTTGCCGTCGGCCATTTCGCCCAGGCATTCCCACTCGGTCACCAGCGTATTGTTCCAGGCGCCCTGATCGGTAGTCCAGTAAGGCAGCAGGTCGCGCAGCGCCACCGGCGGATTGTCGTCGTTGTATGCCTGCAGGTCGACATAGAGCGGTTTGAGATTGACGAACTGATTCACCAGCGTGCGGATGGCCGAGGGACTGATCGCCGAGCCGATGGCACCCAGATCGACATTGAAGGGCGCCAGTATGCCTGAACCGATGGCGACCGTACCCAGAACGCCCAGCATGGTCAGCACATCTTCCGACATGGAAATGGGATCTCCGCCGGTGGTGACATGATCGCGCACGGTGTTGATGTTGGGCAGGGTCTTATCGTCCAGAATGACCACTTCCTGCACCTCTTCTTCGCCCTCTTTGTAGAAGCGGAAGAGATACTCGAACTTGCCGCCGGTCTTTTTGTCGTAATAGATCAAATCGCTGGTCTGATCCTTGTCTGTGGCGTATTCGGCGTCGCAGGCCGCCGCCATGGCGGCGATGTCTTCAGCCATGACCGCTATGGCTCCGATGGCTTCATTGGCGTGATCCTCTGCGCCTTCGCGCCAGGCCAGGAACTCTTCGCTGTCGTTGAGCAGATAGGCCAGAATGTTGAAAATGACTCCAACGTCCAGCGCCGGCCAGTAATCGGCCTGGTATTTCGAAATGACCGAACCCAGATCGGCGCGGATGCTGTGGGCCTGCAGATAGCGCGTCAGCAGCGCCATGGCTCTTGTTGAAGCGTCGATTATCAGTACGTCGGTGGCGTCGAAATCGCCCTTGATGTAACTGATTTCCTTTGTAGCCAGATAGAATGGCAGATGATCGAAGTGAATCGAAAATTCGGTGTTGGTTTTCAGCGGTTCGTACATTTCGGCGGCTGCAGTGAAATGATCCGCAATTTCCGTGAACATTTCATCAAATACGCCATTAGCCCAGTCACCCAGATCCTCAGGATCGATATCCTCTTCGAGAGTAATGTTGTGTTTCGCCAGTTTGGCCCGCAGTTCCGGCGGAGGAGGCATCATGTCGCCGGCTGAAGCCAGCGTAGCCACTACCATGCCGATAATCTCGAATCCGATCTGGCCTTCGCTCATGCCCATACCGAAGCGCACCTGCGGGTTGTCGGGATCTACGGCGTAAGCCTCGGCGAATTTTTCGTTGGCCAGATAGGCTTCGCCGTTCTCCAGCCAGAAAATGCCTTCTTCGATAAGCGCTGAAACATCGACTTCTTCCCCGTCTGAATCGCCATCCGCTTCTCCGTCGCCGTCAGGAGTTTCATCGCCGTCGGGCGTATCGTCGCCGTCGGGAATGTCATCACCATCGGGCGTATCGTCACCGTCCGATGTGCCATCGCCGTCGGTTTCGGTCTCTGTGTCGCCGTCTGTTATATCGCTGTTGCCGCCGTCATCACAGGCAACCATAAGCGACAGGAGGATAAAAAGCACTGCAATGATAATTGTCTGTTTTTTCATTTTCATTCCTCCTTACTCGTCTATTCTCTTGGCCTGCGGCGGTCTGGGTTGATCGCCTTTCATGCTCTTCCAGATTTCATCACCCAGTCCGGCGTGACCATCGTAGCCTTTGATCTTCTCGCGGCTTTCTTCGCCGTCCTTCTTTTCGGGGTTGAACTCCTCCGGCCACTGGCGGGCTTCCGTGTCGTAGGGATCAAGATTGGGCTCGGACTGGAAGATATCATACATCGGTGTGGCCAGCGCGGTGTTCTTGTTCATAGGCGGCAGGCCCAGAATCAACTCGATGGTGCGGTAAACGCTGGGTATGGAGTAATGCACTTTGCTGGTGTAGGCGCGCTTTACCCAGGGGCTGGCGACATACATCAGTGAACGGTGCGCATCGATATGGTCTCCGACAGCCGACTGCGGGTCATCCTCGATTATTATCATCAGGGTTTTTTCCCAATATTCCGAATGGCTGACCCAGTCCACCAGCATGCCCAGACCTTCGTCGTTGTCTGCCACCATTGAGGCTGGAGTAGGCGTACCGGCTTCATGACCGTAAGTGTGGTCGTTGGGCAGAATTATGAAAACGAAGGGAGGGAAGAGAATTTCATTGTACTCGGCCAGTTCCCACTCGCGGATGATTTCTTTGGCCTTGTTGGTGTCCCTGACCGCCATGCTCCAGAATGGATACTTGGTGTCGATCATGCCGGCCCATTCCTTGAGTTCGCCCACGAAGAAGTTAACCACTTCGCCGTAGTTGCGGAAGGTCAGACCGTTGTTGACGATATGTTCGAAGATACTGGGACCTTCGCCTTTCTGGTTGGGGTCCACGCCCGGCATGGGCGTTCCGTCGAACATGACTTTTTCGAGAAAGTCGTTGCAGTCGGCTTTTGTCACCCACATATGCCCCTGTACCGATTTCTCGGCGTCGGCATAGTAGTTGACGAAGTCGATGAACTGCCGCGACAGTTTGTGTGCGTTGGGAGTGATGCTGAGAGGTCCAAGCGTCGGATGCTCGACCGCCTCGCCGAAAAGACACAGCTCCGGGTCGTGCCATTCGCTGTCCGGCACCAGATCGCCTAAAACCTCGTCGTAGGTCTTGTTCTCTTTGATGATAAGAATCACGTGCTCGATGACCGATTTCTGACCCTCGCGGGTAGGCAGCGGCACGCGATCTTCGCAGTCGGAATCGGGATAGAAGCCCAAAGGTCGCTTGACATTGTTTTCAACCAGAGTGGTCAGGTCTGCCAGTTCGGTTTCGTTGGCAGGTACGTCCAGAATCTGCAGGCTGCCCGAAACGCAACTGCCAACTTCGCCCTGGTAAATGCTCCAGCCTTTGCTGTTCAGCACGTACATCTTTTCGCCGTCAGCCGAAAGCGTCACGCGCGTGGGATATTTCGCCGTAGGAATGGCTCCAATGATCTCCCAGTTTTCGGTATCCACAACTTCAATGGCATTCCGGTCTGTTGATGCCACATAAGCCAGTGCAGCGGTAGGATGCACTGCCACTGCGTTGGGCGTCCAGCCTACCAGTCCTTCCATCTCTTCCGTAAGCGGCAGAGTGCTGATTGCTTCCTGAGTGGCGGTGTCGATGATGGTCAGATCGTCAGTGTCGGAGTTGGTGACTATCAGGTCGGCTCCGCCGTTGGCCAGCGCCATACCCTCGGGATTTTTGCCGACTTTGATGCGCTTGAGTTCAGTGAGATTGGCAATGTCGACGACCGAAACGCTGTCGCCTCCCCAGTTGCTGACATAAGCATAAGCACCTTCACCGTCGATGATTACGTCATAGGGATAATAGCCGACTTTGATACTGTCGATAAGCTCGCCCGTTTCCAGGTTTACGAATGAAAGTTTGCTGGCCATGCCGTGAGTGACCAGCGCCATGCTGCCATCGGGAGATATCGCCAGGCCACCGGCGTAGTTGGGTAACTGCACAAAACCCTGTTCGGCATTCAGTGTCAGCAAACCTGTTTCGGCGTTTCTGTCGTAAAAATGCAGCTTTTCGTCAGAAGCACCGGCAGCATAGACCTTCGTGCCGTCGGAACTGACGGCTATGCCGTGACCATAGCGCAGATCAGAAATAGTCTGAATAACAGTATTGGCAGTCAGGTCAACCACCTGCAGATACTGCGAGCCCTTGGCCGTAGTGACATAGGCATGCTTGCCGTCGGGTGAAACAGCCAGTCCCCAGGGAAACTCCTGCAGAACTACCGACTGTCCCGCCGGAGTGATGGTCTGGCCGTTAACCAGAATGGCTTTGCCTTCGATTTCATCATACATTGCAGGCAACTCCGCATCGGCGATGTGCTCACCCGGATCGCAGACCTCTTCGCCTTCTTTCAGCGGCGGCTTCTGAACATCCTGAGCCTGCTGCCCGGCGTCTGCGGATTCATCACCGCTGACGGCGGTGTCTGGTGCAGAGTTGTTTTCAAAACAGGCTGGCGCGATTATACAGATAAACGCCAGCAGCAGCGCGGATAACGGCAGGTTAGTGATCTTCATGCCTGCAACCTTTCTTGCTCCTGAAAATAAGCCAATATTTTTGAATAGCTTCAACATTCTGCCTGTTAGAAGGATCATTTCTCATACTGAAACTTGAATCCAGATACATTCTACCCGAAGTCACCTCAAATCCGAGTTATTTTTGTGTGAGATTCCGTTTTCCGGCCTGACTCATCCCCGGTTTTAATGAAATATCTGGAATGTCATTCCCGCGCAGGCGGGAATCCAGATTCCATTATTTATGAATTTTTCTGTAGGGGAGCGGCGGAGCGCCACAGGCGCGGAGTCCTCCCGTCTTATGTAACTGGCGGACTCCGTGCTTCGCACTACGCCTCGCCACTACGGAATAATGAATTCGAACCTGGGCACCCGCTTTCGCGGGTGTGACGAACTATGGAACTTCCCGGGGCAAGTCAATAGTTCGTTAAACTCGGGATGATTCCGTTTTCGGGCGGTCGGCGGGACTGTTAAAATTGAATGAGCTCCTTTTCGGGGCTAATGAACGGATTTCCTTGTGTATTTTAGACGTTACGGGGTATAACAGTTCAAATTCGGAGCTTTTATCCGTAGCCGGCGGAATATTATCCGTTCGGGATTGATTGAAGCATCAAGGCAGTGTATATTCTGCCTCTATTTGTTCGTGGAAGGATTGGGTAATGAGAGCTTTTCTGCTGCTTATTCTTACGGCGCTGATTTTCGCAGGCGGCTGCGCGACATTCAAGGAACTCAAGGGAGCCGACTATCGTGATTCGGCCTATCTCAACTTTGAGGAGGGCATGAAGTACCTGCAACGTGAGGAGTACGAAGTCGCCGAAAAATACTTCCAGCTTGTAAAAGACAAGTTTGCCTTTTCCATGTACGCCAAAACAGCCGAACTGCTTATCGGCGACACTCTGTACATGCGCGATATGCACCCCGAAGCCATAGACGCCTACAAGCGTTTCCAGCGCAGCCATCCCGATCACGCCTGCGTACCCTATACGCAGTTCATGGTAGCTGAAGCCTATTATGATCAGATTGTCGAGGACTGGTGGTTCATGCCGCCGGTTCACGAAAAAGATCAGGAAACCACCGAGAAGGCTCTGGATGAATACCGGCGTCTGCTCTATATGATGGACGCCCAGGACTACAAGCTGCCCGAAGATTTCAAACCGGCCCGCATCGTTTCTTGTACCGGAGTCAATTCCGAACAGGAACGCTCTTATGTAATGATTTCCCGCGAGAAAATCCGCTTCTGTCTGCGTCGTCTGGTCGACCGCGAAATTTATGTGGCCGACTATTACCTCAAGCGCGACAAACCGCGCGGAGCGGTCGGACGGCTCGAAGGTGCCATAAAACGCTTCCCGGCAGTCAGCGACGATCTCGATATTCTGCTTAAACTGGCCAGAGCATACGAAGAATCCAACATGTATGACAAGGCCGGTGAACTCTGGAAGAAGCTCAAAGAACTGCATCCAGAGGCTGGCGATGTCAAAGATGTGGATCTGGAGAAAAAGCTTAAGGAACTGGCCGCCGACAAACTTGCCTGCGAAGAGACCGAGAATAAAAACATTGCGGAAGAGCGCACCCGCATGATGGAACTGCGTAAAAAAGAGCAGGATAAGCAGGCTGAAAGCAAATAGCAGGTATTCTCTGCTGGTGATACTGAAAGAGAGCTTGAAGTATGATAGTCGAAAAACTTCTGAGACTGGCGCTGGTGGGTGGTGAGCCGATTCTGTGGCTGCTGCTGCTCCTGTCAGTGCTTACCATCGCCGTAGTAACAGAGCGTCTTGTCGTTTATCTGCGCAATCGTATAGATCTGGCGGACTTTGCCGTAAAGCTGGTCAACCTTCTTAACGACGGCAAAGTAGATAATGCCATTGAAATGGCTGAAAAGATACACGCTGTAGAAGCCGGAGTCGTTGTTGAAGGACTGCGCAACTACGACAAGGGCCCGGTTGTGGCCAAAGAACTGATGGATGCTGTGGCTCTGCAGAAGCGTCAGGTGCTCGACCGCTGGCTGGTTTTTCTGGGAACTATCGGATCCAACGCCCCCTTCATCGGCCTCCTGGGAACCGTTCTGGGCATTATCAAAGCCTTTAACGATCTGGCTTTCAACGCCGCCGAAGGCGCATCGGCTGTAATGGCCGGCATCTCCGAAGCGCTGGTCGCCACCGCTGTCGGTCTCCTGGTCGCTATTCCGGCAGTTGTGTTTTTCAATTATTTCAAAAACCGCCAGAAGCGCATCATGAACAACTCCGATCAGCTTATGGGCGTGGTGCTGGCCTTTATAGTCGAAGTGCGCGACCGGCGCACACTGGAAGAAAACTGCGCAGACCGGAACGGCAACGGCGCGAAAAACTGATTTTTACGGCTGGCCTGAAGGTCATGCTGCATGCGGAGGATAAATGGCCGGTAAGGCTGGCATAGACGATGACATCATGTCCGACATCAACGTGGTTCCCCTCGTTGATATCGTGCTGGTGCTGCTGATTATATTCATGGTGACGGCTTCGTTCATCGTCAAGCCTGCCATCGAAATGGAACTGCCCAAAGCCGATACGGGTGAGCACAACGAGCGCAATCAGTTTTCACTGATACTGGGCAAAAGCGGCGAAGTTGCCATAGGCAAAACCATATATACCGAAGATCAGATCCCCGGCGAATTCGAAACGCGCTATACCGCCTTCCGTGAAGAGAAACGCGCAGCCGGAATCAAAGAAGGCCGTACCTACTCCGAAACGGATCTTGACCGCATGGCTTCTGAGGAACTGACGATGGTTATTCAGGCCGATAAGGATGTGTCTCACGGTCGCGTGATACATTTCATCGATCTGGCCCGCAAGACCGGCATAATGAAATACGCCTTTAATGTAGAAGCGCCCAAAGACGATGCCGCCCCGGTAATCCCGGCGGGTGAAGGCCCTGGAGAAAGCAACTGATGCATAAGAATTCATACATATCAATCCTTGCTGCGCTCAGTCTGGCGCTGCTTTTTTCATCGGCCTGCAGTTCCGAGTTCGTCAAGCAGAAGGACTGCCGCCTTTTCTGTGAAAAGTCCCTTGAATGCAGCGAAACCTTCACCGAGAGCATGTTCGACACCTGTTGGTCATACTGCGAAGAGCTGGATAAAAAATGGGACGGACTGGCAAATGTTTCTTTCAACCGGACCGATTTTAATTGTGTTGGGTACGAAAACTGTGATGAGTTCAACGCCTGCGTTAAAGACAATGTAGGCGCTGACGGCAGCGATGGCGATCTGGAAACGGATGCGCCGTCCGAA
>Ga0172375_10003093_pt1 | contig 25524 bp, 16 predicted proteins | sample LakKiv1m_FD_114537 | JGI IMG/M metagenome (GOLD analysis project Ga0172375, IMG submission 114537) | Freshwater microbial communities from Kabuno Bay, South-Kivu, Congo - kab_092012_11.1m | ecosystem: Environmental > Aquatic > Freshwater > Lake | place: Democratic Republic of the Congo...
ATATATCTGCCGGCTTTGAAAAAAACAAAAAGAATATCCAGTGAGAGCAAAAGTGATTACTTTATGGGTTCGGATTTCACTTACGATGATTTGGGTGACCGTCAGCCCAATGAAGATAGTCATAAATTACTTAAAGAAGAAAAGTACAATAGCGATGATTGTTACGTTATTGAAAGTAAACCCGAACAATTGGACTACATGTATTCCAGGACGGTTTCCTGGGTTGCAAAGGATAAATGGATTGTCCTGAAAAAAGAATTCTACGATGAAGATGGTGATCTTTTAAAAACTCTGACAGTCAAAAAATTCGAAAATATTAGCGGTATTCTTGTTGTTACCCACACCGAGATGAAAAACGTACAGAAAAATCATCAGACAATTATGGACCTTAAAAACGTAAATATTAATTCCGGCATTGAAGATTCGAAATTTACAGAAAGAATAATGACGCGCGGTTTATAAAGTTTTATCGGGTAAATGCAGGCTCACGACCGAGGGCTGTTTTACACAATAATCAACAAATATTACAAGGATTATAAATGAAAAGGTTTTTAGTTTTTATCTGGATTCTGCTCACTTCCGGAATATATCCTCAGAGCCTGGATTTTTCCGGATACCTGAGAAATTATTCAGGGATGCGGGCTGGAAATGGGAATACTGATTTTGTGATTTTACAAAATACGTTCAGTCTGAATATGGAAAAGAATATGGGCGGATCTGCATTCAAAATCAACACGATGCTTTATCATAATGGATCTGCAAATGACAGTATCCTGTTTAAGTTGCGTGAGGCATATCTCGATCTCTATTTCGATAAATTTGATATAAGGATTGGTAAGCAGCAGATTGTATGGGGAAAAGCCGATGGTGTATTTATAACTGATATCGTTTCCCCAAAAGATCTTTACGAATTTTTACTCCCTGAATTCGATGAGATCAGGATTGGAGTAACCGGAATTAAACTGAATTATTATCTGGGAGATAGCGGTTTTGAATTAGTCTGGCTTCCAGTATTTAACCCGACTAACTCTCCGGAACAAAACTCGATCTGGTATCCTTCGAGCGGGTTGAATTTGGCTGCAGCTCCCGACCTTTCAAAACAAAATGTTGCTGCCTCATTAAAAAACAGCGAGATTTTTCTTAAGTATTCATCACTGACAGGAGTAATTGACTTTGAACTGATGGCTGGCTATACGTGGGACGATGATCCGGCAATGTTTTTTTCTATGACGCCAGGTCCGTCAGGAATCAGCCTGACTGTAAATCCTGAATATAAAAGAATTTCATTAGCCGGGGGAAGCTTAAGTTCTACTTTAGGACCTTTGGTAATTCGAAGCGAAGCCGCTTACTATTTTGGAAAGTACTTTAATACGGCAAATCCCGCTACTGATAATGGAACAATAGTAAAAGACTATATCCACTATATGTTGGGTGCGGACTTTATGCTCTGGAATATTAATTTTAGCGCTCAATATATTCAGAAAGCTATAATAGATTACGAGCCTGTAATTATCTCCAATAATTTATTTAACGGTCAGTATAGCGATATGGTGACATTTCTTGCAAAATATTCAATGCTGAATGAAACACTTAACCTGGAACTGTTCACTTATTATGACTTTGAATTCGATGATTCTCTTATAAGACCAAGAGTTCTTTATGACTATTCTGATTCAATAAATCTTCAGTTCGGAGCCAATATCTTTACCGGCGAAAAAGGACAATTCGGACAATTTGATAAGAATGATATGATCTACGGTAAAATAATTTACAGTTTTTAATTTTTTTTCAGACCGGTGGTTTTATTAGTTGAAAATAAAATCACCGGGATTTTTCCTTTATGGAAATATCAGCATCCCCCATGTTTGAAACAACGCCGCTTCATTTTACTATATCTGAAAAAGCTGACTTTATTCCCGGGAATAATTTTTGTGTCAAATGTCCGCTTGCGGAAGAGTGAAGCTGAAAATGCTTCCTTTACCTGGTTCACTTTCAACGAACAATTCACCACCATTCTTACTGATGAACTCTTTGGAAAGTAATAGCCCCAATCCGGTTGTGGGTTCATCCTCAGTTCCCTTTCTGCCGGTTTTAACATCAAGGTTAAAGAGGTTCTCCTTCATAGTCGAAGGAATTCCAATTCCGGTGTCCTCGATCGAAATGTTCACAAAACCATTACCTGAATTCTCGTAAGCAATAATGATTCTTCCTCCCCTTGGTGTAAATTTAACAGCGTTCGTAATAAGATTCATCAGTACGGATGTTATCATGTTTTCATCAGCAAGGACGAATAGACTATGACCAATATTGTTCTGGATAGTTATTCTTTTATTCTCAGCGGAAGATCCCAATATGCCAAGGGTTCTTTCCACTAATTCTTTTACGTCAACTTTTTTAATTTCCGGATTAACTTTTCCCTGCTTGATCTGTGCCCACTCGAGCAAATTTTTAAGAAGCTTAAATAAATTCTGTGCTTTTTTTCTCATTTCATTTGAAAGTTCCTGGAGTTCTTTCAGAGAAAATGTGTCAATATCCTCAGCCATTATTTCTGTTATCCCCAGAAAACTCTGGAAAGGGCTCCGCAGATCATGCGCGATAATCGCAAAGAATTTGTCTTTTTCAATATTAAGATTTTCGAGTTCTTGTGCGTAACGCCGGATTTTTTCCTTCGCTTCTCGTCTTTCTGTAAAATCTTCCACGATAGCTACCGCACCGTTAAATTCATTATCAGCAGTATAAACCGGGCTTATTTTCATCCTTATAAATGTTGACTTATTTCCTGTAAAAGATGTATACTTTCCCTCGAATTCTGCGGTCTCACCAAGGTAACATTTTTTAAAAGTCTCCTTTATTCTGTCATCCGGAAGATTGTGGAAATTAAATCCAATAATTACCTCTTTCGGCGAGCCTAATAATTCAGCAAACTGGTCGTTACAGGAAAGAACCACACCGGATTTATCATAGCGTACAATTCCAATTGGGGCATTTTCAAAAACAACCCGAAGGCGGTTCTCATTTTCCATTAATATACTTTCAAACCGCTTTCTCTCTGTTATATCCCTGCTGACAAATATTAGTCCGTTTATTTTTCCGTTCTGATCCCTTAGAATTTCTGCTTTTGTTTCACAGAAAAATGTGCTGCCATCCTTCTTCAGCATTAAAAATTCCTGCGGTCCTGAAAATTGACCTTTCAGCAATTTTTTAATTATAGAAATTGACCTCTCCCGAAAAGCAGGGGTAATGAATTCAGTAATATGTCTGCCAAGTAATTCACTGCTGTCATCATATCCCCACATCTCTATTGTTCGGCGGGAGACCGAAAGCAGGATTCCTTGTGCTGATGTTGTGGCTATTCCGTCTGGAGAGAGTTCAAAAAGCTTACGCCATAATTCCTCACTCTCTTTTATCGCCTTTTCATTTCTCTTTCTCTGGGTGATATCAGTGGCGATTCCGCAAACGCCATAAATTTCACCTCTTTCATTTTCCAATGGAAATTTGGCGCTGAAAAAATGCATGGTATCCTGTCCCTGAACAAGAACCTCTTCGATCTCGATCAGTTTTCTTTGCCGCATAGCAAAAAGATCATTCATTCGAAACTGCTCCGCAATATCTTTTGGAAAAATCTCAAAATCTGTTTTGCCGAGAGTGAACTCTCTGCTGATCCCGGTAAAACTACGCCAATTGTCATTCACCAGGAGATATTTCCCCTCCATATCTTTGACAAATATTATTGATGGAATTGAATTAATTAATTCGGAAAGAAAACTCTTATCCGAAATTAGTTCCTCAAGTATCCGTTTTTTTTCTGTTACATCTCTGGTGACGCCGATAAAACCTATAAAGGCACCCGAAGAATCCTGCATCAAATTCAATTTCGTTTCTGTCCAGATCAATTCTCCATTCTTACGTATCATTTCAAGATTCAGCGAGTTATCCACATCAATCCCGACTTTCATCTTATCGAATAATTCCCTAAATCTTTTTTGGATCAGAAGCGTGGAGTCGTTGGTGAATCTTTTAACAAGCCCAAGTGCTAAATACTCTTCGGGTAAATAACCTGTTAGTTTTTGAATGGATGGGCTTACATAAGTCAGAATCATTTTTTCATTAGTGGACCAGATAACATCGTCAGAATAGTGGGCGAGCATTCGGAATTTTTCCTCGCTTTTTCTTAGCTCCTGCCGTGTTTCTTCAGCTAATGCCGCCTCCGTTATTAATTTTGAATACCTTGAGTGAAAAAAGTATGCAAGCCAGCCAAAAATTCCGAGACCAATGATAAATATTAGCAAAAGTCCCGTTGGAAACTGTATCGGTTTTTTAATATAGTTTTGATATAACAACTCTTTTGTGCTTACTTTATTTTTCAGCAATCCTACTCTTTCATAAGCCGCAATAATATTCTGCCATTTTTCTTCATTCGAATACCCGATATTAACAAGATCGGGCATGACAAATTCGTTAATTTTATCGGCTTCGAAAGAAAGATGCTCCCTCGAATACCTTTGTGAATATTTTTCTAAAATCAGATCAATCATTTCTTCATGATTGTTGAGTGCATATTTCCATCCTTCGAGGGAGGCTTCCAAAAAATCATTAACCAGTTTTGGATATTCCTTTACCATGATTTCTGTAGTGTAGATACAGTCACCATAAAAAAGAGCGCCATTATCTGAAGGAGTAAATCGAATATAATTAAAATGAGCCTGGTCTAATGTGAAAATATCGTCTGAAGCATAGCCGGTAATTGCATCAGCTTTGCCATTGATAAGGTCGTTAATATCAAGAGGATTTCCAACCCTGTTCAGTTTGTCTGTATTGATCCCGTTTTCTTTCAGATAATCAATCAGTGCTGCAGAATTCGGATTGAACATAATTCTTTTATCCTGCAGATCCTCAACATGTTTTATTCCTGCTGACCGAGAAGCTAATAGAACCAAAGGTGATCTTTGAAATATAGGAGCCAGAATTACAACTGGTTTTTCCGGTGAGCGCTCCATAATTATTTGCGTTGAAGCAATCCCGAAATGCGAATCTTCGCTGAAAACTGATTCTTCCGAAACATTGCCCGATGGAGGTTCAATAAGGTTGACTTTCAGCCCGCGCGACTGAAAGTACCCTTTTTCAATGGCAGCATAGTAGCCGGCATTTTGAAACTGGTGCTTACATATTAACTGCAGATTGATCTCTGTCAGATTATCCTGTGCGCTTAGAGTGTAGGTAGAGCAAAAAGTGACCAGAATAATGAGATTCAATCTGGTTCGAAGAAATGATCTCATAGTAGCGTTATTATTCTGTGTTTATCGTATTAAAATAGTAAAAAAAATATTAAAATGGTAGTAGTTTAACTAAAAGGAGAATTGTGTAATTAATATCTCTAAAACATTATATCGGTAAGATTGCCAAATATTTGCCAGCCTAAGTATAACTGTAGGCATTAATTTTTTTTTTAACAATCTATATTATTGTCTGAATTAAAATGAGACCGGATGTCGGGATTAAATTTACCGAAATCCGCATCCTGCTTCAGAAGGTCTGAAATATTTCGTAAATTTAATGCTGAAATTAATATAAATTATGCACGAACTAAAAAAATTAAATAAATATTTCCTTCGCTACAAACGAAAATTATTTCTCGGAATTCTGTTTATTCTCCTTTCAAACTTAGGGCAGGTCTATATACCTTTGCTGCTGAAGGATAGTATAGATAACCTGACGTCTGGATTTAGCTATGATGTTCTACTCGATAAAGCTCTTTTTATCGTAGGCGCCGCCTTTTTTGCAGGTATATTCAGATATCTTATCCGAATGACTGTAATAGTCGTTTCAAGGGATATAGAGTACGATCTCAGACAAGATTTCTGGAGCCATATTCAAAAACTCCCGCTCAGATTCTTTCAGAATAACAGTGTCGGAAACATAATGGCTCATGCCACAAATGACATCGGCTCAGTAAGGATGTTTGTGGGACCCGCTGTGATGTACTCAATTGATACCGGCACAAAACTGATCGTGATAATTGCGATACTACTCTCAACCAGCGCTGAACTCACTTTTTATTCTTTGCTGCCGCTGCCTTTTCTTTCATATTTCGTTTACAGGCTGAGTAAAAAAATACATATCCGTTTTATGCGTATCCAGGAAAAATTCTCTGATCTTACAACCAAAGCCCAGGAAAGTTTTTCAGGTATCAGAGTTGTTAAAGCATATGTTTTTGAAGACCGCGAAATTGAGGATTTCTCTGAAATAAGCCGGGATTACATGGAAAAAAATATGGCAATGGTTAAAATTCAGGCATATTTCCAGCCGATTCTTTTTCTGATCGCGGGCTTATCGATAATTATTGTGATCTGGGCAGGCGGAAATAAAGTCATTGCCGGCGAACTTTCCCTCGGGGAGATATCCGCATTTATCGTTTATCTCGGAATGCTGATCTGGCCTGTGATTGCATTTGGCTGGATAACAAATATTATCCAGCAGGCTTCTGCAAGCATGAAAAGGCTTACTGTCTTTCTCAACGAGCCCGTTGAAATAAAGAACAACGAACTTACAAGCTATGTAATAAACGATTATTCCGGAGATATTGAATTCCGCAATGTTTCATTCCGCTATTCAGAAAACTTTCCTCTCGTTCTTGATGGAATCAGCCTGAAGATTAAACGCGGCTCTACTGTGGCTATTGTTGGAGGAACGGGCTCCGGAAAAACAACTCTGCTGAATCTCATTCCGAGGCTTTATGATGTATCCGGAGGTGAAATTACTATTGACGGAAACGATATCAGGCATATTCCCCTCGATGTGCTAAGGCGCAGAATTGGATTTGTTTCTCAGGAAACATTCCTTTTTTCAGATACGCTAAAGCGTAATATTCTTTATGGTCTTGATAAGGACAATGATTCCGAAGTTGACAAAGCGGCAGAAATCTCGAAACTTAACAACGACCTGGATAATTTCCCCAAAGGATATGAGACAATTCTGGGAGAAAGGGGTATCACTCTTTCCGGAGGTCAGAAACAAAGAACCTCTCTTGCACGCGCAATAGCCGTTAACCCGCGAATACTTATCCTGGACGATTCCTTTTCTGCTGTTGATACAAATACAGAAGAAGCTATACTCAGGAATCTTCGCGAATTTATGAAGGACAGAACAAGTATTATTGTGAGCCACAGAATTTCAACAGTCAAGGATGCTGATACTATTTTCGTGCTCGATAACGGCAGGATAAAAGAGCAGGGAACACATGAAGAACTTATCGCGCTTAAGGGTTATTATGCCGACCTGCATTACAAACAATTATTAGAAGACGAATTGAAAGAATTATCATAATATGGAACAAAAAGACGATGAAGTATTAGGCAAAGCCTACGATTCCCAGATAATGAAAAGACTTCTGGGATATGTCAAGCCATATAAACGCTATGTTGTTCTTGCAATTATGCTGAACGTGCTCGTTGCTGCGCTCGGTCCGCTTCGCCCTTATCTTACCAAACTGGCTGTTGACGATTATATTGCAAAAGCGGATCATAACGGACTACTTGTCATATCTCTCCTTCTCGCCGGTTCTCTTTTGTTTCAGGCGGTAATGCAGTATTTCCTGACATATTACACTCAGCTAATGGGTCAGAAGATAATTTATGACCTGAGAATCAAAATTTTTTCTCATATCCAGAAACTCGCCCTCAGATTTTTTGATAAAACACCAATCGGACGGCTTGTTACAAGAACAACAAATGATGTGGAATCTCTCAACGAACTTTTTTCCTCAGGAATAATAACTGTTTTCAGTGATATATTTATTATCGTCTGGATATTCATTTTTATGTTTACAATGGCATGGGACCTTTCACTTGTAACTTTGAGTGTTCTTCCTGTTCTTTTCTATGCAACTTTCCTTTTCCGCAGGAAAGTGAGAGAATCTTACCGGGATGTAAGATATCATCTTGCCAGGCTTAACAGCTACATGCAGGAACATATCGGAGGAATGAGCATCGTTCAACTTTTTTCAAAAGAAAAACGTGAGATGGGAAATTTCTCATCAATCAATAACGATCATAAAAATGCAAATATTAATTCGATCTTCTATTATGCAGTATTTTTTCCTGTTGTCGAACTTCTTAGTTCAATTGCCATTGCTCTCATTATTTGGTATGGCGGCGGTGAAGTAATTCAGGGCACACTCACTTTGGGGGTTCTTTTCGCCTTTATTCAATATACGGAAATGTTCTTCCGCCCGGTGCGTGATCTTTCGGAAAAATACAATGTCATGCAGACTGCGATGGCTTCAGCGGAAAGAATATTTAAACTACTTGATAATGAATCATTTATAAAAAATCCTCTGAATCCAAAACCGCTTCCCGTTGTGAACGGCGAAATTGAATTCAGAGATGTCTGGTTTGCATATAAGGATGATGAATACGTCTTAAAAAATGTTTCCTTTAAAATAGAACCTGGTCAGACTGTGGCGATAGTTGGAGCAACAGGTGCCGGTAAAACAAGCATTATCAATCTTCTTACCAGATTTTACGATATCAGCCGGGGGCAGATTCTTGTAGATGGTACAAATATCGCCGAAGTGGATAAAAGAGAACTGCGCCGGCATATTGCTATTGTGCTTCAGGATGTTGTTCTTTTTTCGGGCACTGTGAAGTCCAATATCGGGCTGAATTCTTCAGAAATATCAGAAGAACAGATAATAAAAGCTGCTGAGACAGTTGGTGCGGCTAAATTTATTACTGCCCTTCCAAATGGCTATGATCAGGAAGTAAAAGAAAAGGGTGCGACACTTAGTGTTGGACAAAAACAATTAATTTCTTTTGCGAGGGCTTTGGCTTATAATCCGCAAATTCTTATTTTGGATGAAGCAACATCAAGTATTGATACGGATACTGAAATTCTAATTCAAAAGGCTATTGAAAAATTACTGGAAGGCAGAACATCGATAGTAATTGCCCACAGATTATCGACAATTCAGAATGCAGACAAAATTCTTGTTATGCATAAAGGCGAGATAAGGGAATCGGGAACCCATACCGAACTCCTGGCACAAAAAGGGATCTACTATCGTTTGTATCAGCTTCAGTATAAAGATCAGGAAATTACCCGCTCAGCCTGATAAGGAGAAATTATGCATAAACCTACTTTTATGACACTCACCCGGCATATTCTTGAAGGCGAAAGAATGCATCCGGAAGCCACCGGAGAACTATCTGCTCTTCTTCACGACCTGTCACTTGCTGCAAAAGTCCTTTCCCTCGAAGTAAACAAAGCCGGTTTAGTTGATATTCTCGGTCTTACAGATCAAAGTAATGTTCATGGAGAAACTCAGAAAAAATTAGATATTTATGCCCACGATACGCTGATCCGCGCAATGGATCATGGGGGGCATCTATGTGTGATGGCTTCTGAGGAAGAGGAGGATATTATACATATTCCGCCGCATTATAAGGTGGGAAAATATGTGCTCCTTTTCGATCCCCTGGACGGTTCATCCAATATTGACGCAAACATTAGTATCGGTACAATTTTTTCTATTTACAGAAGACTCTCACCCGAAGGTACACCGGGTACTCTTGAGGACTGTCTGCAGCCAGGTGATAAACAGGTTGCCGCGGGATATATTGTATATGGATCAAGCACCATTCTTGTATATTCTGCGGGCCATGGAGTTCATGGCTTCACACTTGATCCTGCTTTTGGTGAATTTATCCTCTCACACCCCGATATCAGGATACCGGAAAAATCAAATATCTACAGCATCAATGAAGGTAATTACAAATACTGGCATCTGGGGCTAAAAAAGTATATCAAATTCCTGCAGGATGCTGATAATATAAGAGGCGAAGCTTATACAGCAAGATATATCGGTTCAATGGTTGCTGATATTCATAGGAATATGCTTTATGGCGGTGTGTATATGTACCCTTCGGATATCCGCAGCCCGAACGGGAAACTTCGCCTCATGTATGAGTGCAACCCGATGGCATTTATCATTGAAGCTGCAGGCGGAAAGGCAACTGACGGGAAACAGAGGATTCTCGAAATTCAGCCTTCCAGTCTTCACCAGCGGACTCCCATATTTATTGGCAATGCGTCTGAAGTAGATAAAGTACACGAATTTCTTGAAACTGAGATCCTCCCGGATTAAAAGTCGATTTTAACTTCGATATTTTAAGAAAAATTTTCAATTTATACTTATTCGAAATAAATACGGTGATTCTCTGCCGGAGAATCTGAAAGGATGAATAAATGCATACAATCGTAAATTCAATTTCTGAATTATTTCGATTACTCAATAATTCCACGGCTGCTTTTACCAAGGTTCTGGAAGATTTCCCTGATAATCTATTCACGGCAAAACCCGATGAAAATAAGTGGTCTGCTGCGGGGATTGCCGAACATATAATTATTACAGATGTCCTGCTCGAAAGATTTTTCAGGGGAAAACTCGAAAATACTGAAAACAGAAAACCGTTCGAAAAAATAAGCAGAATAGGTGATGATTTCGGTGATTCGGAAAAGAAATTTGCGGCTTACGGAATGTTGAATCCGAGAGATAAAATTGCCTCTCGCAAAGAAGCTTTGCAAAAATTTGAAACATCCCGAAAAAATTTCACCGCTACAGCGCTTAATCAGAATCTCACTTTTGTTGTAAAGACATTTCCGCACCCATTATTCGGAGAACTAACACTGGCAGAATGGATTTTTCTTGTGGCTGTGCACACAGAACGACACTGCAAACAGATGGAGAATATTCTTTGATTAATTCACTTATCGATTTCAGTTCAAGTGAGCAGAACTGGTTTTGGGAAGCGGTTGATGACTCGGTGATGGGAGGTCTTTCCGGAGGAAATATCATTGTAAACCCGGACGGTTACGCTGTTTTTTCCGGTACAATATCTCTGCAGAACAATGGCGGATTTTCTTCAGTAAGAACCCGCGTCCGGTCATCTTCTTTTGAAGGCGCAAAAGGGGTACGGATAAATATCTGCGGCGATGGAAAAAATTACAGCCTGAGGTTCAAAACGGATGATAAATTTGACGGTGTTTCGTATAAAAAAGAATTCATTACGAAAGCCGGAGAATGGGAGGAAATGGAATTTCAGTTCCAGGATTTCATTCCGGTTTTCAGAGGCGTCAAATTATACAATGAAGCTCTTCTGGTTCCCGGAAAAATCCGCCAGCTCTCTTTTATGATTAACGATAAACAGCCCGGCAAATTTGAACTGAAAATTAAATCCGTTAAGGTTATTTGATATGGATTTTATCCAGATCATCAGAGCAGATAAACTGTGGAATAAACCACTGCATTGCTAAGAAAAAGAAGCGATCCATTTACTCCAGCGATAAAATAATCGGCAAGTGCATTCCCCGATCTAGTCTAATCTAAGGTTTTACGATTAGTGTATGTGTTCCCGGCAATAAATTGTATTCAGTGACTTTATCGTTATTAACCACAACAAGTCTGAAAGCAGCGTTGGTAGTAACATTTAATACAGGAGATTGTTCAAAACTTTCTCTTTCCTTACAAATGACATTGATTGAATTGTTTCCAATCATCAGGTTTTTAATCCCATGTCTGTCTTTTCGGGTTATCCTCCATAACAATTTATTCTCATAAGCGTTAACCCTGAACCCCAAAATATTTTCAATGAGCAGAGCAATCGGCCCTATTCCTGTCCACCCCACGAAATCAGGTTTAGCAGGCACTCCCGGTTCGGAAAATTCGGCGCTGTAATTCTCCCACACTGTGCCTGTATTCCGGTAAACTTTATACATTTCGGATAAATAACGTTCTGCCGATTCTGCGGCAAAATCCTCATATCCGTATTTTTCCAGCCCTTTAATAATAACATAATTAGTCGGAGCCCATACAGCACCCAACCAATAACCTCCGTTGGGATCATATCCGTTTTGATCTGCTGCAAGAGTCGGAAAGACATTTTTTCTCAAGAAGGTTGTACTGTCTTCAAGATGCCCTGCAAGTCTCATTGCCTGCTCCCGGGAGGCAACACCAGCTAATAGTGTCCAGAAAGATCCTGCTGTTTTCCATTTAACATGATTACCAGCACTGTCAATATCATAATAGAATCCGTCCACTTCGTCCCAGCAGTACTTATTTATTCTGTTTTTAATCTTATTTGCTTCTGTTCTGAAAAATTCTTCTTTGCGAATCTCACCCAGAATGGCGCTCATTTCTGCCAGGTTCTCATATTGGATAATCATCTGACACGACATATCGACCCAGCCATTTCCACCTCTTGGTGTATTGTCCATACCCGATCCCAGCCCTGTGTTCCAATACAGATGATGAACAGATTTTGTAGATTTTCTGCCGTAATTATGCCAGTTAACGGAATCACCAGCTAAAGCGGGTTCTCCATCCCTGTTTAGCCACTCCACATATTTCTCTAAAACCGGAAAAACCATTTTGAATCGCGAAGCATCACCTGTATTTTTGAATGATTCAATTTCAGCCCAGCTAAAAAGCGGCGGATTTATCGTATGCTCTCTGCCCATAAAAACAAAATCTTCACCGGTTTTTTCGGAAATTTCTCTGCATATATATCCGCTGCTGTGCTGTCTGCAGTAGAAATTATCAAGAGAATTGACTGCGGGAAATATTTCATGAGCGTATCTTGCAAACATTGTCATAAAGATCATATCCCACTGAAAAATATTTGCGTTAAATGCCTCATCTAAAATATCTGAGACAAAAGGCGAGCCGGCTGGTGGATTTCTGTAATGCTGAAAAGCAAGTTCCCAGCACTTGAAGTACATATCGATCCAATCAGCGTTTTCCGTCATGACTGGATGCGGCAGTTTTTCCTTTGAGGCTGAGTAGGTTGGGATTTCAATACCGGAGTAATGCTTTTTTGAAAAATATATTCCCCGCTCATCATTATTCTGAGCTGATAATTCAGGAGAGAGAATAAATAGTATCATGAATAAAGTTAAATATCCTGAAGTAAACCGTAATGTTGAAACGGAATGTTTTCCCATCAGATCACCGGATTTTTAAGCATATTAAACTAAACCTTTAAAAGAATTTCAGGTTTATCCCTGTAAATCTTAAGAATAAACTCGCCGAAAAGTGTATTCGCCCAGGCAAACCATTTTCTCGTAAAATTAGCCGGATCATCCTTGTGAAAAGCCTCATGCATAAATCCTGTGCCTGCATGGGTTTTTAGCAGGGTTCTGAGACAATACAGAATTTCATCCGGATCTCCTGAAGTCATCCCCCGCATTATTATGCTCATTGGCCAGATCATATCCAGCCCTACATGCGGACCACCTATTCCCTCGGCATATTTCCCTTTGTGGAAATAGGGATTTTCTTCGCTCAGCAGAAAACGCCGCGTATTTTGGTAGGTCTCATTTTCATTATCAATCAGGCTCAGATATGGCATCGAAAGAAGTCCCGGCACATTGCTGTCATCGATAAAAAGCCTGTTCCCGAAACCATCAGCCTCAAATGCGAAAATTTCACCAAATTTTTTATGTCCGGCAACTCCATATTCCATTACGGCCGCCTCGACCTCGTCTGCAAGAGAACTTAGCTTTTCAGAGAAAGAATAGTCCTGTATCACTTTAGAAAATATTTCGGAAAGCTGGCGAAGACTCTTAACGGCAAAGAGATTAGAGGGAATAAGGAAAGGGAAAATTGTTGAATCATCGGAAGGACGGAAAATGGAGCAGATCAGTCCTACAGGCTTCACCGGATTACCGTAACCGCCCAGCGCCACGGTATCAGTCTGCACTGCGGTCACACGCTGAAATTTATAGGGGCCGCAGTTTTCCTTACGCTGCTGCTCAATAAAAGTACTGTAAATAAGTTTTGCAGCCTTCACCCATTCAGCATCAAAACAAGACACATCTCCTGTTTTTTTCCAGAAATTGTAAGCGAGACGAACAGGATAGCAAAGCGAGTCTATTTCCCATTTTCGCTCATGCAATTCGGGTTTCATCGCAGTAAGATCCTTTTCCCACTCACTGCCGGCTGGTCCGTCATTAAATGCATTGGCATATGGATCGATCAGAATGCACTTTGTCTGTCTATTAATAACACCGGCGATCAGGTTTTTTAATTCCGGGTCTTCGTTAACCAAAGTCAGATAAGGCCAGACCTGCGCTGAGGAATCACGCAGCCACATGGCATGAATATCACCGGTAATGACGAATGTATCAGGCTTCCCTTCGAATTCCCTCAATGTTACTGTAGTATCGAGAGTATTTGGAAAACAGTTTTCGAACATCCAGGCAAGTTCTTTATTCGGGATGAAAGATTTTAATTCTTTGATAGTACTCTCCACCGCAGTGCTGTTAAAATTCCTTGCGGCGGGATCAGGTCTTCTGCTTTGGAATACCGGATCATTATGAGCCAGAACCGGAGTTTTAATAACAGGTGCCATAAAAATACCTCCTGCCAGCAGACCGGCTTTTTTAATAAAATCCCTTCTGCCTGTCATTCTAATCCTTAATTTTCTTTACCCAATAATATTTCAGCATAAACAGGGAAATGATCGGAAGGCCACCCTTCATCAAATTTATCCGAGATGATTCCATGCTTCAAAACTTTAATACCTGGTCCGGTAAAAATAAAATCTATCCGCTCCCTGGGGGAAATGCTTTCCTCAAATCCATTGAACGACCATGTGGGTCCATAATGCGGGAGCGCTGTTATTTTTATTGCATCCTGAAGAAGAAGATTTTCCTGCCCGGTTAGATACTTATAGGGTTCGGATGTATCGGTAACATTAAAATCACCCATGAGTATAACCGGAAGCCCGGGAGCAAGAGCGGCAATTTTTTCGACGATCAATTCCGAGCTGTTCAGTCGTGCTTTTTCTCCCATATGGTCAAAATGCGTGTTCAGAATAAAAAGATCGGATCCGGTATCTCTGCTTTTTAAGATTGCCCATGTCGCAATCCGCTCAAGCGCGGCATCCCATCCGACTGACCCCGGAATATCCGGAGTCTCCGAAAGCCAGAAAGTACCGCTCTTTTTTAATTCAAATTTTTCTTTTCTGAAAAATAGCGGCGAGTATTCGCCTTGAGTTTTTCCATCCTTACGCCCCAAACCATAAGATTCGTATTCAGGCAGTTCCTGCTCCAGGTATTTTTTCTGATGGGAAAGCGCTTCCTGAAGTCCGAAAATGTCCGGCTCAAAAAATTTCAGCAAACTTACGACTTTTGTTTTCCTCAATTCCCATCTGTTAATGCCGTCGGCGGGATTGTCATATCTTATGTTAAAGGTCATTACTTTTACATTTCCGCTCTCAGACTGAGCCTTTGCGATACTGAATGCACTAAAAAATAATAACAGGAGCGCGCTAACTTTCAGAACTGAATTTTTCATAACACTGCTCTTTATAGTCTGCTGAGTGCAAAAGCATAGGCGCCCGATGCAATCGCTTTGCTTGTCCCGATCCGAGAAATTCCGATACCTGTCCTTGGAATCGGATCATATATCACTTTTTTGTTTGTCCCCGGCACTAAAATTTCTTTTTTGGAGGATTTCAGAAATTCTTCCATTCCGTTTTTATTTTCCAGATTATATACTTTCATTCCCAGACGGGGAAACTGCCTGCCTGAGAAAGAAGTAAATCCGGAATTCATTTCATTCAGAATAAAAGGCATAAAAACCGGGGAAGCGCCAGAAAGCCCTCCTCCGATCACCACCAGACAATCAAGCATAGTCACCACATCAGAGATGGCATTACCGACAGCCTCTCCCATTTCCTTAAATGCGCCAAGAGCAGCCTCTTTGTTCCCTTCGGTCATTCCCTCTGCTATTTCAAAAATCTCTTTGGGACTGGGGGTAGATTCAAAATTAATTCCGGCCAGCCGTGAATAAACCCTTTTAACACCCCTGATGCTTGCACTTTCCTCAATATTAAGCTGCGGGTATAGTTTATTCCGGACAAGCCATATTTCTCCTGCCATCGAATTATCACCCCGGAAAAGAATTCCATCCGAAACGATGCCTCCGCCAAAACCCGTTCCGAGTGTGAGTCCAAGTAGATTTTTGTATCTTTTCGGGCTTCCAGCTTCTTCCAGAAGCCTGTTCACATATGGCAGGAATCCCGAAATGGCTTCACCGTAAGCATAAAGATCACCGTCATTATTAATAAATACAGGGATGCCGAAAATATTTTCGAGGTAATCCGCCAATGGAAAACCGCCTGTATTGAACCCGGGAAGATTTGCCAGATCGCCGATAATTCCGTTATCATAATCAGCAGGACCCGGAAATGCAAAACTGATCGCATCGGGTTTTACTCCGAGTTTTGCAATAGTCTCACGGAATCCTGTGACAATAGTATCAAGGCAGAGACTCAGATCATCTCCGTTTGAATCCATTCGTAATTCATCGGTAATAAATTCATTGCCCTGAATTGCAGCGAAAACGAAATTTGTTCCGCCGGCATCAAGTGTCAGCACTATTCTTTTATCATTTTTCAGGCTCATAATAACTTATTTCCTTAAATTTATCAGCGCCACCCATCCAATATATATGAGAGCCGAAAGAGGGACGACAAAACCGATGAGTGTCGAAGTATTATCTGCCACTAATCCCATAATTGGCGGAATTATTGCACCTCCGACAATCGCAGTAACCATCAGTCCGGAAAGTTCATTCGTCTTTGCAGGGATCTTATCAACCGTGATTGAAAAAATTAGCGGGAAAATATTGGCAAAGCCCAACCCGGTCAGAACAACACCCGAAAGAGCAAAGAATTCATTTCCCAATAGCAAAAGCAGTACACCGGCAATCGATAAAACAGAAGTTATAACCAAAAACTTTTTTGCTTCAAGAATTCTTAATATTGCTGAGCCGGCAAATCTGCCAATGAGTATCGGGAGAAAAAACAATGCCCAGCTCACTGTTAATCCGAATCTCTCCATACCAAAGGATTCTTTCAGTAAAATCGGCACTCCGGAACTCATTGAGACCTCTGCCCCTACATAAAGAAAAATGCCGAGAACCATCATTAAAACATAGCTGTTATTGAATAACAATTTGATTGAAGACGCAAAAGAAGCAGGGCTTGATTTCTGATCATTTTTTTCAATTACTTTTAACATTCCGACTGAAAAAAGAGTCACAGCTATAACAAAAGCAAAAATCGGGAAGAGGACAGACCAGTCTAATCCGAACTGAATAAGAACAAACGGCGGCACCAAAAATCCCATTGATGAGCCGATTGCCTTAATTGACTGTGCAAGCGAAAGATTGCTTGAAAATTTACCTTCATCGGAAACATCTCTCATTATAGGATTGCCTGCTACCTGAAGAGTGGTTGCACCTGCTCCGAGCAGTAATATCGATATCAGCAGGAAATAAAAGGTGGTGCCGCTATCTGACAGGTCTGTCTTAACTCCGTACATGCCGTTGACCATCGGAAGAATTAACCCGATCAGGGCGATTGACAATCCCAGCATCAGTATGAATTTCTTACCTTTTTTATCCTGATAAACACCCAGAGGCACTGAAAGCAGCCCGAACATAATAAATCCGGAAAACGTGACAAGCTGAGCCATAAAATTTGAAATAGCGAAGGAATCCTTGACCAATCCGACAAGCGGACCAACAACATCACCGAAGCCCATCGCAAAAAAGGCAAGAAAAATCGGAAAGTTTTTTGCTTTCATTGAATTATCCTTAAGGTAGTTAAATTCATAATATATTTTCCGTCAGGCAGCCGGAACAAAGTCTTAGCTTTAACACCGTCTCATTCTATTTGCCCGGACAAATCCTATAGTGAAATTAGCGAAATCCGGATACCTGATCAATTTCGTTTTGCAGAAAAATTCTCTCCTAAATTTTAATCTATCTCCGCATAAATTCTGTAAAAGCCGGAGAATTGAAATAAAAATTGCTTTCAGATATAAAAAGTCAGAAACAGCCCGGCTATTACTTTATTTCTTCCCTGCCGTCCAGATGTTTTGCAAATCGTCCCTTCTCCCCCGGGTAAACATTTTCATATTCCGGCCAGGGCCAGCCTCCGAACCGGGTTGTCTGATAATCACTGAAAGCCTGTCTTATTTCTTCTTCCATATTCATAACAAAAGGACCATACTGGATTACGGGCTCTCCTATCGGTTTCCCCTGAAGCATCAGTAAGCGGCTCTCATCCTTACCATTTTTTATTATTGTCTGAATATCCGATCTCAATTCTATATGCTGCCCTTTTGGGATAACCGTGTTTTCAATATTAACGGATTCACCCTGAAAAAAGTAAAGACTTCTGTTAACTCTGTTAACAGATTGAGGTATCCTCCACAGGCATCCCGGCTGTAATCCGATTATCCAGATCTGAACTTCATTTGCCGGATCGGCTGCCCAGGAATCCGGAGCAGGGGCCGGGGCTTTGCTGTTATTATATTCTCCTGCCACCACTCTAACCTCAGATTCGACGCCATTTTCATCTGAAATTTTTACGAGCGGGATCTCTTCGCTCCATAGCATTTTGAAAAAAGGTTCGGCAAACTTTTTCGCTGCCGGAAGATTCAGCCAGATCTGAAAAAGCTCCAGAGGATTATCTTTATCCTTATTCAGCAGAGGGAACATTTCACTGTGCTGAAGCCCTTTTCCGGCAGTCATCCACTGAACATCCCCCATCCCGTATCTGCCTGATTGGCCATGAGAATCCGAATGGTCAACAAATCCTTTCAGCACTGCCGTAACAGTTTCAAAGCCTCTGTGAGGGTGTCCCGGAAAACCGGGCACCGTTTTTCCGTGATACATTCTCCATGCATTCTTTGGATCAAAATCATTGCCAAGATTCCTGCCTTTCAATGAGGCATTGGGACCCATTGAGTCATTTCCCGAAGGATAATCATCCTTATGATAGACGCAGAAAAGGAAAGGATCTCTTGCAGGCCATATAGCCTGGAGCAGATTTACACTAATTATACTTTTATTATTCAATTTACTTTCTCAAAATTCTTTTATGATTTTTGCCTGCCGAAAAGAAGTTCTGTGAAAATAATATCCGGTGAATCAGGGACTTCTATCTCGAATTCTTTCACATTACCCTTAAAATCAAGGTTGAACTTAATATACCCCCTTGTAAGGAATTCGTCCTCCCAGTCAACCGAAAATGTATCGAACTGATAATGGTTGAGAATACCCCTGAATGTTGGTGAAGGGATAAACTGCATATAAAGCTGGTCAGCTTTAATGCTCACTTCAACTTTTCCATACATTTTATCTTCGTAAATTCCGCAGTATTTTTCTATTGAAAGACTCGGTCTGGTATTTTCAGCCCTTTCCTCTTCCTTTTTCTTCAGGGCTTCCTCAGCTCTTTTTTCGCGTTTTTCAATTAATTCGAGCATCATTTTACTATAATCTTTCTCAGGCAGTCCATGAAAATAATCCCAGATATAATTCGAGATTGCACGGGTAAATGAGCGATCTGAGTTGGTTAAGATAACAATTCCGATGCTGTCTTCAGGAGAAAAAGCAACTTCTGAGATCATTCCCGGCATCCCGCCGCCATGGTTGAGTATCTTTTTACCATCCCTGTAGCGGATAAACCATCCAAGACCATAATTCATATTGCCAAGGAACATCTGATTTACTGTCATTTCGCGCCATTGTTTATCGCTGAAAATAGTACGGCCTTCGTATTTGCCCTCAGCAAGCTGAAGTTTAAGCCAACTGGTAATATCAGACACACATGAATTGAGCCCCAGCGCTCCGGACGCATTATCTTTCTGAATCGTGTTATATGCCCCTATTTTTCCGTCTTTGTAATAATGTGCTGAGGATACATTTTCCGCAGTTTTCATTTCAGCATAGCTTATTGTGGTATTTTCCATTCCCAACGGATTTAGAATGTTCGCTCTGATAAAATCGCCCCAGGAAGTATCAGTTATTGATCTGATTACTTCTGCCGCTGCCATAAACATAAGGTTCTGATAACCATATTTCGATCTGAAACTGGATACGGGTTTAAGATTTGCCACTCTTTCAAGGATTTCCCTTTTGTCGTATTCGGACCTCAGCCATAGAATATCGCCGCTGAAGGTTTCGAGGCCGCTCTTGTGCGTAACAAGATCTCTTATCGTTATTTCATTCGTAACCCATGAATCGTACATCCTGAACCAAGGGAGATACTTTATAACTTTGTCATCCCAATTCAGGGCGCCCCGGTCAGCAAGTATGGCCAGAGATGCTGTTGTAAATGCTTTTGAACAGGATGCGATCTCAAACTGCGTAAACTCATCAACAGGAAGATTTTTTCCGAAGGTCCTTGTGCCGTAACCTTTCAGAAAAATAACCGAATCATTCCTGACGATACCGACAGCACAACCGGGCAATTGCCATTCTGTTAACGATTTCTGTATGTATGAATCAATTTCTGAAAGGTCTCTCGTCTGCGCTGAAACAGGTATTACAAAGAGCAGTGAGTGAAATAATATCTTTTTGATCAGGATTCGTAATAATTTCTTCATTTTTCATTTTCCCATTATCGAAGCAAAAATAATAATTCCACGAATTGTTTGGTGTGTATGATTAGAGAAAAGTTAATATAAATTTTTAAATTGAATGGTTTGCAGGAATGAAAGGAGTGACTTTATTTGATCTGTGAGTAATTACCACCCGGCATAAATTTCACTTTTTAAGGCGGTTGTGTTCAATCCATTCTTAAGATATGAAAAAAGGATCTGAGAATTATTCAAAAAAAAACAATTATCATCCCGGAGTTATTTTCCGTCTTTCTGATTTTTATGATAATTGTGTATGAATTTGCCGATTTTTTTATCTTTCTGCCTTTTTTCCAGATACGACATTTCATTATACTGTGATTCCTTAAACATCTTCAGGTAATTATTGTATCTTGATTCGGAAATCTCACCAGTCTTAACTGCTTCCAGAATTGCACATCCCTGCTCAACTGTATGAGTGCAATCCGAATACCTGCAATTCTGTGATTTTTCCGATATCTCATTAAATGTCTCATTTATGGCTGAATCGGCTGAGATTACACCAAGCTCCCGCATACCGGGGTTGTCAATCATTATTGCTCCGTTTCCCAGAACAATTAGTTCACGGCGGGTTGTAGTATGTCTGCCGCGCCCGTCTTTTTCTTTTACCGGAAATGTCTTGTAAAGCTCTTCGTCAATCAGGTTGTTCAGTAAAGTGGTTTTCCCGACACCTGAAGAGCCGAGAAGACAGTAGGTCTTTCCGGGAATCAGCCGCGCCTTAATTATTCCAATATCCGGTTTACTGATATTGCTGAAAGAAATGATATCAATTCCCGGAGCTGTTTTTGATATTTCATTTTTTCTTTCTTCAATCTGATCGGGACTGATAAGATCACATTTGCTTAATAAAATTATGGGATGAATATCATTTTGAATGATCATTGTAAGATATCTTTCGAGTCTGCGGAGATTAAAATCCGACTCGATTGATTGCATAATAATTGCTGTGTCAATATTGGCGGCAATAAGCTGATATTCTATTTTTTTGCCCGGAGTTTTTCTTTTGAGCAACGATTTTCGGGGAAGTTTTTCATGAATAATTGCTAATGAATCATCATCAAAGGACTGAACAAGTACCCAGTCACCGACTGTGGGCAAATCGAAAACAGAATCCGTATTGAACAAAAACTTTCCAGTCAATTCCGCGAATATTTCCCTCGCGCCTGTTGAGATCATAAAGCTGTTTTTATTTACGGCAATAATACGCGCTATCGTAAACCGATCGAATAAAGCTGGTTCAACGTTCTTTCTGAACCGGTCGTTAAATCCAAGTTTTTCAATACTATCTGTATCCATTCTTTTACTCGTCCCCTGTTATTTCAAAAGTTTTCACAAACATATGCTGCATCATATCATCCGCAAATTTAATAAATTGATTGCAAAACAAACTGGCCTGATCCGGATTATGATCAGAGCAATATTACAGTAATCTATTTTTCTTAATTCCGGAAATATCAATTACTCTTAAGATTTTGTTTTCGTAAACACTTTATAAAGTACCGGAGTTACAATCAAAGTTAATGCGGTTGAGAAAATTAGTCCGCCGATGATAGTCCATCCCATCGGGCCCCATAGCGATCCCCCGGCAATTGTCAGCGGAAGCAGACCACCGATGGTAGTGGAAGTTGTCACCAGAATCGGAACAAATCTGGTTTTTGCTGCTTCAATAATTGCTTCTGTAATCTGCTTACCATTCGGCAAAAGCTGATTCGTATAATCAACCAGTATAATTGAATTATTAACAACTATGCCGATCAGACTCGTCAGCCCGACAAATGCCAGAAATGAGAATGTGTAACCGGTCATCAGCAGAAAAATTAAAGAGCCAATTAACGCTAAAGGTATAGCAGAGAAAATTATCAGCGGCTGGCTGATTGATTTGAATTGAAGTACGAGTACAGCAATTATCCCAAGAACAGCAATAAAAACAGCTTTATACATATCCCCAAAGGATTCCTTTCTTGTTTTAAGCTCTCCGGCCGCTGAATATGAATAGCCTCCGGGCCAATTATAATCCTCTATCTTCCGGAGAATTTCCTGTGTGGCGTCATTAACTGAATACCCTTTTATTACATCTCCGGTGATAAGCACATTCCTTTTAAAGTTGTAATGGTTTATTTTCAGGGGACTTTCTTCAAAAGCGATCGATGCGATTAGATTAAGCGGTATTTGCTTTCCTGTAACTGATGATACATATATCCTGGAAAAATCATCGAACTTTGTTTTACCGTTAACAGGCAAACGTAATGTAATATCGAATTTATTGCCGGAATCATCCCTGAATTCGGAAATTGCAAGTCCATTTATCGCAGCCCTGATCGTCCTGTCAATTTCGATAACAGGGATTCCGTAAAAAGCTGCTTTGTCCCTGTTTACAGAAATTTTCAGATCGGATTTCGTCGTTTTTAAGGGATTATTTACATTAATAACTCCTTCAGTTTCACGGAAAATTTTCTCCATATCCAATGATATTTTCCGGAGCACATCAATATTTTCCCCCGCTGCGCGAATGGCGATAGGAGCATCCACAGGCGGTCCCTGCTCAAATTCCCTTACGTTTATCTCCACTCCGGTAAAATTCTCCAGATCCTTTCTAAGCTCAAGGATAACTTCGTTCAGTATTTCCTCTCCAAACTGATCCAGTTCAATCAATATTTCGGCATAATTTGCGGTTTCCTGTTTCTGCAGAATATTATAATACACCCTTGGATTGCCTTTTCCGACATTAGCCACATAAACCCTGATGTGCTCTTTCTTTTTTAATATTTCTTCCACCTTTCGGGTGATCATGTCAGTTTCATCAAGATTGTAACCTGCTGGAAGGTTTATTTCAATCATAAACTGCGGTCTGTCCGATTTCGGGAAAAAACTCACGCCTATAAAAGGAAAGAGTGACAGACTCATCATAAAAACAACAACCGAAATGACCAATACTTTTGCAGGATTCTTAATCGCGAGATTAAGAATTCTGTCATAAAAACCATTCACGAATTTGTCAACAGCTCGCCTGAGAAAATTCATTCTGTTATCTTTTCTTGTACGAAGAAATCTCGATGCCAGATAAGGCGTAAGTGTAAGGGAAATAAGGAGTGAGGAAAATAAAGTGTACATCACAATAAGGGGCATACTTCTTATAAATTCACCAGTCATATCGCCGATCATAATGACCGGAACAAATGCAAGCACCGTGGTTATTGTGGAAGAACTTACTGCCCAGCCTATCTGGCTTGTCGCCAAGGCTGCGGCTTCTTCAGGAGGATAACCCTGATTCATAAATCTGTCAATATTTTCCGTAACGACAATTGCATTATCGACCAGCAGCCCCAGAGAAATTACAAGTCCCGCGATCGATATTTGCTGAATTCCGTATCCACTGAAATCGATAAACAAAATTCCCATTAGAATTGATAATGGAATAGCGACTATTACTATCAGAGAGGGCCTAGGACCAATAATAAGAAAAACAACAAAACCTACAAGGACGAGTCCCTGAAGGAGATTCTCAAAAAAACCCGTCAACCTGTTGCTGACATTCAGCGACTGGTCAATAAGAATTTCGCAAGTAATATATCCAGGCAGTGTTGCTGAAAAATCCTTTATCCCGGCTTTAAGTCCATCCATAACATCATAAATATTTGTATTGGCCTTCTGAGTCGCAGTGATCAATACTGCTCTTTTTCCGTTAGCCCTTGCAATATAGCTCCTGTCCCTGTAATCGAACCGGACATCCGCAATATCCTTCAGATAAACCACCTTGCCGTCATAAGAACTTACGACTGTATTCCTTATATCTTCAAGTTTATTGTAACTGCCGCTTGTCCTGATACTGAACCGTTTTTTGCCGATATCGATGCTGCCGCCGGGAATATTCATATTTTCGCTGCTGACCGCCTGAATTATCATTGAAAATGATACATTTTTTGCGGCCATTTTTCCCATATCAAGCGATACTCTCACCTCCTGTTCGGGTAAAGCCATGATTTCAATATCCTTAACGTCGGGCACCGTTTCAAGCCTGTCCTGCAGTCTTTCTGCTTCAGATTTAAGCTCATCATAAGACGCAGTCTCTGATATCAATGCGGTCTGAAGAATTACAATGTCTGTGCTCTCCCATTTTATGAAATCGATCGTATAGATTTCATCAGGTAATTCTTCCCTTATTGAGTTGACTTTCTGGATAACCTCGGAATATTTTTTATCAGGATCGCTACCATTTATGAATTCTATGGAAATGTGAGCCAAACCATCCTGCATCGAAGAATGAATTTCTTTAATATCACTTAATTCATTCAGCTCATTTTCTATCGGCTCAACAATAAGTTCCTCAATATCTGAAGGGCTTCCGCCGGGTAAAATCACAATAATACCGGTGCCGGGAGGCGAAATCGGCGGGTCTTCCGATCTGGGCATAGTAACAAAGGAAGTGATACCAAGAACAAGCATAAGTATAAAAACGATCAGCGTAAACTGATGATTCTCAATTGCTAATTTAGGCAGTCTCAATTCTGATTTTCTCCTGTAATTTTCACTGAATATCCATCCCGGAGATACTCAACCCCGCGGGTTACAATTTCCTGTCCCGGCTGTAAGCTGTTTTTTTCTAACACAATTTTTTCATTCAGGATGTTTTTTATGATAACTCTGTGTTTTTTAACCTTTTGTTTATCTTCAACTATAAACACATAAGCTTTTCTTTCATCAGCTTCCACAAGTGACTCAACAGGTATCACGATTTCAGGATTTTCATTTGCGGGAATTATTTCCGCCCGTGAGCTGAATCCGGAAAATAAATTCAGTTTTGAGCGTTTCAGTGATATCGTTACTTCATACAGTCCGGTATATGGGTCCTCGACCCTGCTTATTTCATTGACTGTTCCGTTGATCTTTTCGCCCGGATAAGCATCAGGAAAAACTATTGCTTCGTCACCCGGTTTTATTTTTACAACATCCGCATCTGCAACGGCTGTTTCCATGGTCAGGTCGTCAGAATCGGCAGCAAAAAGAAAAACAGGTTCGCCGGCATTAATAAGTTCA
>Ga0172375_10003095_pt1 | contig 25520 bp, 25 predicted proteins | sample LakKiv1m_FD_114537 | JGI IMG/M metagenome (GOLD analysis project Ga0172375, IMG submission 114537) | Freshwater microbial communities from Kabuno Bay, South-Kivu, Congo - kab_092012_11.1m | ecosystem: Environmental > Aquatic > Freshwater > Lake | place: Democratic Republic of the Congo...
AAAATGGAGACTTTAACCTTTGATTGGACCGGGCTAATCCCGGCAACTATAGTAGTAGTGGCGGTAATCATGGTGATCATCTTAAGACGCCGTTTTCCGGAAAAGAAGGATGATATAGATTATTAATCTTTGTTATCCCGCCCCCTCAAGAACATAAAAGCCTAATCTTTGATTAAGGCTTTTTTTATATGGTATAATATAAACATCAATTTACTTCTTAACATATTAATAAATTAAGCGTTTTTCCAGGAGGAATCGTGGAAGGACGCACCAGATAAATTATGAAAAAATATTTAAAACAGGGGGCGCTAAGCTTAGCCATTCTAGTCTTCGGGCTATTGCTCGTTGGCTGGCCAGCCGGCGCCACCTATTGCGAGACTTGCGCCAATAGCAACTCCACCTTGAAGGCGATTAATCTGAAGGGCGAGGGAGCGAATATCGTTTGGAATATCGAGGGGGAATACCAAGGCGGATTCAAGGTAGTCTGGTCTAAGAATGAGAGCCCGACCTATCCGACAAGGGACGGTGATAAATACTATTTCTATTCTGATACGAGCGCTCGCCGCCATACGCTGACACCCTTTGACGGCAACGGGACTTATTATGTCAGGGTTTGCGAATACTTAGGCGGGAAGTGTGGCAAATACAGCAACCAGATTACCGTCACTCTAAAAGATGCGGTAGCTTGCACCTTGGAATATGCGCCGGTCTGCGGCAAGAACGGCAAGACTTACAGTAATAAATGCCAGGCGGTGGAAGCAAACGGCGTCGGCGTGGCCTATGCCGGAGAATGCCGCAAGGACGAGCAGATTGAGAAAATAGAGTCCAGCGCCGAGCTCTTGTCCAACAATCAACTCGACGCCATCTTGGCCGAGCTGCGGGAACTGCGCAGCCTAGTTAAGGAACAGCAGGCGGAATTAAAGTATTTGCGCTCTTTATTCGCCGGTATCAGTGAAGTGACAGATAAGATGCAGACCACAATCAATAATTTCATTACCTATGGCGTTGATGACAACACTAAAAAATTAGGGGCCGGCGAGAGAGCAGCGGTGATGTATTCCTATAAAGATGCTTTCGGCAAGTTGCCCAATACTGAAGAAGAGCTGACTGACGCCGTTAAGATTGCTAACGGCCGCTGGCCTTCAGAAAAAAATGAAGCGGCTGAGCTCAAAGCCAAGGAGAAGTTCCAGACCGTCTATCAGCGCCCAGCTGATATGAATGACAGCCAGGATCAAGCCGCTGTCGTCATCATGAGCTATGGACTGCGCCAGACCCCGGAGAACCGCAATCTTAGTTCTGAGAAGAACGGCTTGAAGATTTTTAAGGATATCTTTGATAAATTGCCGGAAACTACCGAAGATTGGAACACCTTGCAGGCGATCACCTATTCCGGAGCGACCCGTTAATTCGGATATTAGTATATATTTTGGCTAATATATAAATAAAAATCTGCTTAGGCGGATTTTTGTTTTATTTTAGGCTATTTATTAGATTTGACAGATATGTTTTTTAATATTACAATGTCTAAACAAGAAAATAAATAGTTCATTAATAATTTAAACGGAAAATTTATGAAGAAAAAAACGGAAATTACAGAAATTGCAGAAATCAAAAAAGAAGATCAGCCAGAAGAGGAATTCAACTGGCAGAAAAAATTGGCTGCGGCCCTATTCCTTTTGAGCCTATTTTTTTTAGGGGCAGCAGTTTTTACTGACCGGCCGCTTGTCTTTAGCGGCCCCTTTATTGCCCTATCCTTAGTCTGCCTACTCTTGGCTTGGTACTTCAAAAAAAGAAGCCGTTCGGCTGATTTAGAGACGGACCTGACTGACTTAGCTGATGCCCGGAATTTACAGGAAGCTATTATTCTAGCGTTTACTTGTCTGCCGCTGTATGAGTCATACACCAGCCCGAGTGGCAAGCTGAGGATTGAGATTGATGCCTGCGCTCACGTTGGAACAGGAGCAAGCCATATGGAAGAAGTCCGGGTCATCAGGCACCCACAATACGGCGGCGGGCATATCGCCGTGCATAAAGAAGGGGATGGCATTTCTTTCGCCCGCCCAGAGCATCACAAAACCTTGAAACAATGGAGCAAACTGTTCAATTAAATTTGAGATTATGAATCAGCAGAGCATTATTAGTTTGGCCAAGGTTATCCGTTTGGGGAGGATCTTGGCTGTGGCCAGCTTGATATTATCAATCTTAGCCGCGCTAGTTTTTATTCTTTTTTTTGTGGATATTTTTTCAATATCCGAATGGGCGGATTTGGCGATTATGGTCGGCTCTTTAGGGGCCGTAATTTTTTTTCTCCGGATATCTAAGTATCTTCGTTATGGATATTCTCAGAAAAAATCACGCCGTCCTAAAACAAAAAGGCCTTCTTCTAAAAAAAATCGTTTTCCTCTCTGGCATCCCGAATGTCTTTTGGAAGGCGAGGATCGTAGCATCTTTTAAGCAATGTTAGAAATCTTAAATCGCCGCCTGGCCAACAGGCGGTTTTTTACAGCTTTTACTTTTGTTGGCATTTTTGCTATATTTATAAAATAACAAATCTAAAAAATAATTATGCCTATCGGTTTCATCGGTCAAGGGTTCATCGGTAACGCCTATGCCAATAATTTTGAAAAGCGCGGCTATGAAACAGTCCGCTATTCTTTATTGCCCGAACATTTGGGCAATAGGGATAAGCTAAAAGACTGCCGGATTACCTTTATCGCCGTGCCGACGCCGACAACGCCGGCCGGGTTCAGCGCCCAGATCATTGAAGAGGTCTTGCCGCTTATCGGAGCCGGGAATATCGCCGTCATTAAATCCACAATCCTGCCGGGTACGACTAAGCGCCTGCAGGCGCTGTTTCCGGATATCTATATTATCCACAGCCCGGAGTTTCTGACGGAAAAGAATTGCCAGCAGGACGCCGACTACCCGCCGCGCAATATCGTCGGCCTATCCGAGAAGAGCACAGCCGAACATGGCCAGGAAGTCATGGCTATTCTGCCGGAAGCCGGCTATAAGCTGATCTGCCGGGCGGAAGAAGCCGAAATGATTAAGTATGCCGGCAACTGTTTTCTCTATTTCAAGGTCTTGTATATGAATATTATTTGGGAAGCCTGCCGGGCTAACGGCCTTGATTATAATATTGTCAGAGAGGGCTTCCAGCATGATCCGCGCGTCGGAAACAGCCATAATGATCCGGTTCATCAGGGTGGCCGCGGCGCCGGCGGGCATTGCTTTATTAAAGACTTCGCCGCTTTCCGAGAGTTCTATATGAAAAGTGTCGCGTCGGGAGACAGTCAAGCAGAGGTTCAGGAAGCGCTCGCCTTTTTGCAAGAAGCGGAAAAGTATAACCAATCTCTCTTACAGAGCACTGATAAGGATGGCGATATTCTCAAAGGAGTTTACGGCCAGTCTTAGATAGCTTATAATTAAACTAATATTAATTTACTAATTTATTTATTTTTTTAATCTTATGGAAAACCAAGAGAATAAGACAGGGAACAAGAACGGCAAGCATCATTCTCAGGGACACAAGCATCACGGCAGCCATCACGGCGAGGAATGCTGTTCCGGAGGAAAATGCTGCGGGTCAAGCTGTTGCTCCGGCCATAAGGTCGGCTTAGCTTTCTTAGTGATTGTCGGCGTCGCCGCTTTGCTGCTGATCGGTTTTAGCTGGGGAGCGAGAATGAACTACGGTCGGGCGCAGGGCTTTGAAAAAGGCTGGATGATGGATGGAAGATTTTCCAGCCAGGAGATTAACAGCGAATTCCGTGGTTGCGGTTGCCGAGGCTTAAATACCCTAGAGCCGACTCCAGCCGCTCCCGCGCCGACAACCGGCACTGATAGCCAAACCCCTTTGGAGTAAGAGTTACTGATATAGAATATTAGAGGATACTAAAAAACAAGCTGAGAGGCTTGTTTTTTTAGGTGAGTTGAAGATTATTTTTTAGCCGGGGCGGGCAGAACAGCAACAATTTTACAAGTTTTCAGGGAATTATCATATTTTCTCAGTTTCTTGGTCTGGAATTTAACAAAGCCCCCCTTAGTTGCAAAAAGCGTGTCATCCTTGCCTTTTTTGACGTTCAGGCCAGGGTGGTATTTCGTGCCGCGCTGGCGGATGATTATCGCGCCGGTTTTTGCCCATTGGCCCTCATTTAATTTGACGCCCAATCGTTTGCTTTCTGATTCGCGGCCTAACGAGGTTGACCCGGCCGCTTTTTTATGTGCCATATTGGTTGATTACTTAAAAAATACCAGCCGTCAGAGGCTCGGTATCATTAAGCCTTAGATTATATTTTATTTTTTAAATATAACAAAAGCAGGAGTAATTGTCAACTATTTTTTAGGGACTTAGAATAGGCGATTTAAGGCTAATTTTAGAGGTCGGGAAATGATTTCAATTTTCTTTAAATATGCTATAATAAAATCATAAAAAATAATTAAAAAACTAAGAAAAATTATATGGTTAAAGTTGACCAGAACAAATGCATCGGTTGCGGGATGTGCGCTGGATTATGCCCGGAAACTTTTCAGCTCAATGCTGATAATAAGTCCGAGGTGATTAAGGACGAAGTGACGGATTGTGCCAAGCAAGCGGCGGAAAATTGCCCGGTGGGCGCGATTACTGTCTAACACCCAAGATTATGGCCGGAGAAAAAATTATTGAGCAAGCCGTGGCCGGCAGTCCGGAAAAGCTTTTAAAACCGGAGAGCCAGCCTGGGGCAGTAGAGCAGAGAGCCGAACGCCCTCGGCCTTTTAATGAAGCTCCTCGAGAAGGTCTGGTTGCTAAGAAGCCGGTCCAGCCGGCGAATATCGTCGCCAGCTCCCAAGCCTTGAATTTCCAGAAACAGCGCGCCGCTGAGATTGATCAGATTCTGGCGGATGGCCTGCACGAAGTTTTTTTAAGCCTAACTCCTGACAAGCAGCAAGAATTCAAGAAGCAAGGCGAGGAGACCGTGGCTAAGATTAATATTCTCTTAAGCCAGACGAAAACCAAAGTCGGTCAGATTATCAGTCTTATCAAGCAATGGCTCCGGCTCATTCCCGGGATTAACAAATTCTTTTTGGAGCAGGAAGCGAAGATTAAGGCCGATCGGATCATGAAGATAAAAAATAAATTTTAATTATGGCTAATTTTGCCGGACTCAATCTTGCTAATAGCGGCAGCTATCTCCTCGGCATAATTTTAGGATTTTCCCTATTAGCCCTAGCCTTTCAGGTCTGGCGCCGTTTTTTTATGGCCCAGCGCTTTTTTCCGCATCAGGTTCTCCTCGTCCGCCTGCCAAAGGAGTTGCCGGGCGATGATAAGAAGGAAGCCTCGGTTCAGCACCTGAAAGAAGAAATCGCCAAGGGGGAAACAATTTTTGCCGCAATCGGCGGTTTGAAGGCCGAGCGGGGCTTAGCCAGCTGGTTTAAGGGCCGGAGCGATCATTTTTCTTTTGAAGTAGTGGCTAGCCATAATCGCATTGCTTTTTATGTAGTCTCTCCCCGTTCCGAAGTCCGTTATTTAGAACAGCAGATCCACGCCCACTATCCGGAAGCAGTGATTGAAGAGGTCGAAGACTATAATTCCTTCAGTCTGCGAGGAGCGATTGCCGCCGCTTATTTAAAAACTACTAAGAAGTTCATTTTTCCCCTGAAGACCTATCAGAAGATGGAAGTTGATCCCATGAATTCCATCATCAGCGTCTTGTCTAAATTGAATAAGGATGAAAGCCTGGCGATTCAGTATATAGTCCGGAGCGCCCGTGGCGCCTGGCATGCCCAAGTCCGCCGGGCCGTCCATAAGATCCATCAGAAAAATTCGGTAGCCGCCGGACTGAGAGCGCTTAGCGCCTGGTCATTCGTTACCGATTTCTTCGGCGGGTTCAAATCGAGCGCGGCGGAGAAGAATAAAGCGGTTAATAAGGCTCCGGAAGCGCCGCAGCGCTTGAGTGCCGTGGAAGAGGAAATCGTCAAATCAATCGAAGAGAAGAACCTGAAAGCCGGCTTGGACGTTAATCTGCGGGTCATCGCTTGTGCTAAGACCAAGGAACAGGCCAATGTCTACTTAGAAAATGTAGCCAGCGCTTTCAGTGAATATAATAATTTCAGCTATGGTAATACTTTTTCCCGGGCGCGGAAGAAAAACACTGAACAGCTGGTGGCCGATTTCATCTATCGGCGCTATCAGCCGGCGGCCGGTTTCCTTTTAAATAGCGAGGAACTGGCCAGCATTTTCCATTTTCCTTTAAAATCAACGGAAACGCCGAATATTCTCTGGCTCTTAGCCAAGAGCGCTCCGGCCCCGGCCGAGGTGCCGGGCGAGGGAATCTCTTTGGGAGAAAACGTCTATCGCGGCTTGAAGAGAGATATCCGCATGAAGCGGAGCGATCGGCGCCGGCATACCTATATCGTCGGTAAGTCCGGTGTCGGTAAATCAGTCCTCTTGGCGAATATGGCCATCCAGGACATCCAGAACGGCGAAGGAGTCTGTGTCCTAGATCCGCATGGTGATTTAGTAGCCGATATCTTAGCCAGGATTCCTCTAGAGAGGGCGGAAGATGTCATCCTCTTTTCGCCGAGCGACTTAGAGCGGCCCTTAGCCCTGAATCTACTAGACTATGATCCGCGCTACCCGGAGCAGAAAAGCTTTGTGATTAATGAAATGATTGGTATTTTTGACAAGCTCTATGATTTGAAAGCGACCGGCGGGCCGATGTTTGAACAATATATGCGCAATGCCATGCTGCTCATCATGGATCATCCGGAAAGCGGCTCGACCCTTATGGAAATTCCCAAGGTCCTGGCTGATGAAAACTTCCGGCGCTATAAGCTGGCTAATTGCCATAACCAGACCGTAGTTGACTTCTGGCGCCAAGAGGCTGAGAAAGCCGGCGGGGAAGCGGCGCTCGCCAACATCGTCCCCTATATCACCTCCAAGCTGACCTCCTTTATTTCTAATGATATGATGCGGCCGATTATCGGCCAACAGAAGAGCGCTTTTAATCTGCGGGAGGTAATGGACCAGCAGAAGATTCTGCTGATTGATCTGCCGAAGGGTGCGGTGGGCGAAATGAACGCCTATCTTTTAGGCATGATTTTAGTCGGCAAGATACTGATGGCCGCCCTATCGCGGACTGATCAGTCCAGTGCCGAGCGCAAGGATTTCTATTTATATATAGACGAATTCCAGAATTTCACGACTAACTCCATCTGTCAGATCCTATCAGAGGCTCGGAAATATGCCTTGAACCTCATCATCGCCCATCAATATATCGGCCAGTTGAGCAAGGGACAGAATTCTGAGATAAAAGATGCCGTTTTCGGAAACGTCGGCACGATGATCAGCTTTAAGGTCGGTTCGGAAGACGCGGAATTCTTAGTGAAGGAATTCCGGCCGGTCTTTAACGAATATGATCTGATTAATATTGACAAAGGGACCGCTTATATTAAACTCTTGGTAGACAATAGCGCCCTGCGGCCCTTTTCCTTAAAGACCATTTGGCCCTTATTGGGCCAGAAGACGGCGGGCTTGGCGGATAAGATTAGGGCCTTAAGTCGTCTGAAATACGGTCAGAACGCCCGCCTTGTTGAAGCAGAAATCCAGCGGCGAGGCCGGCTATAATTTATTGATTTTAAATTTTTCTATATGTCCACCCTTTATCGCGACTACCGGCCGCAGAATTTTTCCGGCGTGCTCGGCCAGAATCACATCAAGATAACTTTACAGAACGAGATTGCTGCTAGCCAGCTGGCTCAGTCTTTTTTATTTTGCGGTCCGCGGGCGGTCGGCAAGACTACCTTGGCGCGGATTTTGGCGAAGGCCGTGAATTGTCTAAATCGGCCAGCTGGCGGATATGAGCCTTGCAACCAGTGCGCCAGCTGCCTAAGCATTACCGCTGGCAAGAACTTAGATGTTGTGGAAATAGATGCCGCCTCTAATACCGGCGTGGATAATGTCCGGGAAAACATCATCGCTTTTTCCCGCCTGGCGCCGGCTCAGGCTAAGACCAAAGTCTTCATCATCGATGAAGTCCATATGCTCTCGCTCTCAGCCTTCAATGCGCTCTTAAAGATCATTGAAGAGCCGCCCCGGCAGGTGATGTTTATCTTGTGTACGACCGAAGTCCATAAAGTGCCCCTGACGATAATCTCCCGCTGCGAGCGCTTTGATTTCCAGAGAATTGGCGTCGGAGAAATCATCAAGAAGCTGAGCCAAATCGCCAGCCAGGAGAAAATTGATATTGATCGCGGCGTTTTAGAAGCCGTTGCCCGGCGCGCCGACGGCCATTTGCGCGATGCCGAGAGCCTGCTCGGCCAGATTTTTTCCCTAGGGGATAAGAAAATTACCTTGGAGCAGGCTGAACTGGTCCTGCCGCACTATAATAGCCAGGAGGCTGTCAGTCTGTTAGAGTGCCTGGCGCGCAAGGACGCCGCCAAAGCCCTGGCCTTAGTAAATGACTTGGCTGACAGCGGGGTCAATATCAAGAACTTTAACAGTGAAGTCCTGCTTTTCCTGCGCAAGCTGATGCTTGATAAGCTGAATCCGGAATTATCCGGCAAGCTCGGACTAGACTGGGGCGAGAGCCTGGAAATGAAGCTTACCAAGCTTGCTGAGATTTTAAGCTGGGATAGGTTGCTCTTGATTACTCGCCGTTTTTTGAACCTGGTCAACGATAGCCAGAAGAATATAGCTATTCCGCAGCTGCCCCTGGAGTTAGCCGTGGCTGAACTATGCCTGGCTCCAGCCTCGGGCATAAAAGCGCCGGTCTCTGTCTCCCGTCCGCCGCTAGTTGATAGGCCAACTGAGAAAATAAAGCCGACAGTTTTGAAAGATGACGCTGCGGCCAGGAATGTTTCTCCGGCCGCCACTGAAGCGCCGGTGAATAACCGCGCCACGCTCTTAAGCCAGGCCGATATTTTAGAAAAATGGCCGGAGTTCCTGGTTAAGATAAAAAAATACAATCACTCCCTATCTTTCGTCCTGCAGAATTGCGAGCCGCAGGGCCTGACGGCTGGCCAGCTTAATTTGGTTTTTAAATATAAATTCCACCGCGACCGGATTAACGACGCCAGCATCCGGACGATTGTTGAGAATACCTTAGGCGAAGTCTACGGCGCGCCCCTGTCCTTTACCTCCTTAATCGATGAGAATTTAGAAATCAAGCGGCCGGAAGCGCCGCTCGCCAAAGAGCCCGCGGATTTAGATCTATCAGCACCGGGCGCCGAAACAGATAAAAAATCCAGCGGGCTGATTTCCGACCTCTTAAAGACTTTTGGCGGGGAAATAATTAATTAATTTTTAAATATATGTTGGATATAAGACTGATTCGCGACGACGCCCCGGCGGTTAGAGCCGCCCTGTTAAAGAGGCTGCCGGCCGAAAAAATAGACCTAGAAAAAATCCTAGCTTTAGATAGCGAGAACCGCGGCCTAATCAAGAATCTTGAAGAAGCCCAGGCCGATCGCAATAAGCTGTCTAAGACCAAGCCGAGCCCGGAGAATATGGCTAGCTTGAAGGACTTGGGCGAGAGGATTAAGGGTTTAGAGGCGGATGCTAAGCGGATAGCGGCCGAGCTAGAGGAACATTTAGCGGCGCTGCCTAATTTACCAGCCGCCGACGTACCGGCGGGCGGCAAGGAAAATAATGAGGTTATCGCGACTTATGGCAAGGCCCCGAAGTTTAATTTTCCTCCTAAGAACCACGTAGAATTAGCCACTTCCTTAGGGCTAGTCGATTATAGCCGGGCGGCGAAGATGTCCGGCAGCGGCTTCTGGTGCTACACCGGCTTAGGTGCTCTCTTAGAATGGGCGCTCTTGTCTTATTTCATAGACTTCCATGCCCGCAACAATTATCAGTTTTTAATCCCGCCTTTCTTATTGACCGAGAAGTCGGCCTATAATTCCGGCCATCTACCTAAATTCCGGGACGACCTTTTTTGGACCCAGGACGGGCTCTGTCTGAACGCCACCAGCGAAATGATGCTCGGCAATTATCATAGCAACGAAATTCTGCCGGCCAATAATTTGCCGTTGAAATATTTCGCCTACTCCCCCTGTTTTAGAAGGGAAGCGGGCAGCTACCGCCAGGAAGAAAGGGGCATGATCCGCGGCCATCAGTTCAATAAAGTGGAGATGTTTATCTTCTCGCATCCTGAAAAGTCTTGGGAGATGTTCGCTGAACTGGTCGGCGGAGCTACTAAATTATTAGACAAGCTGGATCTTCATTTCCAAGTTTCCAAACTGGCCGCCGGCGACTGCAGTGCGGCCATGGCCAAGACTTATGACTTAGAAGTCTTTATCCCCAGCATGAATGTCTATAAGGAAGTGAGCAGTGTTTCTAATGCCTTAGACTATCAGGCGCGGCGCGCCCAGATTCGCTATAAGGATAAGGCGGCGGATAAGAATCTCTTCGTCCATACTCTTAATGCTTCCGGCCTGGCGACCAGCCGTCTCCTGCCAGCCATCTTAGAACAGAATCAGCAGGCCGACGGTTCAGTCGTTATTCCTAAGGCGCTGCGTTCCTATCTGCCCCGACGCTTGAAGGTGATTAGCGCAGTTTGCCAAGTAGAAAAAGTAGACAAAACTAAATGAGGAAAATTTTCCTTTGGGCGATAATTATTTTTTTGATTTGGCCGTTTTCCGGGAAAGCGGCAGTTTTAGATAGCGCCTATCCTCGTTTGGCCAATTATTTCTTGAAATGGTCAATCAGCGACCAGGAAGCCAAGGACTTAGCCAAATGGGACCTACTGGTCTTGGATATGGAAGTGGCGGAAAATAGCCGGAAGCAGCTCTTAGAGATTCGCCGCCTAAATCCGCGCGTCGTGATTCTCGCCTACCTCACTTCCCAGGAAATCTTAGATGAAGTTGATGGCTATTCCGCCTCTTATCTGAGGCAGGCCTTAGACAGCCAGATAATTGACGGCTGGCGTTTGAAAGATGCTAGCGGCCGGCTGGTGGTCAATTGGCCGCAGACACACATGCTAAATCTGACTGAGGCTGCTCCCCGGGATTTCTTAGGCCGGCGCTTTAATGATTATCTACCAGAATTTGTTAATAGCCAGATTAAAGCCAGCGGCCTGTTTGACGGAGTCTTCTATGATAATATCTGGGGCGATGTCGCCTGGGTGAACGGCGGCAACCTGGATTTTAATAATGACGGTTTGGCGGAGAGCCCGGCCGAGGCTAATGCGCTGTGGGCCGCGGGAGTCAAGAAGATGCTCACTAAAACCAGATCCCTGGTCGGGCCGGACTTTATCATCGTCGGCAACGGCCGGGTCTATGATGGCTATCAGAGCCTGCTCAACGGCATGATGCTGGAGAATTTTCCTTCTTCTTGGGAAAACGGCGGCACCTGGTCCGGCTCCATGAGCACCTATCTTCGTCTGCCTGCTTTAAATCAGGCGCCGCCGGTCAATATTATTAATGTCTATAAGCCGAACCAACAGGATTATCAAAATATGCGCTTCGGCCTGGCCAGCGCTCTGCTCGGCAGCGGCTTCTACAGTTTTGACTATGATGTTTCCAGCCATAACCAGACTTGGTGGTATGATGAATATGAAGTGGATCTTGGCGCGGCCCAAGGCGCCGCCTATAATCTCTTAGGCGGTCAGGACCAAAGCCTGCGGCCCGGCCTGTGGCGCCGCGATTTCCAGCGTGGCCTGGCCCTAGTTAATTCCACGGCCCAGGAACAGCGCTACGTTTTTGATAAAGAGAATCTAGAAAAGATAAAAGGGGAGCAGGCGCCGCTTGTTAACAGCGGCGAGAAGATAAGCTACTTAAAACTGGCACCGCGGGACGGCATCATCCTCTGGAAAAGAAATACCAGCATCAAGAATTTTTCTTTCACCAACGGCTATTTCTATCGTGTTTTCAATGCCGCCGGCGAGTCTGTCCAGAACGGCTTTTTCTCATACTTAGGTTCGTTTCCCGGCGAGGAGCAAATTATCAACGCGTCAGAGGGGGGTATTCTTAGTGGCGGCGCGGGTCAGGTAAAAATATACCAGGGAGATCGTTTAGCCCTATCTTTTCGTCCCTATGACCAGCTTTTCAAGGGCCGGCTTAATCTCAGCGTTTCTTTCAAGGGCGACCTCTTAGACCGTCTGGCAATCGGGCCTAATCAAGCCGGCGGCCCGCAAGTCCGGATTTTTTCTCCGGATGGCCGCTTGCGCAGCAGCTTTTTCGCCTATGATAAAAACTTGCGGAGCGGCGTCCAGGTTGCTCTGGGCGACATCAATGGCGACGGGGAAGCGGAGCTGATTACCGGTCCGGGAAAAGGCGAGAAGCCTCTCGTCAAGATATTTTCTCTAACTGGGGAATTAAAAGGCAGCTTTCTGGCTTATGATGAGAAATTCCTAGGTGGCGTGAGCGTAGCTGTCGCCGATGTCTGGGGCGACAGCCGGGCAGAAATCATTACCGCGCCGGGTCCGGGCGGCGGTCCGCAGGTCCGGATTTTCTTTTCTAACGGCCAGGCAATCCACAGCTTCTTTGCCTATGACAAGAGCTATCATGGTGGCATCCAGGTGACGGCCAGCGATTTAAATGAAGACGGCCGGCCGGAGATCCTCGTCGGTCTTAAGAATTTCTATTAAGTTTAAATATATGTTGCGTTTTTTTCATCATCATTGGCGGCGACGCTGGGAGAAGCTCTATCGCCGGAACCGCTGGCATCTTTCGGTGGATATCGCTTTAATAATGGCGATTCTAGTATTAGTTGCGGCAGTTGTGAGTCTACATTTCTATCAACCCAACCTAAACTGGCCGGCTTGGACAGGAATCAGGCATCAGCTGGTTGATGTCAGTAATCCTCCTGTACAGCTCCAGGCGGAGACAGCGGATAGATTTTTTAAATTTAAAGAGCCGGTGGTTCTACAAATTAATTTTAATAACGCCGGAAAGACGGCGGCTGATGATGTTAATTTGACTTTTAAGAGTCTTGTGCCGGACTTTATAATTACACAAGTTAGATTAGGCTCCGGAGCGTCAAGCGTAGATCCGGCTAATATTAAAATTACAGATTCGGCCGTTATCATCAAAGAGATAGGCGGCGACAGCCGCGGTACGTTATCCCTAGAAGTATATTTTCAGGGAGAACCGGAAAGCGCGCAGCGCACGTTAAGCTGGGAGGTTTTAAGCGAATATACTCTTGGTTCCCAGATAATCAAACAGCCCCTTGCCTTGCCGGCTCTGAAGCTGGCCTCCGAGTTAAAAGTTAAGTCTTCCGCCTACTACAACAGCCCGCAGGGCGATCAGTTAGGCCTGGGGCCGATCCCGCCCCTGGTCGGCTTGCCGACCAGCTACTGGATATTCTGGGAGGCGCGCAGCTTCGGCGACTTCCAGGACTTCGTCTGTAGCGCTAAACTGCCGGCCGGAGTTGAATTAACTCCTAATCAGGCGATTTTAGCCGGTGATTTAAAATATAACCCTGATTCTCGCCAGCTGATCTGGACGCTTAAAAATATCGCCCATCAAGCCGACAGTTATCGGGCGGGCTTCGAAATTCAGCTCACGCCCGCCGCCTCTCAGGCCGGCCAGGTTCTGCCGCTGCTCGCTGATTTGAAGTATTATGCCCAGGATACGGCCAGTGGCGCCGAAGTTGCCGGTGAGCTAGCCGCGCCGGACACTAATTTAAAGGACGACCGCATTAATCAGGGACAAGGCCAGGTTTTAAATTAGCTTATGCTGAATCTTTTAAGGAAAATAATCAAGCCGCAGTATGAAACTTTAAATCGCCTAGAAATCAAGGCCGATAATATTATTGCGAACTATGAGTATTTAGCCGGCCGCCAGCCCGGAGTGGAAATTTTCCCGGTTTTAAAATCTAATGCCTACGGCCATGGCTTGAAGGAAATGTGCCAGATTTTGAATAGGACCAAGGCGCCGCTCGTGATTGTTGATTCTTTTCCCGAGGCGCAGATTGTCTATCGCTATTTCCGCGGCCCTGTTCTGATTCTCGGCGAGATGCCCCTTAAAGCCTATGATTATTGTCGTTTGGAAAAAACAGAATTCGTAGTCTACAATGAAGAAACTTTAAAGTATTTAGCGCGTTTCGGAAAAAGGGCGCGGATTCATCTGTTTCTTAATTCTGGGATGAATCGCGAAGGTATTCAAGACATGACTTCTTTTATTGTTAGTAATAAGAGTTATTTAGATAAAGTCACTATTAGCGGCTTGGCCTCGCACCTAGCTTCCGCCGAATCTGAGTCGGAGCTGAATGCTGTCCAGGAAGACCGTTTCCTTAAAGGTTTAGAAATATTAAAAGAGCAGGGCTTTTCGCCGCGCTGGGTGCATTTGGGCAATTCCGCCTATCTTCTGAAAGAAGGCCCTAAATCGCCGCTGATAAACGCCTACCGTCCCGGTTTAGCTCTTTACGGCTATAGCCCTCTGCCAGGCCAGGGCGGGGAAGAAACAGCCCTTAAGCCGGCCCTAGAAGCGTTCTCCCAGGTGGTCGCTGTCCAGGCCTTGGACGCCGGCGCCAGCGTTTCCTACAATGAGACCTATCAAGCTAGTCAGCCGTCCCGGGTAGCGGTTATTCCTTTCGGCTATTTTGAAGGTCTGGATCGCCGCCTGTCTAATCGCGGCCAATTCTTGGTGGACGGCCAGGAGAAAAGCTTTTGGGCGCCAATTGCTGGGGCAGTCTGCATGAATTTGACCTGCTTGGATATCGGCCAGGAAAAAGTGGGGCGCGGCGACCAGGTAAAAGTGATTTCCGCCCAAGCGGAAGATTCTAATTCAGTGGTGGAATTAGCAGCTCTCTTAGAAACTATTCCTTATGAGATATTAGTAAAGATACAGGTTAATATTCGTCGGATTATTGTCTAATATTTAGCTAATATTAAATAAAAATGCTTAAAAAAAGTCGACCGGCGCGGCGGATCAGGAAAGATTACCAGCGCAAAAATTTGAAGAATCCTTTTTTTAGGAAATGCCAAGAGGGAAGAGGCTGGCATTTTTTCCGCTGGTTCTTTTGGCTCGGCTTAGCTTTGATCGTCTTTTTAGCTTGGTTTTTTTTGCTGTCGCCCTGGTGGCGCCTGGCAGGCCTGGAAATCAATGGCCTGACCCGGCGCCAGTCGGCTGATATTGAAAATTTAATCTGGCAGCAAGCGGCCACGCCGCGCTGGCTATTCTTCAAGCAGTCCAACCTCCTGCTGTTTGATGTTGATCAGGCCAGTCAGGCTCTGCTTAGCCAGTATAACTTCGCCGGCGTGACCATGAAAAAATCTTTTCCGCGGACTCTGAAAATTAATATCAGCGAACGCCCCTACGCCTTTATCTTCCAAGAGAACGGCCGCTTCGCCTATGCTGACGCCGCCGGCTATTTAATTACCGAAGTCCCAGTCGCTGAAGAGGATAAGCTTAAATATTTCATCTTAGAGAACCAGAGCCCGGACAGCCTTTTAGATCAGAAGAATCGGCTGACTCTTAAGAAAGATTACTTAGACTTCGCCTTTGAGCTGTCCAAGCAGCTGGCCGCTTTTCCAGATCTGCCCTTAGAGAAGCTAATTATTGATCAAGAGCTGAATACTTTGAAAGCCAAATTCGTTTCTGGCCCGACAGCCTTCTTTAGTATCGCTGATTCAGCCTTAGATCAGGTAGGCCGGTTAGCCCTTGTCAAAAAGGAAAAAATAGGGGATAATTTTAACAGGATAAATTATATCGACCTGCGCTTTGGTAGTCGGGTCTATATCAATCCGGAAATCAAGTAATAGTTATATAACATTATGGAGGGTGTCTTTAAAGCTTTCTTCTTCTTAGCAATCATCGTTTTCTGTCTTTTTATCGTCGGCTTGTTCTTGCTCATCGTCAAAATTTTATTACTTTTCTATCCGAATGTGGCGGTCATGGGCCTGGTCATCACCCCTTATTAGATTTTTGGGCGGCGGCAGGGAAGAGGCCATTATTTAGTTTATAGCTTTTTCATAGTATAAGTTTAAGTTAATTCCGTTCATTGTAAAAAGAGGTTCCCCGCTAGGCTGTTAGTATAATTTTTTCATTTTTTTTAAAAGTTGTTTTCATAATTTTAGTTTTAAGTTTATTCAGGTTAATTGGTTCAAATTGGTTGGTCGTAAGAGGGTTTAGCGGGCCCTCTTTTTATTTATTCAAAAAAGGGTTCTATAGGGGTTATCCAGGCTAATCCCGTATTTATATCTATAATAGGTTTATTAATATACATTATGCGAAGTATTAAAGATAAGTAGGCCAGTCGCCTGCTTGTTTATTTTCTCTGTTTCATACCCATAATCATCACTTATAATTATTCAATTCCCTTTCCATTTAAATAAACTACTCTTCTATAAAGCTGTTCAATATCAACACTATTTTTGAACTATTATGTTTAAGCTTTCTATCTATTGACATATATTATAATAAATGATATTGTGTAGTTATTAAAAATATTTCCTTTAACAACTAAAAATAATAGACAATGAAGACAAAAAATTTCTCAATCAGTGTTTTGGCCTATTGGCTATCTTCTATGTTTGCCGGCTTCATGCTGGTGATGACTATCCAAAGACTCGATTATCTTATCGCGCCAATACTTTATGACTCCGCGACCGGCGTTTATTTCCCCACTATCTTTTCCTTGCCCTGGGGAATATATGTTGTGGCAATTATTGCCCTGTTCAGCCTGTCAGTTTGGTTCTGGAGCAAAAGTAAGGGAGCTTTTATTGCTGGCCATCATGGTCCTGGGGACTATCTCTTGTTATTATCTCTTATTCTTAATCTTTTTTCCGGAGTAGTGACTTTTGTTTTAATGCAGTCCCTATCAGTGATGAACTATGGGGATTTTTATGAAAACCCGGTCTATAACTTATCAGTTAACGTTTACGTGGTCGCCTTGTTCTTGTCGTTTGTCATCATCATAGCCAGCCTGTATTTAATAATGCAGGAAAATAAGCCGGACGCCGAACAAAGCACCGCTCATTCTTAAGCGGCTGATAAAATTCTGCAAAAACCCTTGAAAAAAAATCAGGGGTTTTGTTTTATAGTCCAAAATTGACAGGTTAGGCCCGAGTATGTTAGTTTAGAAATAATGAAACAAGATGTTTAATTAAAAATTAATAGACATGAAAATTAGTTCTTTTTATGCAGTTTTAGCCTGGTTCTTTGCTATCTTAACCGGCCTGCTATTGGCCATGTTTATGCAAAGAATAGAGGTTTTTGACCGGCCGTTCTCTCTAGATGCTAACGCTGACGAGATCCGGACAAAGTTCTTTGTCATTTCCCCGTTCATTCACATTATCGCCGAGCTTGTTTGGCTGGCTCTGGCTGTTTATTTCTGGAGAAAAGAAGATCCCGGGGAAGATTCCGGGGCGAATATTGGTCGCTCCCTCTTTTGCTTAATCGGCGCGGGCGTCTGGCTCCTGGTCTTACTCCAGCTCTCTTTTATCAAAGGCTATTACGGCTACTATGATTGCCCGCTGTTTTGGATGGACCCGCTGACTTACGTGTTTTTTGCGGTTATCTCTCTGGGTTTAGTCGGATTCTTCGTCTTCTCATTTAGGGAAGCCTCATCTTAAACAGCTGATGTTAATAATAAAAACCCTTGATGTAAATCAAGGGTTTTTAAATGGGTAAATCTGAAAGTTATTCGTTAATTATAGGCCAATTGTCAATTTTTAAATATATCAGCTTTAGGCTAGTTCTGAGAGTGCTTCCCTTCTCAAAGCGTGCTATAATTAAGTTATTATGGATAAAAATAAGACGATTATCAGCTACTTAGGAGACTTTTTGGATTATAGTGAAATTGAAAAAGGTCTTTCCTCTAAAACCCAGGAAAACTATACCCGTTTCCTGCAGAAGTTTTTTAAATGGCTTAAAGAGAATTGTCTTGACGCCCTGCGGCCGCGGGATTTAAGCGCTGAGCATGTTTGGAACTATAAAGTATATCTGTCGCGCCATATCGACGCGCGCACCAAGAAGACCCTGAAGAAAACCACCCAGAACTACTACCTTATCGCCCTGCGCTCACTATTAGATTTTTTCGTAGAGAAAGACATCGCTTCCCTGCCGCCTTCTAAGATCAAGCTGGCCAAGGATAAGGCGGATAAGGAAATAAAGTTTTTGAAATTAGAGCAGTTGTCCCGTCTCCTAACCACGCCGGATGCCGGGACGAATATTGGCCGGCGGGATCGGGCGCTCTTGGAAACCCTTTTTTCAACTGGCCTGCGGGTCGCCGAATTAGCCGCCCTCAATCGCGATCAACTGCGGATTAAAGATGGCACGAACGACTTAGAGATTGCCGTGGTCGGCAAAGGCAGCAAGATCAGAACCGTCTACTTCTCGGCCCGAGCCGTAGAAGCCCTGAGAACCTATTTACAGGCCCGCCAGGATATGGAACCGGCCCTCTTCGTGAACTACAAGCGTGGGGGTGAAAAAAGCGGCCAGGACCGTCGTTTGACCGTTAAAAGCATCGAGGATATTGTTAAACGCTATGTCATCGCCTCCGGCCTGCCGGTCATGGCCACCCCTCACACCCTCCGTCACTCTTTCGCTACTGATTTGCTGAATCAGGGGGTTGATTTGCGGACCGTCCAGGAGTTCTTGGGCCATAGCAATATTGCTACCACCCAGATCTATACCCACGTGACCAATAAGCAGCTGCGCGACATCCATCGGAAAGTTCATGACGGCCGGAAATTTTGATTACCTTTTTAGAGATTGGAGATATAAAAAAGTATCGTTTTGAGACGATACTTTTTGTGTGGTGTTAATTTTTTTAAACACGGATTTTTTTGGCAAATCTTCACGATATAAACCATACTGAGTGGTGGCCACCATGATAAATACCAGGTTGAACATCAGAGGGATAACCAGAGTTCCCTCTTTTAGGCTATAGATCCAATAGTCCGTGCCATACAGTATCTGGGTAATGATTACCAGGTTCGCTCCGAGCATGACTGTCAACAGCCAAGAAGTTATCAAATCGATAAGCGGCCAACCGGCGAAATAATTTTCCTCAAAAGCCCTCTTCCCCATTGACCAGCAAATAATGGAGCCAGCGAGGACGCAAAATGCGCTGGAGTAGTAAAAGCGGATATCCGCTTTCAGATTTTGCAACAGATAATCAACGGACAAAAGTCCGTAACTTTGCAGGAGGATTATTAAGATTCCCCCGAATAATAGGCTGAAAAACCAGGCGCTCAGGCTGGCGAAAAACATTTTTGTTCTCATTGTTTATTATTTAAGTTATTGTTAAAGAACTTTTATCTATTTTATTTTGATATTATAACATATTTATATATAAATGTCAATATTAAAGTATGGGCAAGGAGTTTTTAATAATATTATTATTAATATTAGCCAATATTTGCAGAAAGTTAGTTATTATTATTCACCGTTTCTTAGATTATATGATTTTTATGTCATTTCCATCTATTTATTCCTTGAAAAATAATTGATTATATGTTATAACAAGACTACTTGTTCTTAATTTTAGTTTCTTTAACATATTAATAATCAAATTCTGTAAAAAATGAAAAAATCAGTTTTTTTAATGATGGTCCTCCTTATGGCGATAGCTATGAGTTGTGAAAAGGTGGAACGCTTGGATTTTGATCCGAGCACTCCCCCACCCAGTACTTCTGATTGGATTGGCGTTCAAATTCTCCCCTCGGCCGACGGCTTGCAAAAAGCGTTCCTAATAGAGGACACCGTTTGGGCACAGATTAACACTGTGGTAAACTTCTTAGCCGTTGATAACGGCCTGAACATTACCAGCTGGTCCTGGTCATTTGACGGCGGCCAAGCTTTAAGCGGAAGCCAGAATGCCTATGAGTTCTATACTTTAGGCCTGCACTGGCTGCACTTAGTCGGCTTTTATGGTAATAACCAGCAAACCAGTGCCGATATCCCTATTTGGATTGTCGAGGATATTTCCACGATTGATCCGGTACGACTGATTAGCTGCCAGGACTTAGGGGCCGGAGTATATTCGGTAACTTTCGGGATAGCCAAGGAACGGACCCGCTGGATTAGCGGGACGAACACCTTCTTCTACACGGGTAATATGACGAGTCCTATCTGGACGACGCAGATTATCCCGCCAGCGGATACCAGCTATAATATCGCTTTTGGCCCGCCCCCTTCTTATACACCTTCGTTGGTGCTTCCGCCCATTGGCGACAATGGATATTGCTATGGACTAAGGAACCTTAATTCCGTAGTTGGCATGTATGATTTAGGCACTGGCAAGATTAAAAATAGCCAGCAGCTCTGGCTAAACTTTTCCGGCTCAGCCTGGGTTGAGTCTAGTAATCCGACAATGATCAAATATAAGATCTTGCCGGGCGGCACAGTCGTTCCCAACGTTGCTCCGCCAACTAATTTGCCGGGCACTATCGGAGATGAAGGCCCCAATGCGGTTATCAGATTTGATTTGGGAGAGAATGCGGCGATTGTCTATTTCCACAACTCTACGGTCTTTAATGGCAGTCAATTCTTCAAGTTCTATGACGAATATAATCTGGGAGAAACTCCAATAACTCAATCCAGCGTCGCTGGTTTCCCTTATTGGGGTAAATGTGAGATCGCCTATACCGCGAATTCCATCCAGCCCAGCGGCTTAGTAGTCATGAAGTTCGGCGAAAACATTTCTGCGCCGACCGCCTACAACGAAAACATGGACTTGTCCATGTACTACGACCCGGTGTTCTGGAATTTGCGTTTCTTTCTGAAGAAAGTCAGCGCCCTTAATAAGGATGGCCAGATTGAAACTATTCCCCAGCTCCGACTGGCTCCAGTTGATTAGAAAATTTAAAAATTGGATGAAAAAAACCGCTTCTAAACGAAGCGGTTTTTCTTTATCAGAAGGAGGCGGCTATTAGAAAATTTTTCTTACCTTAGATCGGACGGGCTTTTTCATGGTTGGTCTTGAAGGAGCTTTGGCCGGTTTTAAACCATTTTTTCGCACCGATTTCTTAATATCCTGAATCTTCTTAGAAATCTTTTCCTCGGTGACGTCTAATTCGGACGTAAAGCTTTTTATCAGCGACTTCTCTTCCGAAGTTAGCGTTCGCTTGGCGCTGGCTATTTCTAAATTCCTGATATGTCCGGCTAGTCGTCTCTTGATTCTGACGATTTCATCATGGAGGAGGCTGTCCGCCTGGCTGGCCTGACCGCTAATACTGCAGCGCATATTTTTTATTTTCCTTCGGCTACAAATTAAGATGATTGTCAGCAAGCACAGCAGGGCGATGATCGGAATGATGATCGACAGGAAATCTATCGCCAATGAACCGATGCGCAAGAAATTAGTTTGTCGCACGACAATATTATTTTTCGCGGTTGTTGAGTTAACTATCCCCTGATCATCCAGCGACTCTATCCAAAAAGTATAGACGCCGTTAGATAACTTGTCTCCGTATACGAAAGTAAAGCGGCCGATGTGGTTGGTGCTGATCATGAAGGTTTGCGGCTTATCGTCCTCTTTCTGGAGCCAGATTATCAGCTTTCCTTTAGGAAAGTATTGTCCCTCAATGACCAGCCGGTCGTTATTATCTAAGTTATCCGGGAAGAAGAGAATTTGGGGTGCTTCGGAGGCGGTGATGGTAAAGTCGATAAATTCGGTAATCGTATTGCCCGCTTGGTCAACTGCTTCAATCCGCAGAGTATGCTGGCCGGGCCGGAGTCCGGGAGTAGTATAGATGCCGTCGCCCGGGTCAGTCCAGGAGCCGAGGTCCTGGTCATCAATCTTAATATTATACTGTTTTATGCCGGACTCATCATCAGCCGCCTTTACCACTGTGCTAAAAGTAGATTGGAATTCATTTTCGCAATTATTTTCGGCAATGGCTGGATTGGCGTTGTTAATGTCAGTCTCGATAGCGTTTCGACATTTATTAAAAGGCTTGATCTCTAATTTTCTTGGCTTTTTGGTGTCGATCTGGAAGCGAAAATGACTGACCCCGCCCCAACCTAAGTTGTTTTTCAAGCGGACGTGCAGGTACCAGACTCCATCCGTTAAATCATTTACCTCCTTAGTATTAATTGCTCCTTGATAATTCACGGTTGGGATATCTTGAGGCTTATTGCTAATAAGCAGTCTGACGCCAGTGATATCACTGGGCAGTGTCCAGCTAAAATTAGCCGCGGTCTTGTTATACCAGGCGTTAGGATCGGGGTGGCTAGCTGAGCTGATTTTAGGGGCGGCCGGCGTGCCGATTGCTTCCGGCGGCGTTTCCGCTTCAGGAGAGGCTGGGCCACTCACTTCAGTTTCAATAAAAAAACGGGCCGTTCCTAGGGCCTGAAGGATGTTAGTCCCTTGGCCGTCATTAGCCAGAACGGAACCGGAGTTGAATTTTAAATCAGCTACTCCGGAAGCAATTGTTTTAAAATTAACCGTGATGATTTTACCGCTCCGGCCGGTGTAGCCGGGGTTCATGACGATTCCCTCAAAGTTGACGGCGCCGGTTTTATTAGAAAAAGTCGGTTCTTGAGCCCAAAGATTAATAATTGTCCCGCTCTTATCAATCGAGATGACTTGTAATTTATCGCTCGGGAAAGAAAGAGTCCCGCCGGCGGCATTCATCGCCTGATCGGCGCTAGACACGAAGATTGAGACAGCTAGATTCTGACCCTTAGTATAGGTGCCGGAATTAGGGCTAAGAGCGAGGTTAGCCGCTCCCGCCTGATTAAATGGCAAAAGATTCATCAAGAAGATGAAGCCGCCGATCAACCATAGCCGCCTATTAATTTTATTTTGCTTAACGCTTTCCATGAAGATGTTTTTTTCTTTTCCAGATAAACCGGCCGAACCAGCCTAAGACAATCAAGCTGACGGCTGTTATTATTATATCAGAAAATAACTTATTTATATAATTTTTCCTGGCTAGGGCTTCGCTGAGGGGCGGGAGCGAAACTTCTCGGACGTTTCCCTGCCGGTCCACAGCGCGAATTTTAATCTCCACATCCCGTTTCTGGTTTCTTAGCAGGTAGGGGCTGGTGGCGCGGACATATTTTCTATTGCCCTCTTGGATCTCGTAATAGTCCAGGCCGGATTGCTTGTCCTGAGCAGCAAAAATTAGAAAAAGCTGACCCGGAGCGATTTCCGGCAGCTCCATGATCAAGGGTTGGAAATTATCTGGTGGAATATTATCCAGACCGATGATTAGAGGAGCATTATTTTCCCTATCCGCCACTGGCTCTGATCCAATAGTCAAGCGTGGTGACTTGAAAGTCAGGTGAGCGGCTGTTCCCTGCCCGTCATTAATTAAAGCCCGGCCGGCCAGCCAGCCAAAGTCTCCGGAGCCAGTTTGTTGCGGCTGGAAGATGAGCTTGAACAAGAGGCCGGTCGAGCCGTCATAGCCGCCGGGGATGATTCCGGAGAATTTTATTTCCCCATTAGTTTCCCGAGGAGGCTCTATCCAGAAACTAATAATCGAACCGCCGTCTTGGATTTGTACCAGCTTGATTAGTTCTTGAGGATAGCTTAAGACTCCTTCTAGGGCGTTAAGATTTTCCCCCTGGCCGTTTAAATAGACGGGAATAACAAGTTTTTCCTGCTGGAGACTAGCCTTTTCTGGGCTATCAAAAATCAACTCAGCAGCTTGGGCTGGAAAAAGAGAAAACAGCAAAATAAAGATGGTTAGGCAGGTGAGCTGAATATTTATTTTTAGGAGAAATTTAGGCATAGCTAATTGTTTAGCCGGTCCAATAGTAGGCCATTATACTAAAATCTACTAAATCTATTTTATTATCCTGGTTGAGGTCAATTTCGGCCGGCGGCTCAGCTCGGCGATACCAATAGGCGAGAATAGAGAAGTCGACTAAATCGACTTTTTGATTATTATTAATGTCGCCTTTTAGGACGATTTCTGGAATAATTGTCTCTTCGCCGACCGCGAAAGCAATCGTCTGGCCGAAGGGGCTGATTTCTTGGCCGGCAGTAGTCTTGGATTTTGCCGTGTGATCGCCGAATTCCAGGACAGCTGTATCAAAATTATAAAGATAGACTCCGTCCCCGTCGGCTGCCGTCTGTTTAAAAATAGTCTGCGGCGAATTAACAGCAATCGTTATCTGAGCGCTAGGCAGGCTCTGGCCGAAAATCGCCAGGTTATCGCCTTGCTTCACAACGCTTTTATCCAAGGCTATGGTCGGTGCCAGGAAGATGCCGCTGATATTAGTTGTTGCCCCAGCCGTTATATAGATTGGAAAAGTGAATAGACTGGAGCGCCGTCCCTGGGAGTCCTCCCCGTAGATTGCAAAATTATAATTTCCGGCTGTCAGATTGCTTAGAGTTCCTGAAAAATTAGCATCCGGCCCAGCTAGCGTTGTCAGGACTTTCTGGCCGTCTCTTAGAATCGATACAGCGCTTAAGGGGTAGGCTTTCCCGGAAAAAGTGACGCTGGTAATAACTTCCGGTGGCGGGCCATTCACTCCACCGCCACCCCCGCCCCCCTCGCCTCCGCCGGGCGGCGGTGGATCCGGAGCATTAGACTCGCTGTTATCGGTCGTTGAAGAACAACCAGGATCATCAGGGTAGTCAATCAAGCTGTCGCCGTCATTATCCAAGCCATCCGAGCATTGCGGCATTGGGATAATTTCAATCCTGAGTTGGCTAGCATCGGAAGCTTGTCCGGGAGAGGAGATAACTCCAAAACCGCCAGCTAGTATCAGTAGCAGCCAAACCATAAGAGACTTTTTTTTCCAGAAATATTCCATGTTAATCAATTAGCCGTAATGGTTAAGGTCATATTTAAGGAGTAGTTATCAACCGCCTGTTCCGCGGGAATAGTTTGAGAAATGCCCACTCCGGTTAGATCCCAATAACAACCAGTCTCGGCGCCGGCGCCGGCGGTCAATAAAGTTATTGAAGAAACAATCGGGGCGGTTTCAGAAAAACCTGAGCTTGATCCCAGAGAAATGGCGCTGCTGGTGCAGCCAGACTTAGGGTTAATCGTTCCAGCCGCTGGATTAATAGTCATCTGGCCGCCATAACTGTCACCGTCGCTTCCGTCAATTGCGCTGGCAGTTGGGTCGTTAAAATCATAATAGCGGGGTGTGCTGCTCGACCAGAGAGCACCGTCACCGCTATTTGGCGCCAGGCTAACCGTCCACTGATCGTTGCCCGATCCATTATCAATGCGGATTTTCTTATCGATTGTTCCGAAGGTCCCGGTGGCGGTTTGATAAGTGAAGGCAAAATTTATTGCGCCGAGACCGAAGGCCGGACTGGCTAGCGGTGTTCCGCCGCTATCGACGATATCAATAGTCAGAGCGCCGACACCTTGCAGGGTAGTTGATCCAGGAATTTGAACAGGATAGTTGCCGGCGACGCTACCAGAAGAAGCGGTAACATCGTTAGCTGAATTAATCTCAATATCTATTACCTCATTATCTCCCGCCCCTGAGCCAATATCTAAAACTACATAAACGCAAACTTGGGAAGTCCCGACGCTCATGGAGCCGTTGAAAATTGCCTCCGAGGAGCTAAATGACTGATTGCCGCCAAACTGCGCTTCTCCGCCGTTATAGGTACAAGTGTCGTCCGTCTCATAATATAATCTAGCATTAGATAGATTAGCATCAGCATTTACTGAGCC
>Ga0172375_10003096_pt1 | contig 25517 bp, 19 predicted proteins | sample LakKiv1m_FD_114537 | JGI IMG/M metagenome (GOLD analysis project Ga0172375, IMG submission 114537) | Freshwater microbial communities from Kabuno Bay, South-Kivu, Congo - kab_092012_11.1m | ecosystem: Environmental > Aquatic > Freshwater > Lake | place: Democratic Republic of the Congo...
CGGGCCTGGCCCGGGGCGATCGACGCGGAACTGTTCCCCTGGCTCGGGACGCTCTACCCGGTGTGGGCCGGGCTCTCGGACGAGGACTTCCACCGCGGCGCGCTGGTCGGCTGCCGCGAGCTGCTGCGTTCGGGCTGCACCACCACCACCGACCACCACTACCTGTTCCCGCGCGACGCCTCGCCGGAGCTGATCGACGTGACGATCGCGGCGGCCCGCGAGGCCGGCATCCGCTTCCACCCCACGCGCGGCAGCATGTCGCGCTCGCGCAAGGACGGCGGCCTGCCGCCCGACTCGGTGGTGCAGGACCACGACACGATCCTGGCCGACAGCGAGCGGCTCATCCGGCAGCACCACGACCCCGCGCCGGGCGCGATGACCCGCATCGCGCTGGCGCCGTGTTCGCCGTTCTCGGTCACCCCGGAGCTGATGCGCGACACGGCCGCGCTGGCGCGCCGGTTCGGCGTGCGCCTGCACACGCACCTGTCCGAGACGCGCGACGAGAACGACTACTGCGCCGCCACCTACGGGAGGCGCCCGGTGGACCTGCTGGAGGACTGCGGCTGGCTCGCGGACGACGTCTGGCTGGCGCACGGCATCTGGTTCGACGACGCGGAGATCGCCCGCCTCGGGCACGCCGGCGTGGCGATCGCCCACTGCCCCACCTCCAACATGCGCCTGGGCTCGGGCATCTGCCGCGTGCGCGACCTGCGGGCCGCGGGCTGCCCGGTCGGCCTGGCGGTGGACGGCTCGGCGAGCAACGACTCGTCGCACCTGCTGGCCGAGCTGCGCCAGTGCCTGCTGCTGCACCGCGTCCTGGGCGGCGCCGGCGCGATGACGGTCGGGGAAGTGCTGGAGATGGCGACCCTGGGCGGCGCCGCCTGTCTCGGCCGCGGGGACGTGGGCTCGCTCGAGCCGGGCAAGGCCTGCGACCTGGCGCTGTTCGACCTCGGGGACCTCGCCCACGAGCGCGTCGGCGACCGCGTGGCCGCGCTGCTGCTCTGCCACCCGCGCGACGCCGCGGCGGTCGTGGTCGGCGGCCGCGAGATCGCCCTGGACTGACCGGCGGTCAGGCCCCGTCGCCCTCGCAGCGCACCAGGAGGCGCTTGCGCTCCCGCTCCCACTCCTCGTCCAGCATGGCGAAGATCATGTCGTCGACCCACTGCCCGCGGTGCCAGTGGCTGCGGCGCAGGTGCGCCTCCTGGCGCAGGCCGAGCCGCTGCAGCACGGCGACCGAGGGCAGGTTGCGCGGGTCGGTGCGGGCCACCACGCGGTGGACCTTCCGCGCGTCGAAGAGGTGCTCGAGCATCAGGCGCGTGGCGCAGGTCGCGTAGCCGCGGCTGCGGTGGTCCGGCCGCAGGGCGATCCCCAGCTCCGGGCTCGCGTGCGCGCCGGCCGGGAACAGGATGCCGCAGTCCCCGACGACCTCGCCGTCGTCGCGACGGGCGATGATCAGCTGGAGCCAGCTGCCGGGGACGCCCGGCTCGACGTCGGCCTGGGCGCGGGCCAGCCCCTGGACTTCGTCGAGATCGTGGGGCAGCCAGTCCTGGTAGCGGGCGACCTCGGGCAGGGAGCGGTAGGCGTAGAGGACCGGGGCGTCGGCGGCCTGCATGCGGCGCAGGACGATCCGGGGGGCGGTCAGGGTGAAGTCGGTCATGTCGGGCTCCTCCTGGCTGCGGACGGGAAGGGCGTCGCAGGGGGATACGGGCGGGGGCGCTGCCTGGTTGCCTCCTAGAAGAGCCAGTCCGTGCTGAGGAACGTGCCGCGCCCCTCGCGCACGATCCGCGAGAACAGCTCCTTGTTGGCGTCGTTGGCCCGGGTGGCGGCCAGGGTGCGGATCGAGAAGACCCGCAGGGCGTCGCTCACCGACAGCGTCCCTTCGGCGGAATCCTTGCGCCCGGTGAAGGGGAACGCGTCGGGTCCGCGCTGGCACTGGGCGTTGACGTTGACGCGGCAGACCTGGTTGACCAGCCGGTCGACCAGCCGGCCGACCGACGCAGGGTCGCGCCCGAACACGCTGGCCTGCTGGCCGTAGGGCGATTCCCTGATCGCGCGCACCGGTTCCTCGACGTCGTCGAAGACCGCCACCGGCACCACGGGCCCGAACTGCTCCTCGTGGAAGACCCGCATGCCGGGCGCCGCCGGGTACAGCACGGCCGGGTGGACGTAGGTGCCGTGCACGGCGCCGCCGTCGGGGTTGAGCACCTGCGCGCCGCGGGCGCGGGCGTCCGCGACGAGGTCCGCGAGGTACTGCGGCTTGCCGGCCTCCGGCAGCGGGGTGACCTGCGCGCCGGGATCCCAGGGCAGGCCGGGGCGCAGGGCGTCCACGGCGGCGACCAGGCGGCGGTTGAACTCCGCGGCGAGGCTGCGGTGGACGAAGATCAGCTTGAGCGCCGTGCAGCGCTGGCCGTTGAACGACAGGGCGCCCGCGACGCACTCGGCCACGGCCTCGTCCAGGTCGGCGTCGGGCAGCACGATCGCGGCGTTCTTCGCCTCGAGGCCCAGCACGCAGCGCAGGCGGTGGGGCTGCGGGTGCTGCCGGCGCAGGAGGTCGGCGACGCGGCTGGTGCCGATGAAGGCCAGCACGTCGAGGCGGCCCGAGGCCAGCAGCGGCCCCACGACCGTCTCGCCGTCCCCGTACACCGTGTTGACCACCCCGGGCGGGAAGGCGTCGCGGAAGTCCTCCAGCAGCGGGCTGTGCAGCAGCACGCCCAGCTTGGGCGGCTTGAAGATGACCGGGTTGCCCATGACCAGGGCGGGGATCAGCGTGGTGAAGGTCTCGTTCAGCGGGTAGTTGAACGGGCCCATGCAGAGCACGACGCCCAGCGGCGAGCGGCGGATCTGGCCGACGATCCCCTCGTTCTGCTCGAAGCGGGACGAGGCGCGATCCAGCTCCTTCATCGCCGCGACCGTGTCGTGGATGTAGGCGACCGTGCGGTCGAACTCCTTGCGCGCGTCGGGCAGGGTCTTGCCGATCTCCCACATGATCAGCCGCACGACCTCGTCGCGGCGCCGCGCCATCCGCGCGGCGAAATCCTCGACGTGATCGAGACGCCGCCGCACCGGCATCGCGGGCCAGAGGCCGCCGCCGTGGTCCCAGGCGGCGCCCGCGGCCGCGAGCGCCGCCAGCGCCTGCTCGGCCCCGAGCCGCGGGTAGGAGCCGATCACGGCCTGCTTCAGCCCCGCGTGCGAGGGCACGCACACCGGCGACAGCACGCGCTGGACGGCCCCCTCCCAGCGCCGCAGCTCGCCGCCGCACAGCCAGGTCGACTGCTCGACCAGCCCGGGCAGGCGGTGCTCCGCCGGCACGGCTTCGAGGTTCGGGAACAGACGTTGGAACCGTTCGGATCCGCTCATGGGGGCCGCCTTCCTGGTGGGGCGCGCAGTCGCGCCCGGAGACATTCTATGCTAGGCTGCCGTCGCGGACCATGTGAAAACCCGGCGAAGCGCCGGCGGGAGGCCCGGAGCCCATGCGCACCAAGGCGTTGATGATGCCGCTGCTCGCCGTCGCGGCGCTGGCCGCGGCCGTACCGGCCGGTGCGGCCGCACGCCCGATCGAGCGCCTCGGCGCCATCGAGCGCCTGCCCATGCCCGCCCGCCAGGCCGCGGCTTCCGCCCTGCTCGCCGATCACCCCTTCAACCCCGTCTTCGCGGGTGGCGACACGCTGCTGCTGTTCTACCGCGGTCCCGGCCACGACGTGCGGCTCGCCGGCGACCAGACCGCCTGGCTGCCGACGCTGCCCCTGGCCCACCTGCCCGGCACCGACCTGTGGTCCTGCGTCCTGACCCTGCCGTCGCGATCACGGGTCGACTACAAGTTCGTGGTCGACGCGCTGTGGCTGCTCGACGCGCGCAACCCGCGGACCTGCACCGGCGGCTACGGGCCCAACTCCGAACTGCGCGGGCTGGACTACCGCGAGCCGGAATTCGTGGCCGCCCCGACCGCGGGCGTCTGTCGGACGGATCGCTACGAACTGCCGGCCCCCGCGCTCGGCGGCCCCCGCGAGGTGCTGGTGCTGACGCCCCCCGGCGAGCCGCGCGGCCGGCGCCCCTGCCTGCTGGTCCACGACGGCCTGGAGTACGTCACGCTGGGCGGCCTCGACCGCGCCCTGGCCTGGCTGGCCGAGCATCGCCCCGATCTGGACCTGCCGGTCTGCGTCTGCGTCCCGCCGGGACGCCGCACCGACGAGTACGCCGGCGGGCTGCAGGAGCCGTTCGGCCTCTGGGTGACCGGCACCCTGCAACCCTTCATCGCCGTGCAGCACGACGTGGGGACGACGTGGGGCGTCATGGGCGCCAGCTACGGCGGCAACGCCGCGCTCGACCTGGCGCGCCGCTACCCCGGCAACTTCGACCGCGTCGCTGCGATGAGCCCGTACGTCGCCCCCGAGCAGTCGATCGCCTACGCGGCGATGCCCCCGCAGCGCGTGCGGGTCTACCTGAACTGGGGCTCCTTCGACCTGCCGCAGCTGATCCCGATGGACCGCGAGTTCGCCGCGCTGCTGGCCGGGTGCGGCTTCGCCTGTCTCGCAGAAGAGAAGCCCCAGGGACATTCCTGGGGCTTCTGGCGCGACAGCCTGCCGGCTGCCCTCGAGTACCTCTACGGGCCGTAGCCCGCCTACTTGCCGACGCCCTCCCCGGGCTTGCTCTTGTCGGGGTAGGCCGGCGCGGCGGGGATCCGCCACGTCGCCCCCTCGTCCTTCAGGCGGCCGAGCAGGTGCCCGATCGCGTGATCGAGCTGGTCGTCCCGACCGGCCACGACGGCGGCGGGCTGGTTCTGCACCTCGATGTGGGGCTCGACGCCGCGACCCTCGATGATCCACTTCCCGTGCAGGTCGTAGAGGCCGAACTGCGGCGGGGTGACCGTGCCCCCGTCGACGAGGTCCTGGTGCGGCTCGATGCCGATGGCGCCGCCCCAGGTGCGCATGCCGATCACGGTGGCGAGGTCGCGGACCTTGACCGCCTCGGCGAAGAACTCGCCGTTGCTGCCGGTGTCCTCGTTGATCAGGACCGCCAGCGGGCCGTGGAACGCGCGCTCGGGGTTGCGGCCCGGGCCGCCCTCGCGCGGGATGGTCAGGGACCACAGCACGCGCTCGAGCCGGTCGATGATCATGTCGCCGACGAAGCCGCCGCCGTTGTCGCGCTCGTCGATGACGATGCCCTCGCGGCCCGACTGCGGGTACCAGTAGGCGCCGAACTCGACCAGGCCCGGCTCGCCCATGTCGGGCAGGTGGAGGTAGCCGAGACGGCCGCCCGACTTCTCGTCGACGTAGCGGCGGTTGGCCTCCACCCAGGCGCGGTAGCGCAGGCCGCCCTCGCCGCGCAGCGGCTCGACGACGACCGTGCGCGGCTGCTTGCCGTCGGCGTTGTCGGCGACCGTGAGCTCGACGGTGCGGCCGGCGGCGTCGGCGAGCAGCTCGTAGGGGTTGGCGCCGGCGGCCAGCGGCCGGCCGTCGACGGCCAGCAGGAAGTCGTCCTCGCGCACGTCCACGCCGGGTTCGGCCAGCGGCGAGCGCGCGGCGGCGTCCCAGACGCAGCCGGGCAGGATGCGGGCGATGCGCACGCGGCCGCTGCGCTCGTCGACGGCGAAGTCGCAGCCGAGCATCGCCGTACGCGACGGCGTGCCGGCGTGCTGCTGGTCGCCGCCGTAGACGTAGGTGTGGCCGATGTTCAGCTCGGCGATCATCTCCCCGATCAGGTAGGTCAGGTCGCCGCGCGCGCCGCACCAGGGGACCAGGGCCGCGTACTTGCCGCGGATCTTCTGCCAGTCGACGCCGTGCATGTTCTCGTCGTAGAACCAGTCGCGCTGGATGCGCCAGGCCTCGTCGAGCATCTGGCGGTACTCCTGCGCGCGATCGACGCGCAGGCGCACGCCGCCGAGGTCGACCGCGCCGTCGCCGGGCTTGAACTCCTTGCCGGCGTCGACCACGCCGTAGCGGCTGCCGGCGCGGTACGCCAGCTTCTTGCCGTCGGCCGAGAGGTGGTAGTTGGCGAGGCCGCCGCCCAGGTCCTTGGCCTCGCGCTCCGCGACGTCGTACGCCACCAGGGTGAGGTCGCTCTCGGCGGTGCGGTCGTCGACGTTCTGGTACTTCAGGAAGATCGGCTCGTCGCGACGCAGCATCAGGCAGCCGTCGGCGGTCGCCGTGAGGCGGAAGTAGTTGCCGCCCTCGACGCCGGGCACGGCCAGGACGCGGCCGCCGAGGCCGTCGAGGTCGACGCGGGTGGCGGCGGACTTCTCGCCCTCGTCGTCCTTGCCGCCCTTCTTCTGCTCGTCGGCCTTCGCCGCCACCAGGCCCGGGTCCTCGAAGAACGGCGAGCGGACGCCGTCCTGCAGCAGCGCCAGGTAGGGCTTCGCCATGTCCACGAAGATGTGGTTCTGGTCCTGGCGGTCCATGATCGGGGTGAAGGTGCGGTTGCTCAGGAACCAGAGGTAGCGCCCCTCGGGGTCGAAGCTGGGCGACCAGCTGGTGAAGAAGTCGTCGGTGACCTGCGTGCTCTTCCCGGAGGCGAGGCCGTAGAGGCAGATCACCTCGTTCATGTTCGCGGTGTTCTTGCTGTAGGCCACCCACTGCCCGTCCGGCGACCAGACGTAGTCGAGGATGCCCCAGCGCTCCCAGGCGTCGTCGTACTCGCCCGTGTCGATGACGGTGACCTTGCCGGTGGCGACGTCCACCATGTTCAGGCGCATGAACTTGTCGCCCCAGAGGATCCGCTGCGAGTCGGGCGACCAGACGGGCTGCAGCAGGAAGCCCCGGTTGCCGGTGGTCAGCGGGCGCCAGGCGTCGCGGCCGCGCTGGTCGGCGAGGTAGAGCTGCTCCTCGCCGCCGCGGTCGCTGACGAAGCAGACCCAGCGGCCGTCGGGCGACCAGGCGGCGTTCTTCTCGCGACTCGCGCTGGTGCGGGTGAGGTCGAACCACGCGCCCTTCTCGGCGGGCAGGCTGAGGATCTCGCCGCGCGCCTCCAGCAGCAGGCGCTCGCCGGCGGGCGACAGTCCGAAGCTGCCCGTCGACGGCGCCGCGTCGACCAGCTCGGAGCGCATCGGCGTGCGGTCGGAGCCGACGTCCAGGACGACCTCGCGGTCGGCGCCGGTGGCCAGGTCGAGCACGCGCAGGCTCCCGGCGTGCTGGTAGACGACGCGGCCCGCGCCGCAGCCGGGCGACTTCACGTCGTAGTCGCGGTAGTTCGTCAGGCGCGTGACGTCCGCGCCCGTCGGGCTCATCGCGTAGAGGTTGAGGGTGCCGTCCTCGCGGTCGCTCAAGAAGACGATGCGGTCCTGCCACCACATCGGGAAATTGTCGGTGCCCTCGAAGTCGGTGACCTTCGCGATGGCGCCGGTCGCGAAGTCGGCCACCCAGACGTCCTGGGCCATGCCGCCGCGGTAGCGTTTCCACGTGGCGCCCTCGCGGGCGATCCGGTTGTAGGCCAAGCGCTTGCCGTCGGGCGAGAAGCTCGCCAGCGCGCCGCGGTCGACGGCCACCTTCTCGGGCAGGCCGCCCTCGCGGTCGACCAGGAACAGCTGCGGCTGACCCAGCGGGTGCTCCCGCGACGAGCGGAACAGGATGCGCCGGCCGTCGGGGTGCCAGTCGAGCACCTGGTCGGCGCCCGGGTGGAAGGTCAGGCGGCGCGGCTCGCCGCCGGCGACGGGCATCACGTAGACGTCGACGCCGCCGTCGTAGTCGGCGGAGAAGGCGAGCCACTGGCCGTCGGGGCTGAACTTGCCGGCGTTCTCGAAGCCCGGCCCGTTGGTGAGCCGGCGGGCCGGGCCGCCGGACGCGTCCGCCAGCCAGAGGTCGTCCTCGTAGGTGAAGACGAGGTGCTCGGCGCTGATGTCCGGGTTGCGCATGAGCTGCGACGCTCCCGCGGCGGCAGCGGACGCGCACGTCGACGCGGCGGCCGCCAGCGCGGCCGCGAGGGTGAGGATGGCCAGTCGTTTCAAGGGATTCGCCTCCTGGAAAACTGCACTTGTCGGACCGGGGATCGCTTGCAGGCACACGGACGTCAGCCGGGTATCCCCGGCTTGACCATGAACGTCTTCTCCTTACGGATCTGGACCGTGCCCGGTTTCGCTCCGGGCGGTTTCGTCACGAAACGGGCCTGGGTCCCGGAGACCGCCACCAGCTTGGCTTCGCGCACCTTGCTGTGCCAGGCGGCGACCGCGGCGGCGGCCTCGAGCACCTCGCGCGGCGGCTCCTCCCCCGCCGGCACCTGCAGCACGACGTGGCTGCTCGGGCGGCCCTTCACGTGGAACCACCAGTCGTTGGGCTTGGCGATCTTCAGGCTGAGGCGGTCGTTGTCGGCGTCGGTGCGGCCGGCCAGCACGACCCAGCCGCCGGGCAGCTCGTAGCGCCACAGGGCGGGTTCCGGGGGGCGGCGGTCGGTCATGTCGTCCCTCGACGCTGGACGTGGGGAGAGGGGCCGGAAGCCGTGATCTTACCCCCGCCGGCGCCGCACGGCCCGGAAAAACTGGAACCGTCCCCCCTGTTTCGTGTAGATTGGCGCCGATCGTCCGGCGGCGCCGCCCCATCCGGCGGCGCCCGTCCCGTCGTGACGCGCGCCGGGCGTTTTCCAAGCCAACCCTTCGATGGAGGACTCTGAGCGATGATCGAGGTACGTGACGTCACGAAGCGGTTCGGAGCCACCGTCGCCCTCGACGGCGTCTCGTTCCGCCTCGACAAGGGCGAGATCCTCGGCTTCCTGGGGCCCAACGGGGCCGGCAAGAGCACCGCCATGAAGATCGTCACCACGTTCCTGGCCCCCGACGGGGGCACGGTCAGCGTGGACGGCATCGACGTGCTCCGCAACCCCCTGGAAGTCCGCAGCCGCATCGGCTACCTGCCGGAGAACCACCCGCTCTACGTGGACATGATGGTCCACGAGTACCTGCAGTTCGTCGGCCGGGCCCGCGGCCTCGCCGGCGACGAGCTGCGGCGGCGGCTGGAGTGGGTCGTGGAGGCCTGCGGCCTCGGCAGCGTCTTCCGCAAGCCGATCAACGAGCTGTCGAAGGGCTTCCGGCAGCGCACCGGCCTGGCGCAGGCGCTGATCCACGATCCCGAGGTGCTGATCCTCGACGAGCCCACCAGCGGCCTGGATCCCCTGCAGATCATCGGCATCCGCGAGCTGATCCAGGGCCTCGCCCGCAGCAAGACGATCATCTTCAGCACGCACATCCTGCAGGAAGTGTCCCCGGTCACCGACCGCGTCGTGATCATCAACGGCGGGCGGATCGTCGCCGACGGGCGCATCGGCGAGCTGGAGCGGGCGGCCATGGGGCGCAACCGCATCTTCGTCGCCTACCGCGCCCCGGCCGCCGAGGCCGAGGCGGCCCTGCGCGGCCTGGGCGGGCTGCACGAGGTGCGGCCGGTCGCCGGGCGCGACGGCGCGGCCCGCTTCGAGGTGCGCGCCGACTTCGGGCAGGACGTGCTGGCGCCCCTGGGCCGGCTGGGCCAGTCGCGCGGCTGGGACCTGCTGGAGCTGCAGGAGTCGCCGTTCAGCCTGGAGGACACCTTCATCGCCCTGACGCGACAGGGCGCGGCCTCCCGGGAGGTGAGCCATGTCTAACGCCGGCGTGATCTTCCGCCGCGAGTTCGCGGCCTACTTCAACAGCCCGATCGCCTACATCTTCATCATCGTGTTCCTGGTGCTCAACTGCGGGCTGTTCATGACGCCGTTCTTCCTGGCCCAGCTCGCGGACATGCGCGACTTCTTCGGGAACCTGCCCCTGTTCCTGATCTTCTTCATCCCCGCGGTGTCCATGCGGCTGTGGGCCGAGGACAAGCGCAGCGGCACCTTCGAGCTGCTGATGACGCTGCCCATGAAGTCCGGCGAGGTCATGCTCGGCAAGTACCTCGCGGCGATGGCCTTCTACGTGGTGGCGCTGCTCGGCACGCTGCCGATCCCGATCATGCTGGCGATGCTGGGCAACCCCGACCTGGGCGCCGTGTTCGGCGGCTACCTGGGCGCGCTGCTGCTGGGCGGCCTGTACATGGCCGTGGGCATCTTCACCAGTGGCCTGCTGCGCGACCAGATCTCCGCCTTCATCCTGGGCATGCTGGCCTGCTTCGCCCTGTTCCTGGTCGGGGTGCCGGCCGTCTCGGCCACCATCGACGGCTGGATCGGCGGCTTCGGCTCGTTCCTGCAGAACGCGTTCGGGCTGATGCCCCACTACCAGGCGCTGCAGCGCGGCGTGCTGGAGCTGGGCGACCTCGCCTACTTCCTGGGCCTCACGGCCGTGTTCCTGGTCCTGAACGCCGTCTGGCTGGAAGGGAGGAAGTACTGATGAGCACCAAGCGCCGGAACTTCCGCGTGACCTTCGCCGTGACCGCCCTGCTGCTGCTGGCGGTGTCGGTGCTGCTGACCGACGTGCTGGGCGGCTTCGGCGGCGCGCGCGTCGACCTGACCAGCGAGCGCCTGTACACCATGGCGCCGGCCGCCAAGGACATCCTCAAGGGCCTGAAGGCGCCCGTGCAGGTGAAGCTCTACATCACCGGCGCGGCGTCGATGCCGACCGAGCTGAAGACCCTCGAGCGCGACGTCACCGACAAGCTGCGCGACTACGCGCAGGCGTCCGACGGCATGATCCAGTACAGCATCCACGACCCGCAGGACGACGAGGACCTGCAGGGCAAGCTGGCCGAGCGGGGCATCCAGCCGTTCCAGGTCCAGTCGATCGAGAAGGACGAGATCGGCGTCAAGCTGATCTGGAGCGCCATGACCGTGGCCTACAAGGACCGGCCCGAGGAGGTCCTGCCGCAGGTCCTGCCGCAGTCGCTGGCCACCTTCGAGTACGACCTGATCTCCCGCGTCTACCGCCTGACCCGCGACCGCGACCCCAAGGTGGCGCTGGTCGCGCCGCTGCAGGAGATCGACCCGCAGGTCGCCATGCAGTACCTGCAGCGCGGCATGCAGCCGCCCGAACCGACGGACGTCTACACCTCGATCGCCCAGTACCTCCAGCAGGAGCACTACCAGGTCGAGCGCGTGTCGCTGACGGCCGACTCGCGCATCCCCGCCGACGCCGACGCGCTGCTGGTGCTGAACCCCTCGGGCTTCGACGAGCGGCAGGCCTTCGAGATCAACCGCGCCATCAGCAACGGCGTCAACGCGCTGATCGCCGTGCAGCTGCACACCTACGGCTACCAGCCGGGCATGCGCGGCGGCTTCACGATCAGCGGCGCCAGCCAGACCAGCGGCCTGGAATCCGTGCTCGGCGCCTTCGGCGTGACCGTCGACACGCGGCACCTGCTGGACGCCAGCCACGAGACCCTGGCCGTTCCGCGCACCCAGAACATCGGCGGCATGCGCTTCCAGACCAGCGAGCCGGTGCGCCTGCCGGTGCAGGTCAAGGTCACCGAGACGCAGATGAACCAGGACTCGCCCCTGAGCAACCGCATCGCGAGCCTGCTCTACCTTTGGGGCAGCGCCCTGGACCTGGACGCCGCGACGCTGGGCGCCAACGGCCTGACCTCGACGGTGCTCTTCACCGGCAGCGAGCGCGCCTGGCGCGCTCCGTTCACCGAGGGCCTGCTGCCCGGCAGCCTGTTCGCTCCCGAGGGCAAGCAGATCGAACCGCGGCTGCCGCTGGCGGTGCTGCTCGAGGGCAGCTTCCCCGACGCCTTCGCGGGGCGCCCGACCCCGGCCTGGCCCGCCGCGGCGACCGACGGCGCGGTCGCGCCGCCGACGGCCGACGCGGCGACCCCGCTGCGCGCCGGGAAGGCCCGCGTCGCGGTCATCGGCTGTGCCAAGATGTTCGACGACATGGGGCTGCAGGCCGGCCAGAACGCCCTGCTGCTGCTCAACGCCGTCGACGCGCTGACCCACGGCGAGGACATGATCTCGATCCGCTCGAAGGCCCTGACCCAGCGCGTGATCCGGCCGGTCGACGACGGCGAGAAGCTCTTCTTCCGCCTGTTCGCCGCCGTGCTGGTGCCCGTCGCCCTGGCGGTTTTCGGCCTGCTGCGCGCCGCGAAGCGCCGCAAGGAGGCGGCGCGATGACCCGCAACCGCCCCCTGACGATCCTGGCTCTGGCGGCGGCGCTGCTGCTGGTCGTCAGCGTCGCGCAGCGCATGCTGCACCGGCGGGCCGTGACGTCGCCCGCCACCGCCACCGTGGTGGCGGCGGACTTCGACCCGGCCGACGTCAACCGCATCACCGTCGGCGCCGAAGCCGACACCGCGACGGTCGTGATCGAGCGGCTGGGCGGGGGCTGGGTCACCCGTACCGCCTGGGACCATCCGGCCGACCCGCGCAAGATCCAGGAGCTGCTGGCCGCCATGGACAGCCTGCAGGGCGACTTCCGCTCCGACGAGGCGGCGATCCTGGACGACTACGGCCTGGGCCCGCGCTCGGCCCCCGTGGAGGTGACCCTGTTCGGCAAGGACTGGCAGCCGGTGTGCGCGCTGCTGCTGGGCAAGCGGGCCGACGACGGCGCGGGCGTCTTCGTGCGCGCGCCGGGCAGCAACGCGGTCTACCTGGCGAGGACCGAGGTGCGCGGCAAGCTCGGCCTGTGGTCGCCGGAATCCAGGCCCGAATCGCGCCACTTCCTGGATCTGTCGGTGTTCAAGACCGACGCCGCCGGCATCCGCAGGATCGCCCTGCACCAGGGGGACAAGACCCTGGTGATGGAAAAAGTCCTGACGGCCGCCGGCCCCGGCGACGGCGCCGCGCCGCCGCCCCAGGACTGGGAATGGACGCTGACCGCGCCCTCGCGCCGCGCCCTGGCCAAGACGAAGGTCGACGGCGTGATGAACGCGCTGGCCGCCGTCCAGGCCGCCGACGTCGCCGATCCCGGGGTCGGCATGGACCGCTACGGGCTGTGGAAGGCCGAGCGGCGCGTCGAGGTGACGATGGCGGACGGTTCGACCTTCGAGCTGCGCGTCGGCGACGCGCGGCCGGCGACGGGCGGCGCCCAGGAAGGCCGCTACTGCATGACGTCGCTCGACCGGAAGATCTGGGTGATCCGCGACTTCAAGATCGAGCAGATCTTCAAGAAGCTCGAGGACCTGCTGCCGGACGCCTGATCCCGGGGCCGACGGCCCCGCCGCGCTCGGCGCCGCGGAACGCCCGGGAGGCCCTCTCCCGGGCGTTTTTCCTTGCAGATTCAGGAGCCGGGGATGATCCTGAACCGGTTCCCGATCGTCTCGCCCGACGCGCCCCGCACCGGAGGCCTGGACTTGAAGCAGACCGCGAAAAGCGCCCCCGGGGTGCTGCTGACCAACGCGAACGTGCTGGACTACCTGCCGCCGCAGATGCACGCGGCGCCCGACCCGCGCGTCGAGCTCGCCGACCTCCGCATCCAGGGCGGCCGCATCGTCGAACGCGGGCGCGGGCTCGCCCCCCGGGCCGGCGAGGACGTGCGCGACCTGGACGGCCGCACCATCATGCCGGGCCTGATCAACGCCCACCACCACCTCTACTCCACGCTGGCGCCGGGCATGCCGCCGCCGGCCAACACCCCGCGCAGCTTCCAGGACGTGCTGACGGAGATCTGGTGGAAGCTGGACCGCGCGCTGGACCCCGAGGCCATCCGCATGAGCGCGGTGTCGGGGGCCTGGGACGCGCTGCGCTGCGGCGCGACCCTGATCTTCGACCACCACAGCAGCCTGACCTCCGTCGGCGGCTCGCTCGACCTGGTGGAGCAGGGGATGCGCGACGCCGGCGTGCGCGGCTGCCTCTGCTACGAGGTGACCGACCGCGGCGGGCCCGGCAGCCGCGACACCTGCCTGGAGGAGACCCGCCGCTACCTGCAGAAGACTGCCGCGCCCGTCGCCGGCGTTCCGACCGATGGTGTCCCCTGGTTCAAGGGCCTGGCCGGCGCCCACGCCGGCTTCACGCTGGAGGACGGCACCCTGGACAGCCTGGCGGAGATCTGCACGGAGTTCGACACCGGCGTGCACATCCACCTGGCCGAGGGTTCGACCGACCGCGAGATCTGCAAGGACCGCGGCTGGCCCGACCCCCTGGAGCGGCTGGACCGGCACGGGCTCATCCGGCAGCGCAGCCTGCTGGCCCACGGCGTGGACCTCACGCCCCTGGACCTGCAGACGATCGAGGAGAAGGGCGCCTGGCTGGTGCACAACGGCCGCTCGAACATGAACAACGGCGTCGGCCGCGCGCCGGTCGACCGCTTCCCGCCGCGCAGCTGCCTGGGCACCGACGGCCTGGACGGCAACATGTTCGGCGAGCTGCGCACGACGTTCTACCGCGGCAACGAGACCGGCCGCGGCCCGCTGGGCTTCCACGGCGCCGAGCGCTTCTGGATCGGCGGCTACCAGCTGGCCCGCGAGATCTACGGCGAGCCCTTCGGCTCGCTGGACGCCGGCGCCCCCGCCGATTTCCTGATCGGCTGCGAGGACCAGAAGCAGCCGCTGCACCGGGGCAACTGGCTCGGCCTGCTGCTGTTCGGCATGCAGCCCCGCCTGATCCAGGAAGTCTGGGTCGACGGCGCGCCGCGCTACCGCCGCGGCGATCCGGCGCCCTACGACGGCAAGGCCTGCCGCGCCGCCGCCAAGCGCATCTGGGACCGCATGGCCAACCTTTGATCCACGATCCCGGCCGGTCGCCCGCGCGTCGGGCGCGCCCGGCCGGGGCGTGTCCGGAGACGCGATGACACAGATCGACATCCACGCCGCCGCCCGCGCCATCGAGGCGCCCATGATCGCCTTCCTGCGCGACATCGTCGCCATCCCCAGCCTCTCGGGGCAGGAGGAGCGGGTCGTGCGCCGCGTCGCCGCCGAGATGGAGCACGTCGGCTTCGACGAGGTGCGCATCGACGGCCTCGGCAACGTGCTCGGGCGCATCGGCGGCGGGCCGCGCGTGGTGGCCTTCGACGCCCACCTCGACACCGTCGACGTCAGCGACCCCGCGCAGTGGCGCTGCGACCCCTTCCAGGGCAAGCTGGAGGACGGCCGCGTCTACGGCCGCGGCGCGGTCGACCAGAAGGCCGGCATGGCCGGCATGGTCTACGCCGGCAAGCTGATGAAGGACCTCGGCCTGCTCGAGGGCTGCCAGGTGTGGATGGTCGGCTCGGTGATGGAAGAGGACTGCGACGGCCTCTGCTGGCACTACATCCTGCAGGAGCAGGTGCTGCGGCCGGAGGTCGTCGTCTCGACCGAGCCCACCGGCCTGACCCTGACCCGCGGCCAGCGCGGCCGCATGGAGATCCGGGTCACCTCGCACGGCGTGTCGTGCCACGGCTCGGCGCCGGAGCGCGGCGTGAACGCCGTCTACAAGCTGGCCCCCGCCTGCACGGCGATCGAGGCGCTGAACGAGCGTCTCGGCAAGGACGACTTCCTGGGCAAGGGGACCTGCACCGTCAGCATGTTCCAGAGCCTGTCGCCCAGCCTCTGCGCGGTGCCCGACAAGGCCGAGCTGCACATCGACCGCCGCCTGACCGCGGGCGAGACCCGCGAGGGGGCGCTGCGCGAGGTGCGCGAGGCCCTGGCCGCGGCCGGCGTCGAGGCCGAGACGTGGCTGCTGACCTACGAGGTCCCCGCCTGGACCGGCCTGGTCTACCCCATGGAGAAGTACTACCCGACGTGGCTGATGCCGCAGGACCACCCGGCGGTGCGCGCCGGCGTGGCGGCGCACGCGGGCGTGTTCGGCGCGCCGCCCGTGGTGTCGCGCTGGACCTTCAGCACCAACGGCGTGGCCATCAACGGCCTGCACGGGGTGCCCTGCATCGGCTTCGGACCGGGCCAGGAGGCCCTGGCCCACGCCCCCAACGAGTACGTCCCGGTGGACGACGTGGTGCGGGCCTGCGCCTTCTACACGGCTTTCCCGCAATCCTTCCTGAACAGCGACCGAGGTGCCAAATGAGCAAGATCCTGCAAGGCAAGCATTACATCGACACCGAGGACTGGGCCGACGACGAGCTGGAGCTGATGCTCGCGACCGCCGGCGACCTCAAGCGCAAGTTCTACCGCGACGAGCCGCACGCGCTGCTGCGCGACCGCACCCTGTTCGCGCTGTTCTTCGAGCAGAGCACGCGCACCCGCAACTCCATGGAAGCGGGCATGACGCAGCTCGGCGGGCACTGCCACGTGCTGACCCCGGACAAGCTGCAGCTCAGCCACGGCGAGACGGTGATGGACACCGCGCGCGTGCTGGGCCGCATGGGACACGGCATCGCCATCCGCAACTGCGATTTCGGCGTGGGCAACCGGTTCATGCGCCGGATCGCAGAGATCTCGCGCGTGCCGCTGATCAACCTGCAGTGCGACGTCTACCACCCCTGCCAGGCCGCGGCCGACATCATGACCGTGCGCGAGAAGTTCCGCGGCGAGACGCGGGGCCGCAAGATCGTGGTCAGCTGGACCTACGCCCCCAGCTACGTGCGCCCGATCTCGGTGCCCCAGTCCGAGATCCTGATCATGACGCGCATGGGCCTGGACGTGACGCTGGCCCACCCGCCCGAATTCAAGCTGATGCCGGACATCCTGGAGCGGGCCCGCGCCAACGCGAAGCGCAGCGGCGGCAAGTTCGAGATGGTCGACGACATGGACGCGGGCTTCGAGGGCGCCCACGTGGTCTACCCCAAGAGCTGGGGCTGCCTGGTGCACGAGCCCGACCGCGCGGCCGCCGTGCAGCACATCGAGAAGTACCCCGGCTGGATCTGCGACGAGCGCCGCATGAAGCTGGCCGCGCCCGACGCGATCTACATGCACCCGCTGCCGGCCACGCGCGGCCAGGAGGTCACCGACGCGGTGATCGACGGCCCGCAGTCGGTGGTCTGGGACCAGGCCGAGAACCGCCTGCACACGGCCAAGGCCATCATGGCCCTCACCATGTAGGAGACGGGGGCGCGCGATGCAGCTGCCGCGGGTCGGGACCAATCCGCACTGGACGGGGTACGCCTGCGGGCTGTGCGGCCGGGCGCACCCGACGGACCACCGCGGCTTCGTGTGCCTGGACTGCGGCGACGAGGGCATCCTCGACGCGACCTACGACCATGCGGCGATCCGCGACGGCCTGCCCGACGGCGACCCCTTCCCGGCGCGGGGCCGTCCCGACCTCTGGCGCTACGCGGCCCTGCTGCCGCTGCGGCCGGAGGCGCCCCACGCCTGCTGGTCGCTCGGCGACACGCCGCTGCACGCCCCTCACCGCCTGCGCGAGCACCTCGGCCTGCCCCACCTGCTGCTGAAGGACGACACCGCGCTGCCCTCGGCCAGCCTGAAGGACCGCGCCACGGCCGTGGCGATGGCCGACGGCGCCCGCCTGGGCGTCGCGCACGTGGCCGCCGCCTCGACGGGCAACGCCGCCGCCAGCCTCGCGGTGCTGGCCGCGCGCGCGGGCGTGCGCACGACCATCTTCGTGCCTGCCGCGGCGCCCCGGGCCAAGCTGGCGCAGCTCGAGCTGCACGGCGCCGAGGTCCGCCGCATCGACGGCACCTACGACGAGGCCTTCGACCTGTCCGTCCGGGAGACGCGGGAGCACGGCTGGTACTCCCGCAACTGCGCCTACAACCCGCTGCTGGTCGAGGGCAAGAAGACCTGCGGCCTGGAGATCGCCCACGCCCTGGATTTCCGGGCGCCCGACGCGGTGTTCGTGCCCACGGGCGACGGCTGCATCGTGTCGTCGACCGCCAAGGCCTTCCACGAGCTGGCGGAGGTCGGACGGCTGGACCGGGTGCCGGCCGTGTTCGGGGTGCAGGCCGCAGGTGCCGCGCCGCTGGCCCGCGCCTGGGGGAATGCCGGGACCCGCGCCGCTTCGCTAGCGCCGCGCGAGGTGCTGGCGGCCGTCGCGCCGGTCGCGCCCGCGACCATCGCCGACTCGATCAGCGTGGGCGTGCCCCGCAACCGGCTGAAGGCGTGGAAGTACGTCGCGCGCACCGGCGGCGGTTTCCTCGCCGTCGAGGACGAGGCGATCCGCGAGGCCATCCGCCTGCTGGCCCGCCTCGCCGGCGTCTGGGCCGAGCCGTCGGGAGCGGCGGGTTTCGCCGGCCTGATGCAGGCCCGTGCGCAGGGGCTGATCGGGCCGCACGACAAGGTCGTGGCGCTGGTCACCGGGCACGGGTTGAAGGACCCGCTGGCGGGCGTCTCCTAGCCCGGGTCAGGGCCACCCCCGAGATCACCGCGACGATCGGCAGCGCGACCCCGAAAACGACGGGCCACGGCACGTCGCGGATTCTCCGCCCAAACGGCGCGTCGAAGCGTGAATTGGGCCGGAAATACGCCTCCTGACGCCGGTAGTCGAGGATGGTGTTGAACCGCGCCAGCACCTCCATGCACAGCACGCCGCCGGGCGGTGCCTGGTTGCCGGCCGAGGGCAGCTCCAGGTGGACCGGCACGTCCGGCAGGGAGAAGCCGGCGATCACGAGTTCCGGCACCAGCACGACCTCGTTGCGGATCACCCCGCTGCCCACGCCGCGCGAGGAGCTCTTGCCTAGCACGCGCATCGCGCCGGGCAGGCCGTGGGCAGCCGAGAAGGCCTGGTTGACGTTCATGGCCCCCGTGCCGGCGGTGTCGAGGATGAACAACCCGCCCTCCCTCTTCTCCCCGGCCACCAGCACGACCTCCACCGCCGTGAGCGGGCCCGCGTACGGCATCGCGGTCCGCGCGTATCCGGCCGCCTTCGCGGGCAGATCGTCGTGGACGACCATGATCATGCGGTCGTGATCGAGCTCGACCACCTTGCCCAGGAACAGCGGCCAGCCGACGATGCCGTCGGCCGGGTCGGCCTGCCTCTCCACCGCGATGAACGGTTCGTGGTCCCACCGCAGACCCGCGATCTCGAGCCGGTTGTCGCTGGCGGTCCGCCGCTCCGTCGTGCCGCCGGTCCCGCTGTTGAGCGTCGTGCCGTCGAGCTGGAACTCGGCTCCCTTGCCCTGCGCGGAGGGGTACAGCGCGCAGCCTTCCGCACCGGTGTCGAAGATGAGGTCCAGCGGCCCGGACCCGTTGACCGCGCCGATGACGTGCAGCTTGCCGTTCTGGATCGAGATCGGGATGGTGTCGGGGCCCGACGCGTGCGGGTCGGCCCGCACGTAGGCCTGCATCATCGTCGAGATGCGCGTGCGGCAGGAATCCCGGCCCCCGAGCAGGATCGTGAAATCGTAGGTGCGGCCGGGCTGGACGTCGAAGGACAACGAGTCGACGTCCGTGATGAACGTCACGCGCTTCGCGGCGGTCGACCGCAGCGCGGCGTAGACGTCGAGCGCGACCGCGGGGTCGGCGACCCAGACGCCTTCCTGGAACCGGTCGCCGTCGCGGACGTCCACGACCGCGGAATTCGCCGGGAGGACCGGCGGCTCCGCCCCGGCGGCGATGCCCGCCTTCGCCAAGCACAGCGCCAGCGACCAGATGAAGCGGCCGGCCGCGCCTCGGCGGCGTGCCTGTCCTCGGGACCGGTCCCCGGCGTCGCGCCCTCGCATCGGCACACCTCGTCGCGGGAGTCGGGGTTCGCGGCCTACGGGCCCACGGCTTCCATGAGCTTCAGGACGGTGGTCCAGTTGCGCGTCGTGATCCCCTCGCCGCCGAGGCGCAGGCAGGCCTGGGCGAGCCGGCTGTCGGCGACGCCGCGAGCGCACCACAGGTAGGCGGCCCGACGGCCGAGCGCGACGGCTTCCGGCGACCACGGTTCGTCGAGCAGTCGCCGCAGGGCTTCCAGCGAGCCGGCGTCGGGCACGAACGCCACCAGGTACCTGGCCGGGTCGTCGGCGATGCCGCCCAGCGGGTCCTCGCGCACGACGGCCGCCAGCTCCGCCGCCGTCACCACCACCACCGGCGCATCGAAACCGCACTCCCGCACGATGGCCGTCCGGAGGCGGGACGCGTGCTCCCCCGTATCCGGGCTCATCGCCGTGAAGACGAGGTTGCCGCTGTTGAGCAGCGTGCCGACGCCGGTGTGGCCCAGATCCTCGGCCAGGCGCCTCAGATCCGCCATGGCGACGCGCCTGGCGCGACCGACGTTCACGCCGCGCAGGAGGGCGACGCACCTCGTCCCGCCGGCCGCCCCGCCGCCGGACCCGGCGATCATCCGGCAGTCCTCTCGAGGGTCGCAGCATCGACGCCGGCGACGGCCGCCAGGCGGACGACCGCGTCCTCGAGCGGCCCGAGGGAGACGTCGGCCCCGGAGTAGCGCTCGTAGTAGCCGAAGGGGTTGTCCAGGTCCCTGATGAGCATGAGCAGGAACACCATCAGGTACGTGATGACGATGACGAAGAACAACGACTCGTAGAACGGCTCGATCTTCGCCAACACGAGACCGAGGCACAGCAGCACCGTGGTGATGTCGGCCAGCAGGTAGCCGGCGGACACGAAGGATGTCTCCCTGATCGTGTGGATGCGGATGATCGAGCGCCGCAGGTTGCTCTGCTCCTGCTTCAGCCTGGCCACCAGCGTCGCCTGGGACCACTGCTCCATCAAGGCCAGCCGGGGCGTGAGCTCGTTGACGTGCTCCAGCAGGGCCGCCGTGCGCTGCCGCTTGTGGAACCACTCCAGGATATCGCGGCCCAGCCGCGCCAGGGCGACCAGGCAGGCGTCGACGTCGGCCTCCGGCTTGACGATCCTGATGGCGGACACTTCCTGCGCCAGGTTCTCGAGGCAGGCGCTCAGTTCCCCCGGCAGGCGCTCGCTCTCCTTGTAGTCGGACAGGACGCCGCTGAGCAGGAACCCCATGAGGAAGATGTTGGCGGCGACGATCCCGGAAAACAGGGGATTGATCGAGATCACTTCCCACCCGAAGTAATGCACGATGAGCTTCAGGGCCAGGATGACGGCGACGAGCGCGCCGACGCGCGACAGGAGCCGAAAGTGGTTGCCGATTCGCATGGGTTCCTTTCGTTTCATCCGGCCGCCGGATCGGCGCGGGCGCTACTCGCCCGGGAAGACGATGTCCACGCCCGACACGGTCGCGGCGCCGACGATCTCGACGACGCCGGCGGCGCCCCAATCGGGCGTGGCGGGGTACCAGATCGTGTCGGGAGGCGGGGGCCCGGATTCGTCTCCGTAGGCATCCGACGACGCGCCGATCTTGTAGCGTCCGTCGGGCAAACCCAAGAACGTGAAGCCGGGACCGAACGAGTACGCCTCGGATCGCGCCCACTCCTGGCCGGATTCCGCCGCATACACGAAGATCGCATAGTCATCATTCGACGCGGCCGGCAACACCAAGCTCCCGTCGATCACCCCGCCGTCCTCGAAGACCAGATCGAGCGTGACGATGTCGCCCGGATCTTCGAGCGTGATCGGCAGGGCCGCGGCGGGTGTCGCCGCGCGGTCGTACCACTGGGGCAGCCAGGCGAACCTGCCGGCGGAGGACGCCGCGTATTCGATCCGCAGCAGGAACGAGCCGGGGCTGAGGTTGGGGATGCCGATCTCGTGGTAGCCCGAGAAATTGACGCTGTGACGTGCGAGCAGCTCGGCGCCGGCCGCATCGTAGAGGCTGCACCAGGCGCTGCCGTAACTGTCGGTCGGATCCGCGACGAGGAGGCGCAAACCGCACTGCAGGAACTCGAGGCCCGTGAGCGTCTCCCCCGGCCCGAGGGCGAAGACCTGGGCGGACTCGAAGCGCGGCCCGCCGAACCAGTTTCCCATTCCGTTGTGGTGGGCGACCTGCAGCTTGAACTCGGCCGGCAACAGGAGTTCGAGGCAGAAGGCGCCGTCCCCGTCGATCGTCAGGCGGTCGATCAGCACCAGCGAGTCCAGGTCCACCACCGAAAGTTGGGGGTTGCTCCCCGACCCCAGGTCCAGCCAGGCGCCGCCGATGCGGCCCTCGATACGCAGGGGTTCGACCGCGACCGGACTGTTTACCCGGGACACGGCGCCGGCCGGCACGTCGAATCGCGCCGCGGCGGCGGCGTCGCGGGTGCCCGGCACCCAGACCTGTTCGCAGGCATACGCGCGATCCTCGTCCCACGGGATGCCCATTTGGAGCAAGACCCGGTACTCGCCGGGCACCAGGGTCACCGGCTGCATGAGGTACCAGCCGTATTCGACCGTCGCGTGACGCCCGGCGCAGGGATCGGCGGGATCCACGGCCCCGTCCGGTCCGGACATGTAGAAATCAACGTAGCCCCTGTACCCTTCGAGACCGGGTGGGCACATCAGATCCAGGTCCAGCGAACCGAGGGCGAAATCGATCCGGACCGGCGAGATCGCCGCGGCGACCGGGATCGTGTCGGCAGCGGCGTCATCGTAGACGAGTCGAGGCTCGGCGTGGTAGATCCTGTCGCTGGTGCCGTCCACCCGCAAGTAGACCAGGTAATCCCCGGCCGGCACGTCCATGCCGTAGGAACCGTCGTCGCCAACCTCGGCGCTGCTCTCGAAGCGGTCCCGGTGATCGTCGTTCAGCCGCTCGAAGTAGACCACGGCCTCGACAGGCGTCACGCCGGTGGTCACGCGACCTTCGAGGCGGCCGGCCGGGACCCCCGCCCAGGGATCGCCGAACTCGGCGCATCCGGACCCGACCGCGAGGGACAACGCCAGGGCAGGCAACAGGGCGCGATGCGTGCGGCGGGGACGGGTCATGGCCGGCTCCCTCCCGCGGGCGCCGGCAGCGTCCAGGACAGGCCCGTCACGGCACCGTGGTCGACGATCGTGACCGCGGCCGCGCCGCCGAAGCCGTACGACCCCGGATACCACCACACGACATCGCCGCCGAGCTCTGCGCGCAGGTAGTAGTCGCCGTCGGCGAGGCCGCTGAAGGCGAAGGCGCCGGCGTTGGTGTACGACGGCCACGTGCACCACGGTTCGCCCTGCTCGTCGCAGAGCGCGACATGGGTCGACCCGGGATCCCCGCCGCCGTCCGCCAGCACCGTGCCGACGATCCGGCCGCCCGGCGCCAGGGAGACGTCGAGACGGCGGCGCACCCCCGCCGCCACGTCGATGGGCGTGGCGTCGGCCGAGGACGCGGCGCCGTCGTACCACTGACCGGCCCAGGTCTGGCCGTCGCAGATGCCGTCCAGCTGCAGCAGGACGCGGCCCGGCTCCAGGTTGCCGATCCGGATCGGGTTCTGCCACGTCACCTCGGACATCAGGATGTTCCCCGCTTCGTCCCTGATGCGGATCGTGGTGGAGCGCCGCACCAGGTCGCCCGGTCCCTCCAGCCAAACCTCGAGCCCGCCCTCGACCTCATCGACACCCGTGAGACGATCGCCCGCCTGCAGGGCGAACACGGTGGCGGCGTCGAACGAATCACCTCCATGCCAGCGGTCCGTCGAGTAGCAATCGAACCGCAGCCGGACGTCCATCGGGAAGGGCAGGACGAGCACGAAACGGCCGTCGGCGCCGCAGAGCGCGACCGCGACCGCGCGGGATTCCGACACGAAGGCGGACACGGACATCGATAGCGCCGGCTCCACCTGCCAGCTGCCCGTCAGACTGCCGGCGACGGTGGCGTAGGTATCCGTGAAATCCGCCTCGTAGACGGCCGCGGATTCCAGCCCCACGACCAAGGAGTCGGCCGCCGCCGCTTCCAGCGAGCCCGGCAGGTAGATCGGGTCGGCGGCGTTCGGGCCGGAAAACGACATGACGTAGGAACCGGGCTCGACGGCCTGGATTTCGAACTCCGCCCACCCGTCCTCCACGATACCCCTGTCCCAGCCGTCGTGGATGGTGTCGTTCTCGAGGCCCAGGTAGCAAGGTCGGGCCTCCCATTCCGGAGGCACCCGGACCCGGACCCGCACCAGCCCCCGCCTCAGGTCGTGATACAGGACGGAGGGTTCGATCCGCACGGTGTCGGCCCGGCTGTCGCCCGTGGAACCCAGCTCGGAGTACCTGGTGTCCAGGGTGTAGCGGCCGGTCGGCAGTTCCAATCGGTACCAGCCCGTGGAGTCCGACTGCGTCTCCGCGTGGATCCGATCGTCATAGCCGTCGTGGGGGCCGATCGCGATCCTGTCGGCGACGAGCGTCATGGCCGACCCCTGCCCGGCGAGGAGCACGTAGCCCTCGACGGCGCCGACCTCGAACAGGGCGACGTCGGGCTCGGGCTCCCCCGTGCAGGAGACGAGCGTCAGCAGCGCCAGCAGCAGGAGGGCGGACCTCGGGTCCGGTTTCGGCATGGATGCGGTCTTCCGATGGCGACGGTTCGATCTAGTTGATGTAGCCCAGCGAACGCAACTGCTTGCGGATCTCCTCGCCCACCGCGGGGTCGAGCCCCGCCTCGGCGCCCTCGACGGGGCGCAGCTCCATGTAGGAGGGCACGCGGTGCTTCTCCAGCTGCTTGACGTGGCGGCGGCCCGCGTCGGTCAGCCCCTGCGCCAGGATCGCGCCCGGCATGTCCTTGGCCGGCGGCAGGCCCAGCAGCGAGAGGAAGGTGGGGCAGACGTCGAGCAGTTCGATGCGGTCGATGACCGCGCCGGCCTCGTACAGGGGGCTGCGCACCAGGAAGATGCCCCACTCGCTGTGCTCGACCGTCCCGCGGCCGTTCGGCCGGGGGCCGAAGAAGCCGTGGTCCGACAGGATCACGGCTTGGCGGTCGGGGGGGAACCACGACAGCACCTCGCCCACCGCCTCGTCGACCCAGTCGTAGTAGAGGGGCAGGATCTCCCGGAACGCCGCCAGCTCGGCCGGGTCGTTGCGCGGCGACGCCGGGTCGTCCTTCAGGTAATGGTGGAACGAGTGGCTCATCATGTCCGGGCCGCGCAGGTAGAAGAAGAAGAGGTCGAAGTCCGCGACGTCCTTCAGCAGGCGGGCCACGTTCAGGTAGCCCAGGTCGGCGGCCCAGAACTCCCGCAGGTTGCGCAGCTGGCGCGGGTAGGCGGCCTCGAGCGCCGCGACGTCGGCGCCGGGAGGCAGGAACCGCGCCAGGTCCCGCGCCCGCAGCGAATCGGGGTCGACGCGGCAGGCGACGACGCGCGCGCTCAGCGAGTTGGGGTAGACCAGCCTGGCCAGGGGCACGCTGCGCTCGCGGCCGTACGGCAGGTAGTCGCTGACCATGACGCCGTCGATGGGCCGGGCCGGGTACGTGGTCCACATGCCGCTGACGGCCGTGCTCCGGCCCGCGGCGCCGATCACGTCCCAGATCGCCGGCGCGTTCCAGGCGCTCCCGGTGGGCGCCTTGCGGCCGGATTCCCCCATGAAGGAGGCGACGCCGTGCACCTCGGGCCCGACGCCGGTGCAGATGCTCGCCCACAGCAGCGGCGACTTCTCCAGCGGGACGAAGGTCTTCATGCGGCCGGAAGCGGACTGCGCGCGGAACGCGGCGAGGCGGGGCAGGCGGCCCTCGGCGATCATGGGGTCGAGCAGGCTCCAGTCGGCGGAGTCGATCCCGATGACCAGCAGCTCGGGCGTGGCGGCGGGCGCGACGCTTCCGCCACCGTCGCGGCCGCAACCGGCATGCAGGGTGCAAACGATCAGGAGCAAAAGCGTCAGGAACGGGTAGCGCAGGCCTCTCATCTCGGCATCCTTCTCCCGCCGGATCCTTGGCATCGACCGCAGACGCCCATGGTACCCCGCTTCGGCGGGCGGGACAACGGGAAACGGCGCGGCCCGGATTGACAGGCCCCGCCAACGGACCTACGCTGCGGGACGGGCGTCCTTCATCCGACCGCGGCTGGCGGCAGGAAACGCGAGGCAGCATGAAAC
>Ga0172375_10003098_pt1 | contig 25514 bp, 29 predicted proteins | sample LakKiv1m_FD_114537 | JGI IMG/M metagenome (GOLD analysis project Ga0172375, IMG submission 114537) | Freshwater microbial communities from Kabuno Bay, South-Kivu, Congo - kab_092012_11.1m | ecosystem: Environmental > Aquatic > Freshwater > Lake | place: Democratic Republic of the Congo...
GCCCCAAAGGGTAGCCCGGGCAATTTTCCCATAAACGCATTTACGGGCCCATCTGTGGCTTCCTACGTTGGCTCACGACGCCGTTTCTTGTGCAAGTCAAGGCCGTGGTATTCGGTTTTCGGAATCTCTCGTCCACGGGCCTTCTGGCTCGTTTGGGAAGGTTTGGGAAACTCCGGCCTGCCTTAGACAAAGCGAACTAATTATAACAAGTCGCAGTATCAATTGACGCGCATGCACAACCTGACTTGCTTTTCCGCCCTGCGCGCCATAGGATTGCCGCGGGCAATGGTGCCGTCATGGTGCGGAGGCGCATATGCAACGGGTAGATGAAACGGTTATAACAACATTTATGGGCGAAACTAAAAGTATAAAGGGCATGGTGTCTGATACTTCTCTTGCAATTGTGACGGGCAATTGTACTATACCATACCTTAGTGCAGTATTGTTGGACGAAATCGAAGATATCAGAAAGGAATTGAAAACAGGAATACCATCTTCTGATAGAGGCAGGTTGTGGGGAGCGATGACCAAACTGGCCAATACAATCCGCCAACTGAGAAGAGATAGTCGACAAGAGAGTGGTGGCGCCGGCGCGCCACCAGAAGTACATATCGCCCCGATAGGGCAACCAACAGTGATAGAACGAGACGAGAATGGGTTGCGTATAAAGAAGACAGAAAAGACAGAGAAGCAATAATGCCATTCACGCTACCAATACCAGCGCCACACAATCAAAGTAATACGTGGACGAGCCAACTCCTGGACTACCAATTGGAATTCTTGAATGCAAAAGCGAAGATGCAACTTGCGATGTGGGGAGTTGGCACAGGCAAAACGTTATGCCATTGCGTGAAACTTTTGAATATCATGCTAGAGTATCCGAAGATATGGGTAATGCATATCAGCCCAACATTCCCTATGTTCTTCGAGAACATGTACCCTATCCTTGACGAGATAGACCAGATGTGGTCTGAGATAAACAAGTTCAAGCTAATCTCGAAGTGGCACAAGGGTGACAACAAATGGTTCAAGTTATTCAACGGGTCAACGTGTTTCATCAAATCCGGGGAGCACCCTGAGAGGATCAGAGGGCAGACCGTTGGCGCGGTCGGCATCGACGAACTAAGCATGATGGACGCGGACCAGGCGGTCTTCGAGCGGGCGATCGCCAGATGCCGTGGCCGTGGCCCTGGTATTATTTTTGTTACTTCGACTCCGCAAGGAGACACTGGCCCTATTGGTTGGTTGCTAGAACGGTTTCGCAACCGAGAAGATGACGTGTTCGTTTCGAGAGAATCTACATATGCTAATCCGTATTTGCCAGAGACTTACATCCAAACGATGAAGGCCCTATACTCTGCAGAGTTCTTTCGCCAGGAAGTAGAGGCAGAACCACTAAAAGCAATTGGCTTAGTATATCCTGAGTTCCAACGGCATTCACACATTATTCCATTCAACCCCATTGAGATTCAAACTGGTATGTGGGAAATCTTAGTTGGAGTTGACTGGGGTTACTCGCATGCACACGCTGTGTGGGTCGCTGTAAGAAAGGGCAGATACTACCCGCGCATGGTAGTGTACGACGAGATAGGGTTGGACAACCAGAGCGACAACGCAATGATAGATGCTATCATCAAAAAGATAGTGCAACATGGTAAGATACCACGGGCGATTTGCCCAGACCCTGCAGGCGTAGAAGCGATACGTGAATTGCGAAAAGTAATAAGCAAGAAAGGGTTAGGCATTAGGGTAGTAATGGAACCTGATGTCGCGAAGAGAAGACTGGCCCGTAGTGTCGAACTAGTACGAAGAGGATTGCGGAGTGCAGACGGTCAAGTGAATTTGCAATTCGCCGACAGTCTACTGTTGAATGGGTTCAACGACAATGGCAAGAATGGATGCATCCAAAGCATAGAACACTACAGGCGAAAGCGTGGAGAGGGTAAGACATACAAGTCAGATCCGCATGATGATAACTTCTACACACACAGCATGGATTCAATGCGGTATCCTATTATGTGCTTGTCGCACTTAGGGTATAGTGTACTGCCATTAGACTTAGCACAAGCAAGCCCTAGAGGTTTGCCGAAGGAGGGATTAGAACAATGATGACAAGAGAACAGCTAATACAGCAAGACAAGGGAAAGTGGGAGGAACTACGCCACCTCTGGTACGGTAGGCACCAGGTAGTAATGGATTCCTTCTACGCGAAGAATTGGCCGAATAGTTGGAAGCAAGGTACAATCACGCCAGTATATGCTCACGTATTGAGATGGGGAGCGAAATGGTTGGCGCCGAGCACAACCTGGCCATGGTCTTGCTCCGCACAGGATGATGGGGTCGCCGCCATCCTCAGGAGTTGGGTGCCGGCATTGCGGACTGCTCGGGCTATCCAGAGGCTGGCGGGCCAGGCATGGGTGCATCTGGCCCTGCGGGAAGGGTTGCCAATAGTCGACATGGTCTGGGGTGATATGTTGGATGTAACAGTGAATGCTAGATTCCCGAACCATATTCAATCATGCAAGAGTATTCGGCTTAGTCTGGCCAGCGGGTATGTTGAATACAGCCGAACTGCAGATGGCTTAGTGGAAGCCGTATTGTGGCCTGACCCGCAGATTGGTGGGCCAGCCGAAGTAATCCGCTATGCTGGCGGATTGCCCGAGTATCCTTTGATAGGTTGGTATCGTGACGATATCGACCATGTAATGCCGGGGTTGTCGCAAGTATGGTTACAACATCAGAAGACAGTAAACGAACAGTTGACAGACATCGAGCATACTAGGCGTTATCTCCCAGGGCAGGATATAATAAAGACAGATGCAAGAGAAGCATTGGAATGTCAGGAGTTGCCCCGTGGCCAGGATAAGATAATAAGGTTGAATCAGGACGAAGACTACCAGAGAATAGCAAGCACTGGCACGCAATCAGAATCGTTGAACAGTGTAAAGACTTATTTGAAATTGATGGCATTGCTTGAAGGGTTGCCACCAGATATCATTGATATAGAAAGCTATGCGCAGACTGGGGCCGCAAAGGCAATTGATGCTGCGCCTAGTTGGGATATTGTGATGCAAGACTATAAGCAAACGCAAGAACAAGTAGATGCGCTTGTGCTGCAATTCGCACCGTATCTTGAATACTGGGCTTATAATACTGCTGGCATGAAAATCGAATTGCCCAAACCACGGCCTCCTGCAATAGGTGATCCATTGCATCGAGAACAAGCAGCAGATGCGAGATGGGCCAGGGGAGTGGAAAGCCCGCTAGACCAGATTCTAGTCGAGCACCCTGATTGGTCAGAAGAACAAGCCGAAGAGTACTGGCGAAGAAACATGCAACTCAGGGAGGAAGTAAATGGAAATAGTAGTAGTGCTTCCAAAGTTGGACAAGTTGGAACAATTGCCAAAAGCATTGAGGGACGCGACTCTGCCATGGATGGCGAAGGAATCTCTGACATGGTTGCGACAGATAAAGGATAGGGTGCAAAGACAACATAAAGGTTCTAACCTAAAGACAGAACAACCATTGCCGCCATATAGCAAAGGGTATGCGACTTTCGACAAACCGAAGCAAACGCAAAAGCCTACTTCACAGAATGCTGTTGACTATACGTCAACTGGCAAACTCTGGACGCATGTATCGCCTAAGATAATAATCGTTGGCGAGCACGCCATCAAAACAGTGATAAGTGCTACTGGGCATTACTCGCGAAAGGAGAAGATCCAAAACATAGTTGGTACTAACTACCAGGCGAGAAGGCAACCTATCAGCAACCTGAAATTGCAAGGTATGACACAAGCGCAATTGGAAGAAGAGTATGCGAAGCAATGGGGATTCAGATACAAGAAGCTGAAGAGCGGAAAGCTAGTGGTATACATGGATGCAGAAGAAACGCAGAAAAAGATTTCCGTAAAGGGCGTAAGGGTTTGGCGACAAGCACACGCAAGGAAGTGGACCGTGAATGCTACGTGGGAGAAGCATTTGCCTAATGTGCCACCAGAGAAACAGGCGATGGTGCGGAGTTGGCAAAAGCCGTTGGCAATTGGCAAATCGTGGCAAGTGAAAGGCCATTGGATGAGACTGCCAGAGTGCTACACCAACGGGTCAAGAGCAAAAGCAGCGAAGACGTTTATGGTGAATTGGACATATACACTAGCAAGGCAACATATAGCGATCATGAATGCGAAAATAAAGGCCCAGGCGAAGGACGAGATAGTAAACGCTAAGACAGTGGCAGATGCACTGGGCAATAGACTGGGCCATGGCAAGTTCGCTGGCAAAGGCGCAAGAGTAGCGCCGTGGTTGCAATTCTCTCCTGCACAATACTTCAAGATTAAGATGGCATTTGCTAAAGCGGTTCTGCACGGTGAAGCCGAAGGCGTATTCAAGAAATAATAATCCTGCCATTCCTGCTGCTTGTCCGTTGCGTTGCCAATTTGGCATAGCGCATAAACGCGCTTGACATTTTGTCAATTTGTCTGCAAGGTAAGTGACAGGTTGTCAAGGAGGGCGCCATGACTGAGCAGTCTGAAGCCGGAGGGGATAAGGATAAGGCGACGATAGAAGCGACGGGCGCGACGCCGGCGCTTGCGACCCCGAGCGGGGAGGCAGGAGAGAGGATAGCAGCGCTAGAAGCGGAACTCGCTGCTGCCAGAGCTGGCAGAGCAGAGGCGATCGCAGCCAGGCGCGACCGAGAGAGAGATGTCGCTCTCGGTGATCTGGCGGACCCTGAGTTCGTTGTATTGCCTGTTATACAATCGGTATTACAGTTTGATGAAATGGGCGGATTGAAACCAGAGTGTGCAGCGAAGATAGAAGAATTGCGCAAGAACAAGCCGCATCTATTCCGTCAACAACAAACAGCAGCGGTAGGCAATCCAACAGTAAGGGTTGCAGTGACTGGGGTGGAAAAGCCAGATACTGGCAACAAGTACTACACTCCGCAAGAGTGGAAGGCTCTTTACAAAACGGACAAAAAGAAGGCAATGGAACAATTGCCTAATGTAAGACACGAGGGGAAATAATGGCAACAAACATTGATCTGACAAAGTTTACTAGAGAAGAGTGGAACCTGATGATTCAAGCAGAGCTCGAAGCTTTGCCTAGTCTCAGGGGAACAATCATGAATGTCAACGCTCCAGGTATGGGCATTGTGCATCTGCCATATGTAAGTGGCCTGGTGGCCGCTCACGCTGCAGATGGTGACGCGCTAACATATCAGGCAGGTACTGCTACTGGAATTGACATAACCGTTGACAAGCACCCGACTACTCCAATCCTGTTGGGCAAACTCGCAACAATGACTGCAGACCCAGGAGCCCCTGGTAAGTTCGCTCTTGCTGCAGCGACATCAATCCGCGACTACGAATCCGCGTTGATCGCGACTACAATCGTTGGCATGGCTCCTGCGGCTGGGCAGACTCTAACATTGAACCTGAAGGATGCCGGCGTAACAACCAGACAAGGAATCGGAGATGGTATTGCTGGAGCACTCGGGTTGGCCGCGGGGAAACTCGATGCTGCGAAACTAAAGAAGACCAACAGATGGATATTGGTAAACCCGGCTCTCGCTGGTTATGCATTGACCACAGAACAATTCGCAAGTGCGAACTTCTCGGGTATTCTCGGCCAGGTTGCTAATAGCATCGACGGTTTGATTGGCGCTGCTGGTTGGTTGGGAATGGGCATCATTGTGCACCCCAGTGTAACTGCTACATATACTGGTGGCGGTACACTTGCAACTACTACTTCCATCCACGTTTACCAAGAAGAGGTTGCTGGCATTGCATGGTGCCAGGATATCGAAATGCTGGTCGAGAGAAGTTCGATGTATAACTGCAACCAGATAGTGGCAGATGCCGTGTTCGGAGTTGCTGCTGGCAGAACCTCTTGTCTCTGCCAGATAGACGTAACTCTCGATGGCAATCCTTTGAGTCTGTAATAGGTGCGTGATGCTGCAGGCAATCGAACAGGATAAGGCAGGAACGATTAGGTGGCGAGTGCCAGAAGGCGCTGCAGTAACAAACGCCACCTATACTCTGTACGACAATTCTGATACGGTGCTTACTACAGGGAATTGCACGACTCCGTACTATGACACTGTAGCATCACAGACCGAAACAGGAGACTATATTTGCCTGACAATGACCGCAGGTGTTTCTCCAGGGAATCCGCCGAATACACTTCGTGGACAGAGAGTCAGATGTACAATGGACTTTGGCCCTGTCCACGAAGTGATTGTTGAATCGGTTGACAATATAGCGAAGAAAATCTACGTACCACTAAGTGCACGTGCAGGTGATGTTGCGAGTGTAGCATTGCCAGTAATAGAAGCAACGATTGCTGCGACTTACACTGCGACACTGGCAGAAGGTTATAGGATAGAGTGGGCGTACAAGGTAGATGGTGCACCAGATACTGCAACGACTATGTTTGCTGTAGTCAAACGGGTATTGCCAAACATAACCTGGGGCGAAGTGCTGGACAGAGAACCTAGTATGCGGTTATGGTTGGAAGGAGGTACAGACTCCGACTGGCGAGGATTGATTGATTCGGCCAGAGAATTACTGGACGCAGAGTTGGGAAGACACGGTACAAGAATCTATTGTATCGCCGAGAGAGACCAACTAATACCTTTACTGTTGACTGCTCTCAAAGTAGTCGCGGCAAAAGCCGGTATCATGCCCAGAGAATTTGCAGCGAATGACCCGGCCACGTACTTGTATAATCTGCAGAAAGATTTCTACAATGAGTGCAAGGTTGCATTGACTAATGCGTATTTGGTGGAACCATCTGAGACTACTACACTCAATCGTCCATTGCGTACTATATGGGGAATGAGATGAGTGCAACGCATGAAGCAGCACTTAAAGCAATAGTCGACGCAATAGAAGGAACAACACCCATAACCGGAGTCGCGAAGCAAACCTGGGGTTGGGCGCCAGGCGCTGGAGTTCCCGCAGATGATAGAGGTTATTGGACTGCAGAAACTCTGAGAGAAGAACCATACGACGACCAACTAGGATGGCATAGGTCAACCTGGACAGTAAAACTTATGGGCGCTTTCGGCATGCGAGATGCAACAATCTCAGAGCAAGCCCGAATTAGCAAGGCAGCCAATTATGTATGTCATGCTATAAGCCGAATAGTCCCTGGGGAAAACGGCGCTGGTGTTGGGTCAGATGGCACTAGTTGCTTGTGGCGATGTAATAGTATCGAATGGGATATAGAAGATAAACTTGCGGTTTGCCTTATCGAAGTGCAGATCGAACTAGAAATAGCGAGGTGAGATCATGGCGATGTCAGCTATATTAGGTCGTGTCGATATCGTGAACTTCGGTATCTTGCATGTACCAGATGGAAGAGTGGCGGCATTTGATTTTTCAGATGAGCCTGATACAGATACATGGTACGAAATCAAAGGGAAGGACGGCCACTATCTGTTCGATGATGATACAACCAGCGGATGGAATATCGGCGCTGCAAACTTTACTACAACAGGTGCATTTGCAGTAGGCGATGTAACAATGACGGGCGATTTGGAAGTCGGGCCAGTAGGTGCACGGTTATTCCAGGTAACTGGCGCAAGTGGCGATGTTAGAGTTGGCGCTGCGTTAGGACCTGTTGCAACAATTGATGGCGCTACTGGAGCTGTCGCGTGCGCCGGCGACCTGAGCGTCGGTGCCATTGGCGCTGCGACTGCGACAATTGCTGCAGCTACTGGTGCAGCAGGTTTCGACGGAGACGTTACTGGATCGACCTTTACTTCTGCTACTGGCGCAGGTGTACCGACCATTGGTACATGTTATACTAATCCTGTTGCGGAATGGCGAGCAGGTACATGCGGAGTGCCATCATGCCCTGCGAGCCAGACTGATGTGGTCCTATACTGTTATGCGAGCGTACCAGTAGGGAGTAAGATTACTGGAGCGAAAGCGTACTACAAGTGCACAGAAGCTGCGGCATTGACTCTTGACATCAGGATTGTAAAGGTCAAGATGAGCACTGGCGCATTGACTGCTCCGACTGCTACTACTGGATTTGCGCAAGTGACAAGTACGCAAGCTGACGCTACACAATCGTGGAGTTTGGACGCTGATGAAGTGGTGGCAGATGCTTATTTGTACGGAGTCGAAATGAAAGCGACTACTGGTGTTGGCGATACCATTGACGGTTGCCAGTGCGAGTTGGTAGTCGAACACAAGATATAAGGAGGCGACCATGGGTTGTTGCGTAAGAACAGCAAGAGGGTTGCTGCAATATGACGATGAAGCATCATTCGGCGATGGCATAGGCGCGGCCAAACGAGTCGCAGCGAGACTTCCAGACTTTGGTACTGTAGGTCGCGAGTATCAGCGTAGTGAAGATGTAACTGCGACCGATATACCGATTCGTGGTTTTCCCGTATCGCGATCTGGCAGCATCAAAACCACAGTCGATATGCGAGGGTTACTGCTCGGTACTGTACCCGTTGCAACATATGCTGGTGCCGCAGTAGTAGGGCATGGATGTAGCGACTTCCTGTATGGGGCCATGGGCGGGTACGTGGCTGGAGGGTATGGCGAAGTAATACAACCAGGAACAACGACAACCGAAATAACAATGACTGCGCCACAAGCAGCAACATTCGCGGGCGGGTCATTGCTTCAAGTCGCAGGTGCAACTACTGGCATGATGATGGTAGGCCGGGTCAAATCTGTCGCTGCTGCAGTAGTGACATTACACTGGGCGCTCCCGGAAATACCTGAGACAGGAGCACCAGTAATAGGTGGCAGACTATTCTATAAGACAGACCCGAGTGTTTCGTATGGGGTCGAATGGTGCGGAGAGAACCTTGACGATACTCGAAGTGCAGTAGGTTGTGTGGTTGACTCAATGTCAATCAAATGCCCTCCGTTAGAGAAAGCTACAATGGAGGTTGGTTTTTTCGCGAGCAAGTTTGACCTGATGACAGACAACAACGAAGCGTCACACACTGCACTAACAGAGTGGACAGACCCATACCCGTATCCTATGCAAGGTTATGACGGTGGTTTGTGGGCAATCCCGTATACAGTGAGTGGTAATGTATATGGCACGCCGATACGAATTCAAGGCGGGTTCGAGTTGGATCTCGGCATGGAAATGAGCCCAGTGCAGGGAGTGCATGGTGACCAACCAAATGGCGTAGCAGGAGTCTGTGTAAGCAGGCGGAGTGCAGTGCTTCGTGCAACTGCTGAATGTTTCCGCAACTACACCTCCGGAGGTGTTCCATCTGCAGGAGAAGGTGCATACTGGATGGATGCTTTCAATGACCAGACCGAATACGCTGTTATTGGTTGGGTTGGTCAGGGGTATAACCAATTCGCTGCCAATATACCGAGAGCGGTTTTGAGAGCACACCCTATGCCACAAGACTCGAATGGTAGAGCAACACTCGTTCTCGAATTCGAGGAATGTAACTTTACTGGCGATGATGCTGGTGGCAATCAGGCGAATAGTAGTCTGACCTGCTTGTTTACTGTTGGCGCAATAGTCTAATAACAAACGGCAATGACGCATGGAGGCATGCAATGCTTATTTATAAGATTCCGAAGGTTGATTGGGCATGGATGATTCTACCGGATGATGATGCTGTAGAGTGGGACAGCAGTGATATCGGTAAATACATCCAGACACTAGACGAAAAGTGCCTGAGCATAAAGCCCGACAAGCGACCAGTCAGATGCCGAGTCCTTGCGTGTACTCCGTCAATTGTTCGTGCTATTGCGAAGAGAGAACATATAGAAGAGGCGGATTTGATATTGGATAGTATACATGATGGCGCACTTGCCAGAGTAATTGCGCAGTATCTGATTAATGAAGTATCGCCATCGCAACCAGATGGGTGGCCCAAACCAATGACCGTGCGTAAGTACGGTAGGCGCATGCTGAGCGATGAAGCCATGGAAGGGCTTGACGATATGCAATGCATATCGGTAGTGGCCGCTAGTACACACCTATGGGCAAAGGTGAATAACATCCCTTTATCCTCGGAGTCGCAATCAGAGAAAGTGAATGGGGAAAACAATACCCTGCAGATTGCGACAAGTGCGGAGTCAGAACCAATAGACGCCCGTGGGAAAAACCGTGTTGCGAATGGAACGAAAAAGAAGAGGCGGTAATAAGAGTCCGCGACGAATTACTGTTTCAATGTCCACGAGCGTGGTTGCGAGACAAACTCGAAATCGCGTATTATATAATCTCGTTATACCGCCATTGGAAGCACGGCGCAGTGAAGCTGAGTGAATGTTCTGAGATATGCGGAAATGCGCTGGTGATGTGCGACTGCGAAGTAGACAGTTGGCAAGCAGAGCTGATGGAAGATCAGCGAACTAAGCAGGAGCGAGAATGGCGTCAGAGACAGCAACAATCCTCGTTTCGGTAGTCGACGAAGCGACTAAGACTCTAAACACAATTAAAAAACAATTAGAGACCATGGGCACAAGCGCTGCGATAGCAAGCGCGAAGTCGGTGTCATGGTTCGAGAAGTTGAATCAATCTGTCGCAAAAGTGCAAGGCAGATTGAACAGCATAACGCAAGCCACTAGTGTATTGGCAGTTCAACAAATAGCGAGTTGGGCAAAGGCGCTTGCTACGGGAGCGGTAACTTTCGTCCAATGGGGCGAAGAGGCAGCAAGAGTCGAACAAGCATTTGGTAGAGTCGCAATATCTGCAGGCATGGTTGGCGACAAGATGATGGAAACCATGATGCAGACTGGCGACTGGAAAATCAATGACGATGATTTGAAGCGGCTTGCCGTCCACCTCAATGAGATTGGGATCAGAGGGCAACATGTAATTGACATAGTGAAGTATTCTAAGGCCATAGCAGAAAACTATGGTCAAGATCCGATAGAGGTTGCGAAGAAACTAGAAAGAGCATTAGCGACTGGCAATACTAGAACTGTTGCAGAATACGGCATTATAGTCGACAAGGAGAGAGAACTAGCGAAGTGGTCGCGAGAGACGGGCAAAAGCATAGACCTGCTTACTGAGGCGCAAGAGAGACAGATAATCCAATCTGCCATGATGAGGCAGGCGCATTCCGAAGAGATTGTAAAGGTCGAAGGTCTCGGTAGTGTATACGGGCGAACTGCGTTAGCAGTAAAAGATTGGTTCCAGGGAATCGCGATGTGGATGTCTGGCCAATCTGCGGGAGTAGCAACCAGGGAAACGGTCTGGACGAAATGGGCAGAGGGAAGCGATGATGTAATTGAAAAACTCAAACAGATGGATGAAGTCGGCCGCGAAAGTGATGCTGCTATAGCGGCAGCATACAAGCGTGCTTCGGATGAAATTGATAGGATAGAAGGTGAGGCGTCATTAAAAAGGACTGGATTTAACCTGGCAATTGGACCTGCCGGTGATGTGGTATATAAGTTCGTCGAATGGTATAAAGATGGTGGTGGGGCAGATGCAATGGCGGAAGCGCAAGCCGATGTATTAGGTGCAGCTGCAGCAATAGCGGCCCAGAAGGAAGCATTAGGCGCATCCGCCCAAGAGATGAATGATTATTTGGGTGTAGTCAAAAAGCTAGGGCCAGAACAATTATTGTTGAATGATAGTTATGTCCAAATCGCGGAACAATTGGGAAGATATTCTAAGAAAGCAGGCGATACTGCTGCGGCCATAGATGGATTAGGCAAATACCATAGCGTATTCGCAAGCCTAGCTAAACCGTTCTACGAAATACAACGAGCGTTGAATGACGAATTGCAGAGAGAAACCGATATAATTGCAGCGTCACAGACAACACTGTTTTGGTACGAACAGTGGAAGCACAGACTGGTGGATTTGGAGAAGCAACAGTTAGGTGGGAGTGATGAAGCGAAGAAACTTCGCGAACAAATAGCTTCGTACGAATACGCGACGAAAGACATGAAGCGATTATCTGACCAAATAATGGGATGGAAGGTGCCAGAGTCGCTTGCGTTGGCGAAGGAAATAGTAGGCGGGCGCACAAGCGACAACATGGAACAAATACGGGAACTCGCTCACCTTATTGATATGTCCAGGGAAGCACAAGAAGAGTACAACAAAGCGTTGCGAGAAGGCGATAAGGACAAGATAGATGATGCATATACTCACGCTTTGGCACTAATGGGGAGAGTTTCACGCGCAATAGAAACATTAGGTGGCAATAGCGCCCTGGCAAGGTTCCACGGAGAGAGGCTGATCGACGTAATGTTCGACATGATTGATGCCTCAAGAATGGCCAGCAAGTATAGCGACGAATTAGGCGCAAGTATACTTCGCTTAGCAGGCGATGCCGTCGATGCCGCCGAAGGCCCGTTGGCCACGTTTGTTAGTTGGTGGCAGAGAGTCACTAGGCCCGATGAGAAAGGCCCGCCACGGGGCGCTGGCGTAGCGACAGAGGCAAGTGACATTAGTGAAGAGCAGTTGGCGATTGAACTACAACTGTTAGACGCACAAGCGCAGGGCAACAAGGATTTGGCAATCGAACTCGCTTATCGCCTAGAACTACTGGAGATTGCGACAGACAAATTGCCAAAGAACAAAGAAGAGTTGGCGCAAGCAAAAGCATTGCGGACAGCGTTGCAAGAACAAGCCGAATTGGACCGAGAACGTACAGAAGCCATACAAGAGCGTATGCGCATGATAGCAGAAGAGAATGGCGCTGCGTTGCAACAGATCCAACTACAACGCCAGCAAGAAGCCGAAGATATGGCCAGACTGGCAGAGGCACAAGACCGTGGTGAACGGCAGATAATAGAGCGCAACGATAGGATATGGGCTTCCTGGACAAGGGCCAGTGAAGATGCGTATGTTGCGTTTGGCGAAGCAATGGCGGTCGCATGGTCTGGCAATGAAGAGGTAGACCAGAAGTATGTGGCCCGAATGAAAGTGATGACAGATACCAGCCTAATTGCCATCCAAACAATCAGTCAGGCAATGGGGCAATTATCAGGCAATTGGTACGACTCGTTAGGCAAACTGATGGGCGGGCTCACTAGCGTACTGACTGCACTAGGAGTACAAGCCAAAACAGCAGCAGCAATAGTTGGGACCATAACTCTAGCAGTGGCAGCCATTATGGCAATCATGGCTTACTACGGATACGGACCAGGATATGCTGCTGCTGCGCAACTAGGAGTAATGGGCGCAGGGCTATTGGCTCTAAGCGCAGCGAAGACTGTAAAGAGTCCATCTGCGAGCACTAATATGGCAGTCGATACTAGAGGCTTAGCAAAGGAGAGAGAAGGCGGAGGCGATATAAATCTGACAGTAAACTTCCAGGGCAGTCCGTTGCAAACGAGATCCGAAGTGCAAGACACTATCATGGAATCAATCAATGCTGCACGGTATGGGCGATACAGAATTCCGCGGGAGATGATAGCATGAGGCAAGTAATACTAGGCGCTGCGATTACGGTAGATGCGCATGATGTGGACGTAACGTACAATGGCGCAACGGTAAACGTAGTAATCGCTGCGCAAACCTATCTCAGCCCGTTGCTATATCTGGAAGCAATACTAGCTGGTGCAGGCGCCACGAGTTGGACTGTGACTCCGCACAATCACACTACATACACTCTCGAAGATATTGACGGGTTTGCAACCGGAGGCATAGAGTGGGACGTTGGCGACCCGGCAGAAGCTAGTTATCTCGGGGCAGACCCAGTATCGCACAAGGTAGTAATCGGCACTGTAAGCGAAGCACTAGACTACCAGTGGAGTGGCGGGATCAAACGAGAACCTGGATTGCTCACTGGGCAACAGGTAGCCATACATAGTACAAGGAACGGATACTGGCAACAACCAGGGCGAATAGCGAATGATACGCTTTCCGTATGGGTGAGTGAAGCGGCGTGGTCGGAATTGGATGCATGGTACGTTTGGTTGCAAGTAGCGCTTGCGCAGACTCAGGCGATTGATGTATATATCGAAGACGAAGATACGCATACAAGTTGGTTCCTGGACCCGGTCGACTATATGCCAGAATCTGTAGAAGGCGAAGGGTTGTATGTGTTTTGCGAAGTCCCACTTGTGAGGGTTGTGTAATGGCTACGTTGACTTGTGGTACAGGTGGGACATACGCTACTCTATCAGCGGCTATAGCGGCTCCACCACTAAGTGGCGATACAATAGAAATTCAAGCTGGCAACTATAGCGGAGCAGGGTGGAGTAACGTAAGCGTAAACATAAGCAATTTGATTATCACGAATAACGGCGCAGTTACTATTACTGGCAGCGCGAGCCAGTCAGTATTGCTGTTGAATGCGACAGGCATTACAGTGCAGGGCACTGCGCAAGCGAACTTTGTAATCAAAGTGGTAACGGGGAATTACTACGGGATCAGATTCAACAGCACCGGGGCAACAGTAAAGTCATTGACAATCCAATGCACGAACGCAGTAAGCGACAGTTATGCTATGGGGTGCTATGACACTGTTAATGCAGACGTGGAAGTCGAAGATGTCTTTATGTGCGGTGTGGTAAGCACTAATAACTATGGCATATATTGGGGAGGCACGGCGACAGGAACAATTGGTACATGGACGAATTGTCTGTTCCAGAATCTGAGAGCCTGTTGGTGCGGGGCTAGCGACACGACTAGCGACGCGCCAGTATTTGATCGTGGGAGTGTATGCGATTGTACGTATTGTGGCAGGTACAACCGTGGGGCGAAATGGCGCAACTATGTTATCTGGAATACCACTACGGGATTCTACACTGGCAACGGTGCTTATATTGAAAACTGCACAATCGATGGGGCAACGACTGCGATATGGGGAGCAACAGTAGGTGGTTATGACCAGATACGCAACAATATCTTCTACGCTTGCACTACTGCACTAAAGGGCGGAATAGGGGCTGAGACAGCACCAGACACAAATGATTACTTCAATTGTGGGACGAAATACACGGCATATACTCCTGACGTAAACGAATTGACAGATGACCCGGGCTTCGTAGACCAACCAACACATGATTATAATCTGAGCCAAACGAGCGCGTTGATCGACGCCGGCATCGATATCGGCATAACGAGTGACAGAGACCATGCTGCAGGGTATCGGCCGCAGCAAGGAGGATATGACCTCGGGGCCTTCGAGGCGTCGGCGATCGGTCCTCCGGATCCTCCGGATCCGCCGACTCCGTTGGCGACCAGGCGCCACGAGATACATAGGGTATGGCATGGTAACTATATTGGCGATATTACAATTCGTGGTGTTACGACTGGCGTGTATCTTACTGGTGGGGATTATACCGGTTACGACCTGGCGGCAGATCTCCAAACTGCAGCCGAGACTTCGACCGGAATCCATTGCCATGGTTGGTTGTCTCCGGCTTTGGAACTTGTTCTAGCGTTTGGCGAGGCCTGGGCCTGGGTTGGGACAACGCAATGGAATGCCTGGGCTGGTTGGGCAGATGGTGCTGCACCAGCGTATTCCGGCGGCGGATTCGCTATCGTCGGCGCCGACGAGACCATGGCCGAGCGCGTGTGTGCGGCCAGGCTGAGTTGGCCTATCCTGCACGCATACCGTTCGCTGGCCTATCGCCCGGTCGCTGAGGCGCCCATAGTCGCTGCGCAGCTAAGGGCTGCAGTAATAGATTTTCAACTCGAAGTCTGGATGCGCCAAACCGACAAGAGCCGATGGTGGTTGGCCGAACAGATATGCTACTATAGGGGAACAGATACGGAATGGGTTCCGTACTATGACTGCGATGGATGGCTGATATTGCGACCGATAGCAGCACCTATGCCATTGCGGCAAAGCATGACTGGTTGGGCGGGCAGAGTGATTTACGCAGGAGACTATACGCGGATTGAGGGCGATTGATGAAAGAAGCAATGCAATACGTAGAAGCTGGCCATATGTACTGGACCTTGTGGGCGAGGGTCGAAGGCCTGGACGAACTATGGGTGCAGCGCAGTTTCCCGTATAGCGAAGTAACAACAGGTTATACACACAAGGCAATACTGGCGACCGAATCTCTGACTCCGCAAGCTGGGTCTGGCAACCCGTTGTCTGGTATTGGTTCCGCTTCGTCATTCAATTTCCACTTGCATGATAGTGCAGGGTATATCGACGGTTTATTGGATGATGGTAATAGTTCGCAATTGGCAGCAGAATTCCTTGCTGCTGATTTGTCATTCGACGTTGTAGATGCGAGCGCATGGAATCCTGTTGGTGGCAAGTTATGGTTGCCTGGCGAACGACTAGAGTATACTACTATTGTTGGCAATACAGTAAGTGGCCTTACTCGCAATCACAATTCGGACGAACAGACAAAGGATTACAAGGCGTTGCCAGATGGCACCATTATGCCATTCAGAGTTGGCGATACTCCCAAATGGTTGGAAGGGTTGACGGTGCATGTTTACATCGCTGCGATTGATTCCGGAGGATACCCTTGCCACGACTACTCTGAGAGTCAAGAGATTTGGAAAGGAACAATTACTGCTGTGCCATACAGTGTGTCTGGCAATGATTACACAGTAGAGTGTATGGGCCTTGAACGTAGGTTGCAATCGCAAGTTTATGTTGGCGAATCTGTTGGTACGATTTTTACCCAAATTCCAGGAACTCCGTACGACAATCTCGGGATGCCTCTGATTACTGAATGCGCCAATGAAATTACTTTGCGCGCGGAATTCGTAGTTGGCAACAACGAAGGGATTTACCAACAACGATTTACTTTGCCCGTTGGAGTAATTACCTTTCAAGATATAAGAAACTTGTGGAAAATCGATGTGGCAGCATGGCTCGCCACAATTGATGCTAACATAGGAACAACCACTTCGGTTATTTCCGTTTGGGACATAGCTTGTGTTTGGATTGATTGCGATGTGCCATTGGCAATTTATGCACTGGATTCTCCACGTAGTTGTTGGAGGCAATTCGGTCATTCGAATCGACTAGGCAAATTTATTGCTGGTAATTTGATGGCTTACCAATACCAGTATTTTTACCCTGACAGAGGCTATTACACGTACATCCCTGCTGGCAGCGACATAATCCCCATTATGTTTTCCAAACCCCCAGATTGGCCTGCTAGCGGATACTTTCGAATTAAAGACAACGATACTGTTTATTACGAATCTTTCGATACCGATGATTACGACGTAGGCGAATATCGGCTTTACCACTTCCGTGGTTGTTTGCGCAATCAGTTAGGAACCATTGCAAAAGATTGGTATGGGGCCCACATAGAAGGTACTTCTACTGGCTTTGAAGTTGGCGCTGATGTTGCTAATGTCGCGGTCATTTCTGGCGGAAGCGCTGCTCTTGCTATGCGCGATATGCTTATCACTAATGCTTCGGGCCCGCGATTGCCAACCAATTATTGGCCGTTGCAATCCGCAGAAACCAACTATGGGCCGACCGGAGCGCGGTCGATTTCCTTCGGTAAAAGCGCTGCTGTCGCACATATAGTGGGCGATGTGCTCGCGCTCGACGGCTTGGCTCTCGCGCCAGCATGGTTGGCCGATGGAACATATGGCCTGCGTTGCGCAGCAGTCGGGGATGTTAGCCCTGCCATACAACCGATAACAATAGATTGGGACCAACAGGTTGGCATCGACCACGGGTTGGGCAACGTAGTAAACCAACTGCAACTAGAAGTAGAAAATGGCAAAGTATTGGCGAATGACTTACCAGGGATTGCTTTAGTAGGTTGTGCACAAAGCAAAAGCTACCAGACTATGTTGCATGGTATACTGTCAGACATGTTAGCTGCAGCAAATGCCGGGTACGCTTTGATGCGCAGATACGGTAGGCCACACCTAATAATGCGTGCTTCTCTATGTGGCCAATATCGTTCTCTTCGAGTCGGAGATATAGTGTCGGTTGCAATGCCCAGGGGAGATACGAAGTATTGGTACGTGATGCAAATTCGACCGAGTTGGTCGACAGGTATTGCTGCGCATATGCAAGTAGTATTGCACGAATGCTTAGACGCTGATTGTGTATGGTATGCTCCTGTTGGAGTAGTCGATTCAGTAGGCGCAAATAGCGTAGTGCTAGAGACTGATACGTGGAGCGGTACTAATGTTGAATCGCAATTGTACCGTGGCAGTAATGCCCAGGATTGCGAGTGGTTTAGTGATGGCGACAAGGTAAGGTTCTATAATACAGCGAATGGAAGTTACGAAGACCACACGATTACTACTGTGGTGCGCGCTACCAATACGTTGAACCTGGACGCTGTTGGAACAATAGTCGCTGGTATGCGAGTGACCTTGCAAACATATGCTAATGAGTCTGCTAATAGCAAGGCCAGATACCAATACTTCGCAACAGCAGGAACAACCTACCACGAATGGGGTGGATGATGGCAATAATAGGAGCTGGCCTGCCAGCAATAAGTGCAGAAGACTGGCAAGCTAATGCAAGGGTAGGGAATGATTCGATGGCATATCTGTGCCAACAATGGAATCTCGCACTAGGATATGCGGGTTCGCCATTATGGCACATAGGGCAACGCATAGATGCCGCGGTATCAGGCGGACAAGTAATCTGGCCAGTGCGAAAGTATATGCGCAAAGGTGTGAAGTTCGAGACTGGAATCCGTGGAGCAGGAGAGATAGATGTCGACGTCAAGTATATGGCCTACCCTGGAGGCGTTGCCAATGTTCTATGTACATTTTCATTGCCAGCAGTAGAAGCATATGTAAGCAGTACTGCGGTTTGGGAAGAAACAGCCGGAGAGTATCTGTTTTGGCTCGAACCATTTGAAGCTGCAGACCCATTCGCGTTGGAAGGTTGGGGCGCATGGTGGGGAACAGGACAAGACGTAGATCCGACGGAATTAGGAATAGCAACAAATGCGAGATATATTGCAGAACACGAATTCGCAGATGAAAGAGCTTTGAACGTGGACGTGATGTCGACATTAGGATATGGCCCAGATCAAATAATGAATGGCTTGCATTACAACAGCGTACTACATATTAGCGTAGATGATTGGGAAAGAGATATGACGCCTAGAACATGGGGCGATACATGGATTGTTTACGCTTTCCCATTCAAGGCAACAAATGGCCACATCAAAGTTGGTGTGCGAAACTACGAAGACATAGGGGGAGCGGTAGTAGATGAGTTGGTGTCGGTTCTTATCGACCAGGTAGAAGTAGGCCAAATAGTGCTTACTAGTGTGGGGACCCAAACACAAGATGCTGATGCGGGTTGGGATGATTTGGACACAGGATATGGGGCAGATGGAATAGGCGGACCGAAGTGGAGCGTGATTAGCATTGTGTACAGAGCACCTGGTACGTATGGTGCAGAGGGCTCTCACATAATACAACAAGTTAGCGTGTGGGAGGAACCGGAATGAGCTTGTATATACCAGGGGAAAAACAAATAGACATACCAGGGAACATGAAAAACGGTACTGCTGCGTTGTATTTCCACGCAATGCACGCTGATGACAACGCAGTACGCCTAATATCAGGAGTAAATTGGTCATGCGCACAATGGTTCTACGCTAAGAAATTTGCAGTGGATGCCGTAGAGAACAGTTACTGCAGCACTGTGTTATTGCCAGGGCAGAAGGGTTGGGAAGTAAGAGCTTCTTTATTACAAGTTAACTACACATTAATGGGAGAAAACGATAATGAATATAAGTATCCGCCAGAATTCGTGGTCAATTTGTTGGACACCACAGATACACCATTGAATTCTACGCCAGTGCAAGTAGCAGTAATGGAGTCGCAAGATTGGGGGAAGTGGGGATTTGGGCTGAGCATCATGTTGAACCCAGAGGCTGCTATGTGGTCGAGCGGCGGAATCGCGACTAACCAATTGCCCAGCCTAATCCCTGCTCCAGGAGCGTTGTGGACTGCTGCATCGAAAGTTCCGCGCAAGGTGCAAATATGCGTAAGTGCCAAAAACGTGCATGCGTTGCATGTAGTTGGGATACCGATTTGGGATCATCAAACATTGATTCAATCAATGGCATGACGGAGGCAACAATGACTGCTGATTTGGAGAATCTAAACGAAAGGATGGTGAAGGCGGAAACACGGTGCGAAGCGACTCAAGCGTTATTCGCAAGTGCACTTGCGGCAAACAGTGCGGAGATGGCGAAGCTAGGAACTAAGGTGGAGGCATTACAGAAGACGTTGAATGATTGGATTATCAAAATTATCATAATCCTTTCATTGCTTAGTGGTGGCGGTCTAGCAGTATCACGACTACTACCTGATGCTGGTGCAAGTGAAGCTACAGTAGAGGTGAATAGTGAAAAACAATGAGCATACTTGCAAGCATTGCCGATACTGGCAAGCGCCAGAGTGTGCCTCCGGGGATTGGGCTGGGCAATGCCGGGCGTTGCCTCCTGCCGCAGGTGGCTGGCCTGCCAGCCGGGCGGATGACTGGTGTGGGGCGCACGAATACCCCGCTCATGAGGGGCTGGACGGACCGCAGGCAGTGCAGTATATAGAATGTCCTATGTCTTCTACTGCCTGCGCCTACCCGCCCATCGGCCTGCAGGAGTCAGCCGGCGTCGTTTACCCCGAGGACCCCGTCGAGGACCTGCTCTGATTCTTTTCCGCCTCATTCCCAACGATTTCCGCTAGTTGCGTTCACCGAAAATAGGGTCGGCCCGTTTGGGGCTGACCCCCGGAAAATTATTTTCAAGGCCCAAAAAAACTCTCTGGGCCGCACGGCATCTGGGTTTGCTGTGTGCGTTGCAGCGCACCTAATGTGCGTTGGACTGGACACGGCGCGCGTTGCAGAGTACATTGTCCTTGTCGCCAGGGGGTCCTGGTGACGGGCCGGAAAAGCCAGCGCTGGGTCGCTGGGCCGGCAGTGGAGAATCGAATGAGAGAGATTGAGATTGAGATCGATCGGGATGAAAGGAGCGTTTATGTTAGTTGCCGCGGACAGTACGCGGACACAAACAGGGGCGAATGGGTTGGCGCGAACATTGATTGGCTGGATTGGAGCAATGACGACCACATAGACCATCTGCGCGAAGCCATCCGGATTGCATGGAGCCCAGCTGAGATAGGTTGTCAGGGCCGCATCTGCTTCCAGGAGGAAGATAACGCTCAATGGCGCAAGGGCCTTCTGAGGGCTCGAGACCTTCTGGGGTGGCGTTGCCAATTGTTGGACGAAGCAGACTGCGCTGCGAGGGGTGGAGAGACTGATGGTGCGTCGGAGATCTATTGGTTGCTCACCCGCATGGTGGGCCACGACTCCATGGCAGTCGTGCAGCTTGAAGACGATGATAGCATCGGTCGCGGGACTGGCCGGTTCTAGCCTTATTGCCCGGCCCGGCCGGGCGAAGCCGGGCCGGGCGAAGCCGGGTTTATACTAGGAGGTGTTATTGTGTTGGTTACACAGACTAGTCTCCGCACATACATGATGTGCGCGAGACGGTATTACTGGCGTTATCGCCAGTGCAAAGTTCGCATTCACGAAAGTGACGGCGAGGCTATTGTGACAGGCAAGAACTTGCACGCCCTCCTCGCCATCATCGGCCGGGGCGAAGACCTGGGCGCTCCACCTGCGGATGATGCGCCGGCTGAGGCACAGGTCGCCTACGCGATGGCATCCGCATATGCGTTCCGGTTCGCCGACTCTGCCCTCTGCCAGGGCGGAGTCGAGGTCGCTTTCCGTTGCCCCGTAGTGGAGGGGGCAGATACAGCTGGCCAGATAGATGGCCTCGCCATCAGGCCAGATGGCATTTGGCTAGTTGAACACAAGTCGACCGCCCAGATAACAGGTGATTATCTGGAAAGGCTACCAATGGATTTGCAACTGCATTGGTACGCTGGCTGGTGGCCCGAAAGCGCGGGCATGGAAGGTTGCCTAACTCAGGCGGTATACTCGGTTATTCAAAAGCCGACAATACGCTTGAAGAAAACCGAGACCATGCCAGAGTATTGTCTGCGTGTTGCGGACTGGTACAAGGCCGACCAGACCCGTATGCTCAGGCAAGAGATGTACCTCAACCCGAAACGGGTTGAACAATTTCGCCAATACGGGATCGAAGTAATAAGCCGCATTCAAGAGGATGCGGACTGGTTGCCGAACTTCGATGCATGTAACCAATACGGGAGGTTGTGCAGTTACTTCCCGTTGTGTAATAGCAATAACAGAGTGGCGATATTGTCTTCAATGTTTGAAGATAAGGCGCCATTCAGTGAACTCCCCGAAGATCTGGTCAAAGGGGAGATAGGGTAAAGGAGAAGAGATGAAACGAAAGGAACAGAGTTGTTGGAACTGCTATTACGGAGTGGTATATTCAAGGAGGGCCGGCGAAGATGAGGGAGAAGGATTGGAAGCAGTGTACTGCCACAGGTCGCCTCCCCAAAATTATGCTGGATGCGATGATGTACATGATCCATCATTTTTCCGTTGGGACGCTTTTAGAAATTCTTCAATGAGTTATCGCCGCAGCAAAAACAAAGAGTACATGAAAGGGCGTAGCGCTTGGTGCGGAGAATGGAAGCGACAAGAGTAGGAGGATAGCAATGCTACCAACAAGTAGAAGCAAACCAAAGGCCGACCTGTCAAAGGAGAAGATATTGCTCTATGGTCGGCCGAAGATCGGGAAGAGCACATTCGCGAGTCAATGGCCAGATTCGCTGTTTCTCGCAACAGAGCCAGGGTTAGCGTACCTGGAAGTATACCAGGTCGCAATAACAGACTGGTCCGAATTCGTTGAAACCTGCACCGAACTAGTGCAAGGTAATCATCCATTCAAGACCGTCGTTGTTGACACGATTGATAACGCCTATCGTTTCTGCAACGACTATGTCTGCAGCAAGTACGGGATCAAACAACCGAGTGACCTACCCTTTGGAAAGGGGTTCGCACTAGTCAACAATGAGTTTATGCGAATCCTGCAACGGTTCGCTAGTTACGGTTATGGCATGATTTTCTTGTCGCACGGCAAGGACAAGGAAATGAAAACCAAAGCTGGCGACAAGTACTACATCAGCATGCCGTCGCTCACAGATGGCGTGCAGAAACTCGTGGCAGGTTGGGTCGACATTATCGCAATGGCCGACCTGGAATTCGATGAAAAGACTCAGGAAATCAGGAGAGTGATTCGAACCAAAACCGCAAGAGAGTATGTCGCAGGTTCAAGGCTCGAATTGGATGACCCGATAGCACTTGACTATGGGGCATTCAGTGAAGCATATGCAAAGGCATTCAACAAATTGGAGGGAAGAGATGGGGATTTACAGTGATGAGTTGGGCGAATTCCAGGAAATGTGGGATGGCGCCCAAAAGAGGAAGGAAGAACTCGGCAACAAGAAGGCAGAGAAAATTCCTGATGGGGAGTACCAGTGTGAAGTCGAAGAAGTAGCAATGCAGAGGAGCAAGTCTTCTGGCAAGCTGATGTTGAAGTGGCAGATGGGGATTCTGCTGGGCGAGCACGCAGGCAGGAAGATCTGGAAGTATAGTATGCTTCCACAGGCCGGCGAACTCGCGGATACTAACCAGAAGAGAGTCGAGAATCTGACAGTGGAATTCGCTAGGTGCGGGGTCGTGTTGCCCAGGATAGCAGACATAGAAGATAAGATCGATGATCTCTTGAAGCGCAAAGTCGCTGTGCGCGTCAAGTCGGGTAGCGGAGATATGCCGTATATAAACATCATGAGGGGTGTCGAAGAACCAGTTGGCGCAGCGGCAAAGCAATCGTTTGGAGCAGCACCGAAGAAACGAGTAACGGATGATTTCCCGTTCTGATAGGAGGGGCGACAATGAGTGATGCGAAATTGCGCAGGGCGATTGAGATTCTGCGGGCGAAGTACAAGCCCGATTGGACTCTCGAAGAGATTGCCCAAAGGTGTGCGTTGGACAGGCGAGTATTCAACTCTGCAAACCCGAAAGCGGAAACGTTGTGGCGTATCGCCGAAGTAATGGGCGTACCAGTGACCGTACTGGTAGCAACAATGGAGGGGATCCAATAAATGATAACTACAACAGCAAAAGATCGGTTAGCGAAACTGGTCGAGTATTGCAAGACTAGTAACATCAGATACAGGAAGAACCCGATAAGCGATAAGCGGCGGTTGTCGTTGCTCAAACCAGACCGTTATGTGATTGCGAAGAGCGGCCCAGGGGAATGGTCTCTAGGCGGTTGCAGTCATGCTGCCAGTTACTGGGTTGCCCTTGCAATGGGCGACATCGAACCCCGTATCGCGGCCAATGGTACAGGCCCAACTATCCCCAGAGACCAGAGGGGTGCATGTCATGTACTATGCACGGATAATATCCCGGATGTAGTATGTGATGGTATTGCCCGAATCGACTGCGGAGATTGGGCAGCAGTGTGCAAAGGGTATGATGCGAACTTCACGAGCGTTGGGGATTGCAAGTACAAGGAAGTGCCCGAGAAGATCATGGAAGTCACAAGCAGTAGATGGGCGATAGTCCACTATCAGAGTGGTCACGTTGTAATCTGCTGTTGGTGGGGAGGCGAATGGATGCGATTCAGCGCTGATAGTCGAGGGGCGAAGATACGCTGGTCGATGTGGGACAGCAATCCAAAGGACGCGGGCAAGAAGATAGCCTGGGTGCATGTATATGCTCGAGGCTACGGGGTAACAACGGAGTGTGACGTACCGTATTTGGAGGGAAAAGAATGAGCATCAATTGGGAAGCAATAGCAGTGAGGGCGTTGGAATGGGGAATGAATGAGGCGCAGAAACTCGCATACAAGGGGCTGATGCGCGAGATTCAACGACTCCGTGATGGCATTGTCGAGAGAGACAATAGGTGTTGGGGCAGTAACAGTCTCTATGGTGGTTTCCGCGAGTGCACCTACTGCGGCGGGAAAGAGAACATGTGTAAGCCGGATTGCCCGAGGGTAGTCTATCCTAGGAGTCCGAAATGAGAAAGCGCAGAACCGTTTGGGAGTGCGTTGACTGTGGCCACGGATTCACGCATCTACTCGATTTGCAAATGCACAAGTGCATGCGAAGCAATCTCTCTGCGCAGGGCCAGGGCGAAGCAGCGACGAGAATCCCGGAGGAGGGTTGGGCAATACTCCGGGATGCAATCGAAGCATGCATGTTTGTGGGAAGGAAGGAGAAATGACAACAACGAAACTGGGCATCATTGCTTGCGCAATCATCGAGGCAGGGTTACTCCTCATGTGGTCGCATGATCTGATAGGCGATCACGCAGCAGTAGTCTGGTCATGCGTCATGATCGCGTTGCCAACAATACTAGTCATGATGGACGGCATAGATGACGACAAGTAATACATCGAAGATAGCCCTGGGCGTCGACCCTGGAAAGCATTCGGGTTGGGCTGTCGTGCAAGGCCAAGCACTACTGGCGTTTGGCCTTGCAGAATCACCTGCTGCTATCATCGAAGCATGCAGGATAGCAGTCGATCTGGGCGCAACGGAAGCCTGGTGCGAAGACCAGTACATCGATTCCAACAAGAGCAAACATGCCATTCAAGGGCCGGCGAGTAGTGCAGGCGAATGGAAAATGGCCTGGTACGGGGCAAGTCGACTCGCAAAGTACAACCGGGTGATGCCAGATGAATGGCGCC
>Ga0172375_10003100_pt1 | contig 25503 bp, 15 predicted proteins | sample LakKiv1m_FD_114537 | JGI IMG/M metagenome (GOLD analysis project Ga0172375, IMG submission 114537) | Freshwater microbial communities from Kabuno Bay, South-Kivu, Congo - kab_092012_11.1m | ecosystem: Environmental > Aquatic > Freshwater > Lake | place: Democratic Republic of the Congo...
ACCTGATAATCTCCAAGGCTCATTTGATACATTCTGATCTTCCTTTTGCTTTTTTTGATTCCACAACAGGAATTTAGCTAAAATCAGACCGCTACAAAAGAGGTTTTGCGAAGGATTCTAATATATGTTACTGGGAAATAGACAAGATCGCTTTCTATATGCACTCGGTTCTGGACACGATCCGCATGGACCCGCTGTTCGCCGACACCGCTAATTATGACTTCACGCTGCCGGCTGGCTCACCGCTCCTGACTTTTGGAACGGATGGCAAACCGATCGGCGATCCGCGTTGGGGCACCAACTTCGTCGAGGCGATCGAACCGCAGGAAAGCGCCACTCCGACTCGGTTCGCTCTGGAGCCGGTTTACCCGAATCCCTTTAACCCATCGACGAATTTTTCATTCAGCCTGACGGTCGGCGGGTTGACCGAACTGGCGGTTTACGATCTGTGCGGCAAGGAAGTCGGCCGGGTCGTGAATGAATACCTGGCGGCGGGAGATTACCGCTTTACCTTTGACGGCTGTCATCTGAAATCCGGTATTTATTTCTGCCGGCTGACCAGCGCGGGAAATACCAGCACCCGCAAAATGGTTTTGCTAAAATAGATAACAGTTTTTCACGATCGATGGTTGCGGTGAGGGATTAATTTTGGGATTGCCGGTGATTTTAAATCTGGATTTGTCATGATGAGCGATCGGTTGGGGCTTATTGCAGTCGTAGGTATCGGAGTTGGCGTCTTGAATTTACAAGCCCAGCCCCTGGCATTTCCCGGCGCGGAAGGCAGCGGCCGGTACGCCACCGGCGGGCGCGGTGGTGAGGTTTACGAGGTGACCAATCTGAACAACAGTGGAACCGGTTCTATCGTGGATGCCGTTTCGTCTGGAAACCGGACGATCGTTTTCCGGGTCTCGGGGACAATCGAACTTGGCAATACGATTCTCAAGCCGAAAGCCAACACCACGATCGCCGGCCAGACCGCGCCCGGCGACGGTATTTGCCTGAAGGGTCGCATTCAGATCAAATACTCAAACATCATTATCCGATATTTGCGCATTCGGGTGGATGCCGGCGCGGCCAATTCCTCCGGCGATGCCATCGACATTGAAAGCGGCCAGAACATCATGATCGACCATGTCAGCGCCTCATACGCCCGCGATGAAGGGATTTCCTGCCAGGAAACTTGCGACAGTGTCACCGTTCAGTGGAGCCTTATCAGCGAAGCCCTGACCTTTGAAAGTCACAGTTACGGCTCGCTGGTACGTGGCGATAAGGGCGATCAGAAAACCTATCATCACAATCTGTATGCCCACAATAATGCCCGTCTGCCGCGCCCGGGTAATTACACCCACGCGATTTATGACTCGGTTGGCCTGTTTTTCGATTTCCGCAATAATGTCGTCTACAACTGGGCCGGTTCGTCACCGGGATATAATGCCGACGACGATCAGATCAGCCGCTATAACTTTATCGGCAATGTCTATATCCCCGGCCCGGAATCCAGCACCAGCAGCAAACTCTATAAAGAAGACGCCTATAACGCTTACGGATATTTTGCCGATAATATGCTTAATGGCTCGGTTCCCGATGATCAGTGGAGCCTGGTAAAGTTTAACGGCTTCACCGCCGACCAGATCAGTGCCTATAAACAACGCTCGTACCTCATTCCGATGGAAACGGTCACGACGACTTCACCAGAGCAGGCTTACATTGACGTTTTAGCCAGTGCCGGATGCAGTTTTCCCAAACGCGACACTATTGACCGTCGCCTTATTAACGATGTAATCAATCAAACCGGACATTCGATTGACAGCACCAGGCATCAACCGGAAGGCGGTTGGCCGCTCCTGACCGGCCCGGAAGCGCCGACCGATACCGATCAGGACGGGATGCCGGATGATTGGGAAACGGCCAACGGTTTGAATCCGGCCGACGCCACCGATCGCAACCTGACTGCTGAGAATGGCTATACTCATCTGGAAAAATATCTGAATGGATTACCGGAACAGGCTCCGGAGCGAATTACTTCGGAACCAACAACCGCCAACCAATTTTTTCTAACCCAAAATTACCCTAATCCTTTCAACGCAAGCACCGTTATTCGATTTTCACTTTTCAGAAGTGGTTTGGCTGAAATCCATATTTTCGATCTGACCGGCCGAATCGTCAGAACCTATGCAAAGCAACATTTTACGCCCGGCCAATACAATCTTGTCTGGCAGGGAGATAATGATTCCGGTAAACCGGTGGCCTCTGGCATTTATTTCTGTTCATTGAAGTTTGATGAAAAAATCCAAACCCTGAAAATGCAGTTAATTCGTTAAGGAATGTTCCGAAACCAACACCGGGTACGGTTTAAGGAGCGCCAATGTTAAAAAACAAACCGATATTTACTTGGGTCAGAGTGGCTTTGATAATCACCCTGATCGCTTCGAACAATCTATTTGGCCAGAACCGCAGCCGGATCGGCGGCAACGTCAGTGACGCCGAGACCGGCGAGCCGCTGATCGGTGTCAACGTAATGCTCGAAGAAACAGTGTTGGGCGCGGCTACAGATGCTGACGGTAATTATATAATCATCAATGTACCCGTTGGGACGCATCAGGTCAAGGCAACCATGATGGGTTATGAATCTCAAATACTGACGGATGTCATGGTTTCGGCCGACCGGATCACACGTCTAGATTTCACTTTACGACATACCGTAATTCAGGGACAGGAAGTCGTCGTAACCGCCCGGCGCGACGAATTGCACAAAGAGGTCTCGAATACCCAGATGGTCGTTGATGCCATGCAGATCAACGACGCCACCGGCATCCGCGAGATCAATTCATTTCTGACCAAACTGCCGGGCGTCGGCGAAGACAACGGCTACCTGACTATCCGGGGCGGCTCGGCCGATCAGACCGGCGTAATGGTCAACGGTTTATCATTTGTGAACGCCGCCAACGGTAACGCCGAAACCAGTATTCCGCTCAGCGCCGTCGAACAGGTTTCCCTGATGTCAGGCGGTTATAATGCCGAATACGGAAATTTCCGTTCCGGACTAATCAATGTCACGACCAAGACCGGCGACCAAAAAGGCTACCACGGGACCTTCACTTACTCCCGCGATAATGCCCACATCCGTCGTTTCGGGGATTCTTTCTACGATACCGACAATGATTTTTTATGTTCCTTCCTCGATCCGGATGCCTGTTTTGTCGGCACGGAAGTCGCTTGGGCGGGCGACCTTTATAAAATTGATCAGCACCAGAAATTTACCGGCTGGATTTCCCAGGCAAATCTCTATAATATCGGCAAATCCGAAGAAGACTGGGCTACTCCCATGGATTACTACCTGCTGGCCTGCTGGATGTTCATGACAGTTCCGGATTACAAGGGTCTGGCCGGCCTGTCCGATTCATTGAAAGAGGTGATTGGGTATCAGGAGGTCTCCGATGAACAGAAAAAACTCTTCGCCAAACATCATAATAAGGAAGAAAATTCGGACTGGAATGCCGACGGCGGTTTTGGCGGGCCGGTTCCGTTAATCGGTCGGGCTCTGGGTAATGCCACCTTCTATTTATCATTTAATGGCAAAGAACAACATTATATCCTGCCGGTCTCGCGTTCCAGCGACGAGAATTACACCGGCATGCTTACTATAAAAAGCCAGCCGACCCAAAAGACGACTTTGACATATAACAGCCTTTATAAATACGAAATCGGCGTCAGTCCGATCCGCCCGGCCTGGGGCGATTCACCCGACGCCAGCCGCCAGGGTGGTTTCATGCCAGCCAATAATATTAAATATATCGCCAGCAAAGCCTTCAGCGCCTCAGAAGGTTATTACTGGTACGATCCGGCTTTTTTCCCGATTCTGGAACAGCGCACCTATCTAAACGGCTTAACGGTTAATCATATTATCAATAAGTCGACTTTCTGGGAGCTTAGCCTGAGTGCGGTCAATATTAAGGATCACAGCCAAACCGGTAATACCCGCGACACTACAGCCATTACTCACTTCGGCCCGTTTGTCGTTAACGAAATGCCTTACGGCAAGTTATTGGAAGCCTCCAACTGGGTAACCGGGATTTTTGACGGCGATACGCTTAGTTATAAGTATCCTAATTACGATGCTCTGTCCGGTATTTCTCAGGTGCGATTTAGGCGGAAAGAGGGCGATCTCTACGATAATATTCGCGTCGGTCAGTACCGGGCGAAATTCGACCTCTCTTCCCAGGTCGGCATGCATAATTTCATAAAAGCCGGTTTTGAACACAATTACTTCAATCTGGACCATAAACTGTGGATGCTCTGGAACGAATATCCGTACAACGTCTATGAGTTCAACTATCATCGCAAACCCAGCCAGACCGGCGTTTACGTTCAGGATCAGCTCAATTATAAATCGATTATCGCCAATATTGGTTTACGCTTCGACTATTATTACGGCGGCGGCGGAAAATGGCCGACGGGAGACGCCTTCTCCACGGCCTTCACCCAGGCCTTTGGAGACCCGCCGCAGAACAAAACAGCCGCAGCCGATTCCTTTTTTGCTGCGCTGAGAGACGGCCGCTCGTTAATCTGGGAAAAATGGGAAGAGTATGACGCCGCTCTGCCCGATTCAGCGACCAAACTCCTCCAACCGATTAAAAATCATTTTACCATCAGCCCGCGAATCGGCATTTCCTTCCCGGTCACCGAACAAGCGAAGTTTTACTTCAATTACGGCCATTTCCGCTCAAATCCGCCTTATTATTCGATGTACCTGTACCGCTATCGCTACACCAAGAACGGACTCTATGAACTGTCCAATCCGAATCTGGAACCGCCCCGGACCGTTTCATACGAACTGGGAATTGCGACGACTATCTTTAAAAAAAGCGTGCTGCAGTTATCGTGGTATTCCAAAGATATTACCGGGCAGAATGGCGAGGTAACCTATACAAACTCCACCGGCACGGTCGATTACACCACCTGGGCTAATAATGAATACCAGGACATCAACGGCATCGAGATTAATCTTTCCAAGAACGACAACAGCTGGCTGACCGGTTGGATTAACTACAATTACATGATGAAGAAGACCGGTTATACCGGGCGGCAACTCTATTCGGATATTGTGATAAAAGATGAGGAGGCTTATTACGCCGACGAAGAAACACGCTCGTTACCACTGCCGAAAATCAATGCTACTATGACCCTCCGAACGCCAAAAACGAATGGAGCCGGACGGATCGCTAAAAACCTGCTGGCCGACTGGACCGTCACCTTATTTGGAGAATGGGAAGCCGGCGAATACTTCACCTGGAATCCGCGCAACGAGCTGCATGTCAACAACAATCTGCGCTGGCCGGATTACTATATGATTGACCTGAAAATTGAAAAGAAAGTCAAATTCCTGGGTCTGGCAGCTTCTTTCTATGTAGATATCAGCAATCTGTTCAATTTTAAAGTCAGTCTAATGGATCACGGCTATTGTTTCGTGAGAGAAAGCGGCGATATGGAAGAATGGACGGATTTTACAGATTACCTGGCATCGCTCCGCCTGCCAATGTATAAATCAGCCGATTATGACGAGCTGCGTGCGGCCAATCCCGGGATGTACATTGCCGGCAACGACCGGGTCGGCGAGCTGCGTTCATCTAAAAAATCGTATATCAATGATCCCAATTATTCGTTCTGGCTGTATGAACAACCCCGCGATATCTGGTTTGGGATACGGTTTAGTTTATAAGAACGGCTTTAAGAGGAGTAATCGGATTGAACAGACAAAAGAATATCTATAAATATCGCGGACTCGCCCAAAGATTTTCCTTCGGATTGCTGTTAATGCTGTTTTTCACAATCCGGAGCGGATCGGCTCAGACTCAACCTGAGGCGGCCACAGCCCTGATCAAAATGGGGCACGTCTGGGGCGGACTTAAAGCGAACGGCGACAAAAGCAGTTTCTATTATGGCAGTTTTTTTCCGAATGACTATGATGTTATTTTCAACCGCGGGCAGGATCTGGATTCCTGGGCTGGGTCCGGCTTTCGTTTGGCGGCGACAAATTGGTACGATCCGCTTGACACTTTACATGAGTCGGCAGTTTATGGGCCAACGAATGATTTCCTGCCCACCGGTCAAATGGTCGAAGAATTGACCAATTTTGTTCGCTATAATTACCCGGACCAGACCATTGATTTTACAACGGTCGGCCTGGATATTTTCGGCACCTGCGACCCGAGTCAATTTGGTGAACTGACCTGCGACCAAATTGTCGAGGCGACCACTTACAATGTTCTCGGCGTCAATATTCACCGCAAAATCCTATCCTGGAGCCAAAATTTAAATGACGATTACATCATCGTGGATGTCGAGTTCAGCAATGTCAGTGACAGTACTCTCACGGGTTTCTATATCAATATGCAATCTAACGGCGCGAACACTTACCGCTCCTACGCATCCAATCCCGCCCCGCCTTCCAGCGAAGCCCTGCAACCGACCATGACCTGGCAACATTATTACGGCAGTCGGATCGGCGATTCATTGCGGGTCTTCTACGAATACCGGGCGGACGATCCCTCCACGGCCGGAGACAATATGGGCGCTCCGGTTACATCCCAGGGCGGACGACTGGTCAACACTAAATTCTGCTGGTATTCCATTCTGCATGCTTCCGGAGAACCGTATTTCGACTCTGTCAACGATCAGGATGATTTTATTCAGCCGCGGGTGACATATATCGGCACCAGCACGAAAATCCCCTATAACAGCGCCAGTGATGAATTCGGCGATAAGAATTTTTGGGCAATCCGCGGCGGCTGGTCGCAATACTGGCCGATGAACGGTGACACGCTTCCCGGCACTTTTCACGGCGGCAACAGTGACGAAACCGGCAGTCCGGATTTTTCAAATTATCCGGCTGGCACTCTGAGCAGTATCAATTCAAAAATGACCTGCAGTTTTGGCCCGTACACTTTTCGGCCCGGACAAAAGCTCCACATCGTTTATGCCAGCGGCTATTCCGGACTCGATCCTCAGACGGCCATGACGATAGGCAAGCGCTGGCTGAGCGGGACTCTGGAAGAACCGCCGAATTTACCGGACCCGAATACCGGCTATTTTCCGTCCAATTTTGCCTTCCCTGCCGATGCCCGCGCAACAGATTTGGTTAAAGACCGCTGGATCAGCACCGGGATAGACTCGGTGATGAAAAGCGCCAGCCGCGCCAAGTGGAATTTCGATACAGGCTATAAAATACCACCGGCCCCGCCCCCGCCATCCTATATCGATATCACCGCCTGGGGCAACACCGGTGTCGAAATCAAATGGACCGACCCGGAAGCCGAATCCCGGTCGAATTTTGCCGGTTACCGCATCATGCGTCGTTTAAGCGCCCTCGATACGGTTTTTTACAAAGTCATTTATGATTCCGGCCCGGAGGACAAGGCCGAGGAACATCTTTTTCAGGATCGCAGCGGGATTTACGGCGCCTTGTACTATTATTATATTCAGGCCAAAGCGCGCATTGCCGCCGACGATCCGCTGGCCGATCCGACTTCCCGCGGGAAGATCATATACAGTTCCCGGTCCCTGATCCCCAATATCTATTCGATCAAACCGGTTGCACTCATGCAAAACGATATGTCGAAAATCCGCATCGTGCCGAATCCATATAATATCAACGACCCACTGCTGAAGGAGCAAGGCTGGATCGATCAGCGCGGAATATCCTTTTTTAATTTACCGGCGACCGTCACTATTAAAATTTATACAGAAAACGGCGACCTTGTAAGAGTCATCGAGCATGATAGTCCGGTATTGCTTGCGGGATCGGAATTCTGGGATATGCTCACCAGCAGCCGACAGGTCATCAGCAGCGGCGTTTATCTGGTGGTTTTCGAAAAGCCGAACGGCGAAACCACCTTTCAGAAACTCCTGGTTGTCAGATAGAGGCGGAGGATAGAACCATGCAACGAACATTCAATCTTCTGACCGTCCTTCTCCTGATTGTAACCCTTACATTGTTCGCCTATGCTCAGGTCGGTTTGAAAAAAGTCGGCCAGAGTACAATGAATTTTCTGCTGGTCAGTCTTTCGCCGCATGCCAGCGCCATGGGCGAAGCCTACTGCGCCCTCGGAACCGGCGCGGAATGTATTTTCTTCAACCCGGCCGGGATTTCGGAAACGACCAACCGTTTCGAGATGCAAACCTATAACGCCCAATGGATCGGCGACATTAATTATCTCGGAGGAAGTTTTATATGGAATATGCGCCAATATGGCGCCGTGGGACTAAGCTTGTTGTCGGTCGATTATGGCACGATTTACGGTACAAGCCTTTTATCCGGAGGCGAAAAAGAATTATACCCTCAGGGATATAAAGACCTCGGAGAAGTCGATAATGTCGGCGCCTTTGCCTGCGGATTGACCTATGGACGGGCTATCAGTACTCAATTTCTGATTGGCGGTGATATTCGCATCGTCGGCCAGAATCTGGGCCAAAGTCAGCTTGATAGCGGCTTAAAAAACAACAACGCGGTCAAAATGGTTTTCGATGCCGGCGTCAAATACAATACCGGTTTCCGCAGCTTCCGCTTCGGCATGTCAATCCGCAACTTTTCTTCGAATGTCAAAAGAGAAGAGATAGATGAACAATTACCGCTGCTGTTCACGATGGGTGTGGCGATCGATCTGCTGGACGTTGTCGCACCGGCCCTTTCCCAAAGCAACTCTCTCAATCTGGCCGTTGATTTTCTGCATCCCAATAACTATTCCGAGCAGATTAATTACGGTTTGGAATTTCTTTTGTTCGAGCATTTCGCGATCCGTTGCGGTTATCAAACCAACCGGGACCTGGCGTCCTGGTCGGCCGGAGTCGGTCTGAATTACGATGTCGGTAAAAATAATCTGCGCTTCGATTACTCCTATTCCGATTTCGACCTGTTTAGCGGTGTAAATCGTTTGTCACTCGGTATTGCCTTCTGAAAGGATTCGGATGTTTAGAGCTTTTAGTCCGATTTCCCATTGTTTTCAAATCCGGCCGACCGGAACATTAAGGATGATATTAACCGTGCTAATCGCTTTTAGTCGGTTGGCGGCGGGCGATCCGATTTCCGAAATGCACTATTCCAATCCCATCATTTTCTCGGACTATTCCGATCCGGATGTGATCCGGGTGAATGATGCTTTTTCCTTGATTTCATCATCATTCATAAACACGCCCGGAATTCCCGTTCTACACTCGACCGATTTGGTCCACTGGCAAATCATTGGGCATGCCGTTGATAATTTACCGGACAATGGCTATGATTTACCTCAGCCGGGCAAAGGAATCTGGGCGCCCAGTCTACGCTATCACAACGGCGAATACTATATCTATTATGGCGATCCGGATTTGGGTATCTTCCTTATTAAATCCAAAAATCCAGCCGGCCGCTGGGAAAAGCCCTTATTGGTTATTTCCGCCAAAGGCTGGATTGACCCCTGCCCGTTATGGGATGACGACGGACAGGCTTATTTGATACATGCCTGGGCGAAGAGCCGGGTTGGTTTCAACAGTATTCTGACCATAAATAAAATGAGCCCCGACGGAACTCAAATCCTGGATGAAGGCATCCCGGTCTTCGACGGCCACGCCACTCAACCGACAATTGAAGGCCCGAAATTGTATAAACGCAACGGCTTTTACTATATCTTTGCCCCGGCCGGCGGAGTGAAGAACGGCTGGCAGACCGTCCTGCGTTCGCAAAATATCTATGGACAATATGAAGAAAAGATTGTTCTCGAGCAGGGCATCACGGCCATTAACGGCCCGCACCAGGGCGCCTGGATCGAGACCGCCAATGGTGAATCCTGGTTCGTTCATTTTCAGGATAAAGACGCTTATGGCCGGATTGTTCATCTGCAGCCGATGGAATGGCAGAACGACTGGCCGGTGATTGGTGTCGATCTTGATGGCAATGGTGTTGGCGAGCCGGTATTATCGTTTCGCCGTCCGCAAATCGCGATTTCCAACCCGGACGTTAATATTCAGACTTCGGATGACTTCACGAAAAATTCGCTCGGCCTGCAATGGCAGTGGCGGGCTAATTCTAAACCGGAGTGGTTTTCGCTTACCAATCAGCCCGGCTTCCTGCGTTTGTATGCGGTCAATCCGGCTCCAGCTTTCAATAATCCCGGCGACCTGCCGAACATTCTGACGCAGAAATTTCCGGCGGAGAAATTCGAGGCCGTAACAAAGATAAAATTTCATTCCGAATCGGCAACCGACCAGGCCGGCCTGGTCGTGATTGGCAGTGATTACTTTGCCCTGAAAATTATCCGCCAAAACAATGAATACCTTCTGTTGCGGGTTGAATGTCTGGTCGCCGAAAATGGCAATCCGGAAACAATCCGGGACAAAGTGACTTTAAGCCAGCCGGAATTATTTTTGAAAGTGACCATTACACAAAACGCCGTTGGTGTTTTCAGTTATAGTCCGAACGGAAAAGATTTTCTTCCGCTTGGTAAACAATTTCAAGCCGCCAAAGGCAAGTGGGTAGGCGCCCAGGTTGGACTGTTCGCAACCACTGCCGGGAAAAATTCGGGCGGGTATGCCGACTTCGATTATTTCCGGGTAACCGTCAACCCGTAAATGCCGTGATCTATGCCTAAACTACCATCAATATTAATTACCGCCGCCAGCCTGATACTGCTGATTTGCGCTGCAACCAGCCGACCAACCATTCACCTGATCGGTGATTCGACCATGGCCGACAAACCGCTGGATGACAATCCCGAACGCGGCTGGGGCCAGCTATTCCCGCTGTTTTTTACTCAGGAAGTTGAAATCATCAATTATGCCCGCAATGGTCGCAGCACCAAAAGTTTTATTGATCAGGGATTGTGGAACAAAGTTTTGAAAAATCTCAAGCCCGGCGATTACGTCCTGATCCAGTTCGGCCACAACGACGCCAAGATTTCCGACACCACCCGTTACGCCGAAGCGCACACGGCCTACCGCACCAATCTGATAAAATTCGTTCAGGAAACCCGCACGAAAGGCGCCAATCCGCTTTTGATTACTCCGGTCAATCGGCGGAAATTCGACGACGACGGCAAGTTCATTGACCAGCATGGCGATTATCCGATAGTGGTGCGCGAATTATCAAAGGAACTGAATGTTTCCCTGCTCGATCTGCATGCCCGCAGCTTAGAATTATTCAGTGAACTTGGCGCGGAAAAGTCCGAAAACTTGTTCCTGCGGGCCGATTCAGGAGTGTACAAATTTTATCCGAACGGTAAGTCGGACAATACGCATTTCAACCGGAACGGCGCCATTCAGGTCGCGGAATTGGTGATTACCGAACTGCGGAGAACCAACTCGCCAATCATAAAATATCTCGGCCAGCCGCCGGAATTTAACGATGATGCGCATGGCAAAGTCGTCGGTCTGGATTATTTCTATAATCACGAAATTCGTAAGAATCAAGACGGTAACGAAGAGCAGTATCATTACACCTGGGAAGACCGCACCAATTCCGGTTTTTATGAATTGGGCAACTTATTCGAAAACCAGGACGCGTTCATTGCGGAAGTAGCCGCCGCACCGACGCCGGAGGTTTTACGGAAACTCAGTGTCTATATTATCGTCGATCCGGACACTCCGGCGGAAAATCCCGCGCCGAATTATCTTGATGCTCCCGCTATTAAAACTCTTACCGAGTGGGTCAATCAGGGCGGCGTTTTGGCGCTGTTCGGCAATGATGCCGGTAACGCCGAATTCGCCCATTTCAATGCCTTGGCCGAAAAATTCGGGATTCACTTTAACGAGGTCTCTGAAAATCGAGTCATCGCGCAAAATTATGAAATGGGAGCAATCAGTAATTTACCGGAGCATCCGATTTTTACCGGAGTCCGCAAAATATATATGAAAGAAATTGCGACCTTAAACTTAACCGTACCAGCCCAGCCACTTTTAATTAATAAAAATGCGATTATCATCGCGACGGCCCGCCTTGGAAGCGGATTGGTTTGCGCGATTGGCGATCCCTGGCTGTACAACGAATATATTGACAATCGCAAACTTCCGGCCGATTTCGAAAATTTCAAAGCCGCCCAGAATTTCTGCCGCTGGTTATTACAAAATGCTAAATGTGTCAGATAAAAGAGGATGTCATAGATAAGATTAAAATAACAGAAAGGAGAGGTTTTATGAGAAGGATATTACGCTGCTTGACTGTTTTGACGTTTGTTTTAATCGTGGCTTCGGGAGCCATAGCCCAGAATCCGGCTTCGGTTTACTGGTTATGTATGCCGCCGGATAGCCAGCATGTTTCGGCGATTTCCGGTAATGTATCCGGGTTGGATCAGACCAGCAGCCCCGGCTTTTTGGCCCGCGATTATAAAGAACCCGCCACCAAACCTATTCAGTACCAACGCTGGTGGCCCTCGCAAGATAATAAAACGGGTATCTCTTGGGGATATAGTACGACCTCCACCGATTCTTCAATGCGCACCGACCGCTGGATTCAGTTTGCCCTATATCCGAAAGAGAATACCAATCTGCAAACCGATTCCCTGACAATTTACATAGGCGCCAAAGGAACGGATAAAATCCGGGTCCGGTTGTTCTACGATACCGACACCAGCTTTACCAACAAAAAAGAAATTTCCGATTCGGCTTTGGTGATGGTTAAAGATACCGCTTCGTTCTACAACTTTCCGCTGGCTGCGGATGTGAAAGACGGCCAAGTACTATATGTCCGGATGTATCCCTGGAATAGCGGTCCGGCCTCAAACTCAAAATACCTGTACCTGCGGGAATGTACGATCTACGGAACCACCCAGGACATTCCCGTTGCGGCTAACGCCCTCTGGCCTTTCGAAAGCGACGACCAGCCGGTGACGACCGGCTTGGTCACGGCCCAATCACAGACCTACAGCGCCGCCATGAAGTTTTATAACGTCACCCAATTGCCGACCACTACGACCGGTGAAAACGTCACTTGCGGCACGATTCAAACCGTCTCGAAATCCTGGAATGCCGAACCGAATCCGACCGACAGTCTCTTTTTCCAATATGCCGTTGCGCCCAAATTCGGTGGGACTTTAAACGTCACCGATGTTTCAATGTATATCGGCGGATGGTACACGAGTAATATGCGGGCGGCAGTTTTTTATTCAAAGGATTCCACTTTTGCGACCAAGACGCTTCTAATTGCCGACACGCTCTTATCGGGCAATGCCGTTATGCCCCTGGTAGCCGCCTTAGACGAAACCGTCAACTCCGGCGAAACATTCTACCTGCGAGTCTATCCGCACAACACCGAAGCGGTTGGTTGGGCGAAGCTTGTGGCGGTTGACAGCGTGATGATTTCCGGGACGACGACCGGCGTCACCGCCGAGCCGCCGACTGTCACTACCGGTACGGTTTCTTATATTTCCACAACCTTCGCGACCACGGGCGGCACGGTAACAAGCGATGGCGGCTCAGCGGTATTGACCCGCGGCGTTTGCTACGATACCACCACAGCCCCGACTATTGATCAAAATAAAACCGAAAACGGCTCCGGCTCGGGAACATTCAGCAGCCATCTGACCGGACTGACCGCTGGCATGACCTACCATTTAAGGGCTTATGCAATTAATGCGGCCGGAACGGCTTACGGTGATGAGGTTACCTTCAAGACTCTCGATTCGATTGATGTCCCGACTGTTGTGACGACGGCCGTGTCCAATATCATGGTCAAGACGGCTTCCTGCGGCGGCAATGTCAGCGAATGGGGCGGCGATACCGTTTTGGTCCGCGGTGTTTGCTGGAACTCGACCGGCAACCCGACTATTACCGACAATAAAACTGAAAATGGAGCCGGGTTGGGGACATTCGTAAGTTCTCTGGCACCGCTGGTCGAAAATACGCTTTACTATGTGCGGGCTTATGCCACCAACAGGAAAGGCACCGGCTACGGCGCCGTCGATTCTTTCACAACCCAAACCCCGGCCGAACAGATCACCAAGATCGTGGCCGCCGACGGAACCGGAGATTACACTACCGTCCAGGCCGCCTTCGATGCGATTCCAGACTATTACACCGGACCATACGTTATTCTGATTAGAAAAGGCGTCTATTATGAAAAGTTGCTGCTTGACCGCTATAAGACCAATGTCATTCTGGTTGGCGAGGATGTTGATTCAACGATATTGACGTATGATGATTATGCCGGCAAAGCTGGCGGCACTTCAATGTCTTACAGCGTGGCAATTGACGCCGATGATTTCCTGGCCATGAATATTACCTTCCGTAATACCGTCAAAAACGACGGATTGATAGCCGATCAGCAGGCCGTTGCTCTGCGGGTAAACGGTGACCGTCAGGCCTATTACAATTGCAAACTGCTCGGCTATCAGGACACCTATTACACCTGGGGCGGGCGCGGCACCGCCCGGATTTATATGAATCACTGCTATATTGCCGGCTCCGTCGATTTTATTTTCGGACGCGATATTGTGGTCTTCGATTCCTGCGAGCTCCACATCAATCGCAACGGTGGAACTTTGACGGCCGCGAGCACCGAAGCCGATTCCAAATTTGGCTATGTCTTCCGAGATTGTATCATCAGCGCCGACTCGATCGGATTCAATGAGATTCCGATTGTGTCCTTTTATCTCGGACGCCCCTGGCAGGCCTCTCCGCGCACCGTTTTTATTCATTGTGAAGAACCTAAAAACCTGAACGCGGCTGGCTGGTTGGCCTGGAACGTTACTCCAGCGCTTTACGCCGAATACCAGTGTTATGGAGAGGGTTCGGATTTTTCCGCACGCGCCAGTATTTCACGCCAGATGACTGGTGAGGAATACACCGATAATAACCTGGAAAATATTTTCTCGAAGAGTTCCAGCCCGAACCTTGGTTATGATTGGATGCCAGCGATACCGGAATTTATTATGCCGGAAGTTGGACTCGGAAGAGGAGCTAACGTTCTTCCGACCGCTTATCGACTCGCCCAAAACTATCCGAACCCGTTCAATCCGGTAACGACTATCAAATACGATCTCTTAAAACCGGGACGGGTGACGATTATCCTGTATAATCTGCTGGGTGAAAAAGTCATGACGCTGGTGAATGCCGATCAACCCGCCGGTTATCATTCTGTCATTCTGAACAGCGGCCGGCTGGCGAGTGGAATTTATTTCTATTACATCGAGACCGGCGAATTCCGCCAAACCAAGAAGATGATGCTTTTGAAATAAGGTCAACATAACGGCTGTATGAGTAATTAACCATGAAGATACTTGCTTTCAGGCGCCGGTTGACCGGCAAAACGAATCCACCAGCCGGCGCCCGGACAAGTCGGGTGTCCGATAACTCCTATATACCCCGATTACTTCGGAATGAATGGAAAACCCTTTGAAAAAAATCTATTTCCTGATTATTAGTTTATTCATTACCGGTTTTGCATTGGCGCAAAGTGTAGCCACCAGCCTATGGCCGCTGATCGCCGACCAGAGCGCTGAAGTCACCGGTAACATCCTGGCTTTCCCGCAAAGCCTGAGCAATATACAAGTGAAATATGAAAGCAGTGTGCAGCGCAGCAGTCCCAGCGGAACCGCCGGCTCGTGGCCTGGCGAAACCACCGAGAACAGTTCGCGCTATATACAATTCGCGGTTACTCCGGAGGCCGGTTATATTTTCAACGTGACCTCCATTGTGTTGATGCTCTATGTAAATTCGGGCAGTGGCATGCGGGCGAATATCTATTACTCCGCCGATCCGTTTTTCAGCTCCAAGACACAAGTCGGTTCGACTTTTACACTGGGCAAGTCGGTTCCGTCCACACCGAATGTCGCGGCGGATTTCAATCATGAAGTAAGTTACGGCGATACTTTTTACGTACGCATTTATCCATGGTATACCGAATCGACTACCGGAAAATATGTCATCGCCAAAGATGTGACCGTTTCCGGTACGAGTATGCCATCGACATCGATTATAGTTGCTCCTGTTTCTTTAAGCGGGTTTATCCAGGCAGACGCCGCAACGCCTTCCGCGCCACAAACCTATTCATTGTCGGGGATGAATCTTACCGATACGGTCGTGATTATTCCCCCGCCGGAATTCGATATTTCAGCAGATGACGGGTCAATCTGGACCGGCTACGGCGATTCAATTTCTTTACCAGTTACGGATGGCGCCATTACCGGGCAACCGGTAAACATCGCCGTGCGTCTGAATACGACGGCGGCCGGTCCTTACGAAGGCATCATAAGTCATCGCAGCGCCGGCGCGAACGGCGCCGAAGTTACGCTTGCCGGAGTGTGTCTGGCAGCCGAGCCGACCAATCCTTCCACAATTGTTATCGATTCGCTCACCGGGACAACCATAGCGCTCGCTTTCGTTGGCGGAAACGGCTTGCTGCGCATCGTTGCCATTCGTGCCGGATCTGATATTTCCTGGTTGCCGGAAGACGGCAAAGCAGTTGCGGGCGTTTCAGCAAATTTCACCGAAGCTCCTGACCAAGGCGACGGTACCAAAATCGTCTGTGCTGGCGCAGACACGTCGGTTACAGTTTCCGGACTCACCAGCAATACAACCTATACCGTCGCCGTATTTGAGTATAATGTCGCCACCGGCAACTCGCAAAATTACCTGACGACCTCGTTTGGGGTAGCGACTTTTACCACGCCGGCGGTTCCAACGCTTTCCGCAACACCGGGCTCCCTGGATTTCGGAAGCGTTCTCTTTGCCCGGGAAGTTGTCAAAAGCTATGCGCTTTCCGGCAATTTTCTGAATGAGAACGATACCATTAAAATTAATTCCGCGACGGGATTTGACATTTCATCAATACCCGATTCCGGTTTTGGACCCTCTTTACAAATTCCTTATTCCGGCCTTACCGTCAGTGCAATAATTTACGTACGCTTTTTGCCGGCCGCACCGGGCGTCTATTCCGGTGTGATCGACCACTCTGGCGGTGGAACATCCATAAACGTCACCGTTACAGGAACTTGTGTAGAAACGACGCCCTCGCCAATGGAGATGATCGGCTATGCCACTGTAAGCGCAGAAGGATACACGACCACAACCGGCGGCGCCGGGGGCACTGTCACGACGGTTTCAACTCTTGCGGAATTACTTGCCTTTGCTTCAAACTGTGAGGATAATTTCGACTTAAAAATACTCTGTATCAGTGGAAAAATATCGGCGTCTTCAAGCACCGTTGTTACGATTAAGCATGGGGCTAATATATCGATACTTGGTGAAGGAAGTACCGCAGAACTCGAAAATATCGGCCTGAATATCCGGGATTACCATAATGTGATAATCAGAAATCTGAGAATTCATGAAGTCCTTTATCCAAATGATGCCATTACCATTGACGCCTGCCATCATGTCTGGATAGATCATAACGAGCTATACAGTAAAATTGGCGCTGATATTGGTGTGGATACGTATGATGGCCTGCTCGACATCAAAGAGGGCTCGCGTTATGTAACCGTTTCGTGGAATTATCTGCATCACCACATGAAATGTTCATTAATCGGACATACCGATAAAACCGATCAGCAGGCAACCGATAGCCAGATGAGAATCACTTATCATCATAATTGGTTTAGCTATACGGAAGGACGCAATCCGAGCATTCGTTTCGGCGCGATTCATATGTTTAATAATTACTTCGAAGAAATTACTGACTACGGAATAGCCGCACGAAACGGGGCCCACGCCAAATTAGAGAACAATCATTACCATAACGTGATTCTGCCGATGTCAACCGATAAATTTCCCACGGCTTTTCCCAATGGATACATTTGCGAAAGTGGAAATATTTTTACCGGAACATGCGGTTCCAATGTCATATCGCAGACCGGATGTGATTTCTGGAATTCGACATCCTTGCCGTATTCATATGTACTTGATCCGGTGGAATCGGTAGAATCAATCGTAAAGCTAAATGCCGGTATTTCGGATACCACCGATACAGTAACGCGAGAGGCGGATTTTGTGACTCCAACAAACATTTTGTTAATCCATAATTATCCCAATCCGTTTAATTCAGCGACTACGATTTTATTCAGTGTGCCGGTCGGCGGTTACATTGCAATAAAAATCTATGATCTGCTCGGTCGCCAGATAGTAACCCTATACGATGAAATAGCCGAAGCCGGAGTAATTTACCGAAAAATCTTTAATGCCGAACGACTGGCCGGCGGGATTTATTTCTGTTCGCTTGAAACTGCCGGCGGTTCGACGATTTGCAAGATGCTCCTGTTAAAATAGAGGAACGCTTTAAAACGCCCAAAACCAGAGATATTGAAATGATTCGAATAAAAACAACCTTGATCGTCATGAGCTTAATTGCGGCGCCTGTTTTCTCCGCGGCGCCCGGTGAACCGGCGGGCGATTTGTCAAACCTGAAAACCGAAGTCAGCGCCTGTTTGAACGGTGTGCCTTTTTCCATGCCGGCGATTCCTTTACCGGAATTTCCCGACCAGAGATTAATAATCACTGATTTCGGCGCCGTTGGCGACGGCCACACAATGAATTCCATAGCAATTAACCAGGCCATTCTGAAATGTTCGCAATCCGGCGGAGGCACTGTGATCGTGCCGCCCGGCCTGTGGCTCACCGGGCCAATTAAGCTGCAAAGTAATGTCAATCTGCATTTACAGGCCGGCGCTTTAGTAGTCTTCAGTCCGAATCGCAACGACTATCCCGTCATAAAGCCACCCGCTAAAAGATTTACCACTTCACCCTTGATAACCGGCTACAACCTCGAAAACATTGCCATCACCGGAGCGGGGGTTTTCGACGGCAATGGCCAGGAATGGCGGCCTGTGAAAAAATTCAAAACCACGGCCGGTCAATGGCGCGATCTGTTAAATTCCGGCGGCGTTGTTAATAAAACCGGTGATATGTGGTGGCCGTCAGTGGAAGCACAGCAGGGTGAAGATTATCTCGACTCACTGGGATCAACCCGATCTACAAAAGACCTGGGGCCGGCCGATTATCTGCCCGCCCGGGATTTCCTGCGCCCCAATCTGGTCTCGTTGGTTAATTGTAAAATTGTACTGGTCGATGGCCCAACTTTCAAAAATTCGCCCATGTACGCTTTTCAACCGGAACGCAGTGAAAACCTCATTATAAGAAATATCAAGATTAACAACGAATGGTGGGCTCAGAACGGCGACGGCATCGACATCAGTTCCTGTAAAAACGTGTTGATTTTCAAATGCACCGTCACGGCCGGCGATGATGCCATTTGTATGAAGTCCAGCCGGATCAGCGGCCAGACAGAACCCGCCGTTCAGAATATCGTCATCCGGGATTGTATCGTCTATCACGGTCATGGCGGCTTCGTTATCGGCAGCAATACCGATGGCGGAATGCGGAATATTTTCATCAATAATTGCGTTTTCATTGGCACCGACGTCGGCCTGCGTTTTAAAAGCGCCCGCGACCGGGGCGGCTTAGTCGAAAATATCTTTATTCAAAATATCCGCATGAAGGACATCGTCAATGAGGCGATTTTATTTAACACTTATTACGAGGGCGTCGGCCGTGAAAACGAAATCGTTCCGGTTACGGAAGACACTCCGGTTTTTACCAATTTCGATCTCGACAGTATTGTTTGTATCGGCGCCAGTCAGGCTATCAGGATCATGGGCTTGCCGGAAATGCCGGTCAGTAAAATCCGGATCAGCAATTCATATCTGGCGGCCGAGGGTGGTTTTTCGGCCGAATATGCGCGCGAATTTACCTTAGAAAATATCAGTATAATCCCGAAATCCGGCCCGGTTTTCCAATTGGCACAGTGCGCCGGTTTCAACCTCAATTCGATCGGATTCCCGAAATCTGCGACGGAATTTATGAACCTTTCCGGCAAAAATACTCGGGACATCCGGATCCGAAATACAGTTTTATCGTCTCTTGCCACTCCTCTGATTTTCTCCAAAGAGGTCGATAAAAAGTCGGTGTCGGTCGAATAACCGGCGGATTCAAATCGAAAAACCCGGTTTAAAAATCCATTTTTATCTCTGCCGAATTTTTCTGAAATTACGCGCGTGACAATTGTTCGGATTATTTGAGTAATATATTTTTTTAACAATAACAGATTGGATTGAAGTCTTTTTTGCAGCCCGCTGCGGTATCGGCGGGCTGTGTTATTTATACGGAGATTGATATGCGAAAATTTTTAGTGACCGGCGCCCTCGGACAAATCGGCTCGGAACTGGTTCAGGCTCTGTGTGACCGGTACGGCGCTTCACAGGTTGTGGCAAGCGATATTCGCCCGCTAAATGACTGCGCCCTGACGGCTGGTTGTACTTTTACAATTCTCAATGTCAACGACGCCAACCAGCTCGCCGAATTGGTCGACCGGCATCGCATTACTGTCATTTACCACCTTGCCGCCCTGCTCTCGGCCGTCGCGGAAGCCCGCCCGCAGGACGCCTGGAATATCAACATGAATGGCCTCTTCAATGTCCTGGAAATTGCCCGGCAATATCAGTGCGCGGTTTTCACGCCCAGCAGCATCGGAGCGTTCGGGCCGTCGACCCCGCCCGATCTGACTCCACAGGATACCATTCAACGTCCCGGCACGATGTACGGCGTCACCAAGGTTGCCGGTGAATTGTTGTGCGATTACTATTTCAAGCGCTTCGGAGTAGATACGCGCGGGGTGCGCTATCCCGGAATTATTTCCTATAAAACTCCGCCCGGCGGCGGCACGACCGATTATGCCGTTCATATTTACTACGCGGCTCTCAAGCAGAAACAATACTCTTGTTTTTTGGAAAAAGGTACTTTTTTAGACATGATGTACATGCCGGATGCCCTCAAAGCCGCGATTGATCTGATGGAAGCCGATCCGGCGCGTCTCAGGCATCGTAATGCCTTCAACGTCACTGCTATGAGCATCGATCCGGAAATACTCGCCGCCGAAATCCGCAAACATATTCCCGATTTTAAAATGAATTATACCATCGACCTGGTTCGCCAAAACATTGCCGACTCCTGGCCGAATCATATCGACGACTCCGCCGCCCGCAACGAATGGAACTGGCATCCGCAATATGACCTGGAAACGATGACCACGGATATGCTGAAGCAACTTGCAATCAAATTGCAAAATGCAAAATGTTAAATTGTTAATGATACATACATCGGCCATTAACCAACTGAGTAGTCAAATAGGTGTTAATCGCGAGATATCCGGGCGATTATTCCAATTGGCAATTTTCAATCTCCAATCTACAATCTACAATTAGCATGATTTACGGCACCGGGATTGATCTGATCGAAGTTGAACGGATTGCGCGGCAGGTGACCGCTGAAACCCGTTTCCGCGATCGTATCTTTTCTGAAAAGGAAATCGCTTACTGCGAGACCAGGTCAAATAAGATCGAACATTACGCCGCCCGCTTCGCCGCCAAGGAAGCTTTTTTCAAGGCGCTTGGAACCGGCTGGCGCGGTGGTCTGAATTTCGCGGAAGTCGAAGTTATCAACGATGACCTCGGCAAGCCCGAATTGCATTTCCTCGGCCAAACCGGCAAACTCGTCGCCGAACAACAATTCACCACCGTTCATCTTTCGCTGAGTCATCTGAAAAGTCTGGCCGCCGCCATTGTCATTATCGAAAAATAAACGAGGAATATTTATGTACGGAAAAATGCAACGGGATTTACAGAAACTATTAGCCGACATTAAAGCCCAGGGTTTATACAAATCCGAGCGCATCATCGCCAGCCCGCAGGCCCCGCAGCTGAAATTAGTCGATGGCCCGGAATTATTGAATTTTTGCGCCAATAATTATCTCGGCCTTTCCAACCATCCGGAAATAATCAAGGCCGCCCGGGAAGCACTCGAACGCTGGGGGTTTGGACTTTCCTCGGTGCGTTTCATTTGTGGTACTCAGGAAATTCACAAGGAACTGGAGCAACAGTTATCGGACTTTCTCGGAACGGAAGATACTATCCTTTTCTCGTCCTGTTTCGATGCCAATGGCGGCGTTTTCGAACCGCTTTTCGACGACCAAAGCACCATCATTTCCGATGAATTGAACCACGCCTCGATCATCGATGGCGTCCGGCTCTGCAAAGCTCAGCGTTTCCGATATAAGCACATGGATATGGCTGAACTCGAAAAATGCCTGATCGATTCTGCCTCTGCCAAATACCGGATCGTCGTCACTGACGGCGTCTTTTCAATGGACGGGCATATTGCCCCGCTGCCGCAAATCTGCGAACTGGCCGAAAAATACGAAGCCCTGGTCATGATCGACGATTCGCATGCCACCGGTTATCTCGGAGCCACCGGCCGCGGAACGGCCGAATATTACGGCTTGCTTGGTAAAATCGACATTATTACGACCACCTTTGGCAAAGCGCTGGGCGGAGCTTCCGGCGGCTGTATTTCCGGACGCCGTGAAATCATCGAGTTCATGCGCCAGCGCTCACGCCCGTATCTTTTCTCCAATTCGGTTTCACCAGTAGTGGTTAGCGCCACCCTGAAAGCCCTGGAAATCGTGCGCAATCATCCGGAGTTGCCCCGTCAGACCATCGAAAATGCCCGCCGTTTCCGCAAAGGCATCACGGCCGCCGGTTATGACGTCCTGCCGGGCAATTCTGCGATTGTCCCAATCATGATTTACGACGAACCGCAGGCGATTAAAATCGCGAATCTCATGCTGGCCGAAGGCATTTACGTCATTGGCTTCACTTATCCGGTCGTACCACGTGGTACGGCCCGCATTCGCGTGCAGCTTTCGGCCGCTCATACTGCTGAACAAATTGACCGGGCGGTTCGGGCGTTTGTAAAAGTTCGCCAAAAAACAGCTGATTTTTCCGGAAATAATGATTGACAAATTTCTATAGGTTCCTTTATATTTGGATTGAATAAACCCGTTCCTGAATTGGCAGAGCGGGAAAGATTTTTAACCCAAAACGAGGAGGTGGTAAAATGGCCCTGTCAAAAGGCAGTATCAACAAAGTGATCTTAGTTGGACATCTGGGACGCGATCCGGAAGTCCGCTACACTCCGAATGGCGACGCGGTCGCCGAAGTATCGCTGGCGACGACCGAATCTTTTAAAAACCGGGACGGCAAAAGAGAAGACCGCACCGAGTGGCATAGTTTGGTAATCTGGCGCGGCCAGGCCGAATTTGCCAAAGAATGGTTGAAGAAAGGGCAGCTGGTTTACGTCGAAGGCCGTCTACAAACCCGTCAGTGGGAAGATAAAGAAGGCCAGAAACGCAGCAAAACCGATATTCAGGTCGATCAGATCACCATGCTGGGCAGCTCCGGCCGCGGTCGCGAAAAAGACACCGCCGAACCGGAAACCCCGGCTGCCCCATCACCGGACGACGAGATTCCTTTCTAATTTTATAACAGTTTCCGGATTCCCGCCGCCGGATTTGACGACATTCCGCTATCCGGTCGATTCTGTCAGACCGGTCGTTCAGTACGAAAACGAACTGTTTCCGATAAATTCCCGCATGATCGAGGTCGGTGGGATTTCAGCATCGTCGACCGGCAGGAAATATGACAGCATATCCAGCAGGCGCTGAGCTTCCGGATAGCTGTGGTGCTCTTCCGGAACATTCTTCAGTACCGTCGCGGCCGGAGTTTTCAGGACGCCATGTTCATAAACCAATGATGAGTTGAACATCATGTCGGCGTTTCCCTGGTAGGTAAAAATATATTTCTTTTCGCCTTCGACCACTTTTTTCCACATGCTGATAGTTTCGGCGGCGCTGTAGCCGCGATACTTGAAATCACGCACGATCCGGCGCAGGAGCCTGGTGTCATGCGTATGAATGCGGTTAATATTATCAAAATTAAGATGGGTTAGAGCGCTCACATAAATTTTGAATTTGTAGCGGTCATCGATTTTTTGCGTCAGGCCCGGATTAATGCCGTGAATTCCCTCGAAAATAAGGACCGTTCCGGCGGCAGCCCGAACCGCTTTGGATCCGGCCGCTTTCATACCGGTATGGAAGTCATAGATCGGTGGAATGACGGCCTCACCGTTTAAAAGGCGCTGCAGGTGATCGTTCAATAATTCCAGATCGATGGCGTCCAGCACTTCAAAGTTCAGATGCCTGCCCTGGCGTTCGGCCAGTTCGCTGCGATCGCGGAAATAATTATCTAACGAAAGCAATATGGTTTTCAATCCCAACACGCGCAGTTGGATCGCCAGTCGTTTGGAAAAAGTGGTTTTGCCGGAAGAAGAGGGGCCGGCCACAAAGACAAACCGCCGGGTGCCATCCCGGGCGATCTGGTCGGCAATACTGGCGATCTTCTTCTCCTGCAGGGCATCGGCGATCTTAATAATATCGGAAATCTGGTTTTCGACGATCAGCCGGTTGACGTCGGCGACGGTATTGATTTCCAGAATCCGGCCCCATTCATCGGTTTCCTGAAAAATTTCATACAACCGGACCTGATCGGTGAAAGGCCGCAGGCGCCGGTCGTTGCCTTCGGTCGGGCAACGCAATACAAAGCCTTTCTGGTACGGCATAATATCAAACACCTTGATCAGACCGGTCGCCGGTGCCGGCGGCGAAAGGGTCCAGTGACGGCGCCCGTTGACATGGTAAAGCGTAATAAAGTTCGATTCACAATATTTCAGGAGTTCGACCGTATCCGCCTGGCCGATATCGGTAAAATAACGGCGGGCGTCGCTGCGTGAAATTAAAAGCGGGTCGATTGCATGATTCTCTTCGACTACTCTGAGAAAAGCCGTTGAAATCTGTAAAATGACTAACGGTGTGCAGAAGTCCTCGTCCTCGAACCGGCAGAAAACGCCGTCACACATGCTATGCATGATTATCAGACGTTGATCGGGATAAAGATTTTCGATGACGTAATTCAGAATCATGATCGCGGCGTTTTCATAGGCCCGGTGAGACGATTCGTGAAAATTATGCAGTACGCTGATATTGGTCGGCTCGTTGACCGGTTCGTTATACGAGGTAAAAATATTGTTACGAATAACGAGGTAAGGAGTATAGCGACCTTTGGGCAGGGCTTCACAGACAATCTCCCGAATGGTTTTTCCGGAATGAATCTGCATCGCCCGTTTGTGATTCAGTTTTACTTCAATTGTTTTCATGGGAGGCAAGTTATGTAAAAATTGCTAAAAAATAAAGTTTGGTTTTTTAATATAGATTGATAATTTCTCGGCAGTGTTTTACGATTATCTGAATTTGAACGAAATATCAAACGCTAAGGAGTAAAAATATGATTTCTTCCGCCTCGGAAAATCTGATAACTATGCCTGCATTCCGGCATAGACGTTTTCAAAACTGGATCATTATCGGCTTCATGTACTCGTTTTTCTACATGTCGCGGTACAATTTTTCTGCGATCGCGCCGACTTTACAGTCGATTTTCGGCTGGACGAAAGGCGACCTCGGCGTTTTCGAAACGTTCTTGCCGTTAGTCTATGGTCTGTCGGTTGTTCTCAATGGTCCGATCGCCGATAAGATCGGCGGCCGGAAAGCTTTTCTGATCGGCGCTTTTGGCGTAGTAATCATGAACGGATTATTCGGCC
>Ga0172375_10003104_pt1 | contig 25487 bp, 22 predicted proteins | sample LakKiv1m_FD_114537 | JGI IMG/M metagenome (GOLD analysis project Ga0172375, IMG submission 114537) | Freshwater microbial communities from Kabuno Bay, South-Kivu, Congo - kab_092012_11.1m | ecosystem: Environmental > Aquatic > Freshwater > Lake | place: Democratic Republic of the Congo...
AAAATCCTGCCTGGGTTTCGAGGACTCATATCCCAGCCAACTTTGCTCGAAAAACTAGCCCGTAGTGCCCATGGGCAACCTGAAACGACGAAATCCAACTGAAGATTGTTGTCATAGCAAATTATACTGACAAATCATAACATTGACGTCCGTTGGTACGGTATACAATTTTTATATTGAGGGAAGAATATCCACTATGGAATGGAAATCGATTAGAAGTTGCGGAAATATTTGCGAATTTTACAAAAAAATAGACCTACAGGCAGGGAAAAATAAAACCGGCGAATTTTTCAATGAGACCTTAATTGAATTCGCAAAAGTATCAACAAAATTATTTGATACTACTGGAGATTTTACCTTTGCTTATAAAGAAAGGCAACTCAGTTCAATTTTTCTTCCGGCATTTTTTAATCTATCATTTGGTACGATTCAAGAAGTACCGACACGAAGAAAAAAGTATGGCCAAGAAAGTTCACATGGATGGCTAGATTACTGGGTTCAAAAAAACGAACAATTAGTATATCTTGTTGAGGTGAAACATGCTTGGCAATTTTTAAATGGAGACTTATGTGAAGATACGCAAAAAAAAATTAATAAATCGATAGAACAGTTAAAAAGCATAAGTAACAAAGAAGTTGCTAACCTATCTAAGATTGATACAACATTCAAATTGTCATTATTGGTATTGCCTATATGGCGAAGCATATCAGATAAAATTGATATAATAGAATATGATGAATATAAAACTGTAAAAGAAGACCTAGAAAAAACAGCAAAAAATATTCTTAATAAAATAAATTCGAAAACTTCTTGGCTAGGGATATGGTCAACACCAGATAGAATGCAATATGCTTTTCAACCAAACAACACAAAACATCTTCAGACATTTCCAGGCGTCATCTTAATAGCAACTTTAGTGTAAGAAGGATAGATGCGCGGACCTTCATTGGTTAGCAAGGAATATATTGGCGGCATAGAACGTTACCGCCTACCGGCATAAAGTTCAATTTACCCTCACCACAAGCCCGCCTTCCTAAAAGCCTCGCCGTCTTTCGGTATCGGTTGCTCCTCCGGCCATCCTTCACTGGCCAAGTCCTCGCGGATATGAACTTCGGCGGCTAGTGCGGCACGATCACCCCATTTCTTCCGTACCTCTTCAATGCCCTGCCGGTGATGGCGCAGATGTCGATGCCGGGTGCCGTAAGGGGGCTTACCGTGAAATTCATCAAGCCACAGATTCACCTCGGCAAAGGCATCGCCCAGCTTTTGCTGGCAGGTGTTACAATGGGTCTCGAAGGTTGGCATAATCCCTCTTATTCCAGATCATAGTTGACCCCGGCCCTTCGGATTCTATCGGTGATAGTCTTCCGCAGGCCCTTGGGTGCCAGCACAGTAATCTCTTCTCCCCAGGCAAGAATCCACCACTGAAGTTGCCAGGTGTCAGCCAGGGTGCAGGTGAGCACGAATTCTCCGCTCTTCTCGGCAATCTTCATGTCCTCTGATAATGGAGTTTCCGTAAGCATTTTAGCGAGATACTCGGAAACAAAGGCCTTGAATTTGATGGCAGTGCCCCCTCCGAATTGCAGCGCACCGTGGCTGATGTAGTCATCAAGTAAAAAGCTTTCAGGCCGTTTGGCTGGTTCAGTGAGCCCTTTAGCCTCGTGGATACGGTGGACGGCAAAAATCCGCACATCCGTGTAGTCAAAGACGGTGGCCACCAAATAGGTCACCGGCCCTTGCTGCACCAATCCAAGCGGGTGTATGCGTAGACTTTGGGGTTCTTCAGCATCTGGCCGCTGGTATGCAACTTCGAGCTGCCGGTCGGCAAGCAGGGCATCCTGCACGGTTTCCAGCACACCTTCAGTGATTTTCGGGGGGAGGAGCGGCAAGGAAGGTGACACATACCGTACCTTGTCCAGCCAACGGGCATTGGGGTTTTTCTCGGCCATGGTAGCAAGTTTTTTATGTGCCTGCAGGAAGCGCGGCCTAAGCGATTCAAAAATTGCCTCAGGCAACAGGGGGTGCAACAGATTTTCAACCAGATGCAGAGACATGGCATCGGCCACGGTGAGGGCCGGAAGATCTGGGGCAAAGCCCGGCACCCAGTGCCAGCCGAAAGGGATGCTTTTGTCATTACAGATTAAGGGGAATTGCTCTCTCAGTCCATCAAGGTCACGCTCCACCGTTCGTTTGCTGCACTCATACCCCTCGTCTTGTAGCCAAAGCATCATCTCCCTGGCCGTGACGCCCGGGCTTCTTGTGGGGATTCTCTTCAGGATTTCCAATACCCTGGAAATGGCATCATGGCGTGATTTTGTCGGCATGGATTCACCTTTGTTGAAAATAGTGGGCCATCTTGACCAAGGCCCAGGTATCCCGTTCGCAATAGGCAAGCAGGTCACTGCGGAGCTCGCGGGCGCGGGCCGGTGGAGTTTCAGGATGAAGGATTTCTGTATACGCTTCTTGCGCCATACCGCCATCGGCTACATTGAGGTCATCATAGGCGAGTTCTGGGGCAATTGTCGGGAGTACAGCCTTGAGAGACCAAGAACCCCGCATGTCCCTGTGGTAGTAATGATTTCTGGAAATAACCAGCAAATCGACAAAACGACTGCGAATGGCTTGAAGAGCGGGGGCCAGGTCCGGAAAATCTTCTGCGAGTTCCTTTAGGCGTCCAGACTCGAAACCTTCATTGTATACGAGAACAGGGCCTCGTGTTTTAAGAGTATTGATGAGTACTTCGGCAAAGGCGCGACGCGGATCGGATGAATCCTTGGCCAAGAACTCTTTATGGTCAACTGATCCATTTTTCCGTTCGATATGACATGACCATTGGAATGGAATCTGTCTGTAGGGCCTTGTACCAGGCCAGATTGGCACGGCAAACTGCATGGTTTCAAAATCAAGATAGTAGCGTGGGAAGGAAAGGGATTCCAAGATATTGCTGGCTTCCTGGTCAAGTTCTGGCTTACCTTTTTTGGTGACTCGCCAGATACGCTGGTGCTTGTCAGATGTAAACCGCTTGCCTGGAACCTTGCGAATATCCTCATAACCCTCAGCCCGAAGCTCAGCGGCCAGATTTTTTCCGCTTTTGTTCGGCAAAATTTCAACAGGGAATCCTTTTTCATCTGGAACTGGCGAGCAATAAGTCATAAAAGGGCAGTCGAAAGGATCATGGCATTGGTCTCCCGGTTCGATGGCTGGTTCATCCCCGTTGAGCGTGGCTCTGGCCTCTTGCACCCATTTCGGCACATCCTTGCTCAGGGCGCGTGCCTCCTCGGATATATCGGCGTAGGCAAAGAGTCCTTCATAGTTGTCTTGGCCCGGATAGACGAACGTGTTGTCAATATGGGCGATTTCAATTCGTTTCACGGACAGGCCTGCCTTTGTGGCTACCCATGATTGAATCGCCGCGTCTGCTAGATGATATTCCTTGACGCTGGTGGACGATTTCACCTCTACCAACCGGTAGCCGCCCCTGACGGGGAGCAAGAGATCGGCACGAACAAGCACCCCTTCATGAGCAAAAGCAGCCTCAAACACCGGGCGGCGTTTCCCTGCCAGGATTTGTGCGGTGTCGGATAGCGCCTTTTTTGCCTCTAAAGATTCGATGAGAGCGCCTGACGGATAAAGGCTCCGTGCGACTTCACCGACTTCATGGCCAGCCTTCAGGCGTGACGTGACCCCGGCGTCCTCTTCGGCCAATTCTTGACGATTGATATAAAGCCAGAGCCGTTTCGGGCACTGGCGATGTTGGATAATTCTGGACTTGGAAAGACCGGCCATGATTGTTGCCTCCTTGTTTATTGATGATACTCCACAATACTCCGATTGAAGCAACGGAATTTCAAAAAAAACCAATTGCCTTTCGTTGACCATCTTCCTTGACAAGGCACTCCTGCTCCAGGGCAGAGATGAAGGCGGATGGTGTCCCGATTGGCCTGAAACGATTTTGTCGCGCTACGGCAGCAAAATCCCCTGAAGTCAGAAGTGACAATTTGGTGATCTCTACCTTCAACTGCGGCTTCGGCACTGGGAGGCCAAGGTCTGTGCAATGGCGCTTGAATAACAGCCACGCCTGTTTTGGTTTAAGGAAATCAAATTTTAGCTTGAGATCGAAACGACGGAGCGCTGCCTGATCGAGACCATTCATCAGGTTGGTCGAGGCGATAAAAACGCCAGGAAAGCTTTCCATCTGAGTGAGCATCTCATTGACTCCGGTCACCTCCCACGAACTTTGGGCACGCCGACGGTCTTGCAAAAAACTATCAACTTCGTCAATAAGCAGTAGCGCACCATCCTGCTCCGCCTCACGAAAGGCTTCGGCAATATTTTGCTCCGTACCGCCTACCCACATAGAGAGAAGATCTGAGCCCTTTTTCACGCAAAGCGGTATCTCAAGCCGTTCTGCCAGCCATCGTCCGAAGGCGGTCTTGCCAGTCCCTGGGGGGCCGTAGAGGCAGAGCCGCCCTGACTTTGTCCTCTCAAGTCCAGTAGCCACGACAACGAGATCTGTGTCGGCATTAATGAAGGTAGGGTCATAAGTCTTCGGCAGGCGATCTGCATCGTTTCGCTTGAGAGGACGATGGCCTTGTGCCTTTAACGTATTGCCAATCAGGCGTTCGATGGCATCGGGGATGTCTTTTTCTCCTAATTCACCCTTTATGCATTTTATCACTGACATCGTCCGTGTGATAACGGCTGGCGCGAGGTTCTCGGACTCGGCGATTTTTCGTACCAACTCTGCTGGCATCATACCCTCGCAAGCTGCTCGAACGATTTGTTCACGCTGGGGTTTTGGTGGTATGGGCAGTTCGAACACCATGTCAAATCGACGAATAAAGGCGCGGTCAAGACAATCAACCGAATTTGACACCCAGATGGTCGGCACCATATTTCCCTCCAACACCCGGTTGATCCATCCCTTATGCGATATGGCCGACCTCTTGGGAGCGAAAAAACTCATCCCTTTATCAAAGACATCCTCTACCTCGTCGAAAAGAATGAGTGCTTGGCGACGCTGGGAAAATAAACTCTGGGCTGCGCTGAAGGCACGCAACCGCCGATCACCATCTACCGGATCTCCGTCATCGTCCTCGCTTGCCACCTCAAACAGTTCGCATTCCATTGTTTTTGCCAAAAGTCTAGAAAGCTCACTCTTGCCAGTACCTGGAGGGCCATACAATAAAATATTAACGCCTTTCCTGGCGGTTGCGAGAACTTCTTGCAGGTATAAGAGGAGCAACTTGAGAGATGGCTTGATATGCCCAAAATCATCAATCTTGAGCGTGGCTGACTTGCTCGGGACGATAATGTCGCGTAACAGGGTAACTGGATCTGCATCGGAATACAGCATGGTATCCGCGAAATTTGAGGAGAGGAGATTCAGCTTGTTTCGCAAATCCCCCGTACCATCGCGATCCACTCTGACCAATCCCGAGCTGGCGAGAACACCCTTTGAGGATAGCGCCGTACGAATGTTTGGCTCCGAGATATCGAGCAGTACGGATAATACATTATGCACGTCGGCTGTCGAAATATGGCCTAAATAATCAGCCGTCACATCAAGCAGCCCCTCGCTGTGGATAAACACGGCAAATTCAATGATGCGGCGATCCGCCTCGGACAGGCCAACGAGATGGGATAGTCTGGAAATATTAGCGGCCAGACTCTTTGGCGATTCTGCATGGCGAAGGGATCGCTCGGCTTCGTTGTACAATTTTTGCAGATGAGCACGCACCGCTTTCTGTTTGAATTTCAATTTCACATCATCTATCCACTCATCTAAGCCGAGGAACCTTGCCAGGGTGTCATCCTCAAACTCATTTTGGTGAATAAATTTTCGGTGCGCTCCGAGGGGTACCAATAGCCGAAGTATCCAGAGTTTGGCCAGCTCGGTGTTATCAGATGATTCGAGGGATTGCAGGCTGCGGCGACAAAATCGATATGACATTATAGTGACCTCCTTTGTTATTATTTGAGATCAGCATAACACGCCTGTGCGTCATAATGTGTCGCATATGGCTGGTCGGGACAACCGAAATCGATTGTGTTTTGTCGTCACATCGACCAACGGTCAGATACTGCTTCAGGGAATAGATCTACTTGCCACTTGGCACATCGTACTAACTCCTTTCCTTTTGGGGCGTGAATCATACTTCTTAATTCCAGCCCGCCTAAATGTGAGCTATGTTCATCGTCCTCATAGACAATCGAGAGCTGATCAGAACCTTTGGCCAACATCGTGGCGCTCTTTTCCCTTGCCTTTTTCCCGCATAACGCATAGAAATAAGGTAATTATATCCGGCTCATTTCACAATGAGATACCCCTTCCCAGGGCTTAGCTGAACCACTTTTGTTGGTTCTTGAATTTCAGGTACCACCGCCATCCCCCTCCGACAGGCCGAAGTTTAATCGCTGATGCGAACTTCCTCTGTTGCCCTGTCCGGATTTCGTATGGCTCCCCTTTTTCCTTTCTGGTTAAGGTCATGAGTGGCACATCTTCAGGCCAACCCTCGATCCCATCCTTGCCCTTTCGCCTTCCCAACTGACCATCCCTTCATGCTGGCACCGGCTGACTCGGTGCCCCCCCCCGCCCCACCCTCATCATTGCTGGGTACTGCCCGGTGAACGTTTACAACTATCCGTACCCTGGATGGAGTTGTTTCAAGTCCCTTATCTGACCTCATCCCCCAATCGTTGGCGAAAAAGGGCGCCAGCCCGACCGGTGGTATGCGGCGTGTACGGTTGCATGACGGGGGTTCCCGCCACTGGCTTCACCCCATCAAAGACCAGTTCCCCCTCCCGGTTGACGTAGGAGAGGTGGAGGTCTAACAGGGGTCGGCAGACCTGCCACACCCCCTGGTCGTCACGACAGACATTGATCTCCTCCCAACGTCTCCGCTCATAGGCCTGTAACCAGAGACCCGGAGAGGGCTCGCCGCTCAGTCCGTCGCTCATGGTCAGCCCGTTGGGCGAGGCATCGGTGGCCAAGGCCTGGGCCAGGGCGGCCTCAAGTTCGGCACTCCCCTGACGGCTGATGCCCCGCCATCCTTCAAGCTCCCCGCTGTCCTGACGCAGGAGATGGGTGCCATAATCGGCAAACCCCCATTGGCCATGACAGACCTGACACCCCACCCCATCCCCGTAACGACGATGGGCCTCGTCTCTCATCACCGGCACCTCCAAGCGTTGGCCGCTGAGCGCCGTCAGCAGTTGTCTGCGGCCAGCGGTTTCAGTCAGGGCCGGCGGGGCATCGGCCCCCAGAGAGGCAGCGTGACAGGACAAACAGCGAAGCCCGGCCGCTCCCGCCATCAACTCTTGACCACCATGACAATCGATGCAGGCCATCCCTGCCCGTTGATGAAGGTCGGGGCGCAACTGGTGCCATCCCACCCCATAGGCAGGAGCAGTCTCTCTGTCCTTGTCCGCCGCGAACGGGGTGCGATACTCCCAATTGATATCCTGCTCAAAACGACCGTAGTAATCGGCACCCACCCGATTGCCGTAGTGACAGCTCAGGCATTGCTCATCCGTTGGCTTGGCCAGGAAGCGATGATCAGCCAAGTTGCCGGCCTGGAAGGCAAGGTGACAAGCGGCACAGCCGGTGCCATGACGAGTCGAGACATAGGCCTCGCCCGGGGCGTAGAGATGACAGCGCAAACAGCGACGTCGCAGGAGGTCATCGACCAACTGCAGGCGGGTGGTCGGCTCCCCCTGCCCCTGAGGGACAGAGGTCAACGAGGCCAGTCGCTCCTTGGCACCAAAGGCCTGACGCAGTCGATTGACCTCCCGGGCGAGGGTAAAATGGGGCGTCGTTGCCGCCTGCTGGACAAGACCGCCATGACAGCGGCCACAGACCGCAACCATACGCTCGGGGTGGGCGGGTTGTGGGATCAACCCCTCATGGGCCTTCTGTTGCACACCACTCTCTACCTCACCGCCATGACAGGCCTCACAGGCAAAATCATGCGACGGATCCAAGGACAGGGGATGACACCCCCGGCAACCGGCAACAACCTGACGGGGCCTGCCATCCCCCCCCGTCGGCGTCTCAGGGGAGGAGCAGCCAACCAGCAGGGCCAAGGCCATCAGCAAAGACATGAGTGAGGGTTTCAACACGCCAGAGATATCCGAATAGAGTGGGAAAAGCGTAAGGGCAAGGGGCAGGCAACAGAGGTTGAACTCAGAAATAAACGGTGCGGGGGAGACGGTCAAGCAGAAAAGGGGCCAGCCGGTGCCATAATCGTTGACAGCATTTTACTGCCCACGTTTGCCAAGGGCTTAGCAAAAAACCAGTCGACGACATTTTTTTCATGGACAATTATCCCCGGTCTCTCTATAGTGGGCGGCCATGAAATCATCCAAATCGAAACCAAAAACCAAGTTCATCTTCATCACCGGTGGCGTCTTATCCTCCCTGGGGAAGGGCCTGGCCGCCGCCTCAATCGGTGCCCTGCTCGAAAGTCGCGGGCTGACTATCACCTTCCAAAAGCTCGACCCCTACATCAACGTCGACCCCGGCACTATGAACCCCTTCCAGCATGGGGAGGTCTATGTCACCGACGACGGGGCGGAAACCGATCTTGACCTCGGTCACTACGAGCGCTTTTCCAACGCCGTCTTAGGCCAGGGCAACAACTACACCTCAGGCCGCATCTACTTTTCGGTGATCACCAAGGAGCGGCGCGGCGATTATCAGGGCGGCACCGTCCAGGTCATCCCCCACATCACCGATGAGATCAAGGCCGCCATCCTCCAGCTCGATGGCGCCGTCGATATCGCCATCATCGAGATCGGCGGCACCATCGGCGACATCGAGGGCCAGCCCTTCATGGAGGCCATCCGTCAGTTCCGCATCGATCAAGGCCGCGAGCATACCCTCTTCATCCACGTCACCTGGGTGCCCTACATCAAGACCGCCGGCGAGGTCAAGACCAAGCCAACCCAACACAGCGTCAAGGAGTTACGGGCCATCGGCATCCAGCCAGACATCCTCCTCTGCCGCACCGAGACCCAGCTTTCAAACGAGATCAAGGCCAAGATCGCCCTCTTTTGCAATGTCGACGCCAGCGACGTCATCACCGCCCAGGACGTGGCCAGCATCTATGAAGTCCCCCTCTGCTTCCATCGCGAGGGCCTCGACGAGAAGATCCTCAAACACTTAAACATCTGGACAGGCGCCCCCCACCTCGAGAACTGGGAACGACTGATCAACAAGATCAAGCACCCAAGCCATCAGGTCACCATCGGCATCATCGGCAAATACGTCGACCTCACCGAGTCCTACAAGAGCCTGCATGAAGCCCTGGTCCATGGCGGGGTGGCCAACGATGCCAAGGTCAACCTCCGCTACGTCAGCGCCGAAGACCTGGAGCACCAGGAGCCCTCCTCCCTACTGCAAGGCCTCGACGGCATCCTGGTGCCCGGTGGCTTTGGCTATCGCGGGGTCGAAGGCAAGATCAACGCCATCACCTACGCCCGCACCAACAAGGTGCCCTTCTTTGGCATCTGCCTCGGCATGCAACTGGCGGTCATTGAATTCGCCCGTCACCTGGCCGCCATGCCCGAGGCCACCAGCCACGAGTTTCGTCAGGACTCCCCCCACCCGGTCATCTATCTGATGAAGGAGTGGTTCGATTACCGCAGCGGCACGGTGCAGACCAGAGATGAGACCACCGACATGGGTGGCTCGCTGCGTCTGGGGGCCTACCCCTGCACCATGAGCGCAGGCACCTTTGCCCGCCAGGCCTACGGACAAGAGACCATCAGCGAACGGCATCGCCACCGTTATGAGTTCAACAACGCCTTCCGTGAGGCCTTGGAGGCCAAGGGCTTGATCATCAGCGGCACCTCCCCCGACAACACCCTGGTCGAGATCGTCGAGATCGCCGATCACCCCTGGTTCCTCGGCTGTCAGTTCCACCCAGAATTCAAGTCTCAGCCGATGAACCCTCACCCGCTGTTCACGGCCTTCATCAAGGCCGCCTTGACCAATCAATAGCCCACATGGATCCTGTCACCATTCATGAGACGATTAAGGTCGGCCCTGGCCGGCCTTTTTTGTTGATCGCCGGCCCCTGTGTGCTGGAGAGCGAAGAGCTGGCTCTACAGGTAGCCACCACACTGGCGGCCATCTGCCAGCGTCTTGCCATCTCCTACGTCTTCAAGGCCTCGTTCGACAAGGCCAACCGCACCTCACTCGATGCCTTCCGGGGCCCGGGGCTGACCGAGGGGAGGCGCATCTTCGAACGAATCAAGGCACTCGGCATCCCCGTAGTCTCCGATGTCCACGACGTCAGTCAGATCGCCGAGATCGGCCCGGCGCTTGACCTCATCCAGATCCCCGCCTTCCTCTGCCGCCAGACCGACCTCTTAGTGGCAGCGGCCCGCACCGGCAAAGCGATCTCCCTCAAAAAGGGGCAATTCATGGCCCCTTGGGACATGGAGTACGCCGTCAACAAGGTCAAGGCGTCGGGCAACACCAACCTCCTCTTGCTGGAACGGGGCTCAAGCTTTGGCTACAACAACCTGGTGGTCGACATGCGCTCCCTGCCGATTTTACGCGGTCTCGGTTGTCCGGTGATCTACGATGCCACCCACAGCGTTCAGCTTCCTGGCGGGGCGGGGGGCAGCTCCAGCGGCCAACGACAATTCATCCCGCCGCTGACCCGAGCTGCCGTTGCCTGCGGGGTAGACGGCCTGTTCATGGAGGTCCATCCCAAACCCGATCAGGCCCTCTGTGACGGCCCCAACTCGATCGCCCTCGATCAAGTCGAGGGCCTGCTCACGACCTTGCTCGCCATCCATCAGGTGGTACAACCATGACCAGCGACTCCTCAACGGGCGACAGCCCGCTGTCAACCTACCCGGGTGATTGCCAATTTACCGAATTCCTCCGCCAACGGGCCTTTGCCCGGCATGGCGGCAAGAGCGGCCCCTTAAACCGGACGGCCTGCCTCAGCCGGGCCAAGGGCGTCAAACTGCTGCTGCTCGACGTCGATGGCGTGCTGACTGATGGCTCCATTACCTACACCCACAGTGGCGACGAGATCAAGACCTTCCACTGTCGTGATGGCTTTGGCATGACCATGCTCAAAAAAATCGGGGTGGAGATTGGCCTGATCTCGGCCAGGCAATCCGAGGCCGTCAGCCGCCGGGCCCACGACCTCAAACTGACCTACGTCTTTCAGGGGACGCGCCACAAGCTCGCCATTGTTAACGACCTGATTCACGAGCTGAAGCTAACCCCCTCCGAGGTGGCCTTCATGGGCGACGACTGGCTGGATCTAGCGGTCTTGGGCAAAGTCGGACTCGCCGCCACCGTCGCCGATGGCATGCCAGAGCTTAGGCCCTTCGTCCATTTCATCGCCGAACATCAAGGCGGGCGTGGCGCCGTCCGTGACCTCTGCGACCTGATCATCGAGGCACAAGGGCAACGCCAAGTCCTCCTTGACGAATATCTAACCAGGACATGACGAAGGGGGGCTCCGCACCTCCTCCCCCCCTCCTAGCCATAAGCAAAATGCAGGTACGACGACGCCTATCCTGGCAACTCCCGATCGCCATCCTCTTGATCTCTCCCCTCTGGCAGGGGGCAGTCTCGAACTTCTTGCGCATCGAGCAACACGGCTCCTGGCCGTCGCCCAGCCGTCAAAGTTCTCAGTTCAGCATGGACGACATTGTTTTTCGGCAAGCAAGACAAGGAGTTAACGACATACTCCTCCGTGCCAAACACCTTGAGGGGACAGAAGAGGGCAGCGACATCGACTTAGACGAGGCCTACGCCCAGCGGCTCGGCCCCCAAGCGGCCCACATCCGTGGCGGCCACGCCCACTACGACCCGGCCCAGGCCATCCTCACCGTGATCGACGATGTCGTCATCAACACCCCAGAGTTGCGGGTTGCCACCCCGGCCTTACGGTTTCTGAGCCGCTTTCAGACGGTGAAGAGTGCCGCCGATGTTGCCATGCAGGGCCAGGGTTTTTCGTTGACCGGCACCTCGTTCATGTACAACCTGGCCAATGGCAACCTCCGGGTCGGCCAACGCGTCTCCTTCCTCTTCACCCCCGGCCCCCCCCAACCCCCGCCAACGGAATGACCCCCCGATCGTATGCCGCCCTTACCACCTGACAAACACAAGCACCTCTCCCTGGTCATCGCCCTCGCCCTCGGCGTCGTCGCTCTACTGCTCTATTTCTCCCCATTCGGCCTGCGCAACTACCTGGCGCTCCGCCAAAAACTCACCACGGTCAACGGCGAGCTGGAGGAGATCACCAAGAAGAATCAAGAGCTCACCGACGAGATCAACCTGCTCAAGAGCGACGCCCACTACGTCGAAACCATCGCCCGCCAGAAGTTGGGGATGCTCAAGAAAAATGAGGTTATTTTTGAAGTCCCAGAAAAGAAGGGGAAGAGGGAGTGAAAGACAGGTTGGTCCGCTTAGAAAATTGCGTTGCCCATCAAGACATTGAATCACTATGAAAAAATGTGACGCCTGCAAAGGTTGCTGCCCTGTCAAAGCAGGTACGCCCGCCAAGAAAGCGAATTACGTCATTGTCGGCAACATGAATGTTGGCAAGTCAACAATCTATGCCCGCCTGCGGAGTGTGGAAGCCCCCAGTGTCAACATCCCCGGCATCACGGTCGCTATCAAGCGGGGGCGCATCAAGGCGCAAGAGGGCATGGTCTTTGACACGCCGGGGATTTATTCGCTGTTCTCCGGCAATGAAGATGAGCGGGCATCGCGGGATATCCTCTTAGCCCCCGAGCTGCAAGACGGCTGCCCAAGCATTATCATGGTGGCGGATGCCAAGAACCTGAAACGCTCCATCGCCATTGCCCTGCAATATGCCGAGTACGGTCTGCCCATGCTCTTTGACCTCAATATGATTGATGAGGCCGTGTCGCGTGGCATAGAAATTGACTATCGGAAACTCTCTGCAATGCTTGGCGTTGACGTGTGTGCCACCATTGCCAGAGAGGGGCTTGGAGTCAGTGAACTGTTGACGAAGTTGCCAGGCCTACCCTGCCCTGAGCCAAGGCTAACCTATTCGGACAAAATCGAACAGTTCTTGGCATTGGTCAAGAAACTACTCAAGCCAAAATCTATCTCAGCACGAGCCCTTGGCTTGCTGTTGCTCTCCGGCGACCAGGGCGTAGAACGCTATATCGGTGAAAATTTCGGTAGCGGCATGTTGACCCAACTGAAGCAGCTTGCCGGAAAATACCGGCTGGAAGGGGCTGCCAACATGGAAATCGTCCTTGCCAATTTCTACCATAAAGAGGCGGCCAGAATTGCGGACGAAGTCCAAACCATTGAAGCGCCCACGAGCAACCCCTTTATTCTGCAATTTGGCGATTGGTGCACAAAGGTTTCAACTGGCATCCCCATCGCCCTTGCGGTACTGGCCTCCATGTATTTTTTTGTCGGTTCCTTCGGCGCCACCTACCTGGTCGATACCATCAATGGTGTTATCTTTGAGGGGATGATCATCCCCTATACCACCAAACTTGTGGCGCCGATCCCCAGCGCCTTTATCCGAGATCTGATCATTGATCCTGATTTCGGGGTACTATCCACCGGTGTTTTTCTGGCCATGGGTTTGGTGTTACCAGTGATCTTCTGTTTTTACCTTGCCTTTGGCATCCTAGAAGATTCAGGCTATCTGCCGCGTATCTCAATTTTGCTCGATCGAATTTTCCAGAAAATGGGCTTGAATGGCAAGGGCGTCATCCCCTTGGTGATGGGCTTTTCATGCGTGACCATGGCGCTTTTGACCACCAGAATTCTCAGCACAGAGAAGGAAAAGAACATCACCTCCTTCCTCCTCTTTTTATGTATGCCGTGCGCACCGCTGATTGCGGTCATGCTGATTATCTTAGAAAAAATGCCCTTTTCGGCGAGTCTTACCGTCTTCGGCCTTATTTTTTTGCAGATCCTGATTGCTGGTTTCTTGGCCAATAAGATTCTGCCAGGGGAGCGGTCGCCAATGTTTTTAGAAATCCCCGTCATGCGAATCCCCAAGCCCTTGGCGGTCATAAAGATGTCGCTTGCCAAGACCTATTTTTTCATGAAAGAGGCCCTCCCCGTCTTTATCTTTGCCTCCATGGCAGTTTTCATTTTCCAACGATTTGGCGGTTTAGGAATCGTAGAAAAGGCCCTTGGCCCGCTTATAGGCAAAGTGATGGGGTTGCCGGACAAAAGCATTCAGGTTTTCATTAAAACCATCATCCGGCGAGAAAGCGGCGCCTTAGAATTGCAGCATCTGAGCAGTGTCTACACCAATCTCCAGTTGGTGGTGAACCTCTTGGTCATGACCTTTATCGCCCCTTGCATCAATGCCACTATCGTCCTTTTCAAGGAACGTGGCGGTCAGGCCGCAGCCACAATTATGGTTGCAGTCTATGTCTACGCCATTATCCTCGGCAGCTTGGTCAACCATACCTGTAAGTTGCTTGGAATTACCTTTACCTGATGAAGTGGAGTCGTCCTCTATGAATGAAAAATTTGAAGAAATCCTCGAAGCCATCTGGGGGGCGAGTGAAAATAATCAGTACTCCGTCGACTCTATTCGCAAAAGATGCGCCATCGAGTTTACGGATCAAGACCTCCGTGACTTAGAGGAGGAAGGCATGATTGTCCAAAATGATGACAAGGTGCTCTTTTCCAATGAAGGGAAAAGGCTTGCCGAGGGCATTATCCGTCGTCATCGCCTGGCCGAAGTCCTGGTGACCAGCATCCTGAAGATGAAGAGTGCCGAAATGGAAAAAATAGCCTGCCAGGTCGAGCACTGCCTGCTGCCTGAGGTGGAAGAGTCAATCTGCACCTTGTTGGGACACCCAGAGATATGCCCCGATGGTAAGCCAATCCCCAAGGGCAAGTGTTGCGCTCATGGCTTGAAGGTGGTCAACAACACCGTAGTCAGTCTGACCGAACTCAAACCGGGTGAAAGAGGCAAGATTACCTACATCAAACCAGGAAGTCATTCCAACCTGCATCAGCTCATCTCTTTTGGCCTGAATCCAGGCGTCATGGTAACTGTGCGCCGGAAATCTCCAGCCTTTTGTATCAAATTCGAGAACACCGAACTCGCCCTGGATGAAGAGATTGTCAAAAATATTTTTGTATGGCGGTTGCCAAGTCCATGAGTGCCTGTTCCCGATGTTTTGGATAGGTACCCGTTTCTTTCTTGCCAAGCGGCTAAGTCTCTCACCGAACAACCATGATACACACTACAGACTAAGCCTCTGGTACAGGTCATTGCCCTTATCGTCGTACACAATAAAGGCCGGAAAATTAACCACCTGAATGCGACGAACCGCCTCCATCCCCAACTCGGCGAAATCAATGACCTCAACCTTGAGGATACTCTCCCGGGCGAGCACGGCAGCCGGGCCACCGATGGAGCCGAGATAAAAGCCCCCATGCCGCCGGCAGGCGGCAGTGACGGCTGCGGAGCGGTTGCCCTTGGCCACCATCACCATCGATCCGCCAAGGGCCTGGAAGGCATCGACATAACCATCCATCCGGCCAGCCGTCGTCGGCCCAAAACTTCCCGAGGCGAGCCCCGGCGGGGTCTTGGCCGGCCCGGCGTAATAGATCGGATGATCCGTAAAGTAGGCGGGCATCTCCCCTCCCTCCTCAATCCTCCGCCAGATGCGGGCATGAGCGAGGTCACGGGCCACCACCATCGTGCCGTTGAGATGGAGGAGGGTGCCCACCGGGTGCTGAGCCAACTCCTGCAAGATGACCGACATGGGCTGATCAAGATTGATCACGAGCGGACGAGGCCCCTCAAGCGGCAATCGCCGCCGATAGGGGGCAAGATCCTTGGCCAAGGTTTCCATAAAGATCCCTTCCCTGCTGATCTTGGCCTTGATATTCCGATGGGCACTACAACTGAGGCCCAAGCCAACCGGAAGCGAGGCGGCGTGACGCGGCAGACGAATCACCCGGGCATCATGGGCCAGGTGTCGGCCACCAAACTGCGCCCCCAGGCCGGTTTCGGCGGCAAGATCCAGCAACTTTCCTTCCCACTCCAGATCACGGAAGGCTCGCCCGCTTGCGTCTCCGCTGGTGGGGAGCGAGTCGTAGGCCCCCGCCGAGGCCAGTTTGACCGCCTTCAGATTGGCCTCCGCCGAAAGGCCGCCGATCACCAAGGCCAAGTGGTACGGCGGGCAAGCGGTGGTGCCAAGCAGCGGCAACTTCTCCTGGCAAAAGCGGCGCAGGCTTGCCTCGTTCAACAACGATTTCGTCTCTTGGAAGAGGAAGGTCTTGTTGGCCGAACCGCCACCCTTGGCCAGGAAGAGGAAATGGTACTCATCCCCTGGACAGGCAACGATATCGATTTGAGCGGGCAGGTTGCAGTTGGTGTTTTGTTCCTCAAACATCGACAGAGCGGCCATCTGCGAGTAGCGAAGGTTTTCGCCGACGTAGGTGTCGTAGATCCCGTGGCTGATGGCCTCCCGGTCATCGGCCATGGTCCAGACCTGTTCTCCCTTGTGAGCGAGGACGATCGCCGTCCCCGTGTCCTGACAGGTGGGCAACACCTGATCCGCCGCGACCAGCGAATTACGCAGCAGGGTAGCAGCGACGTATCGTTCGTTGGCAAGCGCTTGCGGGTCATCGAGGATGGCCGCCACCTGATCCAGGTGCTCATGCCGTAGGAAAAAGGCAATCTCCCGCATGGCCGAGGCGGCCAAGAGGCGCAAGGCTTGGGGCTTAATGAGCAACAGCCGCCGTCCTGCCACCTCCTGGGTCTCGACCCCCTCACGGCTCAGCAGGTGATACGAGGTCTGATCCTTACCCAACTGATACAACGGTGCGTAGTGAAATTCCACGATAGTGTCCCAGAGCGGAGACGCGCCAAATGGCCGATCAATCCCCTTCAAATTCAGTCAGAGAGAAGACGGAATAGCCCTTATCGCGCAGTTTTTGCTCACCACCAACATCGGGGAGATTGACGATAAAGGCCAACTCCGCCACCACCCCGCCCAACTTCTCAATCAGGGCCGCCGCCGCCAAGGCAGTGCCGCCAGTCGCCAACAGGTCGTCAACGAGCAACACCCTGGTACCTGGCTGCAGAGAATCCTTGTGGATCTCAATGGTGTCAACGCCATACTCCAGACTATAGTTTTGGCTGACCACCTCCGCCGGCAGCTTTCCCAACTTGCGGATAGGGACAAAGCCCTTGCCCAGGGTATAGGACAGTGCCCCACCCATGATAAAACCACGCGCCTCAATGCCGACAATAACGTCATAGCGCACGACATCGGTGATGTAGCGTTGGGTAAACCTATCAACCATCAAACGAAAACCAACCGGGTCTTTGATCAAGGTGGTGATATCACGAAACATGATTCCCTTCTTCGGGTAATCGGGGATGGAACGAATTTTTGATTTAATCGGCATGGTCTTCCTCCTTCAATTGGGTAAGAACGTCTAAAGTCTCTTTTCAGCCCCGGCAGACGTCGTCGTCGGCAACGATCTGCGGGATGGTTCGAACAAACAAGCGAATGACATTATGGGCATTTTTTTGCATGGTGGCCAAAATCATCTCCCAGGTCACCGGGGCCTCCTCCTCATGCCAACAGTCGTAATCGGTCGACATGGCCACGGCGGCGTAATGGATTTTCAGTTCCCGCGCCAAGTTGACCTCCGGCACAGTGCTCATGTTGATGACATCAGCCCCCAAGCCCTGGAACATACGGCTCTCCGCCTTGCTGGAAAAGCGAGGGCCCTCAACCGTAATCACCGTTTTGTCCGCATGGGCAACCAAGCCTAACTGGGCGGCGTTATCGGCCAAGAGCCCACGTAGGCGCGGACAAAATGGCTCGGCCATCGGGGTATGCACCACTGGCCCCTGATCAAAAAAAGTCCCCTTTCGCTGCCGTGTCCAATCGATGAACTGATCGGGGATGACCAAATGGCCGGGCTCGATGTCACGCCGTAAGGAACCTACCGCCGTTGCCGCCAGGATATGCGTGCACCCCTGCTCCTTTAAGGCCCAGATATTGGCCCGAAAATTCACCCCGCTGGGATAGATCGAATGATCCTTACCGTGCCGGGCCAGGATGACCACCGGCACCTTGGCAATCGTGCCGCAGGTGAGCGATGACGACGGTTGCCCATATGGCGTTGTCACCGTCTGCTCGTTTGCCTCCGCTAAAATCTCCGGATCATCCAACCCGGAGCCACCGATGATACCAACTTTTATCATACCCCCTCCCCTGCCGTTACCTAACGTATCAACTCCGCTCAAATCGCGGATCTGTCCTCAACCAGCCGGTGCTTTACCCGTCGGCTTTTTGGCTGTCAAGATGAAATGCACAGCACGAGCATGAGATGGACAGGTACTCCTGAAAGGGGTTGCTTTCTCAAAGGGGTTCGGCTATTGATTGTCACGCCTTGGGACAGGCCCTTTCCGCTTCCGGAAAGCACCTTCCCCTGATACCCACGGAGAGACCGCCAACCATGACTGCTCCCCCTTCTTCTGAGGCGCTGATCGAGGCCATTCGACGGCGTACGGAAAACTACTACGATGCCCATGGCCTCTGTTGTTCCGAGGCCATCCTCTTTGTTATCAATCGCGCCTTTGCCGGCGAGTTGAACGACGCCTTGGTTCGCCGTCTGGGAGCGGGTTTTTGCGGCGGCATGGGGGGCGGCGAAGGGGTGTGTGGTGCCTTGACCGGGGCCACCGCTGCCCTGGGACTCATCCTCGGCCCCGGCCAACGTCATGGCCTGCCCAAGGCCAAGATGCGGCTGGCCGCCCAACGCCTACACGACACCTTTCGCAAGGCCTTGCACTCCACCGTCTGCCACGAGCTGACTGCCCCTCACGCCGGCAACCGGGGGGCCAAGATCAAGAGCTGCCAGGGCATCACCGGCCTCGGAGCCGAACTCTGCGCTCGCACCATCCTTGAATACCGTCCCAAATTGGCCAAAGACGCCGACCTCGACTTTCTCAACCGTCACGACACGAAGGCCCGGGCCTTGATCAAAAAAATCGTCAACTCCCTCTGATGGCCGCCCTCCCCCGCTGCTCCTGGCTGTGGCTGGCCGGCCTGCTGTTGCCACTCATCACCGGCCTGTCGCTGGCGGCCCCCCCCCCGGCAGTCTTCCACTCCCTGGAGGAACGACAAGACGCCATGGAATTCTTGCCTCAATGGCTCGGGGTGCTCGAACGACACCTCCGCCTTGACGTGGCGGACGGGGATTGTCGTCAAGACACCATCAACCAATGCCACCTGCAAAGCTGGTTGGCCTTTCTGCGGGGCATCAAGGATAAGTCACGGGCCGAGCAACGGCAAGAGGTCAACCGCTATGTCAACGAGCGTCCCTATCGCCTAGACCTCGACACCTACGGTCAGGATGACTATTGGGCAGTGGTCAAGGAGTTTCTCCCCCACGGTGGCGACTGCGAGGACTTCGCGATCAGCAAATTTTTTTCCCTGCGCTGGCTGGGCGTCCCCGCCGACGACTTACGCCTCCTGCTTGTGCAGGACACCAATCTCCGCGTGCAACACGCGGTGTTGATTGTCTTTGACAGTGGGGAGGTCTGGGTGCTCGACAACCAAAGCCCTCAGGTCATGCCCCAAGACACGATTGTCCACTACACCCCGCTCTATTCTGTCAACGAAAAACACTGGTGGCTCCATGTGCCAGCCACAGCACAGCAACAGGGAGACCCTCGCCATGACTGACCAGACCCCCTCCGACCGGCGGATTGCCTTGGTCGCTAGCCTCGTTTTCCTGATCGTTCTCCTCGGCGGATTAGGCGGCATCCGCGCCTTGGTCGGCCTTGAGCGGCAACGTGACTTGGACAGATGGCAATTGACCTTGGGGATGATGGCCGATAGCAAGGCCAAACGCCTGCTCGACTGGCAGGACAGTCGCTTGGCCGCCTTGCATGAACTCGCCAAGAACGGCTCCGTCCAGCTCTACAGTCAAACCCTGCAACAGGGGACAAGCGACAACGAGCCCGCCCAACTCGCCTACCTCCGCAACTTGATCCTTGATACCGCCCAACGTCACGGCTTTATAGAGAGCCCTGGGGCACGACCCGCTATCCCGGCCAACACCTCGTACACGGCAGACGCCGGGCTTGCCCTCTTCGCCCATGACCTAACCAAGATCGCCGCCACCCCTGAGCTGCCGGTGGTGACCGAAGAACTCAAGCGGGCCATGACCGAGGCCATGAACACCGGGATGGCCTCGGTCGGTGAAATCACCATCGATGCCCAGGGCCGCCCCCTGGTCAGCCTGATCGTCCCGGTCTTCGCCCTGCAGGCCTCAGCCCCCAGCCAAGGTGCGATCGCCGTCCTCCTCGCGATCAACAACGCCTCAACTGCCCTCTTCCCCTTGCTCCGCCCCGAGGCGGCAGTGACCAAAACCGACGAGGCCCTCTTGGTCGCCGGCCATGAGGCCCAGGTGGTATACCTCTCTCCCCTGGCTGACGGCACACCACCCCTGGCCAAGGCCCTGCCACTTGCCAACGACCACCTCGATGCCGCCCAGGCCTTGGCCCAGCCAGGCAGTTTTGTCATCAGCCACGACTACGCCGGGGCCGAGGTGCTATCCATCAGCCGTCCCCTCCCTGGCCTGCCCTGGCTGCTGGTGCAAAAAATCACGGTATCCGAGTCGTTGCAGGAATCGGCGGCCCACCAGCGGATGCTCACCCGTTCCCTGCTGCTCGCCCTCGGGCTCATCGCCGCCCTCTTCTCCGCCGCCTGGTTGTACGGCAGTCGGCTCAAGGAGCGGCAATCGGCCCAACGGGAACGAGAACGAGCCAGCCAACTGGCGGCCCAGACCCATCTGCTCAGCGCCATCAACGACAATATCGGCGATGCCCTCCTGCTGACCAAACCGACGGGAGAGATCCTCTTCATCAACCGGGCCTGCGCCTCTCTGATCGGGCTCGACAACCCCAACGAGGCCAGCGGCAAGGGCCTGACCGCCACCTTTGGCATGGTGTGCGGCAAACAGTTCCTGGCCTTGATCGAGCAGAACAGCGGCCAAGGCCCATCGCTCATCCAGGAACTGAGCATTGAGTTCAACGGTGAGACCCGGCAATGCCATATCTCCTGCCTTAGCTTCCCCTACCTCGCGGATGGGCGGGAGGCCATCCTCTTCAGCCTCCACGATGTCACCGAACTCAACGAGGCCCGCCGCCGCAAGGAGCTCCTCCTCACTCAAATCGTCAAGGCCCTGACCCGGGCGATCGACCAGCACGACCCCCACTCTGCCAATCACTCCGCCAACACCGCCACCCTGGCCCTGGCCATTGCTCACCGTCTAGGCATGACAGAAGACGAGATCCATGTCCTCGACAACGCGGCAAACCTATGCAATATCGGCAAGTTGTTTGTTGACAAGGCGATACTCAAAAAGACCGTCCCCTTGACCTCCGGCGAGCAGGCCATCATCCGCCAGGAACCGGCCTTTGCCCAACAGATCCTCGCAGGAATCGACTTCTCAGGCCCAGTGCTCACCACCATCATCCAAAAAAATGAGTTGCTCGACGGCAGCGGCCACCCCCACGGACTGCGTGACGGAGAGATCATCCCCACCGCCCGGGTCTTAGCGGCAGCCAACGCCTTTGTCGCCATGATCAGTCCCCGGGCCTATCGCGATCGTCTGTCCCACCAGGAGGCGATGAGCCAACTGGTCAACCAGGGCGAGGGCAGGTACGACCGCCGGGTGGTCGCCGCCCTCTTCCAAGTCGTTGAAAATGAGATTGATTGCGGCACCTGGCAGGCCAAGGACAGCTCCGTTGCGGGGCGGAGAGAAGGGTGACTGGCGGGGGAGGATGGGGAGCCCACACCAAAAAAAAGGGGCAGAGCCTGATGGCCCTGCCCCCCCAAGGAGGAGTAAAAGGGGAGGACGAGTCCCCTTTATGGAGCGAGGATGCCACATTGTAGGATTGATGTCAAGCCCTATTCGTGATACGATCGCAGGCGGCAAAAAGAGCGACAGCGTGGGAGCGGCTTCCAAGCCACGATAGGAGACAGTTCGGCAGCACCACATCAGGAGACCCAGACAATGAGCCTTTGGCACCGTTTCAAACGCATGATCAGTGGCGCAACCGTGGAGTGTCAGGCCTCGGAGCTCTTGGCCTTGGTGCGAGAAGCCTACTCGTCGGCAGCCACCAAGCCTCGGGGGCGTCATCCCTTCCCGGTCGGTAAGGCCTTTGCCCAAGAGGTTGGTTACCCGCAAGCCTTGCTTGACGGCCTCCCCCCAGAGGCCTCGAACTCCTTCGCTGGGGTCAGCAATGTCGGGGTCTTTGCCGCTATCCCGGCAGGGGCCACCGTCCTTGACCTTGGCTGCGGCTCAGGCCTTGACTCGCTGGCCGCCGCCCAAAAAACGGGCCGGGGCGGACGGGTCATTGGCCTTGATTTCAGCAAGGCCATGTTGGATAAGGCCGTCGCTGCCGCCCGTCAGGCGAGTCTCCATATCGCCCACTTCTGTTGTGCCGACGCCACCTGCCTGCCGCTTGCCACGGGGACAATCGATGTGGTCATGGCCAACGGCATCTTCAACCTCAACCCCCACCGGGCCGCCCTCTTTGGGGAGATGGCCCGGGTGTTACGCCCCGGCGGCCGAGTCTTTGCCGCCGAGCTGATTTTCACCCGGCCACAACTGCCGCACACAATCGGTCATCCGAACGAGTGGCTGTCGTGAATTGCCGGGGCCAAGGAAGGCGTGACCTTCCTCAACGAGTTTCGCGAGGCCGGGTTCGACGACGTGCGGATACTCAGGACATCGGTCAACGCCCGCACCAAGCATCCGGACACGGTGGCTGCTGACCTTTGCGCCAGGCGTTGACCTTGTCACCTTTGGCTCCACCAACGTAATCATAGCAACGGGGACGAGAGCTAGACCCTCGTCCCCTCATCCTTCCACCCCACACCATAACGAGGTTTATCATGAGCGAATTCAACAACGTCACCGTCGTCCGCAAGGCCAATATCTACTTCGATGGTCAGGTGACAAGCCGTACCATCCTCTTTGCCGATGGCAGCAAAAAGACCTTGGGAGTTATGCTCCCTGGCGACTACGATTTCAACACCGCCGACCGTGAGCTGATGGAGATCTTAAGCGGCGAGCTTGAGGTACTGCTACCGGAGGCCAAGAGTTGGCGCAGTGTTGGTGGGGGCGAATCCTTCGAAGTGGCCGCTCACGCTAAGTTCAGCCTAAAGATCAAGACCGTCACCGACTATTGCTGCTCGTTTATCAAGTAGGCAACGGGTAAATGATCACGGGGTGGCTGAAAATTGTCAACCTGCCCGGAATTGTAAGCGATTGCAGGGTGCCCCAGATGCGCGAAAGCAGCCTGCGAGCTATACTGGGGTATGCGAGCAGGCTGCTGACAGCTAAGCGAAGACTGCGAAGCAGATGGGGTACCCTGTGATCGCTTACGGCAACGGAACTCACTCGTCACACCGGGAAGGGGAGCGATGGGGGCGGCGCTGATTTTCTGTCTGACCTATGCCGGAGTGGCGCTTGGCCGCATCCCCGGGCTACGCCTGGATCGTACCGGCATTGCCGTGCTCGGGGCCATCGCCATGGTCAGTGGCGGTTTTCTCTCGCTCGATCAGGCAACGCACGCCATCGATTTTCCCACCGTCCTCCTGCTCTACGCCCTGATGCTCATCTCCGCCCAACTTCGCTTGGGCGGCTTCTACACCAGGGTGGCCATCGGCATCAGCGGCCTGTTGCGCCACCCTCACCTCTTTCTGCTCGCCACCATGCTGACAGCGGCCATCCTCTCGGCCCTGCTGGCCAACGATATCGTCTGTCTGGCCTTCACGCCGGTGCTGATCTACACCCTGTCCCAGGAAAGGCAGCCTCCCCTCCCCTTTCTCTTAGGGCTTGCGGTGGCCAGCAACATCGGCTCGGCCGCCACCCTGATCGGCAACCCCCAGAACATGCTCATCGGCCAAGTAGGCCACCTGAATTTTGGCGCTTTTCTGGTCTGGGGCGCTTTCCCTGTTGTCTTTTCCTTGTTGGCAGGGTATCTGCTGATCTGCTGGCGCTATCGGGGGCGATTTCGTCCGCTGACCGCTCAGGCCCAAGGCCAGGGCCTGGCGCACGATTGGCCGGTCTTCAACGCCTGGCAGTCGGCAAAAGGCCTGCTCGCCGTTCTGCTCTTGGTTGGCCTATTCTTCACCACTATCCCCCGTGAACTCTCGGCCATGGCGGTTGCCGGGCTCCTACTCTGTAGTCGGCGGCTGGCCTCCCGCCAACTGTTGAAGTTGGTCGACTGGCAGCTCCTCACCCTCTTTTGCTCGCTGTTCGTGGTCATCGGCGGGGTGACCGAGGCCGGTCTGCCGGCCCGGGTGATGAGCGCCCTGACCGAGCATGGCATCGATCTGGCCGATCTGCCCACCCTGACGGCGGTGTCAACGGCCTTGAGCAACCTGGTCAGCAATGTGCCGGCCACCATGCTGCTGGTCAAATTCCTGGACGCCAAGCAACTGATTGGCTGGTACACGTTGGCCCTATCCAGCACCTTTGCCGGCAACCTGATCCTCCTGGGCAGCATTGCCAACTTGATCGTCGTTGAGCAGTCCAAGGCCATGGGGGTGGAGGTAGGATTTCTTGAACACGCCCGCACCGGCATCCCGGTGACCGTGGTCTCCCTCATCGCCCTGTTGACGTGGATCGGGATCCAGGCGAGGCCTTGAAGTCGACCCCACCGACTAAATTATCACCGCCGGCCCACCGGCGATATTGCGCAAGAGGAAAGACATCATGCTCAAAAATACCTGGCTGGCCCTGGCCCTGACGACACTCTTCTGTCTCGCCTCCCCCCAGAGCTCGCCAGCAATCACCCTGCTGATCCATCCCTATCAGACCTCGACCGAGCTTCACCAGAAATTCTCTCCCTTGGCGAACTATCTCGAGAAGGCGATAGGTCAAAAGATTGTAATCAAGATCAGCCAGGACTGCACCCAGCAAATCGAGGCCGTGGGCAAAAACCAAACGGACATGGCCTACATGGGGCCGAATGAATACGGCATCATGACCAAGCAGTACGGGCTCAAACCCCTGTTGGCCTGCCAGGAGGTCAATGGCAAGACCTCACTCAACGGTATGATGGTTGTGAAAAGCGATTCGCCCTTGCACAACCTCTCCGAACTCAGCGGCAAGCGAGTCGCCTTTGTCTCGCCTCAATCGACTATGGGCTATGTCCTCCCCCGTCTGATGCTGCGTGAGGCTGGGGTAGACATCAAGCAACTGGCCAAGGCCGACTTCATGAAGAGCCACAGCAACGTTGCCCTCGCCGTCCTCAACGGCTACTACGAAGCCGGGGCCGTCAAGGATGAGGCCTTCGCCGAATACCAAGGACGGGGCTTACGGGTCTTGGCCGCTTGCCCTCCCGTCCATGAACACGTCTTTGTCGCCAACCCCCACCTCTCGGACACCATGATTGCCTCCTTGCGTAAGGCCCTGCAGAACCTCCACGAGCCAGCGGTACTGAACG